>Ga0209624_10000494_pt1 | contig 34746 bp, 27 predicted proteins | sample JacPinW_OM2H0_O1_FD_188565 | JGI IMG/M metagenome (GOLD analysis project Ga0209624, IMG submission 188565) | Forest soil microbial communities from Algoma, Ontario, Canada - Jack Pine, Ontario site 1_JW_OM2H0_O1 (SPAdes) (version 2) | ecosystem: Environmental > Terrestrial > Soil > Boreal...
GTCCGGTTTCGTGGGCCGATCTCCGAAGTGAGCAGCGCCGAGAGCGACGCCTATTTCGCCTCGCGTCCGAGAGGAAGCCAGATCGGCGCCTGGGCGAGCGCGCAATCACGGCCGCTCGCCGCGCGCAGCGATCTCGAAGCGGCGGTGGAAGCTTACGAGCGGCGGTTCGGAAGCGGCGACGTGCCCCGACCGGACTATTGGCGCGGCTATCGGCTTGAGCCCGTGGAGATCGAGTTCTGGCGCGATCGCCCTTCGCGCTTGCATGAGCGCATCCGGTTTACCCGCTCGGAGGCCAAATCGGCCTGGGACAAGCGGCTCCTTTATCCCTGAGAGCGGAGCGACGCGGGTGAGCCAGACGTTCATGGCCGCGGAAATCGCGGAGGCCGGCGCAATCGTCCGTCGCCAATTGGCCGCCAACGCCGCCTTGACCGCGAAGGTCGCCGCGGATTTGCGGGCGCTGAAGCCACCGTTCGTGGCGACGGTCGCCCGGGGCAGTTCCGATCATGCGGCGCTCTATCTCAAGCACCTTGTCGAGCTTAAGCTCGCGCTCGCCTGTGCTTCGCTCGGGCCCTCGATCGCCTCGCTCTATCGCGCGCCGCTCAGGCTCGAGGGCGCGGTCGCGATCGCCATCTCGCAGTCAGGCCGAAGCCCGGACATCCTCGCCATGCAGCGCACGGCGAAGGCCGAGCGCGCACTGTCGATTGCCTTGGTCAACGACGAGGCGTCTCCGCTCGCGCGCGAGGCTGACGCACTTCTGCCTTTGTGCGCCGGCGCCGAGCGCTCGGTGGCGGCGACCAAGTCGATGATCGCTTCGCTGGTGGCCGGCGCCTCTCTGGTCGCCCATTGGAGCGAGGACGACGAACTTCTGGCCGCGCTTGCCAAGTTGCCCTCGGTACTCGACGCATCGTCGGCTTCGCCGCCCGCGACGGAGGCGATGGCGACGCTGGCCCGGGCTTCGTCCCTGTTCGTTGTCGGGCGGGGCGCGACTCTCGCCGTCGCCGCCGAGGCGGCCCTCAAGCTCAAGGAAACGTCCGCCATCCACGCCGAGGCCTTCTCGTCCGCCGAGGTGCTGCATGGCCCCGCGGGGATCATCAAGCCCGGATTCCCTGTCCTCGCCTTCGCGCCCGCGGACGCCGCACGTCCGGGATTCTTCGACACGCTCGACCGTCTCGCCGCCTTCGGCGCCGCGCCGCTCCTCGTCGACATCGAGCCGCACCAACGCTGGCCGACCCTGGTCGCGCTTGACGGCGGGCATCCCCTTCTGACCCCGATCGTGGCGCTCCACGCTTTCTACCGCGTCGCCGAATCGACCGCGCGCCAGCGCGGCCGCGACCCCGACCAGCCGCCCCATCTCAAGAAGGTCACGGAGACTTTGTGAAGGCGGCCGGACGCTAAGCCTCGACGCCCGCGGGTGTACGTCGCCGTGTCGACCGATAGCCGGCGACGCCGAGGCTCGCGAAGCCGATCAGCATCATCGCCCAGGTTGAGGGCTCGGGGGTTGCGGCGAGGACCTCCATCTCAAGGGCCTGATCAGAGGCGAAGGGTTGAACGCCGTTGTTGAGAAAAAAACCGTCGTCCGTGTCGAACCACGCCAGATAATTGCCCGGCACGCCGGGACCCGACACGTCATGCGTCATTCCCCATTCGATGACGGAGTGACCGTCGACTCTGACTTCGATCCAGTAGAGCGAATCGGGGTCAAGCTCGACGCCAGCAAACTGGTCGTAATGTTCGACCGTCCAGACGGCCGACAGACTGGCCACAGGCAGCGTGACCGAGGCGAGCACCGGAGCCTGAAAGTCGACGGACTTACCGTCCAGAGTGTCCAATCCGTTCATCGGGTCGAAGGATAGGTCGGAAAGAGGAATGCCGCCATCGAGGCTCACCGTATAGGCGTCGCCCTGGTCCTCATAAGGAAGAGCGACGGAAAGCGAGAGCGCCACGTCGACACGAAGCGGAGAGGCCCCCGTATCGAAGGTCCCGGATATAACGGGGTCGACGCTTGTATCCGCTGCGCCTGAGCTTGCTCCGCCCAGACTGTCGAAAACAACCGACTCGGCCGACGCTGAGCTGACGAGCCCCAAGAGCCAAACGGCGGCAGCGGCGGATGCCGCGATCCCTGTGCGAGAGCGCATTGGATATCCCCAACACAACGAATGCCGCCTGATCATTGTGGCACGCGCGACTGGCGAGTCGCAACTCGTTACGGTGGGTGTATCCGGTCGTGGTGAACACGCCGGCGGTGAGATCAACTGCGTCGCGAGCGACATGCGTCAACAATGCTTTTCGGCCGTCTCGCGAATGCACGATGAGACTGCGCGGCCTGCCCCAGCGTCGTCGCAACACGAGCCCTGTGTTTCGCCAACGGCGAACCGGCGCGGAGAGGGAACCGTTCGCGATGGCGCGGGCTACACGACACTCGCCGACTGTCCGAGGGCGCACTCGGCCAGAATCCATGATCGATGCAAGGGGCGGTCTCCGAGGCACTTACAGTTCGCCGCTAAACCGCCCATGCCGCCCTTCTGCGTGAGCCCATGAAACCGAGTCCCGCGAAGCCGACCAGCATCATCGCCCAGGTCGAGGGCTCGGGGACGGCGCCGCCGAGGCCTCCCACAGCGAGGTCGAAACCAAAGCCGCCGGACCCGTCAGCGACGAGCGTGTAGCCGAAGGTCAAGTTGATGTCGGGTCCCAAGTTGGAGCCGAGATCGATGACGTCATCCCGGAAGAAACTCTCGGCGATCGCCAGGTTTCCAAAGGTCACGTCGAGGACTTCAACGCCGTCGGCTTGAATAGTGAATCCCATCGACTGGAAGCCCAGACCATTGGCGAAGCCGCTCACTTGATCGTCGATCAGGCCAAGCTGCAGATCGCCCGGATAGCCAAAATCGAAGGTCGAGCTTGCGCTGTAAGTCTCGCTCTCGCCGCCGCCATCGGGAGCGGTATTCGCTCCCAGGATCGCCGTCCCGAACACCGCGTCGCGCGGCCCCAGCAAGGCGCTGGCGACATGGCTCGCGCCGCCAATCAATGTCGTGGCGTAAGCCTTGTCCGGCAGGGCGGTCGAGAACGCATAAGCGGTCTGGCCGGGATTGACGAAAGCTTGCCCGGAGCCGCCTTGCGCGATCGCATTGCTCGTGGCCGTGTCGCCGGCGGTCGGCGCGACAGCCGAAGATTGAACGCTCACGCCGGCGAAACTGGTCGTCGCGGTCGATTGGGCCTGTCCGCTCGATCCGAGGGCGGTCGATTGCGCTTGAGCCAACGCGCCTCTTGCTGTCGCAGCGTTCGAGGTTGCATTCGCGGCGCCCGCAGCTCCAGGGACGGAACCCGCACCGCCCGTACCGCCGGTACCCGATGCGTCAGCCATCGCCGACCCACCGCCAGCGGCAGTCGCGTTGGCCCTTGCTGTCGCTTCGCCTCCGTTGCCGCCGTTAATGAAGAAGCCGAGAGTTACTCCGGCAGCGCCGCCAGTCGCGACCGTATCGGCTACCGCCGTTCCGCCGCTTCCTGCCGACGCAGTGGCGACGGCCGTCGCATCGCCTCCGTTCCCGCTCACCGAGGGGAAGCTGAAGGTCGTTGCGCTGCCCGCGCCGCCGGTTGCGTTCGCAGTGGACACAGCGTTTCCCGCGCCGCTAGATGCTGTGCTGCTGGCGCCAGCAGCGCCGCCCTCCACGCCGCCGTTTCCGAGCAAGACTCCACCGTCGCCACTTGCGCCGCCGGTCGCGGTCGCGGTCGACGTTGCGTTCCCCACGCCGCTCGCCAGAGCCATGCTGCTGGCGCTAGCATCGGCACCCGCGCCCCCGACAGGATGTGGAACGTCACTAGCAGTCCCACCCGATCCGCCGATTGCTGTTGCGCTAGCCGTCGCCGCACCGCTACCGAGCGCGGTTGCGACACCAATCGCCGTCGCCGGGCCGCCATCCCCGCCGGTGAAACCAATTCCGCCGCCGCCGTCCCCGCCGGTTGCCGTCACTGCCGCCGATGCGCTTCCGGAATCCCCTGCGGATGCGAGCCCAGTCGCATCGGCGTCACCCCCAGCTCTGCCGGAGCAGCAAGAGTTGCCATTTATAAAGCCGCCCGAGCCGCCTGTCGCGGAAGTCGAAACATTTGCGTTGCCCGCCTCCGAAGCGCCCATCGCCTGGGCCTCTGCGGCACCGCCTGGGCCGCCATCGGCGTCGTTAGAATCGCTGGAGCCGCCGGACCCGCCAACCGCGGAACTTGAGACACTAACATTTCCTGCCGAACTTCCGGTTGCTTGAGCGTTCGCCGACCCCCCCGAGCCGCCCAAGCCCTCGAAATCGTAAAAGTTATTGGCGCTTCCACCTACACCTCCCGTCGCCGAGGCTGAGACCGTCACGGCGCCATATGTTGACCTACCTCCTGCAACAGCGGTAGCTCCGCCTCCTGACCCGCCGGCGCCGGATATGCCATTGGATGCGCTCGAACCTCCTCCCCCGCCCATCGCGGTGGCTGAGCTAAGGACAGGGCTGGCGCTCGAATTCATTGCGCTACTCTGCGCCGTAGCAGAGCCACCTGTGGCGCCGGTGCCGCTGTTGCCAATGTTAAAGTTTCCGGCACCGCCGCCAGCGCCACCGCTCCCTCCATCAGAATAAGCGTCCGCTTCCGCCGAGCTGGAGATGACGGCCGTCGAGGCCGTCGCGGTTGAGGCGCCGCCATTTCCGCCGTCGCCGCCGTTGCCATAGTCGCCATTTCCGCCCGCGCCGCCATTTCCGCCAGCCGCCGTAGCCTTATTCAGGGGCGCTGTTACCGGTTGGGCGCTACCTGCGCTGGCGGAAACCGACTCGCCGTCGTCGCCTGGCATGCCGTTATCGCCTGGATTGACTCCATTCGCGCCCGCAGGGTCGTCATCGCCTTGGACAGTTACAATCTCCGCGCGCACTCCGGCGACGCCCATCATCACGAAAGCCAGCGACGCCACGCCGGTCATCAACGCGCGCGCCAAACTTGAACGATCAAACGATTTCATTTCCGCCCCCTCCCCCCGCCGCCCGCCCGCGACGCATTCGAACGCATCCGCCTTTAGTTTGAACATCACAAGCCTGAACTTTGCAGAACTGATCCACATCGGCGTGCGACGGTCGTCGGGAGGCGGGCGGGCGTGGCGATCGGCGGGCAGGGATGGCCAGGCTCGACCCTCTGAACCCACGGGCTCAGCGAAACGAGCCCGGAGTTCCCCCGTATACGAGGGAAAAACGGGAGAAATCGTTGCGTTCCCGGATAATGCAGCTGTATTGCAGGCTGGACGCGTCCGTGGCCGGATTCAGCGAAGCCGAATCGGCCCATCAGGGAGCCTCCAAACGGGCGCCGGAAAAGGGCGCCATCCTATAAAGGCCTGAGCCAGCGCCGGTATGGAGGCGCCACGATTCCCCATTGGCGCTCTTCCCTCGGGCGGGTTTAAAAGAAGTCGCAGGAGCCAATGCTTATGCGCGCACTAAGATCCCTTCTGTTCGTGCCAGGCGACAGCGCCCGCAAATTCGAGAAGGCGCGGGCGAGCGGCGCCGACGCGCTGATTCTCGACCTTGAGGATTCCGTGGCGCCCGAAGCGAAGCCCGGCGCGCGCAAATCCGCGCAGGCGATGCTCGGCCAGCGGGTGCAAGGTCAAACCATCTTCGTCAGGGTGAACGCGCTCGCGACTGGACTCATTCTCGAGGATCTCGGCGCGGTCGTCGGAAGATGCGACGGAATCATGCTGCCCAAATGTTCCGGCGCCGCCGATGTGGCCCGGTTGAGCTTCTATCTCGAAGCCTTTGAATCGGCGTTCGGCGCCGAAGCGGGCTCGACCCGGATCTTGCCGATCGTCACCGAGACCGCCGAATCCCTGTTTGGCCTTGGCCAGTATCCGCGCAACGAAGCGGGCCGCCTCGCGGGGCTCGTGTGGGGCGCGGAAGACCTCGCCGCCGACATCGGCGCTTCCAGAAAGCGGGGATCGAACGGATATTCCAGCCTCTTTCTTATGGCGCGAAATTCATGTCTTTTCGCCGCGGCGCGGGCCGGCTTGCCCGCGATCGACACGGTCTACACCGACATACCCGACCTCGAGGGCCTGCTGCACGAAGCCGAAGAGGCGCGAGCCGACGGTTTCCAGGCGAAGCTTGCGATTCATCCCACCCAGATCGAGACGATAAACAAGGCGTTCTCCGTGACCCCCGAGGAGCGCGCCTGGGCGGAAGGAATTGTCGCCGCTTTCGCGCGCGAGCCCGGCAAGGGCGCGCTTCGGGTGGGTGATCAGATGGTCGACGTGCCTCACTTGCGTCTCGCCGAGAAGATCCTTGCGCGCCCATAGCGGGGCGAAGATCGACGGTCGGCTCGGTACGCCGGAGGAGGTCGCCTGGCTTGCGCTGTTCCTCGGTTCGGACCGCTCGCTGATGTCCTCTCGGAGCCGAGATAAAACCGTCTGGCGTAAGATTATTCGCCGTCCAGGTCGGCGGCCCGATTCTATTGACAAATCCAGAAGATTAGAGCATATATTTTCTGCGGAAGGAAACTCACGGTCGGAAAGAGTCTGGTCGGCGGAAGGAGAAGCATGTCTTCAAGACGTTGTCGCCCACAACCTCACACGCGAGTTAAGTGAGCGGCGGATTTTTTTATTTTTTTCGTTGTAACCCGTTGAAAAGTCACGATTCGGAAAAGGGAATGCAAGGAAATGCAAGCAATTTTACTTGCATTTCCTTGCATTTGCTTGCCGTCAACTCGCTCTCTGGTTGAATTGGCGGCCTCGAGCGCAGGCCATCGGTCCTATTTCGGGAGCGGGACCGGCTTGTCGGAGAGCGTGTGCAGGTAGTCCAGGATGTCGGCCCGCTTCTGCCCGTTTTTTTCCCCGGCGAAGGCCATCTTGGTGTCCGGGACCATCGCCCTCGGGTCGGTGATCCAAGTATTGAGCTTGTCGTAGGTCCAGTCGCCGCCGATCTTCTTAAGCCCGTCGGAATAGACGAAGCCCGGGAATGATGCGACCGGACGCCCGACCACGTTCCACAGATCCGGTCCGATCTTGGCGCCGGCGCCTTCCTTGAAATTGTGGCAGGTCTCGCAGATCTTGACGTCCTGTTCGCCCTTTTGGACGTCGGCTTTGGCGAGCAACGGCGGCAGAGGCTCCACCGGCGCCGCCTTGGGCGCCTCGACGGCAACGGTCGCAGGGCCCGACGTCGGCAGGGCGAAGCCCGGGACCTTAGGAGTTCGCGGCGACAGGAGGAGATTGCTGAAGGCCGTGAGCAGCATGACGAACAACACCGCCCCGAGCGCCGAGAGCGCGAACCGGTTCACATTCACGTGGTCCATAGGCGAAGGGACTTTCGTCAGCTGGAGTGAGGTTGGGGGAGCCCGGCGGGACGTTTGTTTTGCTCAGTTGATTAGCCGCTTTGCGCTCGCCTTGGCAACACGTATAAGCCGTCGCGCCCCGAATTTGGCTTAATCGAAACTGATGGCCAACCCCATCGTCCTCATCCCCGCGCGCATGAACGCGACCCGCCTTCCGGGAAAGCCCCTCGCCGACATTAACGGCGCGCCGATGATCGTTCATGTCTGGCGCCGGGCGACGGAAGCGGATATCGGACCGGTGTGGGTGGCGGCGGACGATCCGCGCGTCATGGAGGCGGTCGCCTCTGCCAGCGGCAAAGCGATCATGACCCGTTTCGATCATGCCTCCGGGTCCGACCGTATTTTCGAGGCGTTGGGCTTGGTCGACCCCGACGGCGCCCACGATGTCGTAGTCAACATTCAGGGCGACCTGCCGACCATCGAGCCTTTGATCGTGCGCGCCTGTCTCGCGCCGCTTGCCGAACGCGCGGTCGACATTGCGACGCTCGCGACGCCGATCACGCGCGAGCAGGAGAAGGACGATCCCAACGTCGTCAAGATTGTCGCGACCGAACTCGGTCCAACCCGGCTGAGAGCGCTCTATTTCACCCGCGCGCGCGCTCCGTGGGGCGAGGGCCGCCTTTTGCACCACATCGGTCTTTACGCCTATCGCCGCGACGCGCTTCGGCGATTTGTCGGCTTGCCCCCTTCGCCGCTGGAGAAGCGCGAGAAACTCGAACAATTGCGGGCGCTGGAGGCGGGCATGCGGATCGATGTCGCGCTCGTCGACACCGCGCCGCTCGGCGTCGACGGCCCGCATGATCTGGAACGCGCGCGCGTCATGCTCGCGCCTGGGAAACGTGCATGAAGACCACACATTCCATCGCCTATCAGGGCGAACCTGGCGCGAACTCGCATATCGCCTGCGCCGAGAATTTTCCTGGTCTGAACCCGCTGCCTCGCGCGACCTTCGAAGATGCTTTCGCAGCCGTACAGGACGGCTCTGCCGAACTTGCCATGATTCCGATCGAGAACTCGATCGCGGGGCGGGTCGCCGACATTCACGCGCTGTTGCCGGCGTCCGGGCTGCATATTGTGGGCGAAACCTTTCTCCCGATCCACTTCCAGTTGCTCGCAGTTCCCGGCGCCCGCATCGAGGACCTGAAAACCGTCTATAGCCATACGCATGCACTCGGGCAGTGCCGCAACATCATCCGTCGCCACAAGCTTCAGCCGGTCGTCGCCGGCGATACGGCGGGCGCGGCGCGCGAAGTGGCTGAATGGGGGGATAAAAGCCGCGCCGCGCTTGCGCCACGGTTGGCAGGTGAGATCTATAGTCTCAATACGCTGGCCTGGGACGTCGAGGATGAAAGCCACAACACGACCCGCTTTGTCGTGCTGTCGAGGGATGAACGCTGGACGCCGGGGGGCGAAGGGCCGGTGGTGACGACCTTCGTCTTTCGCGTGCGCAACGTGCCCGCGGCGCTCTACAAGGCGCTTGGGGGCTTCGCCACCAACAGCGTCAATATGACCAAGCTCGAGAGCTACATGGAGGGCGGCGAGTTCACCGCGACCCAGTTCCTCGCCGATGTCGACGGGCACCCAAAAGACCCGCCGCTCGCACGGGCGCTGGAAGAGCTCAAGTTCTTTTCCCGCGAAGTGCGTATTCTGGGCGTCTACCCCGCGCATCCGTACCGTAGCGAGTCGCAGCACCGGTCGAGTTAACCATAGAGCTCTATCGGTAATTCTCCGGAAGCGGTGTTTCGATTTCGCGTATCGCGGTCGCCTCATCTTGATCGAGCAGATAGCCGGCGGCGACAAGATCGGCCGCCTTTTGGCGCGCGATCTCGGTGTAGTTCGCACGCGGGCCATAGCGGCGCGTAAGCTCTGCGACCGAGAAAGCCTCCCATCCTGAGAAATTGCCGCATGTGTCGCTGATCGAGGCGATTTCCACCGGCGGCAGCGCGATCGGTCGAGGGAGTCCAAGCGGCAGAGCGGCTTCGAGCGTGGGAATACCGCCGGCCGGCATGCCGTTGGGCGCGCTCTTAGGCGTCCAGAGCGGCGTTCCGTCGAGCCGGTTCACGCCCTCAGGTTCGTCCGAGACAGGCGCCAGCGCGAAGGGAGCGTCCAGCGGGAGCGCGCGCTTGGCCGCTCGCGTCTCGCTGATCGAAGCAAATAGGCCCAGAATGAGCGGACGAAGATATAACGCGTCTCTAACCTTGCTCAGCGAGATTGCCGTGCCGCCATTGCATTTCATCGTCGCAAAGACAACTTCCGGAAGCACGCCAGCGCCCGAGGCATGAGGGGCGGCTGTGGCATAACGGTGCAGCCCAGGAGGCGCAGGCGCGCGAGAGAAGATGCTGGCGCGCAACCGGTAGAAGTCGGTCAGGGAAATCGCGTCGACCAGCTCCGGGTCGCTTGCGGGTCGGGACAGGAGTTCGTCGGGCATGAGCGGCGCTCGATCCGCTCGGGCGTAGGGGAACTGCTCGTGTTCCGCCGCGAAGCCGTTGATCGCCAACACGACCCCATTGCCGTTCCGGGTAAACGCTCCCTGATAGACACGGCGGCCTGTCTCGGGATCGGCATTGAAGCCTTCGGCGACGAAACTGTTCACGAACCACGCGGCTTGGCTGACGCCGGCTAGGATACGATGGCGGAAGATCGGCAGAGGGGACGCCCCACTTCGGAATGCTCCGCCAAGCCACCGGCCAAAATCTCGGACGACAACTTCACCGATCCCTTGCGCGCTCGGGGACACGCCGGCGGCGAACCCCGTTTGCCATTGGATTGCAGCGACGGCGATCCTGTGGTTGAGGAGGAAGCCGTCGCCTATGGCGCTCGCGACTGGATCTGCATTTGGACCCGTCACTGCGGCGGCAACGCCGATTGCGTTGGGAAAAATGGTCCTCCCGCGATTTGGCGCCTCGACGACGACGTCGTCGGCCTCGGATGGGACTTCCGGCGCAATGATGTGGAAGCTGACCCGATAGGGAACGGTCGTTTGTCCGGCCGCAAGCGCTCTTAAGCCAGCAATCGGCTCTTCGGCGGAGACTTCGCCGTTTATAACTCCCTCGATATAACGAAAGGTCAGGCCGGCATAGCTTCCGACAGGCTGGGCGCGAGCGATGTCGACGCTGGTAATGGTTGAAGGATTTGCCCGAACCGCGCCTGCGAAAGTCGTCATTCCCGCTGCCGCCAACAGCGCGCCCAAGAGCATTCCACAGAGTCCCATCGGTGCCCGCTCCACGGCCAAACCCCTCGTGAGACCGTTGCAACAGAACGCGGCCAAGTAGGCAAACTCGCGGTCAGTATCGACAGGGGACTGTCGAAAGTAAAAGAGGCGACGATCGCCCTCCCCGCGTTGGAGCCGAAGTTTCGAGTCAAAAGTGATAGGTGAAGCCGGCCGAGAATGCGACAGGCCGGGCGTTGGTCTTGATCGTCCCGAGGATAGGGATAGGCCCCAGGGACGGAGCAGTGTTGACGCCCGTCGAGTTCAATGTCGCCCCTGCGAAGCCCTGCTTAGCATCGACAAAGACGCCCCAGTGCTGGCTGAGCATGTAATCGAAGCCGCCTTGGACGACGACGCCGAGCGCAGGTTGATATGTTGACCCGGTGCTGAAGCCGTCTCGGACCGCCAAAGCAAAGGTCGGTGCGATTCCCGCCCCCAGATAAGGCTGGAAACGGCCGAACTGAGTGAAATGGTAGACGCCGGTTATCGGCACCGAGGCCGGGAGCAATTTGTTGAGAACCGTCCCCGACGGCGGGCCTGTCGGGGACGATCCATTAACGGTGACCGTCGCCCACATCGGAAATCCGCTTGCGACTTCAACCGACCAGTTCGGAGTAAAGGAATAGCCCCCTTGGATCGCCACGCCAGCGAAGTTCGAATAGCTCGCGCCGAGGCCCGGGATTTGAAACTGAGGGCCGACTCCCACGGGCACCGTTCCAATTCCGGGAACGATCATTCCGACGGTCGATTGCTCGTAGAGGTTCGACGAGCTCCGGTCGAGAACTCCCATAGCTCCGAGCTTGACGTACCAGCCGGTGAAAGGATTAGGAGCGCCCGCCGCCGGCGCCGTCTGCGAGTTCGTCACGTCCGCCGCGCGGACCGCGCCAAAAGAGGACGCGAAAACTGCGCAGGTGGAGACGCAAGTTCGCAACAAGATTGTCGGCCTTCTCGAGCCCACCATAACCGCATTTCCCATCCGGATCGGCATGGGTTCTGCACTCTCAAAAGTACGACGCCGCGAACAAATGATTCGCAGACGGTCGGAAATACCCTCCAATTATGAAGGAATCGGGACCTTAATGGATTTCGCCTCCGAGGCGAGCGTACGCTCGCCCGCTTCCCTTATGCACCTGTTCGCTGCAAGAGGGTAGGTCTGCCAGCGTGCTCTAAGTTCGCAGCCCCAAACACGGAGGGCAATTTTGAGTAGATCCTCCCCAAGCAACTGACGCGATCCCATATATCAACTTCCGCGGAGCTTCGGTGCTTGCGGCGATTGGGGGGTATCATCAACGCATGCGACGCCATGCGCCTCGAAGCTGGCGAGGTTTCGCGAAACCGGGCTCGCCCTGGAACGCTGGCGCTCAGCAGCAGGGATTCGTGTTTCATGGCGCCGACACTCAGCGACCATCCTCCCCCTGAATCGTCGTGATCGGTGGCGGAGCTGCAGGTCTCGAGCTCGAAATCGCTGCTGCATTCGCTGACGGCCACATTGGATGTACATTCCGCCATTTTCTGGAGCTGGCTGGTCTTGGGCGTGAAGCCCGTGCTTTTTCGTCTTCACGATGACAATCCGCCAGGAGACGGAGACGGGGGACAGCGATTAGCTCTACCTGGTCAAGGACTTCGCCTGCTCTGGGGCATTCATCGGTGTCAAAAACGGTGCTCAGCGCGCCAAGCGCTTGTCCGGCCGGTGATCGAACGGGCAAGACACGAGGGCTTGTAGCGCAGCCGTGCAATCGACTGCGCTACAAATGCCCATTAGGCGAAAGCGAGTTCTTTCGATTCCGGCGGCTCGATTCCGAGCTCCTCACGGAACGCTGTCAGAGCCGATAGGAGGCCTTCTCCGGTGTCGAAAAGCCCTGCGTAGCTCATGGTGCCCCCTATCCGGCGCGGCCTGCCGATGAGCTGCGGATTGCAACCTACGGCTTTTAAAACCCTATAGATCCGGGCGTCGAACACAGACACGATTTGGGTCAGGCCGGCGATGACCGCAACCTCACCGATCCCCGCGATCAATTCGCTGAGCACGAAGTTAACCCCGTTCCGGCGGCGTTGAGGCTGGCCCTCCGCGGCCACGGCACAAATCCGCGAGCTCTCCCAGATTGTCGCGCTTTCGATGAATTCCCCCTCTTCGAGGAGGCAGGGAAAAACATCACGCAGCATGTTTGGCCCTGTTGTCGGCAGCAATCGCAAAGACCCCCAATATTCATTCGTATTTGGGTCTACCGATACCAGATACAACGGATTGGCATCATCGAATTCATCCCGTTCATATCCATCCTTCACAATAACGTCCCAACCGAGTCGTTCTGAGAAAGTGACCGCCCTGTTACGAAACATTGCGTCGATTTCCATCGGAAACAACGACGCCCGCGAACCTTCAATAAGCTTCAACATCGTGGCATCTCCCTTGCTACGAGACCACGAATGTTAACCTTAATTTTTAATCCTCACAATTCCACATACAAGTTGAGTTGACATTTTAGGAATCACTTAAAGGACGAACCTTGAAGAGCCTTCGCAGGGATAACACCAGTAGCAATGGCAACCCCAACCGCATGCGTCAAGTTCGCACAATTCAATTTATGTCGTGCCGTATCAAGATAACTCTTTACGCTACCAAAAGATATATTCAATATATCGGAAATATCCTGGTACGTCTTGCCTCGCGCAGCCCAAATGAGGCACTGTTCTTCCCGCTTTGATAATTTGACTGGTGGGCTACTGAGTTTGAGATTGACACTAGCCGCAGAATCGATGAGAACCGAGATCAATTGCAACTTTATCATATTGCTTTTTTTGAAGTCCTGCCATTCCGGTTTCGAATGTTTGCTGGTATAGGAGACCACAGAGTAGACACCCCTCCGATTGCGAACAGGAATCGACAATCCGTTGAGGCCGACTTCGTGGTTCAGGGCATCAGCAAAAAACGCCTGAATTGCCGGATCGTCACGCGGCAACTCATCCCAATCGAATGGAAGAACGGCTTTACCCCCATATGCGATAACCGGGTCAATTAAGACATACTGTTTGAGAAAATACCGCGTCTGCCACTGAAACGAATAGGTCACAGTCCCGGTAAGCAGGCTAGCGTCAGAACTTTTATCGGGGGCAAAACGCATATACGCAATGTGGCTGACGCCGATATCGACCGCGATTGCCTTAAGGGTTTCCTCCAGATCCTGCTCGTTATAACCAAGAATCGTATCCGTAAGTCTTATCGCGGCCGATTCGATCGTGACATTTCCCATTGGCGTTAGCCATTGACGTCATGAACGCACTTCTAGAGGCTCAGCCGGGGCCTCATCGTGAGCAAAACAGCGATGGACGCGATCGCCCGGTCAATCTTCCCGGTCACTTTCGCCCGCAGATCAATGGGATCGATGGAAGCCGCGATCGGCGGCCGGTCTTTGCAAACAGCCAGGTCGACGTCTTCACGGTTTGCCTTTAAGGGTCTTGACCGCTCGTACAGCATCATCGACTCTGTGCGCATCATGGCCCCTCCGCCTAAATTGCACCTTGGCTCCGTCACTCATGTATCATAACAATGGCACGACAATCAACAAACATGTGGAGGCGGAAGGGAGAACGAGCCGAGCCATACCGTACAAGGGCGCCGCCGGCTCCAGCGAAAGCTGATCCCGAAGCGCAAACCGATCTGCCCGATCAAGCGCGACCCTGCACCGCAGCCCTCGCGCAATGACCGCCTTTCCGTGGATCGAGGGCGCTGCCGGCGACGTCTTCGCCGACGGCAAACGCCTGGAGGCCGTCGCCTATGGACCGCCGCCGGACCACCAGGCTCCCACGATCGTAATGCTGCATGAGGGCCTCGGCTGCCTCGCGCTGTGGCGTGACTTTCCGCAAAAACTTGCGGCCGCGACCGGCCATGGGGTGTTCGCCTATTCGCGGGCGGGCTATGGCCGGTCCGACCCGGTCGATCTCCCGCGCCCGCTCGATTACATGAGCCGCGAGGCGCGCTTCAGCCTGCCCGCTTTGCTCGCGGCGATCGGGCTCAAGCGTGGGATCCTGCTCGGCCACAGCGATGGCGCCTCGATCGCGGCGATCCATGCCGGCGAACATGCGGATGAGCGGATCAAAGGCCTCGTCTTGATGGCCCCCCATCTCTTCACCGAGGAGATGGGCCTCACCTCGATCGCGGAGGCGGGCCATGCCTATGAGACCGGCGACCTGCGGGCGAGGCTGGCCAAATATCACGCCCATGTCGACGTCGCCTTCCACGGCTGGAACGACGCCTGGCTCGATCCCGGCTTCAAGGCCTGGAACATCGAGGATGCGGTCGGCCGCTGGCGTGCGCCCGCGCTCGTCATCCAGGGCGCGGACGATCAATATGGAACGCTGAGGCAGGTCCGCGCCATCGAGGCCCGCTCGCCCGCCCCGGTGACGAGCCTCATCCTCGAGGCCTGCCGCCACTCGCCGCAGGTCGACCAGCCCCGGGCGACGCTCGACGCGGTCGTCCGGTTCTGCGCCGAGGTCGCTAGGGCTTAAGGCGCGTTGACGCGGCTTCGGCTTGCGGCCAAATAAACGCTAGCAAATCCAAATAAATCCAAGGAAAAACGCTTGCATTTCCTTGGATTCCTTTGGCGGATTCGGGACTTTTCAATGGGTTACAGCGAATCCAAATAAAAAAATTCTTTGCCTCTCGATTCCCTCTCACTGAGCCTCGGGCAGAACCGGATTCGACCCTCGGTTCATTCTGAATAACATAAAACATCGATTTGCGCAAGACAATGTTGGATTATATCACTCACTGCCGTCGGCCCGCTGGCCACGAGCCCTATCGATCCGGGCTTGCCCTGGCCATCGACGCCGCACCGCCCCGCAGTGAACACAATCACACGGCGAGCCCGCCCTGAATGAACGGCCTCGTGGTCGTAGAAAAGTCCCATCCGCGCCGTGATCCGATAAAAGACAGGCGTCCGCCAGACGTAATACAGCTGCATTATCGCGGCAAAACAAAGGAAATCCGCCTTGAATCGAGCATCGCGGGCGGATGTTCATAAGTCCGATTGCGTCGGCCGCCTTTGCCGAACCGGCCAACCCATGCCACATTGGGCCCGTGGCCATAGCTCGGGCGGCGGCGAATGGCGGACGTCAAACTGTTTCTCTCCTGCGTGTCGGACGAGTTCGGCGAGTATCGCGACGAGTTGCGCCGCGCGCTGGCGCGACCGGATGTCGAAGTCAAAATCCAGGAAGACTTCAAGTCGCGGGGCGGCGACACGCTCGCCATGCTCGAAGATTATATCGAGAGCTGCGACGTCGTCGTGCATTTCGCGGGCGAGATGGCGGGCTCGGGGCCAGCGTCAAGCAGCGTCGACGACCTTTTGCGTCGCCGGCCCGAGCTTGCGGCTCGGCTGGCCGAAAAGGGCATGGACCGCGAGGCGCTCGGGCGCCTGACCTATACCCAATGGGAAGCGTGGCTCGCGATCGGCTTCACCAAAGACGGGGCCGAACGCAATCTCGTCATCGTTGCGCCCGCCTTTGGTGTGAAACGCGGCGCGAAATTCGCGCTTGACGATGCTTCGCGCGCGTCCCAGGCCGATCATCTCGCACGGCTCAAGGCGATCGATGTTTATCCCGCGAAACCGTTCGCCAGCGCTGACAATCTTGTCGCGCGTTTTTGGGTCCGTTGTTCTGGACACCCTCAAGAAAGCGGGATCGGTCACGAAGCCGCGCAATCTGCCCTTCGCGTCGCTCGGCGGCCTATTCGCCGGCCGCGACGAGGACCTTGCCGACCTGCATACCGCGCTGCTGGGGGCCAAGGGCGCGCCGGTCGCGCTTCACGGTCTAGCCGACGTCGCGATTGTTTAACCAGCTTGGAGTTCTATTCTACATCAAGGCGGACTACGCCCAGGCCGAAACGCTCAAGCGCCGCGCGCTCGCGATCGACGAGAAGACCTACGGCCCTGATCATTCAGAGGTAGCGATCCGGGTCGGCAACCTCGCCAGCTTATTCGAGGCAATCGGCCGCTTTGCCGAGGCCGAGCCGCTCCATCGCCGCGCGCTGGCGATACACGAGGCCAGCCTCGGGCTGGACAACCCCTATGTGGCAATCGGCCTCAACAATCTCGCGCGGCTGCTTCAGGCCACGAACCGCCTCGCCGAGGCCGAACCGCTGGTGCGCCGCGCGCTCGCGATCAACGAGAAAAGCTACGGCCAGGATCATCCAAAGGTGGCGATTCGCCTTAGCAATCTCGCTCAGCTGCTTCAGGCCACGAACCGCCTCGCCGAGGCCGAACCGCTGGTGCGCCGCGCGCTCGCGGTCAACGAGAAAAGCTACGGCCAGGATCATCCCAGTGTGGCGAACCGCCTTAACAATCTCGCGATGCTGCTTCAGGCGACGAACCGCGTGGCCAAGGCCGAGCAGCTGATGCGGCGCGCGCTTGCGATTTTCGAGGCGAGCCTCGGGCAGGACCATCCCCAGGCGGTCACCGCGCGCGACAACCTCGCCGCGCTTGTGGCCGCGCTGGCAAAAGGTGGGTGAGCGCGGACCGCTCGGCCATCATCGCCTTGCCTGTCATGCCCGCGAAAGCGGGCGTCCAGTCTTTGAAGCACGGTTCTGGATTCCCGCGTGCGCGGGAATGACAAGGACCCTCATCCAGCGCTCGCGCGGCCTGGTCAGATTAACGTCACACAACGCTTCCGTCTCCTACTCATAAAAGCGCGATGGAACATCCTGCTTGTCTCGCCGTTTCAATCACAGACGCGGCGATAAGCCGCAAGCCTAGGAACAGGCGGGAGAATTCGATGATTTCGCGTATTGCGTTGCGCGCGGCGCTGGCCGGCGCGGTGGTTATGTTCGCCTCCTACAATGCCGCGGGAGTCGCGGTCGCGCAGCAACAGCTCGCCGCCTACAGCGACGAGACGACCATCGACGAGCAGGCTGCGCAAGATCCGTCCCCGAGCGAGCAGGCGCCGAGCGAAGCCTCCACTCGGGACGTCGTGCCGTTCCGAACGAGCGAGAAACCCGGCACGATCATCGTCGATACGGGCGAGCGCTATCTCTATCTCGTCGAGCCGAACGAGACGGCCATAAGATATGGCATCGGCGTCGGGCGGATCGGTTTTCAATGGTCGGGCGTCGAGCGCGTGTCGCAGAAGCAGGAATGGCCGGACTGGCATGTGCCCCCGGAAATGATCGGTCGGCAGCCCTATCTGCCACGCTTCATGGCGGGCGGCCCGGGCAATCCTTTGGGCGCTCGCGCCCTCTATCTCGGCCATACCGAGTTCCGCATCCACGGAACGAACCAGCCCGACACGATCGGCCACGCGGTGTCATCCGGGTGCATCCGTCTCGACAACGCCGACGTGATCGACCTTTACAACCGCGTGCAAGTCGGCGCGAAAGTCGTCGTCAAGCAATCGGCGAGCGCCTCTAACAAACGTTCATCCGGGGCTTAGCGCCGCTTTCTCACCGAGACAGGAGGCCACGCGCCTGGGCTAGGCTGTTACGAGCGGGCGGCGCTGACGAGCGTCGGGTCGGGGCGGTAGAGGGCGGGGAAGAGGCGCTTTAGGTTGGCGACCTTGGGCAGGTCGTTGTAGACGATGTAGGGGTAGCCTGGGTTCTTCGCCAAAAAGTCCTGGTGATAGTCCTCGGCGCGATAGAAGGTCTTGCCCGGTTCGATCGTGGTGACGACCGGCGCTTCGAACACATGGGCCCCATCGAGTTGCGCGATATAAGCCTTCGCCACCTTCGCCTGTTCATCGTTCACGGGGAAGATCGCCGAACGATATTGCGTGCCTGAGTCCGGGCCCTGGCGATTGAGCTCGGTCGGATCATGCGCGACCGAGAAATAGACCTGGAGTATGCGCCCATAGGTGATCTTGCGCGGATCGTAGGTGATCTCTACCGATTCCGCGTGGCCCGTGTTGCCCTCTGAGGTCATCTCGTAATGCGCGGTCGACTTGTCGCCGCCGGTATAGCCGGCGACAGCGTTGGTCACGCCGGCGACATGCTGGAAGACGCCCTGCACGCCCCAGAAACATCCGCCCGCAATCACCGCGACTTCGGACGTCTTGGCGCCCGCCTGCTCGTCGACGGCAGGCGTCGGCACGTTGCGCGCCTCTTCGGCGGTCGATCGGGTGACGAAGAAGGCGGCCGTGGAGAGGAGCCCGATGAGAACGAGCACCGGAAAAGAGGAGCCTCTTTTGAAGGACGAGATCACGGCCCTACTCCATGCCTGCCAATGGTGAATCATCGAAACGCGCTCCGCATAAGCCGTCACTATGGCGTTGAGGCGACAATGCCCTTCATCTCACGCATTTGTGTCATCACACTTGTGAGAGCTTCGCTCTTCTTATGCACTACGTTCCCGGCGGCGCTCTGTTACAGGACGAAGGTCTTAACCAAAGGTAAACGCGTAAGCCTGCACATCGGGATCAAGAAACTGGATCGTGAAGGTGCGGTCCATGACCGGCCCGCTCTGACGGACGAGCTGGTAGAGCCGGTGGTCGGTGACCACGCCTTCGCCGTCGGCGTTCGTGTCGGCGCCGTGGCTTTCGCCGGGCGCGGCGCCGTCGATCGTGACGCGAAAGCGCACCGGCTTGCCGTCGGCGCCCGGCCCCAGCACCAGGTGAAGGTCGCGGGCATGAAAGCGAAAGGCGATCGCGCCATCGGTCTTGTTGAGCGACGCCGACTGGCCGCCAATCGTCCAGTCGCCGGAGAGACCCCAGTCGTTGAGATGGCTAAGATCGCCGGTCGAATAGACGTAGGGGGTGTCGCCGACCGCGCCGCCGGGTGACGCGAAATTCTCCGACCGGGCAAAGCCGATGTAGGTCTCGGGCGACTTGACGTCGGCTTCGTCGGAAGCGGCCTCGGCGCCGGTCGCGCTGACGGAAACCATGCCCGGTGGCAGGTTGCCCTTGCCGGCTTCGGCCAGGAGTTGCTGGATGACCTTCTCCGATTCGGCGTAGTCGCCCTCGCCGAAGAAGTGGTGGCGGATCTTGCCATTGGCGTCGATGAAGTAATCCGCCGGCCAATATTCATTGCTGAAGGCGCGCCAGATGGCGTAATCATTGTCGACCGCGACGGGATAGTCGATTCTGAGCTTGGCGACGGCCTGCTTGACGTTGCCGATATTTTTCTCGAAGGCGAATTCCGGCGCGTGCACGCCGATCACCACCAGGCCCTGGTCTTTATACTTGTCGGCCCAGGCGCGAACATAGGGTATCGAGCGCAGGCAATTGATGCAGGAATAGGTCCAGAAGTCGACCAGCACCACCTTGCCCTTGAGCTCAGCGGGCGTGAGCGGGGGCGAGTTCAGCCACTCGACGGCGCCGGCGAGCGAGGGCAGCGAACCTTCGACGGGCAGGGCATTGGGCGCGGGGACTTCCACCGCCTTCATCGCCGCCACCGGGGTGGCGTTCATCGCCATGGTCGGCGCGTTGGCGCTCATCATCATCGAGGGATTGGCGCTCATCATCGCCCCGCCGCCCTCGGGCATCACGACAGAGGATGACGGCTCGGCGGCGACCTTACCGGCCGGCTGCTTGCCGGTCATCGCCATGCTCGGCGCGTTGGCGCTCATCATCATCGAGGGATTGGCGCTCATCGCGCCGCCGCCCTCGGACATCACGACCGAGGACGATGTCTCGGCGGCGACCCTAGCCGATGCCGGATGGATGCGGTCGACCAGGCTTTGCTCGAGCGACGCCGTGTTGGCGAGCGACACCTGGGTCAGGAACCCGGTGTCCACGCCAAAAAAGATCGCCACGACCGCGACCAGCACGGCGGCGCCGAGGCCGCGCCGCACCCATTCGCCGGCGCCGAGCGAACGCTTCATCGCCGTGAACACCCGCCCGCCAATGAGCAGCGCCAACGCCAGCGACGTCGCCGCGCCCGCGGCATAGGCAAGCAGCAGGAAGGTCGTCTGGACATTGGCACCCTGCAGCGCTGCGCCCGTCAGGATCAGGCCGAGGACCGGCCCGGCGCACGGGGCCCATAAGAGGCCGGTCGCGATGCCCAGCAGCAACGAGGGCCAGACGCTTCCGGCATTCTCATTGCGGTCGGCGGATTCCGACAGGCGTCCGCCAAGCGCGACGAGGGGCCGGGTCAAGCGGTCGGAGAGTTCCGGAAAGAGCAGCGTGACGCCGAACAAAGCCAAAAGCGCGATCGCGATATAGCGTCCGTATTCATTGGCCTGCACAGCCCAGCCGCCGCCCACCGCCGCCAGCGTGGCGACGACCGCGAAGGTCAGGCCCATGCCAAGCAGCATCGGCAAGCCCCGACGAAGGATCGGCTGGTCGGCGCGGGCGAAAACGAACGGCAGCACCGGTAGGATGCAGGGGCTGGCGATGGTCAAGACCCCGCCGATATAGGCTAAAGCAAAGAGAAGCATCGGATCGTCGGGCGCCTCAGGCGGTCGCGGGCTTGAACGTCAGCGCGACGCCGTTCATGCAATAGCGCAGGCCGGTCGGCTTTGGCCCGTCGTTGAAAACGTGGCCGAGATGCCCCTCGCATCGATGGCAGCTCACGGCCGTACGGGTCATGCCCCACGAATGGTCGTCGTGGGTGTCCACCGCATTGTCCAGCGGGGCCCAGAAGCTCGGCCAGCCGGTGCCGCTGTCGAACTTGGTCGAGGATGAAAAGGCGTCCAAACTACAGCCGGCGCAGGCGAAAACGCCCTTCCGCTCCTCATGCAGAAGCGGGCTGGTGAAAGGACGCTCGGTCCCCTCCTTGCGCAGGACCGCATATTGATCGGGCGTGAGCGTCGAGCGCCAGTCCGCGTCGGTGCGGACGATGTGGGCCGCCTGGGCTCGCGCGCCCCGGGTCAACAAGAGATTTGCGCTCGCAATTGCGGCCAAGCTGCTCAGAGCCGTTCGACGCGTGAACATCCTCCACCTCATTGTTCTTGCGGTCCTGCAGGATTCCGCCCTGCTCGCAACGCTATACGTTCGGAAAAAGGATCGGTTACAAAGAAGGGTTCAAAATTCTTTGAACCCAGACTGCACCGACCTAAGCGCCGCGCCTCGATCGGGAGTTGACCGGAGACGGCCTGCCGCTCAATCATATCCTATCGTCTCCAATCAACAAACCCGGGCGCGCCATCATCACCGGCGTTGGTCTCGCCCGCCAAAGAGGAAACACCCCATGGCCGCCATCAATTCGGTCGTTGACCTTTCGATCGAAGGCGAAGTCGCGCTGGTTACGATCAACTCTCCGCCAGTGAACGCTTTGTCGCAAGCCGTCCGAGAGGGCCTCAAGCGAGGCGTCGAAGCGGCGGAAGCGAACGGCGCGGTCAAGGCGATCGTCATCATCTGCGACGGCCGGACGTTCATCGCAGGCGCCGACATTTCCGAATTCGGCAAGCCCCCTGCCCCACCGCACCTTCCTGAGGCGCTCCACGCAATGGAAAACGCCTCGAAGCCGGTCATCGCGGCGCTGCACGGAACGGCGCTCGGCGGCGGATTCGAAGTCGCGCTGACGGCGCACTACCGCATCGCCGTCCCATCGGCGAAATGCGGCCTGCCGGAAATCAACCTCGGCATCATCCCCGGCGCCGGTGGCACCCAGCGCCTGCCCCGCCTCATTGGGCCTGAGAAGGCGCTTGACGTCATCTTGTCCGGGACGCCGTTTAGCGCCCGCGAGGCAAGGGAATGGGGGGTCGTCGACGAGCTCGCCGAGGAGGGAAAGCTGCGCGACTCCGCAATCGCCTTCGCTCGGCGCCTCGTTGCCGAGAAGGCGCCCTTGAAGAAAGTCCGCGACCGATCCGACAGGCTCGAGCCGGCGCGCGGCCATCCAGAGATCTTCGACGCCGTCCGCAAGGCCAATGCGAGAAAATACCGTGGCTTTGAGGCCTGGAAGAAGGCGATCGAGTCGGTCGAGAACGCGGTCAATCTGCCGTTCGACGAGGGCATGGCTAGGGAGCGCGCGATTTTCAGCGAGCTGGTCGTCACAACCCAGTCCAAGGCGCAGCGCTACGTCTTTTTCGCCGAGCGGCAGGCGGCGAAGGTCGCCGACATTCCCGCCGACACGCCGATCCGGAAGATCGCCAAGGTCGGCGTGATCGGCGCCGGCACCATGGGCGGCGGCATTTCCATGAATTTCCTGAGCGCCGGCATTCCCGTCACCATCGTCGAGACCTCGAAAGAGGCGCTCGACCGTGGCGTTTCGATCATGCGTCGCAACTACGAGAACACGGCCAAGAAGGGCCGCATGACGGTTGCCGAGGTCGAGGAGCGGATGGGCAAGCTCTCGCCGACGCTTGACTTCAATGCGCTTGATGACGCCGACCTCGTGATCGAAGCGGCATTCGAGGACATGGACCTCAAGAAGTCGATCTTCGAACGGCTTGACAAAGTCGCCAAGCCCGGCGCGATCCTCGCCTCGAACACGTCCTACCTCGACATTGACGCCATCGCCGCGAAGACCAAGCGGCCCGAGGACGTTCTCGGCACGCACTTCTTTTCGCCCGCCAACGTGATGCGCCTGCTCGAGATCGTGCGCGGCGACAAGACCTCGAAGTCCGTGCTTGCGACCATCACCCAGCTTGCGCCGAAGATCGGCAAGGTTCCCGTCGTCGTCGGCGTCGCCCATGGCTTCGTCGGCAATCGCATGCTGGCTCAGCGCCAGCGCGAGGCGCAGAAGCTCATTCTCGAGGGCGCGACGCCCTCGGACGTGGACCGGGTGCTGGTCGACTTCGGCCTGCCGATGGGTCCCTTCGCGATGAGCGATCTTGCCGGCCTCGACATCGGCTGGTCGGCCGCGACTTCGAAGCGCGCATCGATCCGCGATATTCTTTGCGAGGAGGGCCGGCGCGGCCAGAAGACGGGCGCGGGCTTCTACGATTACGACGAAGCGCGCAATGCGAAACCCTCGGCAAAGGTCGAGGAGATCATCCGCGACTTCGCCAAGTCGAAGGGAATCGAACAGCGCAAGATCAGCGATGCCGAAATCCTCGAGCGCTGCATCTATCCGATGATCAACGAAGGGGCGAAGATTCTCGAAGAGGGCAAAGCCCAGCGCGCGTCCGACATCGACATCGTCTGGATCAACGGCTACGGCTGGCCAGTCTATCGTGGCGGCCCGATGTTCTACGCCGACACCATCGGATTGAAGACGGTGCTGGCGAAGCTGAAGGAATTTCAGGGCAAGTTCGGCGATGATTTCAAGCCGGCGGCGCTACTGGAGAAGCTGGCGGCGGAGGGCGAGACGTTTACGAAGTCGTGACCCAGGCGCCCTCATCCGACCGGCTTCGCCGGCCACCTTCTCCCCGAGGGAGAAGGGGTGTTCAAAGGGGTCTTTCCTTGTGGGACAGTCTGGGCCGAACGTCGGTGCAGGACCCCCTTCTCCCTCGGGGAGAAGGTGGCGCGCCGAAGGCGCGACGGATGAGGGCTAACCAATGAACCAACACCAGGAGACCCATCATGCGTGAAGCCGTCATCGTCTCCACCGCGCGTACGCCGATCGGCAAGGCCTATCGCGGCGCGTTCAACGACACCCAGGCCCAAACGCTAGGCGGACATGCGATCGCGAACGCCTTGAAACGCGCGTCCGTCGATCCCGGCGAAGTCGACGACGTGGTGATGGGCGCGGCGATGCAGCAGGGATCGCAAGGCGGCAATGTCGCGCGACAAGCGCTCCTGCGCGCCGGACTTCCGACCAGCGTCGCCGGCATGTCGGTCGACCGGCAATGCGCCTCGGGCCTGATGGCGATCGCGACCGCGGCCAAGGAAATCATCGACGACGGGATGAGCGTCACCATCGGCGGCGGGCTCGAATCCATCTCCCTCGTCCAGAACGACAAGGCGAACCGCTATCGCGCTTTAGATCCCTGGCTCGTCGAGCATCGCGACGACGTCTACATGACGATGATCGAGACGGCCGAGACCGTGGCGGAGCGCTACCAGGTCACGCGTCAGCGCCAGGACGAATACGCGCTGCAGTCGCAGCAAAGGACAGCCGCAGGGCAAGCCGCCGGCCGGTTCGAGGCTGAGATCGCGCCCCTGCCCACCGTGATGAAGGTCACGGACAAGGCCACGGGCGTCGTCTCGGACAAGCCGATCACCTTGACGCAAGACGAAGGGCCGCGCGCGGACACGACCTTGGCTGGCCTCTCGGCGCTGAAGCCGGTGTTCGCCGACGGGCAGCGTGTCAAGGCGGGCTCGTTCATCACCGCCGGCAACGCCTCGCAATTGTCCGACGGCGCCAGCGCCTGCGTGTTGATGGACGCCAAGCTCGCGAGCCAACGCAACCTCGAGCCGCTCGGGATCTATCGCGGCATCGCCGTCGCCGGCTGCGATCCGGACGAGATGGGGATAGGCCCAGTGTTCGCGGTGCCGAAGCTGCTCAAGGCGCACGGTCTCAAAGTGGACGACATCGGCCTCTGGGAGCTCAACGAAGCGTTCGCGGTCCAGGTCATCTACTGCCGCGACCGGCTCGGCATCGACAACGACAAGCTCAACGTCGACGGCGGCGCGATCTCGGTCGGCCATCCCTACGGCATGAGCGGCGCGCGTCTCACAGGGCATGCGCTGATCGAAGGCAAGCGGCGCGGCGCGCGCTATGTCGTCGTGACCATGTGCGTCGGCGGCGGCATGGGCGCAGCGGGACTGTTCGAAGTCGCCTGAACCTCAAGAGTGCTCGCGTGCCCGAATCGACCCCCATGGCGCCGCTCGCGGCCTTCCGCGGGCAGAAGCCTCCGGCGCCCGCGTGGTTCGAGCGCGTCGTGGCGATCGAGCCCGAGCGGACGTTCGTCGCGATCGATGGCGCTGAGGTGGAGACCCTCGCCTGGGGCGAGCGCGGCAAGCCGGGTCTGATCTTCCTGCATGGCGGCGCCGCTCACGGCGATTGGTGGAGCTTCATCGCCCCGTTCTTCGCCGGCGAGCGGCGGGTCGTCGCGCCGTCGTTCAGCGGCATGGGTCGTTCGGATTGGCGCGAAGCTTACGATTTCCGCCAGTTCGTCCGCGAGGCGCGGGAGGCGGGGCGCGCGGCCGGCGCATTCGAGGCCGGGCCGCCCGTTGTCGTCGGACATTCGTTCGGCGGGCGCATCGCAACTGGGCTTGCCCATGATTTCGGCGACGAGCTTGCCGCCGTGGTGATGGTCGATCCGCCCTTTTTCGCGCCGCAGAACCAGCGCAATCCTTCGCCGCCCCGGGCGAACTCGCGCGAGCACAGCGTGCGGCCCTCGCTCGAGGCTGTCATCGCCCGCTTCCGCCTCGCCCCGCCGCAGGCCTGCGACAACCTCTTCATTCTCGACTTTATCGCGCGCCGCTCGGTGCGCAAGGCGGTCGACGCCGAGGGCAATGCGGGCTGGTCGCTGAGCTTCGACCCGCATTTCTGGGAGAAGTTCGGGCGCCTCGACCCGGTCGCAATGGTCAAGGGCGCGCGCTCAGCCCTAGCGATCATCCGCGGCGCGAAGTCCCAGCTCTTTCAGGCCGAGGACGCAGCTTATCTTCTGAGCCTGATCGCTCCCGGCTCGCCTTATGTCGAGATCCCCGAGGCCGAGCATCACGTGATGATCGACCAGCCGCTTGCCTTTGTGGCGGCGCTGCGCGCGCTACTCGCGGCATGGCCAGCTGCGAAGGCGGGATAAGCGCGCTCACTCCAGCCTTACCGTCACCGCGTCCGACGCGCCCCTGGCGTCGATCACGGACACGCGGGCGAAGCCGGCGCCGTCCGGCTGCCAGGCCGATTGGCGCCGGATCTCGGCTTCGCCGACGGGCGCTCCATTGACGAACCAGGTGAACGGCGGCGCGCCGCCGAGCGCCTTCAACGCCAGCGGATGATCCGGGGCGCCCCCTTTGAGGCCGAGGTCGATGCGGGCGCCGTCGGGCGGGAAGGCGATCTTGAGCGACGCCGCCTCTGGGGAGGCGGACGTCTTGGGCGCGTCCTGACGCAGCCGGCGCAAGGGCGGCGGGAGATCGGCGGTGATGGTCGCTCTCAAGACGCCCTTGGGCGGTGGGATCGGCTCGATGCTCCTGCCCAGCCGCTCGAAAGCGTCGAACAGGATCGGCGCCGCCGCCTCGCGGCCAATGAGACCCGGCGTTGGGCCATTGTCGGGACGGCCGACCCAGACCCCGATGGTTGTCCGCCGGTCGAAGCCGATCGCCAGGGCGTCGCGAAAGCCGTAGGACGTTCCCGTCTTAAAGGCGATCCGACCCTTGAGCGCGTTGGCGGGCGGGGGCGCGCCGCGCAGGATGTCCTCGACATAATAAGCCGCGACCGGATCGGTCACGCGGCGTTCGCCGATGACCGGCGGCTGACCGTCGAGCCGCTCGATGAGCGGTGGCGCCTCGCCGCCGCGCGCGAAGCCGGCATAGAGCCGCGCGAGATCGGTGAGCGAAATGCCGAGGCCACCGAGGCCGATGGCGAGGCCGACCGGTGTGTCCTTAGGCAGCGCAATCTCGGCCCCGGCGCTGTGCAGCCGGGCGAGGAAGGTCGCGGGGCCGACGTCGGAAAGCAGCTCGACCGCGGGAAGGTTGAGCGACATCTGCAGCGCCTTGCGCGCCGTCACCGCGCCCTCGTAGCCGAGATTGAAATTCTCCGGCGCGTAGGCGCCGTAGCGCATGGGACGGTCGAACAGCCGCGTCTCCGGATGGGCGAGACCCTGCTCGAAGGCCAGCGCATAGATGAAGGGTTTCAGCGCCGAGCCCGGCGAGCGGGGGGAGCGCGACATGTCGATCGCGCCGTCGCGCGAGGCGTCGTCATAATCGGCTGAGCCCACGCGGGCGCGAATTTCGCCGGTCGCATTGTCGACGACGACGATCGCTGCCGACAGTTTCGACCCAAGACGCGCGACGCTTTCTTTGGCGAGCACCTCGAGCTTCGCCTGCAGCCGCGCGTCGATCGAGAGCTTGATGACTTTGGCTTGGCTGTCGGCGGCGACAGCTTCCTCAGCGGCATGCGCGGCGAGCGCCGGAAAGGCCAAGCGCGTCTCCGGAACCGGCTCGCGCTTCGCCGCCGCTGCGTCGCTGTCTTTGACAAGGCCGCGCGCGGCGACACGATCGAGAACACGGTCGCGCGCAGCGCGCGCCGTCGCGGGCGAGCGATCCGGCCGCCGTGCTTCCGGCGATTGCGGCAGCGCGACCAACAGCGCCGCCTCGGCCAGGGTGAGCTTCAGCGGCTCCTTGCCAAAATAGGCGAGCGAGGCCGCGCGCACGCCCTCGAGATTGCCGCCGAAGGGCGCGATGGTGAGGTATCGATCCAGCACGCCCGCCTTGCCGACATCGCGCTCGATCTCGAGCGCGCGCGCGATCTGCCGGAGCTTGGCGCCGATCGTGCGCTCGGGCCGCGGCTCGATCAGCCGCGCGACCTGCATGGGCAAGGTCGAGCCGCCCGACACCACATGGCCGCGCATCAGCCATTGCCCGCCCGCGCGAAAGAGCGCGCGAAGGTCGACGCCGTCATGGCTGTAAAAGCGCCCGTCCTCGTAGGCGACGAGCATCGCGACATAACGGGGATCGACGTCATGCGTGGTCGCCGGCAAGCGCCAGCGTCCATCCGGCAAAGTGAAGGGCCGAAGCAACCGGCCGTCGCGATCGACGACGATCGTCGAGCCCTCGCGCGAGGCCGCGAGATCGAGCGGGCCGAGACTTGCGGTGTAACGCGTCCAGGCGAAGGACGCACCCAAGCCTGTCGCTGCGAGGAGAGCCAGCGCAGCGGCTGCGACGAAGATGAAGATGAGGCGGTGAGGATGTGGCGTCACGTCGCGCCCTCGCTTGCCCGCGAGACCCTCATCCGTCGCGCCTTCGGCGCGCCACCTTCTCCCCGAGGGAGAAGGGGTTCCTGCACTGACGTTCTGCCCAGCGCTGGTCCCACAGGAAAGGGGGCGTTCAGCACCCCTTCTCCCTCGGGGAGAAGAGCCTGCCCCCGGGCGAAGACCCGGGGGTGGCCCGAAGGGTCGGATGAGGGCCTCGCCGGATGAGGGCCTTGCCGCCTCACTTCGCCTTCACCTCCAGTTCACCAAAGGCGGTGCGGCCGTAACGATCGGGGTCGTACATGTCCTCGGCCGTCGCTGGCGGATAGATGTAGCGACCCGGCGCGACGGCGCGCACGACATAGGCCATGGTGATGAACGCCGACTGGCCCTCGGCGCGATCGAAGGCGGCGACGAAGCGGTCGTCGCGATATTCGGTATGCGCGGGCTCGGCGTCCTTGCTGAGCCAGGAGAAGGCTTCGACCGAGCCGCCGTCGACCAGCGCCGGATTGTCGATCTCGAGGCCCGCTGGCAGCCGGTCGACGACGAGCAATCGAGCGTAGCGCGCTTGCGCTTCCGTCACTTTCAGCGACACCACGACGCGATCGTTTTGCGCCATGCTTTGCAGCGCGTCGAGCTTGGTTCCGTCAAGCTTGTAGAACGACCGTTCGATCGCATAGCCGTCGGCGACGGCGGGGTCCGGCTCGATCGGCGCGCCAGAAACCGAGACGACGAGCTGGGCCGGATTCTGTCCGGCGTTAGCGATAACAATGGACTGTCCGGGGAGCGCTGCACCGCTCCAGCGGCGGTAAAGCGCGCCCTTGACCGGCTCGCCGTCGACGCGGAACTGAGCGAGGGAGGCGTGCTCGGCGAGCCCCTCCGCGGCGAGCGTCATCCAGTTCATTTCCTGCGTGCTGAGGAATGAGCGCTCGGCCCTCGCCTGTTCGAGAACCGCGCCGGCGCGCGCGATCGCGTCGCTCTCAATATTGCCGAGCTTGGCTTCGGCGACGAGCGCGAGCACAGCCGCGGCGTCGCGCAGCCGCGAGCCATAATCGGGACGGGAGCCCGAGTCGCGCTCGGCGTCGAGCGCCTTGAGCGCGGCGCCGAAGGCCCCGGCGGCGCGCGCCTGGTCGCCGAGCATCGCGAGCGCCGCCGCGAGCTGGGCCTTGGCGAGCGGCGTCGGGAATGCCTCGAGCTTGGCGTCAGTGAGATAGCGCAAATCGCCGATCACGGGACGCCCGTTACGAGCGAGAACATAGAGCGCGTAAGCGATTGCCGCGGCATTATCCTTGGTTGGCTCGGGGGCGTTGACGACCTCGTTCCGCAGGCGGTCGAGCGCCTGGTCGAAGGCTTGGCTTGGCACGGCAAAATTGCGCTCGCGTGCGCGCGTGAGGAAGTCGGTGACGAAGGCGTCAAGCCAAGCGTCGTCATCGTTGACGTCGGCGCTCCACATGCCAAAGGCGCCGCTCGCGCTCTGGCGGCCGAGCTCGCGCTCGATCGCCTGGTTGATCCGCCCGTCGAGATCGGGATCGACGCCGAGATGCTCAATCGAGGCAAGTCGGTTGACATAGAGCAGCGGCATGGCGACGCTGACCGTCTGCTCCGAACAGCCGTAGGGGTAGCGCTGCAGCGCCGCGAGCAGCGCCGTCGCGTCGAGCGCGCCGAAGGGCGACGCGGAGATCGCGATCGAGCCGGTGCCGGGGATGAAGCCAGCGAGCAGATCGCCCGAAATGGTCTGGCTTCCTCCGCCCGGCAAAGGCGTCACCGTGCGACGGTAGGAGTCGGGCGCGCCAGAGGCTATGCCAAGGCGGAAATGCTGGGTGAGATCCGTCTTCGGCCCCGTGAGTCTCAAATCAAGCTCGGCGACGCCTATGCCAGCCGCCGCAATCGGCATCGCCACGGATTTGCGTTGATGCAGGTCGAGGCGCACTGACTTCGTCATCGCGTCCGCGTCGGCAGTCAGCGGCCCGTGGATGTCGAGGTCGAGCTTGTACTCGCCCGCGTCCCCTTCGACATTGTCGATGTCGACATGCATTTCGGAGCGGTCGCCGACATTGAGGAAGCGCGGCAGAGTGGCGGCGACGACGACCGAGTCGCGCACGGTGACGTCGGCCTGCGCGGACCCAACCTTGTCCTTAGACCAGGCGACGGTGGTCAGCCGCACCAAGCCATTGAACGCCGGCAGATCGAACGACACGGACGCGTTCCCCTGGTCGTCCACTTTGACGACGCCAGAGAATAGCGCGAGCGGCTCCTGCGTCGGCAGATTGCCTTCGACGCCGCCGCTCGCATCGCCGCCGGTGTGGATGGCGCCCGCCTCGCCCTGCATGCCGTCGATCAGCATCCCCCAGAGATCGCGAATCTCGACCGGCAGCTTGCGCTGCCCGAAGAAATAAGCGCCGGGGTCCGGCGTCTTGAAGCCGGTCAGATTAAGAATGCCGACATCGACCGCGGAGACGGTCGCGTGCGCCTCCTCGCCCAGCGCGAGGCCGGCGACATGAATGGGCAGCGTCATCGATTGGCGCGGCCGCGTCAGCTGCGGCGCATCGAGCTTGACGTCGAGCGCGTGCGAACCGCGATCGATGGCGAACCAGGCGACGCCCAGCGCGCGGCCGGGCATGCGCTTCGCCCCGACGTCGAGCGGGCGATGGGTCAGCGCGACCGCGTATGCCCCCGGACCCCAATCGGCCCCGACTGCAAACGGCACGACATTGTCTCCGGACACGAGTTCGACGTCGATGAAGCGCTCGATTTTGTCGCCGACCAGCGCGACCGTCGCCTTGCCGGCGAAGGCCGAGGCGATGCGGAGCTTAGCCTCTTCGCCAGCCGTGTAGTTCGTCTTATCGAGGGTGACGACGACATTGTCGGGCGTGTCCGCGCCGGCCGTTCCCGACCAGCCGACGTCGAAGGCGACGCTCGTTTCCTCGCCGTCGAGCGTCTTGATGTCCAGCCGATGCGCGCCCCACCCGACCCGGCCGGAAAATTTGGCGGGCGCGTCGGCGCCGATGTCGATCGTCCCGCTCGCGATGCGCTTCGACGACTTGACGGACTCGTAGCTCCAACGGCCATCGGCGTTGAACCATTGATAGTCGTTCGTCACCTGATAGAGCGACCAGGCCGCGCCTTTGCCCGCGATGCGCGCGCCGTCGGGCGCGACCGCGATGGCCTCGAACGTCGCGACATCTCCGGCGCTCAACGACGCGTCGAAATCCTTCTTCACGCCAACCGTGACGCTTTTCGCCCGCACGGGCAGCACGAGCGTACGCTCGACCGTGCGTCCACCGGGCTCGCCCACATCGACGATAAGTTTCGCTTGCAGCGGGCGTGTGCTCGCGCCTTCGGGCAATTCGACTGAGAGATCAGCATGGCCTTTGTCGTCGGTCTCAACCTTGTCGGAAAACTGGCTCTCGATGGTGGTGAAATCATCGTCGGCGAGGCCGGCGACATAGCCTGGAAAGCCGGCTAGTTCCGCGCCTTCGACGACCTGCAGCCGAATGGCGCCGGTGACGTCGAGCCCGCTTGCCGGCGCGCCATAGAGAAACCGTGCGTCGAGCGAGAATTCGACGGGCTCGCCGGGAGCGATGATCGGCTTCGCCGGATGCAGGGTGAAATCGAGCCGCTCGGGAATGTAATCCTGGAGCATGAACTCGACCCGACCGATACTGTCGCCCTTGGGATCGGCATAGGCGTCGATCGACCATTTTCCCGCCGCAGAACCCGGCAGCAAGGGTATGGCGTATGCGCGCCCGCCGAGGCCCTGGTCGGGCACGGTCGCACGTCTGTACTCGACGCCGTCTGGCCGCTTGACGACGAGAGTCAGCGGCAAGCCGGATTTCGCTACGCCCTTGGCGTCGTGCAGAAGCGCCGTGGCGAAAACGGTCTCGCCCGAACGATAGACGCCGCGCTCGGTGTAAAGGAACGCGTCGAGTCCAGCGGGGGGATCACGGCCGGTGACGCCGCGATCGCTGAGGTCGAAGGCGTTCCGAGCGAGGCTGAGGAAGCCATAGTCGCCGGCGAGCGTGGCGACCAGAAGGCCCGGCGCCGAACCGCCCTTGCCGCGCGAGAGACCCGGATCGAAATCGACGCGCCCGTCGGCGCCGGTCGTCTTCGTCGCCAGCACTTCGTTGTTGCGCGCAACGAGCCTGAGTTCAACGCCCGAGAGTGGCCCGGCGGAGCCCAAAGATTGCACCAGCGCATGCACGCCGTCGTCGCCGGAGATCGCGGTCAGCCCGAGGTCGGAAACCACCATCCATTGCGCCGCGAGCTGCACGCTGTCGTCCCCGCTCGTATCGGCGGGGTTCGCCGCGCCTTTCCACGGCCGCGCGGTGATGACATAGACGCCAGGCTCGAGCTTGCCGACGGCGTCAAGCACCGGAAAGTCGGTCACCACGTCCTCGTTGAGAGCGGAGGCGACGTCCATCGTCCCGCTCCACACCTTGGCTCCGTCCTGCGAGGCGATCTCGTCCGCGCGCGACGAATCGATGGGTTTCAAAAAGTCGTCGCGGTTGACGGTCGCGAGCAGATTGCGATCGCCAACGCGATAGACGTCGATCGAGACCTTGGCGGTATTGACGGTGACGAGCGGCGCGCCCTTCTGTCCCTGACGCGGCAGCACGTACGCCCGGCCGGCGAAATGCGCCTGCGGCGAGCGGTCGCGCACGTAGATCTCGTAGTCGGCGGATTTGAGCAGGGATTCGCCGACCGCGGAGGGGAGGCCCTGGCGCAGCACGATCGCGTAGCGCTCGCCATGCTTGAGGCCCTCGACGCAGATCTGCTGGTCCTCGTTCGAGATCGCCGTCTCCGACGATCCGGACACGGCAACGTAGGGCGAGAAATCAGTCCGGCGTGCGAGCGGCTCGGAGAAGTTGAAGCAGACGCGCGGCAGGGCGGATTCGTTGTCGACCTTGTAGTCGAGAATGCGGAATCCGTGCTCGGCGCGCATCGCCTCGTAGGTCTTGCGCACATCGACGGAGTCATGGCGGTCAAGCGAGGCCTTCAAGGCGTCGAGGGCGCGGCGCCATTGCTCGTGGCGCGCCAGCAGGTCGGCGAGCACGGCGAGGGCCGCGGCCTGCGCGTCTGGCGTCGTCGAATGCTGGTAGGCGACGTAGGCCGAAGTCGCGCCGCGACTGACGAGGTCGTAGCGGTCATTCGCCTTGGCGTCGTCGGCCGCAGCGGCAATTCCGGCGTAAGCAAGCCAGTTGGCCGGGTCCTTGGGGGCCGCGGTGATCGCAGCGCCCGCAAGCTTATCGGCGGCAGCGAAGTCGCCGCCGGAGACAGCCCTCGCGGCCTCGCTCAGCAATTGCTGCGGCGTTTTGCCCCTGACTTGGGCGCCAATGGCCGCCGTCGCGATGCGCAGGGTTTCCGTCAAGCGAACAGCGTCGCTCGCCATGTCCTCGCGTGCGAAAGGCTTGGTCTCGGCCGCGCTTGCGGCGCCTACGAAAAGGATGAGAAGGGCGACGAGCGAACGCAGAGCGTGAAGCATGGTCCAGCCTTCGAATTGACGCGCAGGCGTCTCGCGGCGAATCTAGCACGATTGAAGCGTCCTCTACCAAAACAGACTTGAGGATGGTCCGACGGTTCGTGGCGCGGCGCCTGGTCGCCGAAAATCTCAGTCCGCAAGTCCCATCACGAAAGCCAATGCGGCGATAAGCCGACCGAGGTCGGCTTCATTGAGGCGGCCAATGGACTGTCCAATCCTCGCTCTCCGAACGGTCACCGGCTTGTCGGCCATGATCTGGGATCGCGCCCTCAGGCCATTTGTCTCGCTCGGATCGATCGTGATGCGAAAATCCGGCGCCTCGACCAATTCCGGGGTGAGTTGGCAGATCACGACAGAGGCGCTCGTCTCCGGAAACGCGTCCGTCTGAACGATGACCGCCGGTCGAGGTTTTCCACAGTCGCCGGCTGCGGCCACGATAACGAGGTCACCGCGCCTCATCGTCCGCTTGCCGATCGGGCGAATCGAACTCGGAAACGGCCTCGATCCAGCTCAGCGCCTCATCCTCACTGCCTGGGATGAGACGGGCGATCTGAGCGGCCACGCGCCGACGGACCGAGGTCAGGCGAGGATCGGGGAGGACGATACGCAGTTCGCGCAGGCCTCGCTTGCGCCGTCGCTCGCGCATCTGTCTCATGCGCTCGGCCGGGGCGGGCATCGAGGCTCCTTTAGTTGATTGAGCGAAGTGTAACGCGTTACGGTTCCGAACACAAGAGGACACGCGTTGAGGGCGCTACACGTCCTCGGCCTTACAGCTTGATTTCGCTGCGGGGCCATCGCCTTCTATGGCTGTATCAACAACGAAGCCTATGATCGGAAAGCGCGCCCTTTGGCGCGATCTGGAGGGCCCATGAGACAAACGCTCACCCCCGTCGCCGTCGCGCTGATCCTCGGCTTCATTTCTCCGCTTGCCTCGGCGGAAGCGCAAACGACGCCGGCCGCGCCTTCCGCCGACGATGCGGCGATGGCGGCGCAGAAGGCGGCCTTCCTTGCTTTGCCGGAAGCGAGCCGCAAGGCTGCGCAGGACGCGCTCGTCTGGCTTGGGCTCTACGTTGGCG
>Ga0209624_10000495_pt1 | contig 34662 bp, 31 predicted proteins | sample JacPinW_OM2H0_O1_FD_188565 | JGI IMG/M metagenome (GOLD analysis project Ga0209624, IMG submission 188565) | Forest soil microbial communities from Algoma, Ontario, Canada - Jack Pine, Ontario site 1_JW_OM2H0_O1 (SPAdes) (version 2) | ecosystem: Environmental > Terrestrial > Soil > Boreal...
TCGATGGCAATTGTCGATCAGCTCACGAGGTTTTTCGAGCACCGCAAGGATGCGGCCGAATTTGTTCGCGCCTACTGGCCGCAATGGCTGGTCACGCTCGCGCAGGCCGAAGACGCAAGGCGGGATGATTTCGTCTTCTACGTCGGGGGACACCCGGACCGGGACTGGGTGGCGCAGGGCCTCGTCATACGTGGGGGCGCGTTCAATGAGATCGTGCGAGAGATCGCGGCAATGCCGCCGGAAAGAAGGCCGTCGCACGCCTTCTATGTCGATTTATGGAGGACGGCGGGACAGGTGCGCGCCGCGGCGAAGCGCGACGGCGTCGCGCTCGACGAGCGGTTTTTCTATTCGCTCGAGGACCCGCGCTGCGAAGCCAAGATTTTCGAGGAGCTCCGCGCGCATAACGACCGGCTCCTCCGCGAACGCAAGACGGGCTCGCCCCGTGCTGCGAAGGCGAGGGTGCCCGCAGCGGTTGAGGTTCGCACGATCTTCGAGGAGGCGCGGCGAGCGGTGCTGCAATGAGCGAGCTCGGGGACATCGTTGCCGCCGGCCTCGGCTTTCGCCGCGCCGACGACTTCACCGATTGGCTCGCGCGCGAGCGCAATGACGCGTTGATGGAGACCGTCGTGGCGTCGGCGCCGAAGAAGCCCCACCTCCGCAGGCCCAATATCCGGACGCTGATCGAGGACGCCGAACGAAGTGGCAAGCGCGTTTCGGCGGTCACCGTGGACGGCGCGACGCTGAATTTCGCCGAAGCGGAGAAGACTGCGACCCTGACGCCGCTTGAAGCGTGGAAGGCGAAACATGCGCGTTCGGCTTAGGGGCGTGAACAGCCGCACGAAGCGGCTTGCCGACGGGTCGCTCAAGACCTATTTCTGGGCGTGGAAGGGCGGCCCGCCTCTGCCCGGCAAGCCGGGCTCGCCCGAGTTTGTCACCGCCTACAACGCCGCGATCGCCAAGAAGGTTGAACCGCCGAGCGGCGTGCTGCTCTCGCTCATCATGAAGTTTCAGGCGAGCGGCGAGTTCGAGCACAAGATCAAGGAGCGAACCCGGCGCGATTACGTCAAACAGATCAAGCGAATCGAACGCGCCTTCGCCGACTTCCCGCTCAAAGCGCTCGACGACAAGGGGGCGCGGGCGGTGTTCCTCGAATGGCGCGACGAACTGGCGCAGACGTCGCTCCGACAAGCCGACTACGCCTATGGGACGCTTGCCCGCGTCTTGTCATGGTCGCTCAAGCGCGGATTGATCGAGACGAATCCCTGCGCCGAAGGCGGCAAGCTTTATTCAGGCTCGCGCGTCGACAAGGTGTGGTCCGACGACGAGGTCGCGCGGTTCCTCGCTGCCGCGCCGCCGGTTCTGCGCCGGCCCATGTTGCTGGCGGTCAACACCGGCCAACGCCAGGGCGATCTGCGCAAGCTCGCCTGGTCGGCCTATGACGGCAGGGTCATCAAAATCCGCCAGAAGAAAACCGGTGCCTATGTCGCGATTCCGGTGTCCGACGAGCTTAGGCGCGAACTCGACGGCGCGCCTCGGATTTCGCCGCTGATGCTGACGAATACCGACGGGAAGCCATGGTCCGAATCCGGCTTCCAGAGCGCCTGGGGCAAGGCGACGGCGCGAGCGGGAATCGAGGATCTCACCTTCCACGACCTCCGCGGCACCGCGGTCGTGACGCTGGCACGGGCAGGATGCAACGTGGTCGAGATCTACTCGATCACCGGCCATAAGCCCGGCGACGTGCAGGCGATCCTGACCGCCCATTATCTGCCGCAGGACGGCGAAGTCGCCGGCAACGCGATCGCCAAGTTGAACGCCTACAAGCGGACACGGGGAGATCAAAAGGAGGCCGAAAATCTCCCGACTGCGTTCCCGACTGCGCTCAAAGCGTCCGGCCAACAAGGGGAGAAAGCGTAGCAAAATCAATGGCTGGGGCGGGAGGATTCGAACCTCCGGATGGCGGAATCAAAATCCGCTGCCTTACCGCTTGGCTACGCCCCATCGCGCCGCAAGGCGGGTTGGGCCTGGCGGAAAGCGGGCCGGACAATAGTCCGGGCTCTTCCGCATCGCAACGGCTGTCCAATGGACTTACGAACCGCTTCGGGGTCAGGCCTGTTTTATGTAAACGTCGTCAGATCGGCGTTGGCGCCGCAGACCAGCACGCCGACCCGCTCATTGCGTTCTGGCCGGTAGACGCCGCTTGCGATGGCCGCGAAGGCCGCAGCGCCGCCCGGCTCGGCTATGATCGATAGGTCCGCCCAAAGCCGACGCTGAGCCTCGGCGATCGCCATGTCCCCGACCAGGACAACGCCGCTCACGAACTTCCGGGCAATCTCGAAATTGAGTCTGCCGACCCGTTTTGCGCCGAGCGAATCAGCGGCCCGTGATTTGACGCTCACGTCGACTGGCTTGTTCGCCTCCAGCGCCGCCTGAAGGGCGCGCGAACCCTCAGGCTCGACGCCGACGACCTTGACCCGGACTTGAAACCAGGCGGCAACGCCAGAAACGAGTCCGCCGCCGCCAACCGCGATGAGGACCGTGTCGAGCTTCTTGAGCCCGAGCCGCTCGAGATCCTCCTCCCATTCCAGCGCCACCGTGCCTTGGCCAGCAATCGTCTCGACCGCGTCGTAAGGGTGAATCAACAGCGCGCCGCTCTCGGCGACATAGGCGTCGCAGCGCTGCTGCGCCTCCGCATAGGAGGCGCCGCCAATGACGGCCTCGGCCCCATAGGCCTTGATCTTTGCGATCTTCGCGGGCGTAGCGATTTCCGGCACGAAGACACGCGCTCGGATCCCGATCTCGTGGGCGGCGTAGGCGACGGCGGCGCCGTGGTTGCCGCCCGACGCCGTGGCGCAACCTGACGCAGCCGCTGGTCGGGTCAGGAGATTGTGGAAGGCGCCCCGCGCCTTGAACGATCCGGTCGCCTGCAGGTATTCGAGCTTCAGCGAGAGTGGCGGCGCGCCGCCGATCGGCGAGGCCGTCTCGAGGATCGGGGTCCGGCGGATGTAGCTGCAAATGCGTTCGTGGGCGGAACGAATATTGGAAGGCGTCACAGCCACGGATGTTGCCCTGGATTCATCGAAAAACTCCGACGCCCAACGCGCCTTGCGTCTTTTTGGGCAGCGCCGCAAGGAGCATCGCGTAGCTCTGCCGCACATATTCCTTGAGATCATGATCACTGAGCGAGCGGGCGTCGATGCGCTGGATCCAGGACAATCCGCGGGAAGCGAGATAGGGCGCGGGGCGCAAGCCCAGCAGCTCTTTCAGGATTGAGAAGCTCGCCTCGGAGCATTTGAAGGTTACCGCGAATTCGGGTCCGCCGGACCATCCGCCGATGGCAAACACCTTGCCCCCAATCTTCCAGACGCTCGCGTCGCCCCATTGGACGACATGCGTCGCGTGCGGCAGGCTTTTGCAAAAGCCGTCATAGTCTTCGCGGGTCATGGAGCGACCCGAGGCGGGAGCGAGGAGCAGCGGGCTCTGCTCACCGCTAAAGCTTCATTTCGTCCTTGAGTTCGCGCAAGCGGTCCAGCTTCTCCTGGGCTAGGGGCTTCTGCTCCTCGCTCGCGTCAGCGAGATCCTCCTCCGCGTTCTTGATCTCCTGCCCGAGCTTGTCGGCGTTGAAATCCTCGAACGGAATCGCCGTCTCTGCGAGCAAGATAAGACCCTTCTTGCTCGCGTCGGCAAAGCCCCCGCGGACGAACACGCGACGGTGCTTGCCCTCCGCATCGTCGATGCCGACCACTCCAGGCCGCATCGATGTCATGACCGGCGCGTGGTCGCTCAGCACCTGAAAGTCGCCCTCGGCGCCGGGCACGAGCACCGCCTGAGCGGAGCCGTTGAACAGCACCTTATCCGGCGACACAAGTTCGAAATGGAAAGTCGGCATAAGCCCTCCGAACGGCGACGCTGTTTAGGCCTCGGCCGCCAGTTTCTTGGCCTTCTCGACCGCCTGCTCGATGGTGCCGACCATGTAGAAAGCAGCCTCCGGCAGATTGTCGTACTTGCCTTCGACGATGCCCTTGAAGCCCTTGACGGTGTCTTCGATCTTGACCTGCACGCCGGGTGTGCCGGTGAACACGGCTGCGACGTCGAAGGGCTGCGACAGGAATCGCTCGATCTTCCGCGCCCGCGCGACGATCTGCTTGTCCTCTTCCGACAGTTCATCCATGCCAAGGATGGCGATGATGTCCTGCAGCGCCTTATAGCGCTGCAGGACCTGTTGCACCTGGCGGGCGACATTGTAGTGCTCCTCGCCGACAATCGCGGCCGTTAGCATGCGCGAAGTCGAGTCGAGCGGATCGACCGCCGGATAAATGCCTTTTTCCGAGATGGCGCGCGATAGCACCGTCGTCGCGTCGAGATGGGCGAACGAGGTCGCCGGGGCCGGGTCGGTCAGATCGTCCGCCGGAACGTAGATCGCCTGGACCGATGTGATCGAGCCCTTTGTCGTGGTGGTGATGCGCTCCTGCAACGCCCCCATGTCGGTGGCCAGCGTCGGCTGGTAGCCGACCGCGGAAGGAATGCGGCCAAGCAGCGCCGAGACTTCCGAACCGGCTTGAGTGAAGCGGAAGATGTTGTCGATGAACAAGAGCACGTCCTGGCCCTGGTCGCGGAAATGTTCGGCCACGGTGACACCGGCCAGACCGACGCGCATGCGTGCGCCGGGTGGCTCGTTCATCTGGCCAAACACCAGCGCGCATTTCGACTTTACGTTCGAATCGCGATCATGCGGATCGGCGTTGACTTTCGACTCGATGAATTCGTGATAGAGGTCGTTGCCTTCGCGGGTGCGCTCGCCGACGCCGGCGAATACGGAATTGCCGCCGTGGGTCTTGGCGACGTTGTTGATCAACTCCTGGATGAGCACCGTCTTGCCCACACCGGCGCCGCCGAACAGGCCGATCTTGCCGCCCTTGGCGTAAGGCGCGAGCAGGTCGACGACTTTGATGCCAGTGATGAGAATCTGGGCTTCCGTCGATTGCTCGACATAGGTGGGGGTTGGCTGATGGATCGCGCGGCGAGCCTCCATGTTTATTGGCCCGGCTTCATCGACCGGTTCGCCGACCACGTTCATGATGCGCCCGAGCGTGCCCTCGCCAACCGGGACCGAGATCGGCTCGCCGGTGTCGGTGACCTCCTGGCCGCGCACGAGGCCCTCAGAAATGTCCATGGCGATGCAGCGCACCGTGTTCTCGCCGAGCTGCTGGGCGACTTCGAGCACGAGGCGATTGCCGTTGTTGATCGTCTCGAGCGCGTTGAGAATGGGGGGTAGGTAGCTGTCGAACTTCACGTCGACGACGGCGCCGATCACCTGGGTGATACGGCCGGTGGCATTCGCGCTATTCGCCATTGGTGTTCGTCCTCGTATTCTATCTCTTGCGCCAGGCAAGGCGCGAGGCCCGGTCAGAGCGCCTCAGCGCCCGAAATGATCTCGATCAATTCCTTGGTGATCATCGCTTGACGGGTACGGTTGTACCGCAGCGTGTATTTCTTCACCATGTCGCCGGCGTTACGTGTCGCATTGTCCATCGCGCTCATCTGTGCGCCGAAGAACGAGGCCGCGTTTTCAAGCAGCCCGCGGTAGATGCGCACTGCTACCGCGCGCGGTAGCAGTTGGGCCAGGATTTCGCCCTCGTCCGGCTCATAATCGTAAACCGGCGTCGTTTCATCCTTCGAGCCAAGCTCGGGTGGAATGAGCTGCTGGGCGGTGGGGATCTGAGCGATCACCGACTTGAATCGCGAGTAAAACAGCGTGCAGACGTCGAACTCGCCCTTGTCGAACAGCGCGACCACCTTTTCGGCGATCGGCTTCGCGGTCTCGTAGGTGATAGTACGCACTGCGCGCAGATCGATCAGCTCCAGGATCTGCCCCTCATGCGTCCGGCGAAGCTGATCATAGCCTTTCTTGCCGACGCAAAGAATCTTGACCGTCTTGCCTTGCCCCGCGAGCGAATTGGCCCTCTCGCGCGCAAGCCGCACAATGGCGGTATTGAAGGCGCCGCACAGCCCGCGCTCGCCCGTGCATACGAGGAGAAGATGAGTCTGGTCCGAGCCGCTGCCGACGAGCAGCCGCGGACCCTGGCCGTCGGTCGTCGCCCCCGCCAGATTCGTCAGCACTGCTTCGACCTGCTCGGCATAGGGGCGCGCCGATTCGACCGCGGCCTGCGCGCGGCGCAGCTTGGAAACCGCGACCATCTGCATCGCCTTGGTAATCTTTTGCGTCGACTTGACCGAGGCGATCCGGTTCCTAAGCTCCTTTAGCGACGGCATCGCTCAGCGCCTCCGCGCTTTAAGACCGGCGAACGATTGGGCAAAGATCGGCCCATACTACGCAAAGGTCCCAGAATAGGCTTCGACCGCCGTCTTGAGCTTGGCTTCGACGTCATTCGTCAGATCGTTGGAGGAGCGGATCGAGTCCAGAATGTCCGGGCTTTTCGCTCGCAAAGTGCTGAGGAGGCCGTCTTCAAAAGGCCGAACCTTGTCGAGCGGCAACTTGTCGAGAAATCCGTTGACGCCGGCATAGATCACGCAGACCTGCTCCTCCATCTTGAGCGGCGAGAACTGTGGCTGCTTGAGAAGCTCAGTCAAACGCGCGCCGCGATTGAGCAGGCGCTGTGTGACCGCGTCGAGATCGGAGCCGAACTGCGCGAACGCCGCCATTTCGCGATATTGCGCGAGTTCGCCTTTGATCCTGCCGGCGACCTTCTTGGTCGCCTTGGTCTGCGCCGCAGAGCCGACGCGCGAAACGGAAAGGCCGACGTTCACCGCAGGCCGGACGCCCTGGTAGAACAGGTCCGTCTCGAGAAAGATCTGCCCGTCCGTGATCGAAATCACGTTGGTCGGGATATAGGCCGAGACGTCGTTGGCCTGCGTCTCGATGATCGGCAATGCGGTAAGTGAGCCCGACCCGTTGTCCTTATTGAACTTGGCGGCCCGCTCGAGCAGGCGTGAGTGGAGATAGAAAACGTCGCCGGGATAGGCCTCGCGGCCCGGCGGGCGTCGCAGCAGCAACGACATCTGGCGATAGGCCACCGCTTGCTTCGAGAGGTCATCGTAAACGATGACCGCGTGCATACCATTGTCACGGAAGAACTCGCCCATCGCGCACCCGGAAAACGGCGCGAGGAATTGCATCGGGGCCGGGTCCGAGGCCGTGGCGGCGACGATAATCGTGTATTCGAGCGCGCCGTGCTCCTCCAGGACCTTGGCGAACTGAGCGACCGTCGAACGCTTCTGCCCAATCGCGACGTAAACGCAGTAGAGCTTCTTCGACTCGTCGTCGCCCTGGTTCAGCGACTTTTGATTGAGAATGGTGTCGAGGGTGATGGCGGTCTTGCCTGTCTGCCGGTCGCCGATGATGAGCTCGCGTTGGCCGCGACCGATCGGAATCATACTGTCAATGGCCTTCAGGCCCGTCGCCATCGGTTCACTCACCGACTTGCGGGGAATGATGCCGGGGGCCTTGATGTCGACGCGGGTGCGTTTTGCAGCGTTGATCGGGCCCTTGCCATCGATCGGGTTGCCGAGCGCGTCGACGACCCGGCCGAGCAGCTCCTTGCCGATCGGCACGTCGACGATCGCGCCGGTGCGCTTGACCGTTTGGCCTTCCTTGATCTCCCGGTCGGCGCCGAAAATGACGATGCCGACGTTGTCGCTCTCGAGATTGAGCGCCATGCCCCGCGTCCCGTTCTCGAATTCGACCATTTCACCGGCCTCGACCTTATCGAGACCGTAGGCGCGCGCGATGCCGTCGCCGACGCTGAGCACCTGCCCAACCTCGGTCACATGCGCTTCGGCGCCGAAGTTGGAGATCTGCGTCTTGAGGATCGAGGAAATTTCTGCGGCGCGGATATCCATCAGCCGACCTCTTTCATGGCAAGGCGAATTGCGTTGAGCTTGGTTTTCAGCGAGCCGTCGACCATGCGCGAGCCGAGTTTGACGATCAAGCCGCCGATAATCGAGGGATCAACCTTCATGTCGAGGTTGATTTCGCGGCCGCCGGAAGCGGCGCGCAGAGAATCTTTGAGCGAGGCGACGTTGGCGTCGGTCAAGGCGGTGGCGCTGGTGACCTCCGCCCGCGTCACGCCTCGAGACGCCTCGTACAGCTTGCGGTAATCCGCGATCATTTCGCGGATGTAGAACAGGCGGCGCTTCGTCGCCACGAGCCGGATGAAGTTCGCGGCGACGCCGCTGATTACGGCCTGTGCGAGGACGGCGTCCAACGCCTTAAGCTGGTCGGCGGCTGAAAATATCGGACTGCGCACCAGCCTTTCGAGGTCAGGACTCTCGGTGATAAGGGCGTCGAATCTCGCTAACGCGTCCGCGACCGCCTCGCCCTCGCGTTGGTCCTGGGCGAGCGAAAACAAGGCGGATGCGTAACGTCCGGCTACGCCGGAAACAATCGTGTCTTCCTCTGCCACGCTCGCCACCTTAAGAAGACCCTTGAGCTTGGCCGCGCCGCCGGCCCAGAGGCTGCGCGAGCCCTCAGAAATTCTTGACGATTCCGTGCTCAAAACTGAGCGCGTGGCCGAGCCCGCCCGAAAGGCGGGGTTGCCTAACATAGGCGTTTTGCAGGCGCAACCCACCGCGAACGCGAGCATCGCCTTGTCCAAATGCGCCGTCGCATGACGGCGCGAGCCCGCCGCAGCGAGCAAGCGTTTAAACCCCCTTCAAATCCCTTTCCGTTTCGCGCAGACAATTCGCCAATACCGCGCCGGCCGTCGAGCGCAGCGACGCGGCAAGCGCCTCTAGCGCAGCCTCCCGCGGCGAGCCGCGTTTGAAGATAAGCCTGACCAGGCGAGAGGCGCCGTCGCCAACGATCCTCAAGCCTGCGATCCTGCCAGAGCGCCGCCAATCAGCGTAGGCGAGGAGGGGCGCGAGCGTCGCCCCCTGCCCGGCTGACGCGAGATGACGCAAAGTCTCGAGGCTCGTCCCCCGAACGTCGGCGCCAAGCGCCGTCCTCTCCGCCGCGTTGCAGAGCGCCAGCGCCTGATCGCGCAGACAATGACCCTCAGCCAAGAGAAGAAGGGTGCTCGGATCGATCTCCTCGACGCCGATCGAGGCGCGCCCGCGCCTTCTCGGATGACCGGAAAAGACGAGAAAAAATGGTTCGTCGTAGAGGTCGATCGACACCAATCTGGCGTCTCGCGGGTCGGTCGCAATCACCGCGCCGTCCAAGCCGCCGTCGCGCAAGCGGGCAAGAAGCCGGTCGGTCAGATCCTGCACCAGATAGAGAGGCGTGTGCGGCAGCGCCTGGGCCAGCCCCGGCAGGGCGATCGGCAGCAGATAGGGCGCCACGGTCGTGATGATTCCGAGGCGCAGTTCGCCGGCGAAGGGATCGCGCGCCGCGTCAGCGGCGGCGGTTACACCGGCCGCTGCTGCGAGGGTCGCGCGCGCCTGCGCCACGACCGTCGAGGCCCTGGCGCTGACCCGAGCGCCACGGCCCTCGCGGTCGAACAGACGAAGACCGAGCTCGGCCTCGAGCTTGAGAATTTGACCGCTCAACGTCGGCTGACTTACGTTGCACGCCGCCGCCGCCCGGCCGAAATGGCGGTAGTCGGCGACCGCGACCACATATTCGAGGTCCCGCAGGTTCATAGTTTTAAAGATTGGCGGCGCCAATCGCTTGTCAAGAGACAATCGATTGGACCTATCGCTCTTACTAGCCTATCCAGAACGAACGAGATGGGCAGTGACGCGGAAGCGCAACACGCGGCGGCTATGGTCGTCCTCCATCAATCCGGATCTTCGACGGCGAGACGCTGAACATCATTGGAGGAAAGCATGACGGATGAAGGCAAGTGCCCGGTCGTGGGCCACGGCAAGGAAGGCAAGGAAGGGAAGTACGCGGAAAAGTCCGACATGATGCGGGCGTTCGCGAACAGTGACTGGTGGCCCGAGCAGCTTAACCTCAAGGGTTTGCAGCACGATTCGCCTCTCGTCGACCCGATGGGCGAAGAGTTCGACTACGTGAAGGACTTCGAGAGCCTCGACCTGCACGCCGTCATCAACGACCTCAAAGCCTTGATGACCGACTCGCAGGAGTGGTGGCCGGCGGACTTCGGCCATTATGGGCCGCTGTTCATCCGGATGGCGTGGCACAGCGCGGGCACGTATCGCGTTCATGACGGCCGCGGCGGCGCCGGATACGGGCAGCAGCGCTTTGCGCCGCTCAACAGCTGGCCGGACAACGCCAGCCTCGACAAGGCGCGCCGCCTATTGTGGCCGATCAAGCAGAAATACGGCCGCAAGATCTCCTGGGCCGATCTCATGATCCTCACCGGCAACGTTGCGCTCGAATCGATGGGATTCAAGACGTTTGGCTTCGCCGGCGGACGCGCGGACAGCTGGGAGCCCGACGATTCGATCTATTGGGGCCCGGAAGGCGAATGGCTGGCGGATGACCGCTATTTTGGCGATCGCGAGCTGCAGCATCCTCTCGGCGCAGTGCAGATGGGCTTGATTTACGTCAATCCGGAAGGGCCGAATAGCAAGCCGGATCCCTTGGCCTCGGCGCACGACATTCGCGAAACCTTCAAGCGCATGGCTATGAACGACGAGGAAACCGTCGCGCTGATCGCCGGCGGCCATACTTTCGGCAAGACCCACGGCGCCGCCGATGCGAAGATCAATGTCGGACCGGAACCCGAAGGCTCCTCCATCGAAGATCAGGGTTTTGGTTGGAAGAATAAATTTGGCACCGGCAAAGGCAATGACGCGATCACCAGCGGCCTCGAGGTGATCTGGAGCACGACGCCGACGAAATGGAGCAACAACTTCTTCCAGAACCTGTTCGGGTTCGAATGGGAGCTGACGAAGAGCCCGGCAGGCGCCTTTCAGTGGACCCCGAAGGGCGGGGCCGGAGCGGAAACGGTTCCTGATCCGCACGATCCGTCGAAGCGTCGCTCGCCCTCCATGCTCACCACCGACCTCGCGTTGCGAGTCGACCCGGCCTACGAGAAAATCTCACGCCGCTTCCTCGAGCATCCGGAGCAATTCGCGGGCGCTTTCGCTCGCGCGTGGTTCAAGCTCACGCACCGCGATATGGGTCCGATAGTCCGCTATCTCGGCCCGCTCGTGCCGAAGGAAACGCTGATCTGGCAGGACCCGATCCCGGCCGTGAACCATCCGCTGATCGGGGACAACGATATCGCCCATCTCAAGGCGAAAATCCTCGCCTCGGGCTTGTCGGTGTCCGAGCTTGTCTCGACGGCCTGGGCCTCGGCGTCGATCTTCCGCGGCGGCGACAAGCGCGGCGGCGGCAATGGCGCGCGCATCCGCCTCAGCCCCCAGAAGGATTGGGACATCAACCAGCCGACGCAGTTGGCTAAGGTTCTTGGAAAACTCGAGGAGATCCAGAAGGCGTTCAACGCTTCGGCGTCCGGGGGCAAGAAGGTCTCGATTGCCGACCTCATCATTCTCGGTGGCGGCGCGGCGGTCGAGAAGGCGGCGAAAGACGCCGGAGTGGATGTGAAGGTCCCCTTCACGCCGGGCCGCATGGACGCGTCGCAGGATGAAACCGACGTTGAATCCTTCGAGCCGCTCGAGCCGACCGCGGACGGGTTCCGCAACTACACCCGTGGCAAGCAGATGCTCAAGCCAGAGCAGCTCCTGGTGGACCGCGCGCAATTGCTCACGCTGACTGCGCCGGAACTGACGGTTCTTGTCGGGGGCCTGCGCGTCCTTGGCGCCAATTCCGGCGGCTCCAAGCACGGCGTGTTCACCAAGCGCCCAGGGACGTTGACCAACGACTTCTTCGCAAACCTGCTCGACATGAGCACGGAATGGAAGCCGGCCGAAGGCTCGGAAGGCGTCTATGAGGGTCGCGATCGAAAGTCGAAAGAGGTCAAATGGACGGCGACGCGCGCGGATCTCATCTTCGGCTCACACTCGCAGCTCAGGGCGCTCGCGGAGGTTTATGGGTCGTCCGACGGGAGAGAAAAGTTCGTGAAGGACTTCGCCAAGGCGTGGGCCAAAGTGATGAACCTCGACCGCTTCGACCTCATTTATAGCAAAGCGCCCCTCGCGATGGCGGCGGAGTAGCGAGTCGTCGGCGCCTCGGTCTCCGAGGCTAGCCAGAAGATGGCAAGGGCGCGGCGGCGGGACCTCGCGGCCTTTCGCGTCGTCGTTTGAAGCGCAAGCTTCCACGCTTGGACGAGCTTGCCCGTAAGCGTTCGGGCGTTGACTGGAATCCGGCGCCCTACGCTCGAAGGCCGCCCGCAAAGGTTTAGCTCCTTCAGGCTCGAATCCCGTTCCCTTGCCGTCGGCGCCCTGCTATCTCCGCGCCATGACCGTTCACTCGATCGAGAACATCCGCAATTTCGCGATCATCGCCCATATCGACCACGGCAAGTCCACGCTCGCCGACCGGCTCATCCAGCAGACCGGGACGATGGCGGAGCGCGACATGGTCGAACAGGTGCTCGATTCCATGGACATCGAGCGCGAGCGCGGGATCACTATCAAGGCCCAGACGGTGCGGCTCGAATACCGGGCCGAGGACGGCAAGCCCTATATTCTCAACCTCATGGACACGCCCGGCCATGTCGACTTCGCTTACGAAGTGTCACGGTCGCTCGCGGCGTGCGAGGGCTCGCTCCTGGTTGTCGACGCCAGCCAGGGGGTCGAGGCGCAAACGCTGGCCAATGTCTACCACGCCCTCGACGCGGGGCATGAGATCGTTCCCGTGCTCAACAAGATCGATCTGCCCGCCGCCGAGCCGGAGCGGATCAAGGAGCAGATTGAGGACGTGATCGGCCTTGACGCATCGGACGCCGTGCCGATCTCGGCCAAGACGGGCCTCAACATCGATCTCGTGCTTGAGGCGATCGTCAAACGCCTGCCCCCGCCTAAGGGCGACGAAACCGCACCGCTCAAGGCCCTCCTGGTCGATTCCTGGTACGACGCCTATCTCGGCGTCGTCGTCCTGGTCCGCGTCATAGACGGGGCCCTCAGGAAGGGGGCCCGCATCCGCATGATGGGCGCAGACGCCGTATACGAGGTCGATCGCATCGGGGTCTTCCGGCCGAAAATGACCGAGGCCGCCGAACTCGGCCCTGGCGAGATCGGCTACATCACCGCCCAGATCAAGCAGGTCGCCGACACGCGCGTCGGCGACACGATCACCGACGACCGGCATCCCACGCATGAGGCTCTGCCCGGGTTCAAGCCGGCGCAGCCGGTCGTGTTCTGCGGTCTCTTTCCAACGGACGCGGCCGATTTCGAGGCTTTGCGCGCGGCGATGGGCCGGCTCAGGCTCAATGACGCGAGCTTCTCCTATGAGATGGAGACCTCGGCGGCGCTTGGCTTCGGCTTTCGTTGCGGCTTCCTCGGCCTCCTCCATCTCGAGATCATCCAGGAGAGACTCGAGCGCGAGTTCAACCTCGATCTCATCGCCACCGCGCCGTCGGTCATCTACAAGATCGCGCTCACGGACAAGTCGGAGATCGAGCTGCACAATCCGGCCGACATGCCGGACGTGGTCAAGATCGCCGAGATCAGGGAGCCGTGGATCAAGGCGACGATCCTCACCCCGGACGACTACCTCGGCGCGATCCTCAAACTCTGCCAGGATCGGCGCGGCGTTCAGGTCGACCTCAACTACGTGGGCAAGCGGGCGATGGTGGTCTATGAGCTGCCGCTCAACGAAGTCGTGTTCGACTTCTACGATCGCCTCAAGTCGATCTCCAAGGGCTACGCCTCGTTCGACTATCAGATCACCAACTACCGCATGGGCGACTTGGTCAAGATGTCGATCCTTGTCAACGCCGAGCCGGTAGACGCGCTATCGATGCTGGTCCACCGTGACCGGGCCGAGGCGCGCGGCCGGGCGATGGTCGAGAAGCTCAAGGACCTCATCCCGCCGCACATGTTCCAGATCCCGGTCCAGGCGGCCATTGGCGGCAAGATCATCGCCCGCGAGACGATCCGGGCGCTGCGCAAGGACGTCACCGCCAAGTGCTATGGCGGCGACGCCACCCGCAAGCGCAAGCTGCTCGAGAAGCAGAAGGCCGGCAAGAAGAAGATGCGCCAGTTCGGCAAGGTCGACATCCCGCAGGAAGCTTTTATCGCGGCGCTGAAGATGGACTCGTGACCGCCAGTCGTCATGCGAAGTTCGCCTCAGGCGTTTAGCACTCGCGCCAGGGGCGCTGAATTGGGAGGAGCCTCATGATCGATTGCAGGATTTTGGCGGCGCTGGCGGGCGTCGCGTCGATCGGGTCGACTGCGACCGGGCAGACATTGCCGACGCACCGCTTGACCGCTGCGCTGGCGGTCGAGGCGGCCAGCGAGACCGTCGCGGCTTGCGCGAAACAGGGCTATCACGAGACCGCGCAGGTGGTGGACGCCGACGGCGCGGTCATCGCCACCATTCGCGGCGACGGCGCTGGCGCCTTCACGCTCGATAGCGCTTTCTACAAGGCCTATACCGCCGCGTCGTTCAAGAACGATACGCTTGCGCTCGCCGAACGCGCCAAGGGCGAAGATTCGATCGCGCCCCTCTCCAAGCTGCCGCATGTGATGTTTTTCGGCGGAGGCGTCCCAATCAAGCTGGGCGACGAGACGATCGGAGCAATTGGCGCCTCCGGCGCTCCCGGCAGCAAGTTGGACGACGCCTGCGTCCGCGCTGGGCTCGACAAGATCAAGGACCGCCTGCAGTAGACCGCGGCCACGGGAGCAAGGTCCACCACATCCCATGCAGGCTTTCGCGAACGTTCAAGCGCTCGTTTTCGATGTCTTTGGCACCGTCGTCGACTGGCGCGGCGGAGTGGCGCGGGAATCGGCGGCTTTCCTCGCCCGGTATGCGCCGGATGCGGATCCCGCCGCCTTTGCCGATGCCTGGCGGCGCCGCTATTCGCCTTCAATGGAGGAGGTGCGATCCGGGCGTCGTCTGTTCGTGCGTCTGGATGTTCTGCATCGGGAAAATCTCGAAGCGGTGCTGCCCAAGTTCGGTATGGACCCGGTCGCAATTCCGCCTTCCGAACTGGACGCGTTGAACCTCGCTTGGCGTCGGCTTGACCCCTGGCCGGATTCGGTTCCAGGCCTCACGCGCCTGAAGGGTCGGTTCATCATCGCTCCCCTCTCCAACGGCAATATCCGGCTAATGTTGGACATGGCGAAGCGCGCCGGCCTGCCTTGGGACGCCATTCTGGGCGCTGAAGTCGCCCAAGCTTACAAGCCGATGCCGGAGGCGTATCTGCGCACCGCCGACACCCTGATGCTCAAGCCCGAGCAAGTCGGTCTCGTCGCCGCACACAATAACGACCTGGCCGCTGCGCGTCGCTGTGGTCTCCGAACCGCTTTCATCCCTCGCCCGACGGAGCATGGACCGGGTCAGACCAGCGACCTTGGGCCTGAAGAGGAATGGGACGCAGTCGCGAGCGGTATAGAAGACCTGGCAAGCCAACTCGGCCTCTGATCGTTGCGTCCCCAGTCGCCCGAGAACGCGGGAGCGATGTGCGTGAGGCTGGCCAGTGCTCTTCCGCAGCCAAAATCGTCCTTTCGCCGGCGATTCGGTAAACCTCTTCAAAATGAGGATTTTAGAGCTCCACTCAAATGCGCAGCGTGGGAAACTCCTAGCAGCGACCGCGCTAGCAGCGACCGCGCGCCCCAGCGCCGTAGGAATGCGCAAAGCGGAGGAAAGACATCGGCGCAGCGTCCGCGCCGGACGAGCCTCGGATTGGACCAAAGCACGCCGCTGGCCGCTTCGGACGAAACACGCCGTAGAAACAAGAACGGAGCGCAAATATGGGAAGCCCGAAGATCGCAGTTCTCGGCACGGGGGCGAACGGCGCTTCCATAGGCGCGGATATGACGCGCGCCGGCCTCGACGTCACCTTCATCGATCAATGGCCCGCGCATGTTGAGGCGATGCGGAAAGACGGCATTCGTATCGAGATGCCGCACGAAACGCTTGTCACGCCCGTTCACGCCTTTCACCTGTGTGACGTGGCGACGTTGCGCGAGCCCTTTGATGTCGTCCTCATCGTCGTCAAGGCTTATGATACACGGTGGGCCTGCGAACTCATCAAGCCCCTGGTGAAACCGGATGGCCTCGTCGTCGGCGTGCAAAACGGCATGACAATGGACGACGTCGCTTCAATCATCGGGCCCAAGCGTACCCTTGGGGCTGTGATTGAGGTGACCTCGAACATGTTCGAGCCGGGCGTCGTGGTGCGGCAGACGCCGGCTCCCGGTTCGTGGTTCGCGATAGGCGGTTTCGACGGCTCAACGCATGGACGCGAAAACGAAGTGGCGGAGTGCCTTCGTCATGCCGGAACGGTGGAGGTCACGGACGATATTCGCTCTTCAAAGTGGATGAAACTCGTCGTGAACGCCGCAGAATTTCTGCCGACCGCAATTCTGGGCCTTCCCATGGCTGACGCAGTGGCGGTCCCCGGAATACGCGAAGTTATGTCTGCGTCGGGCGCGGAGGCCGTACGCACCGCTCTCGCTTTAGGGCATCAACTCGTTCCAATATTCGGTAAGGCCCGCGTCGAAGTGAATGACCCGGAGACCTACGCGAAGTCGCTCATGGACGAGGTGCTGTCGCATTGGACCCTGCCGGACACGCGAGTGGCGGTTTTGCAGGATTGGATGAAGGGCCGTCGGGGCGAGGTTGATGACATCAATGGTCTTGTGGCGCGCGAACAACGTCGGCTTGGGGGCGACGCGCCTATCAACCAGAAGCTGGTTGACATCGCCATGAAGATCGAAAGGGGAGCGCTAAAAGCCGATCCCTCGAACGCCGATCTTTTGCGCTCGCTGCTTCATACCTCTGGGGCTGCGTCCAAACCATAATCACAAAGATCACCGGAATAGGTTCGGTTGCGAACGGCCGGATTGACCACAAGGGAGGAAACACAATGGATCGTCTTCACGACAAGGTCGTGATCGTCACCGGCGGCGCTCAAGGTCTCGGCGAGGGCATCGCTCGGCGACTGGCTGAGGAAGGCGCCTCGGTCGTGATTGCGGACATCAACGGCGCCAAAGCGCAATCAGTAGCGGATAGCTTGATCCGTAATGACAAGCCGGCAATAGCCGTGACTCTCGATGTTGCCGAACGGAAGCAAATGCGAGATGCGGTTCAGAGAACCGTCGAGCGTTTCGGTCGATTAGATGTCATGTTCAACAACGCTGGTTTCAACAAGCCGCTTCCTTTCATGGACGTCGACGAAGACAACTTCAACAGCATCATGCGCGTCAACGCCTTCGGAGTGCTTGTCGGCGCACAGGAAGCTGCGCGCCAAATGATGGCCCAGGGAAGCGGCGGCAAGATCATCAACACCGCCTCCATAGCAGGTCGACAGGGCTATGCGGAATTCGCACCCTATTGCGCGAGCAAGGCGTCGGTTATCTCGCTGACCCAGGCCGCCGCGCGCGAGTTCGCCAAGCATAAGATCACGGTCAACGCGTTCGCGCCCGGGGTGGTGGTGACGCCGCTCTGGGATGGCCTCGAGCAGGATATGATTGACAAGGGCGTCATCAAGCGGAAAGGCGAGTTCATCGAGAGCTTCTCGGCGAGCATCCTGCTCGGCTTTCCGTCGAAGCCCGCGGATCTGGCGGGTATCGCGGCTTTCCTCGCCTCAGCAGACTCCGATTATATAACCGGGCAAGTCATCATGTCGGATGGGGGCATGGTGTTGGTGTAGACGCTTGGTCTCGCCCTCGGCGTAGGCGCTCTCGCTTGCTCGCTCTAATCAATCTTTGGGAGACCAGAGCGCCCCGGGGTTGGCGTGGAGTACATCCATGCCCGCTGGATAGCTGACGAGTTCGAGCTGCATGCCCCACGGGCTCAGGAAGTAGACCCAGGCGAGGCCTTTCGACGGTCCCGATTGCATCGTCGTCGGCTCTCCCAGGACGGTGATCCCCCGCGCTTTCAGGTACGCGACTGCGGCGTTCACGTCCTCGACATAGAAAGCTAAGTGGTGTCCGCCCACGTCGCTGTTGCGCGGGGGCGTCGCGCTTGCCCCTTCGAGCTCATACTCGAAGACCTCGAAGGACGCCCCAGTCTTGCACCGGAGCATCCGAAGCTTTCGGATCACCGCCCGCGATCGACTCCAAGATGCGCCTGCATCCAATCGTCGTCCGACTGGAACGGACCAACCTCGAAGACAAGCACGCACCCGATCACATCGACAAAGAACCGGGTCGCCGCTTCGAGGTCGGGCACAGTGAAACCAACATGGTCCGTGCCAGCAAGCCCCGGTAGTCCCGTACTCACCTTTCGGAGACCGAGTCGCTAATCATAGTCATCAGCCGCAGCTTCTGCAGTTCGAACACCTTGTCCTTGACCTCGGCGAACTTCTGCAGATGCGGCATTTCCATGTGCTTGTCCCACTCCGAGCGGTTGGTCCAGTTCTCGTAGAACGTGAACTCGGCCGGCTCGTCATTGTCCTGGTGCAGCCAATATTCGACGCAACCTGGCTCGGCGCGCGTGGGCTTGATCAAGCCCAATAGGAACGCCTTCGTTTCCTCGATCTGCCCATTCAGGGCGCGCAGATGCGCTACGACGGTCAATTGCTCGGTCATCTCCGCCTGCTTCCTCCCTCTTCCATCTCATGCCAGCTTCCTATTGACCCCAGCCCCGTAGTCGCCGGCCTCAGGAGCCTTCTCGTCCCCGCGCGGCCGAATAAATCAGGGCGGCGATCAGGATCAGCGCGCCTTGAAAGACATATTGGTAGGTTTGCGACAGCCCAAGAAAAGCGACGGCGCTCAAGACTTCGGTCAGCAGCAGCGCGCCGATCGCCGTCCCGACGAACGTGCCGCGGCCGCCTCGCAGACTTGTGCCGCCGAGAACCACAGCGGTAACGCTGGAGAGCGTGTAGTTCCCGCCCTGCCGGGGGTCGCCAACGCCGATTTGAGCCATCAGCATCACTGCCCCCAAAGCGGCAAAGAGCGCGCAAGCAATGTAGCCAAGGATGATGATCCGGTCGATCGGCAAGCCAATCCGCCGCGCCGACTCTTCATCCGACCCCGTCGCCCGAAGCTGCCAGCCAACCCGCGTGTTCCGCAGCACATATTCTCCAGCTGCGACGCACATTGCCAAAACAATGAAGGCCACGGGGATCGGCCCAAGCTGGGACGTAATGACTTGCACCACCGACGAATTGATATAGCCGTCCGGCACGTCGCGAAGAAGAAAACTGACCCCTTGCAGGCCGATGTACATCGCTAGGGTTGCGGCGATGGGCGTGAAATTCGCAAACCGAATCAAAGAGCCATTGACGGCGCCGACAATGGTCGCGCCAACGAACATCAGGAGGAATCCCGCTAATATCATCGCCCAGGGCTGTCCGTCGTTGACGAAAAACGATGCAACCACGACCAGAAAGCCCGCCAGGGGCCCCACCGACAAATCGACACCGGACAACAGAAGGGCGATTGTTTGCCCAAGACCGATAAAGCCGAGCGCCGTCGCCAGGATGAGGGTGTTGTAAACGTTGAAGGACGAGAGGAAATTCGGGTTCTGACTGTATCCGTAAAGCGCAAGGAGAACGGTGACGATCGCAAGAGGAACGGCCGGCGCGTTGTCCGTCTGAAGAAAGTGTCGCCAGCCGCTCAGGGCGCCAGCGCCTCGGCTTGCCCCACCGCCCTCTGCTGCGTCGACGTGATGCTCAGCGCTAACGGCCGCCGCGACGATGTTGGCTTCGACGACATCGCTGCCGGTGAGCGTCCGAACCACACGTCCCCTCGAGAGCACCACCACCTTGTCGCATAGCCCCTCGAGTTCCGCCGCATCCGAGGAATTAACGACGATCGGCGTGCCCGAATCGGTGATCTCGCGCAGGATGCGATAGATTTCGGCCCTAGCGCCGACATCCACACCCTGAGTCGGTTCGTCGGCCACAATCAGTCTTGGTTCAGCAAGCAGAGCGCGCGACAGGACAACCTTCTGCTGATTGCCGCCGGAGAGCGATGTGACTTTCGCTTCGATGGTCGCGGCCTTCACGGCCAGTGACTTGAACGTGTTTGTGACGTGTTCGACTTCGCTCTTGCGTCTGACAATTCCGAACGCGCCAAATCTCTCCAGCGCTGACATGGACGCGTTCTCGCGAATCGTAAGACCGCTCGCCAACCCTTCCGTCAGCCGGTCCGATGGCATGAACGCGGCTTCGCGCAAGAGTTCGTGGCGCGTGAGGGAGCGCCGGCCAAGGCGGACTTCGCCGGCGGAGGGCAGAAGTCCTGCGAGCGCCCGCATCAACTCGGACTGGCCGTTGCCGGCGACCCCGGCCACGCCGATGATTTGTCCGCGCGAAACGTCGAAGCTTACATCCTTAAATTTTCCTCCGCTAAGAGACTGAACGGTCAAGTTGACATCCTTCGAAACGTCCTTCGCCTTCGGTGGAAACGTCGAGCCGAGCGTTCGGCCAACGATCATCCTCAGGAGATTTTCGTCAGACACCTCGGACACGAGCGCCACGCCACGCACACGGCCGTCGCGGAGCACTGTGACGCGTTGCGCGATCTGACGAACCTCCGCGAGACGATGGGTGATGTAGATGACCGATGTTCCGGTCTTGGCCACCGCGCGAATGCGGTCGAACAGCAATTCGGTCGAGCCCCGGTCGAGCGAAGCTGTCGGCTCATCGAGAATCAACACCTTAGGCCGCGTGGCCAGGGCTTTTGCAATTTCGAGCAGTTGCTTCTGCGCGACCGTCAGCGAGTCGCTGCGTGTACGCAATGGGACCTCAAGACCAAGGGCGCTCAGCATCTCGCTCGCGGCGCCGCGAACCCGTCGACCTTCGAACACCGATTGCGGGAGCGCCACCCGAAGATTTTCAAGTACCGATAAGTCGTCGAGGATTGCGGGGTGCTGATAAGAAATCGAAATTCCAAGCGCAGCAGCCACTTCCGGAGACATCGCAGAGACCGGACGACCCTCGAACTCGATTTCGCCCGCGTCCGGCTGGGTCACTCCCGAGATGACGCTCATGAGGGTCGACTTGCCGGCCCCGTTCTCGCCGAGAACGGCGTGAACCTCACCCGCATAGAACTCAACGCTTACATCCGAGAGGGCCGCGACGCCGGAATAGTGCTTTGAAATTCCGGACAGCCCGATGGTGACGGCGCCATGCGCGGCTCCGCGAGATTCGAGAGCTTTCGCGTTTCCCGGTTCGACGGCCAAGACGTTCATCCGCGTTGTACGACGACCTCTCGCGGTCGCTCCGAGTTGTGCGGCCCCAATGGCGAACCTGCCTCCGGGGCCGCGAGATGATTACTTGTTGACCGCTTTCCCCTGAGCATCGGCGCTCATCTGAGCTGAAAGGTAAATGTCCCCGGGAAGGTCCTTGCGGCATTGCACGGCACTCGGTTGGCCCGAAACCGAGTTCTCGAAGTTGGGCGCCTTGAAGATTTCGTCCTTTGGCGTCTGCCCGCCGGTCGCCTTGGCGACGGCCCATTGAACGGCCAGGCGCGCATTGTCATTGCCGGTCGCCACTGTGAACAACTTGAAATCCGGGTTGTCTTTATTGTTCTCCGTCCAGAAACATCCAAGAATATTTCCGTCCGAAGTGGCGAGCGCGGGGACAGACCGGCCGGACTTCTTAAACAGCGGAAGCGCGCCGACCAAAGACGGGCCGAAATCGGAGACGATCACGTCGATCTTGGGATTCTTGGCGATCTCCGCGGTCAGAACTTGCTGAGTCAGCGCGGGGTCCCAGTTCGTCACGTCGAATGGCGCGGGATTGATGAACTTGTATTCAGGCCCGAGAACAGACTTGAGGCCTTCGAGCTCATCTTTGCCCTGGCTGTTGCCGGCCGGGCCGCTGAGGAAAAGCAGATTGCCGCCGTTAGGCAGAATGCTTTTGATCCAGTTGCCCCAGTTTACGCCGTCGTTCTTGAACGACGCGCCTATGAACTGGGTGTAATTCTTGCCGGCCTCGCCGCCGACTTCGACGCGATAGGGAACAACGACCTTGCCGGCCTTAAAGACGCTGGTCAGAGCGGGCAACACCGCAGGACCGGCGTCGCCGAATATGACCAGCGCGTCGGTGCCCTTGGCCGCCATGCTCTTGATGTCCGAGATCGCCTTCTGCGTATTGCCCTGCCCATCGGCGTACTCATAGCCGGTGATATTGGGGCACTTTTGCGCTTCCTCTTTGGCGGAAGCCGTCGTGATCAGGCGCCAGCTATTGCCGCCAAAGCCATCGAGAAAGGCGATCGTCGCCTTCTTCGGCCCGCACCATGACGGCGTCTCGGCATGAGCCGGCGACCCGGCAACGCCCAGGACCAGGGCCGCCGCGGTGAGGGCCGTATACCCTCTTATCGATGAGAACTTCATGTTTTTCCTCCTCTTTTGACAGGTTTCCTGTCTCTGTTTGGTTCACCGAATCGAATAGACGGCGATACCAAATCCAAGCGCGAGGGCTTGAATGATTGTCTGTGCCGAATAAGGCACGCCGACAGCGAGCGCGAACTGGCTCAGTTGATTGAGAAAGAATGCAGCGATCGCCGTAGAGATGGGAAATCCGCGACCGCCGGTCAGCGAAGTGCCCCCAAGAACCACAACGGCGACCGAAGGGAGCAGGAGCGAATCGCCTTGAAAGGCCGTTGGTTGGCTGGTGATCCCGGCGAGCAAAAGGCCCGCAATGCAGTACAGCAACTGGGCGTAGACGTAGGCCATCATCTGATGAAGCCGCACGTGAAGCCCAACGGCGCGGGCCGCCAGCGGATTTGCTCCGATCGCCTCAAACCGCCGTCCGACGACCGTCTTTTTCAGGACGAATGTCACAACGAGCAGGATCGCGACGGCAAAGAATACGGAGTTCCCGACGCCCCACATGTCCCCACCGGCGATTGCAGCGAGAAGGGCGGTTGTCGTTCTCGGAATGCCCCCGGAGACGGCGAACACTCCGCCGTAGATCAACGCATTCATGCCGATCGTGGCCACGATCGCATTCAGCCGCACGTAGCCGACCAGCACGCCATTGACGATTCCCGCGACGAGGGCGCAGCACAATGCGAGCACCACCGCGGACGGGAGATTGGCGCTGTCGCCCGCCGGAACGTGAGTTGAAATCACAACCGCAAGCGACACGCCGCCGGCGACCGAGAGATCGAATCCTCCCTGCTGGACGACCAGCATCTGTCCCAGTCCGACAATGACGAGGATTGCGGCGAAGGGCAGGCTGCCTGCCAGGGTGCCGTAGGCGATGCTAGACGGCGCGAACAAACGGCATAGGACGATGAGCGCCGCCGTCGAAAGGAGAACGGTCAGGAACTCTCGCGTCAACGGGATGTGGAAGCCCTGTCGCGCGAGCGCTCCTGCGCCCATCGGATTACTGGACGCGTTCATCCGACCGTTCTCGCGCCCAGCAGCCTCACGAGCAACGCGACGCGCGAGCGTGCCCATCCGACGATGTTCTGACTTCCGAAGCTGGGCGGCGGCGCGCTCAAAATAATGTCCCTCCGGTTAAGCCCGTTACGCAATCTCCAGCGTCACCTTGACGGCTTCAGTCAGCTTCTTCCCCTGCTCGAGCGCGTTCACCGCATTGTCGAGCGGGAAGCTGTGGGTCTGGATCGGCGAGAGATCGATACCCGTCCGTTCGAGGAATCGGATCGCAGCGGGCCAGACGCCAGGCGAGCCGATGCAGCCCCGCACGGTGAGATTCTTCATCTGGATCTTGCCGAGTTCGGACGGGACCTTGTGGCCGATGTTGATTCCCACCATCGAGATCCGGCCCTCTGGCCGCGCATAGTCGAAGACGTTCGCAAGCGAGGCGGAATGGCCGGATGCTTCGATGACGAGGTCGGCGCCGCCGTGGGTCAACTGTTGCACCGCCTCAGTCGGATCGCCGGCCGACGGGTCGACGGTTGCATCGGCGCCCAATCGTTTGGCGATGTCGCGACGCAGCGGCACGGGGTCGACGACGATCACGCGGGCGCCCATCCCGATGGCCGCCGCCGCCGTAACGAGACCGATGGTCCCTCCGCCCGACACCACGGCCGTCTCTGAAGCGTTCGGCGCGCCGTTGCGCAGGACAGCGTAGAAGCCACAGGTGAAAGGCTCGATCAGGGCGCCTTTCGCGTCATCGACAGCATCCGGCAGCTTGTGGAGCCATTCGGGTCGCGCGGGAAAATATTCCCGGTTGGCGCCGTCCATGGAGAAGCCGAAGTGATGGATCCGCTCCGGCGTCTTGATCACACACTCACCGACCACGCGATCGCCGAGCTTGAGGCCGGTCACTTTCTTACCGACCTCGACGATCTCACCGACCCACTCATGGCCGGGGATGACGGGGTAGGAGATCGGGATGATGTATTGGCCGGCGAGAAGCTCATAGTCCGAATGGCAGATGCCAACGCGACGCGACCGGATCAGCACTTCATTTGGAGTGATCGAAGGCGACTGGACCTGCGACACAATCGGCTTCTTGGGCTCATCGAAGAACAGAGCTTTCATTCCTCGCTCCCTTTTCTATGCGGCCCTTCAGGCCACGGTTTCAATCTTTCCGCTCCGGGCGGACGCGAAGACCGCTTCGAGCAGTGCGATGTTGTTGACGAGATGCTCGGCGGTGATCGGGTAACGTTCGATTCCACGAACGGCCCGGGCGAAGGATACGAGGTTGTCCTTGACGGGTTCCGCCGGGGGGACCTCGGCTGTCGTGATCGGGCCGCCAGCTTTTGCGGACGTCACAATCCAGCCTTCAGGCGCCTCGACATGCGCCTTGTCGCGAATGTCGATCCAGCCTTTCGAGCCAAAGACCGCGAAACGAGATACGAAGGGATTCGCAAGCGAGGCCGACACGTAAGAGGTGCCGCCGCCCCGGAACTTGATATAGGCGGCGACGGTGTCGCCTTGCGGGAGGTCAGAGGAGATCTGTTCGCAGACGCACCACACGCTTTGGGCCGGCCCAAGCAGGCGAACCGACAGATCGAGCAGATGGATGCCTGTAGCCGTCATCCCGCCCGCCGGCGCTTGGTCCGCCTTCAGGCGCCAGTTGTCGCGATCGAGCGCCAAGAACTTGTCATGACTGAAGTTGGCCTCGATCTGGTGAATGCGCCCCAATTCTCCGGCGTCGGCTTTCGCCAGCAACTGCGCGATCGGGGGCTCCCAACGGCGCTCGTGCCCCATCCCGAGAACGAGCCCAGCGTCGCGACACAGCCGAACGGCCTCTTCGGCGCCGGCCTTGTTCAAGGCCAGCGGCTTCTCGCAAAACACGTGCTTCCGAGCCCCGACTGCGGCCTCGATCTGTTCGCCATGCAGTACATGCGGCGTCGCCAGAACGACAGCTTCGACCTCCGGATCGGCGAGCGCATCTGCGTAGTTGGCTGTCAGGGCGACGCCCTTCTCGTGACAAAGCGTGCGCGCTGTCTCGAGATTCGGCTCGACGGCGCGAACCACGCGGATGTCCGAAGGCGCCCCTCCAAGCACATTGAGCATTTTCTTGCCCCACCAGCCCATGCCGATGAGGGCGATTCCGACCGGCCTGCTCATATCCAATTGTCTTCGCGCTCGATGGACGAAGGGATCGAGAGGAACCGTCCGAGCGCCAGACTGGCGAACGCGTCGCCAAGCGGGGGGAGTCCTGCCCACGCGGAAGTTTCGACGACTTTGAAGACGGGATTCACGCGCATTCTATCGACGCTCCTCCCTGGCAGCATCGCCGCTGCGTCAAGCGCCGAAACCCGCTTCAGCGCCGGTTCAACTGTTGAAGGGAAGCTAACAAACTAATTCACACGGCATCGCACTGATTTGTCCAAAACGGACAAATTGGTAGCGAGGAGGTGCGCGCAGCAAATCCCGCCCGGTCACGGCCGACCCTCGGTCATAAACTTCACTGGATGGCCGGGGTCCGGACCTTAGTAGTAGCCCGCTTCGCGCATGACCTGGTCCGCCCGCCTCTGCGCATTCGCAAGGGCTTCCTTGTTGGTCGTTTCCCCTCGCAAGGACTTGTGAATTTCCTCGCCGAGTATGGCTTCGAGGGACAAGTACTCGGGCACCGGTGGGCGAGGCCAACCCTTGAGCAGATTTCGCTTCGCGAGCCGGTCGACGACACTCACGATTGGCGAGGTTGCCGCGGCCTCTGGGTCGGCGGCGACGCTGAAGCGCGGCGCGACGGGAAAACCGTTTTGCACGTTCGCCTTCATCGCCTCGGGCGAAGTCATCCAGGCGATCGCCTCGAAGGCGAGTTCGACCCGTTCGGGCGGCAGATTCGAAGGGATACAGAGCAGGAAACCGCCCATCGGATTGTTGGAGGCGCCGCGTGGCCCGCGCGGCTGTGGCAGATAGCGCACCTTGCGCTTCACCGCCGAACTAACATCGCTCTCAAATCGGGCCGCGCGCACCGTCCAGCAATAGGCCAGCGCGGTTTCGCCAGAGAGGAAGGAAATTGTGCGCCGGTCCCAGTCCATTTCGAGGATGTCGGGCGGCGAGAACTCCTTGAGCCTGTGCAAATAGTCGAGCACGCGCATTCCTGCTTCCGACTGGATCTGTGGCCGGAGTTGCTCGCCCCGCGCCTCGTCAACGCCTATTCCAAGGCTCGCCTTCGGGATGTGCAAGATAGACTCGCCGCAGCAGCCCATCAGAAACATGAAAGTCGAGGCGATCGGCATGCCGCGCGCGCCATTCCAGGCGATGCCAAAGCGTCCCTTGGCGGGCGCATGGAAATGTTTGGCGGCCGCTACAGTCTTCTCGAAAGTCGTCGGATATTCGATTTTGTCCTTTTCGAACAGGTCTGTGCGCGCCGCGAGCAATTCTATCGTGCAATAGATTGGAACGCCGAATTGCTGACCACGCCACGACCCCATCGACCAAACGGACGGGTGGAAGTCGAGCGACGAGAGGCGGGCGGACTTGATATGCTCGTCGAGCGGGATGACCAGCTTCTTCTTCACCGCCTCGCCGAGCCAGGGCGCGTTGATCGCGACGATATCGTATTCTGAAACCGCCGTTCCGGCGTTTTCGACCAGCCGGCTGTGCAACTGGGGCAACTTTCGCAGATCGAAGTTCTTGCGCGAGGCCATGTTGTTGCGAAAGTCCGCCCACATGTTGCGCATCGAGAGGAAGTAATTGTCGTCGTTGAGCAGGAATTGGATCTCCTGCTTCCCGCGAAACAGGCTCTCGATGAGTCGCGGCGGCGGAATGATTTGGGCAGCAAAATAGGAGCCCCCGAAATAGAAATCCTCGTCGCTGTCGACCTTCGAGCGCAAGCCGAAGGTCTCTGCGAGCAGAAATTTGATTCTGCGCGCGTACTGGATGAAGCTTTCGAGCAACGCCGCGCTCGGCCGCAGCTTGAACCTTTTGCTGCCCTCGCCCAGGGTTTCCTGGAGGATATCTCCGCGCTCAATCAGCGCATGGATGCGTCGCATTGCGGTTGCGTGCGGAGCCTTCGCGACCGAGGCTAGCGTGGAGATCGCAACCGGAGTTCCTGTCAGGTGGTTCTTGATGAGGAACAACAGCAGGTTCCACGTTGCGTCCTCTTCGGCGATCGGAATAAGCTCCTGGAACGGCTGACGGACCCGTTCGAGAAACGCGATGATCCGCAGGAGTTCGTGTTCGGTCATCGGATAGCGTGCGGGCCAGGTTGTCGTGGATCCTCCCGATCCTTCCGGCCTTCGTCTCCGGTTAGGCGTCGGGACCTCGATTGTCGAGTCCGATGCCCTGCCGCCGCTATCCATCGCGATGCCTCGGGACCTAAGGAATGATCTTTTCAGCGCGCAGGGTTGCGAAGAGATCGTGAAATGCCTCTTCCGTATTTTGATAGACACGGAAACCGAGTTTGCGGCTTAGCGCCATGTCGGTCATCACCTCGATCGGCCGGCCCATGTCGAGGTCAGTGTGCCAGGGAGAAGCCACGCGCGAGAGATCGGGTTCTACGAGACCGTATCTCGTCGCCATTGTCTTCCAGGTTTCCCCGTCGTTCGTCATTTGTCCTTCCAAGGGGACCGGCGCGCCCTCAAAGCCTTCCCAAGCGACGCCGAACCATTTGGCGATGCGGGGCCAGAGCCAGCTCCATCGAAAGATGTCGCCGTTGACGATGTTGTAGGCCTCGTTCTTGGCGATATCGGTGGTGCTCGCCCAGACAAGCTGCTTGCCGAGTACGCGGGCGTCGGTCATGTCCGAAAGGCCGTTCCATTGTGCGGCGCTGCCGGGGAACTTGAATGGCCGGCCAAGTTCTTTGCAGATCGAAGCATAGGCGGCGAGCGTCGAGCCCATGTTCATCGCGTTACCGATCGCCTTGCCGATGATCGTATGCGGGCGGTGCACGCTCCAACTGAAACCATCGCGATTGGCCCCGGCGTAAAGTTCGTCCTCCTGGCTATAATAGAAGTTGGGGAGGTCCAGACGGGGCTGCTCCTCCCGCAACGGCGTCGGCGGAGCAACGCCGCCACGGACATAAGCCTCGAAGGGGCCAAGGTAGTGCTTCAGGCCAGTGACCAGGGCGACATGCTTGACGCTTCTCGCTGGCGCGACAGCCTCGAGCACGGCTCGCACCATCCCGGCATTGACCTTTATGTTTTCTTGCTCAGTGGGGCGCCGGGACCACGCGGTCAGATACACGTGGCTCGGTTTCACTCTGCTGACCGCGTTGTTGAGGCTTGCGGGGTCGAGAAGGTCTGCCGCAATATGCTCGACGCCCACGATGACACCATCCCGGCGGCGTGAGAGACCATGAACACGGGCGCCCACGTCGAGAAGTTCCTGCGACACGCCGCGTCCGGCGATGCCGGTCGCGCCGACAACCAGCGCTATGATTTCCATACTTGTCTCCCAGAGAAGAGGCGCCCGCGGCGCACGTCCAACAGCCCGGACTTCGCCTCAGCTCATGTTCACCATGACCTTCATTTCCTTGCCGCCGGGATTGAGTAGCGAGCGGAATCCCTTCTCGACAATCGCTTCCGGCTCTATACGTCCGGTGACAATCTTTTCGACCGGTAGCTTGCCGCTCGAGATCATCCGGATGAGGCGCGGCCACATCGTCACCTCGTAGCACCAGGTCGCCTCGATGGTGATATCCTTCAACGCCCACAGAGCGGGATCGACAAGCGCCTTCTTCACATGCAAGCCGGTCTGCACCACCGTACCGTGATTGCGCACGGCTTCGACGCAGGTGTTTAGCGCCACCTCGATGCCCGAACATTCGATCGCGGCATCGACGCCGACGCCCTCCTCAGTATTCTCTCGGATATATTCGACGACATTGGCCGATTTCGGATCGAGCACCGCAGTGGCGACGCCAAGGTTCTCGATATGCTTCCGGCGATTAGCGTTGGGCTCGCTGACGAAGATCTTGGAGGCGCCGACGGCGCTGCAGATCAGAACGACGAGCGCGCCGATGGGTCCGGCGCCAGTGATCAGCACCGTGCTGCCGCCAGTCACCTTGGAGCGATCGACGCCGTAAAGCGCCACGGCGGTGGGTTCGACAAGCGCGCCCTGCTCGTCGGTGACGTTGTCGGGAATCAAATTGGCGTTGTAGTCGTTGATGATGGCGAGTTCGCTCATGCCCCCCCAGGCCCAACTCAATCCTATGCAACCCATGCTTGGGCTGAGATGGTTGAGGCCGCGGCGGCTGTAGTAATCGTCGAGCGGCATCACGAGCGGCTGGATTGAAATTCGGTCGCCTTTGCGGACCCGCCTCACGTCGCGGCCGATGTCGACAACCTCGGCGGAGAATTCGTGTCCCAGAATCTGCGGCAGCACCGCGCCGGTGAATTTGTGCTGGGAGGCTGGCGTCACGATTGGACCGCCAGCGAACTCGTGCAAGTCCGTGCCACAGATGCCGCATGTCAGAGGCTTGATGAGCACCTGGGAGTCGCCGAGCGAGTTCGGCGCTGGAACGTCTTCGACGCGAACATCCTCCTTGGCGTAAAACCTTATTGCTTTCATGTTTCCTTCCCTCCACCCGTCGCGTGAGCGCCGGGGTTAACGCGATAACGTGCTGTCTTGGCAAAGCCCTTCTCGATCGCCGGTGTGACGACGCGAAGACGCGACCAAACGGGGCCGGCGGGTCGGCAGGACGAACGCAACGCGCGATGCGGTAACCGCGACCTCGGCGGCAATCGTTGATTTGGCTGGCGTTTGCGTCATGCGCGTCTACCGGCGACTTCATGGCGAATGCCCGCGTGTCGTCGGGCCGCATGGACTGGGGACGCCGGTCGATCGGGGCGACGGCTCCTCGGTTTCGCAAGCGCTCCCGGCGCAGCGATAGGTCGGTAAGACGACGATAGGAAAGATGCACCGCGCGCGACATCGGCCAGTGTCTAAGGGCGCCCTGATCGAGCCACCCACGGCCGTGGCAGACGCGAAAACTTCGCTGAGCCTCTTCAAAGCGCGACCGCCCTTACGCAACCTTTTAGACTTGGCGAGGAGCTGCAGTGCGAGAGCCCTCTGCAGCCGCCTCTTTAGCACCGCCGCCCGGACACGGCCCGGTCGGATTTGTCCAAAATGAGAATTCTCTGGCACGTGGGTTTCGCGATGCGCGAAGAACCGATGACGAGCGAGCGCGACCGACCGCTCGTGCGGCTGTCTAGAGTCCGCGCGGCTGAGCAGCGGTCCAGCGAAATTCCCATTTTGAGGATTTTTCTCGGACGTTGCGTCGCGGTTCTCTGTCAACCTTGAGCAGCAAAGACTTTGGGCGGGAACGACCGACATGGCCTCAGCAGCAGGTGCGACCACAGGAGGCGATCGCTTTCGAAACGACGACATAGGGTTAGACCGCCGTTTGGAGTTGTTTCGTCTCCAGGTCGAAATTCGCGATTGCGAGAAGCGCGCCTTCGATCTCTTTCTGCAGAACATGATCAAGGGCACGAGCCATCTGTCGATCGGCCAGGAGGCGGTCGCGGCGGGGTTTGGCGTCGCGATGCGCGAGGGCGACAAGTCATTTTGCACCTATCGCGGCCACGCGCATACGCTCGCCCGCGGCGCCCCGATGGAGGGCATGCTGGGCGAGTTGATGCTGCGCGACATCGGCCTGATGCGTGGCAAGGGCGGCTCGATGCATCTGACCTCGGTCGAACATGGCGTGTTCGGGTCGTATGCGATCGTCGGCGCGCATCTGCCAATCGCCTGTGGGTCGGCCTGGCGCGCACAATATCTTGGCGGGAAAGACGTGGCAGTCTGTTTCTTCGGCGATGGCACGACCAATATTGGGGCGTTCCACGAGGCGCTCAATTTCGCCGTCGTGTGGAAGTTGCCGGTCATCTTCGTCTGCGAGAACAATCTTTATATGGAGTACACGCCGATCGGCGACGTGACGGCGGTGAAACATCCCGCAGGCGATCGCGCGGCGGCCTACGGTCTTGAACGCATCATCGTCGATGGCAACGATGCTGATGTCGTCTATGGGACTGCATTCGCCGCGCTCGAGAAGGCGCGCAAGGGCGGCGGCCCCTCGCTTATCGAATGTCTTACCTACCGCCATTCGGGCCATTCGCGCGCCGATCCCGCCAAATACCGCCCGCCAGGCGAACTCGAGGAATGGCTCAAGCGCGATCCGATCACGATCTACCGCCAGCGCCTTCAGGAATTCGGGGTCGAACAGGAAACGATCGACACGATCCAGGCGGAGAGCAAGCGGAAGGTCGAAGCCGCGACCGAGGCGTGCAAGGCGTCGCCTCCGGCGCCCATCGAGTTGCTGACCAAGGACGTGTACGCGGACGGAGGTTGGGCGTGGCGGAACTGACCTATCGCGACGCCGTCGCGCGCGGCATCGCGCAGGAGATGGAGCGTGACAAGCGCGTCGTCTTCCTTGGCGAGGACATCGGCAAGGCGGGCGGCGTATTCAAGACAACAGTCGGCCTCTACGAACAGTTTGGACCGCTTCGGGTGCGCGACACGCCGATCTCCGAACAGGCGATTCTCGGCGCGGCGATGGGCGCGGCGATGACCGGACTGCGTCCGATCGCAGAGATCATGTTCGCCGACTTCCTCGCGGTCTGCTTCGACTATGTCGCTAATGAAATGTCGAAGCTCCGGTACATGTCGAACGGACAACTCTCTTGCCCCCTCGTGATCAGGACGGGCAATGGCGGCGGCGTGCGCTTCGGGGCGCAGCACTCGCAGTCGATTGAGAATTGGACGATGATGATCCCCGGCATAAAAGTTGTCGCCCCCTCCTCGCCGGTCGATGTGATAGGCCTGATGGCCGCGGCCGTGCGCGACCCCGATCCCGTCATCTTTCATGAACACAAGGCGCTCTACGCGATAAAGGGCGAGGTGCCGGAGGGGGAGATCATTGAGCGGCTCGGAACAGCGAAGATCCTTCGCCCCGGCCGTGACTGTACCATTGTCGCTCTCGCTTTGATGGTGCCGCGCGCTTTACAAGCGGCAGAGACGCTTGCAAGCGAGCATGGCATCGATGCGGAGGTCATCGACCTGCGGTCTCTAGTCCCGCTCGATACCCAGGCCATCCTCGGCTCGGTCGCGAAGACGGGTCGACTGTTCACGGTCGAAGAGAACCCGCGACTCTGCGGCTGGGGCGCTGAGATCGCCTCCATTGTCGCCGACGAAGCCTTCTGGGATCTCGACGGCCCGATCGTCCGCATCACTACCCCGCACATACCGCTGCCGGCTGCCGATCATCTCGAAGATCTCGCACTGCCGAGCGCGGCGCGCGTCGTCGAAACGGTGCGGCGTGTGCTGAACGGATAGGTCCATGTCTTCAACCATCATTATGCCCCAGCTCGGCGAGACGGTTGCGGAGGGCAAGATTCTTGTCTGGTTCAAGTCGGTCGGCGACGAGATCAAAGAAGGCGACAACCTATTCGAGGTCGAGACGGATAAAGTCACGATGGAGGTGCAGGCGATCGTCGCCGGTCGGTTGTCTGAGATTCGGGTGGGCCCTGGGTTGACGGCCAAGGTCGGCGAAGTGGTCGCAGTCATCGGCAATGGCGTGGCGAAGACGCCGGGGGCGGACGATGCCTCAGCAGGGAAGGCCCCGCAATGGCGCTCGCCCTTTGAGGAAGTGTCGACGCCAGTCGATAGGTTTGGACACGCGAAAGGACCGAACGGCATCCACCTCACGCCGCTCGCCCGCCGGCTGATTGCGCAGGGCGGCCTTGACCTTACCGAACTTGCGGCGGAGGTTCAGCGAAAAGGCAAAAAAAGAATCGATGGAGCGGCGGTGCGCGCAGCGATCAGCGCGCGACCGGCGACGCCCAATGCGCCGCCCGCTCCGTTTGCGCCACCTCCTGGGCCCTCGCCTGTCCTCGGTCGGCAAGGCGACGTCATCACGTTGAACACGATGCGGCAGAGGACAGGGGAGCGCCTCGCTGAGGCTTGGCGTACGATTCCGCACGTATTCCAGGCGATCGAGGTCGACTTCACCAGGGTCGATCGCGTGCGGAAAGCTCGCAAGGAGGCTTTTCAAACGGCGCACGGATTCTCGCTGACATTTCTGCCGTTCATTGCGCGAGCGACTTGTCTGGCGATTGCCGCCTATCCTCAGATCAACGCCCGGTTCGATGGCAAGTCGCTGACGCTTTCGCGTGATGTCAATCTGGGCATTGCGGTCGACCTCGATCACAACGGTCTCGTTGTCCCCGTTGTGCGGGACGCGAGCAGCCTCACCCTGATCGGCGTCGCCAAGGCGATCCGCCGGCAGATCGACCAGGCGAGGTCGGGCAGGCTTTATCCCGAGGATCTCTCTGGCGGAACCTATTCTATCAGCAACAACGGCGCATTCGGTACGACATTTACTGCCCCAATCATCAATGCGCCGCAGGTCGGCATTCTCTCGACCGATGCGATTCGCCTGAAGCCGGCGATTGTGTCGACACAGGAGGGCGACTTTGTCGCTCCGCGCATGATCGGGATGATCGGGCAGAGTTTCGATCACCGGGCCTTCGATGGCGCCTATTCGGCCGCCTTCCTCTCTCGGGTCAAACAGATCGTCGAAACGCGCAACTGGAATGAAGAAATTCCATCCGATCTGTGAAGGCCGCGGCGACCAAACTCAGAGTTCGTGGGAGGACACATGAAATACAACAGCCCTCATTCGACCGCCGCTTGGGGCATGATGGCGAAAGATTGGGAACAGGGTGTCGACTATCACCGCCTTTCCGTCGAACGATTGAAGCGCGCACAAGCTGCGATCCGCTATGCGGGTCTCGGCGCGGTACTCTGCTTCAACTTCGACAACATCCGCTATGTTACTGCGACGCACATCGGCGAATGGGCCCGCGACAAGTTCTTCCGCTATGCGCTCTGCCCTGCGGAAGGCAAGCCGTTCCTATGGGACCCGGCGCCGCCCGCCAAGCGCATCTCTTCGCCCTGGATCTCCGACAACGTCGCTGCGCCCATTACGACGATGCAGGGCGCCATCCCGCCGTCGATGAACGTGCAGCACGACTTCGCCAAGCAGATCAACAAGACGCTCATGCATTACGGCATCGCCAAGGAGCCGCTCGGCATCGACATGATGGAGATCGGCATGCTGCGCGCGCTCGAGGCCGAAGGCATTGAAGTCGTCGACGGCCAGCAGGCCATGCTCGACGCACGCGAGGTCAAGACCGAAGACGAGATCGAATTGCTCAAACTGGCCGCGTCGATGGTCGACGCGACCTACGTCGACATCGTCCGTGCGATCCGCCCCGGGGCAAAGGAGAACGAACTCGTTGCGATCGCCAACGACAGACTGTTCCGCATGGGTTCCGAGCGCGTGGAGTGCGTGAATTCCGTATCCGGCCGTCGCGGCAGGCCGCATTCGCATACATTTTCCG
>Ga0209624_10000496_pt1 | contig 34598 bp, 33 predicted proteins | sample JacPinW_OM2H0_O1_FD_188565 | JGI IMG/M metagenome (GOLD analysis project Ga0209624, IMG submission 188565) | Forest soil microbial communities from Algoma, Ontario, Canada - Jack Pine, Ontario site 1_JW_OM2H0_O1 (SPAdes) (version 2) | ecosystem: Environmental > Terrestrial > Soil > Boreal...
TGGCTCGGCAGACCTACCTGGAGGCGTTCACCGCCGCGCTGTTCGTCGGCCGGCTGTCTCCGGCGGTCGGGGAGGTGGCCACCGCCGCGCGTACGGCGCCCGCCGGTTCGAGCATGTCGCGGCCCGCCTCGCTCGAGTCGATCACCGCCCGCCACAACTCCCGCTCCTCGATCTCGCTCAAGGTTCGGGGCGATGCGGCGTCCTCGAGCTGCCGCGCGGCATGTTGTTCGCGAAGCCAGCCGCCGAAATCGCGCACCCTCGGGGTGGGCCAAACGTCCAAGCCCGAATCCAGGTACGTCCGTTCCACCGCATCGAACAGCGCGGCCGCAAGTTCGGTGTTGGGTGCGAGAATCGTATGGCCGTCCGCGACGGCCGCCATCAGGCCGGTCAGGGTGGATTCGACGCTCAGCGCTGTCGATCCTTCGGGAGGGAACCGACGAGCTGCAGCTCCGGCCGCGCCGCGGCCTGCGCCTCGAGCAATTCCTCGATGCGCTCGAACACCGTGGCGAGAACTTGCGGCTCCGGTAGATTGGTGATGCGAAAGCAATTTCGATACGGCACGTTGAAACTCACGCCGGGCGCGACCAACACATGCTTGTGCTCCAAGAGGTCGAGCGCGAAGGTTTGATCGTCGAAGTCGGGCAGAACTTCGTTGCGCACTTCGACGAAGGCGTACAGCGCGCCCATGGGCCGTGCGAGCCGCAGATACTTGCTGCGTGCGACGCTGTCGAGGATGGTCTGCCGCGACTCGTACAGACGCCCGCCGGGACGCGTCAGTTCCAGAATACTTTGATATCCGCCGAGCGCGGTCTGCACCGCCCATTGGCCGGGCACGTTGCTGCACAGTCGCAGGGACGACAGCAATTCGAGACCGCCCAAGTATTCGCTCGCGCCTTCGATGTCGCCCGAAAATGAGGCCCATCCGACCCGGTAGCCGCACGCCCGATACACCTTGGACAGGCCGCTCATGGTGCAGCAAAGCGTGTTGTGCACCAGAGTGGCCATGGGCACGAATTCGGCATCGTCGTAAAGAATATGGTCGTAGATCTCGTCGCACAGCACCACCAGGCGATGCTTTTCGGCCATTGCCGCGATCGCCGACAGCGTCTCGCGCGGGTACACCGCCCCGGTGGGATTGTTGGGATTGACGATGACGATGGCGCGCGTGCGCGGCGTGACCAGCGCCTCGATGTCGCGAGGATCGGGTATGAAGGAGCGCGCCGGGTGACAGGGATAGTGCACGGCGCGGCCGGTGTTCAGATTCACCGCCGCCGTCCACAGCGGATAGTCGGGGCTCGGCACCAGCACCTCGTCGCCCGGATTCAGCAATGCGCGCAACGTCAGATCGATCAGCTCGCTCACGCCGTTGCCGATGAACACCTCCTCGGCCGTGACCCCGCGCACTCCGCGCTCCTGCTGCTGCATCACGACGGCTTCGCGGGCCGGGAATATGCCCTTCTGGTGAACGTACCCCTCGCTGTGGCGCAGGTTCTCGATCATCGCCAATCTCATGGTCTCCGGCGTCCTGAATCCGAAGGCATAGGGATTGCCGATATTGAGCGAGACGATGTCGTAGCCCAATCGCTCCAGGGCGAGCGCGCGCCGCGCGAGCTTGCCGCGAATCTCGTAGCGCACATTCGCGAGGCCCTCGCTCGGACGCACGGGCTTTCGTTGTGTCATGGAGCGAAGGATAGCAGCTCCCGCGAGCGGTGGCAGGCGACCCAATGCCCCTCCGCCACGGCCTCGAGCGCCGGCGCCGAGGCCGCGCAGATCGTCACGGCATGGGCGCAGCGATCCCGATACGGGCAGCCGGTCGGCGGCGGCTCGGCGGCGGGCGCCTCCATCAGCGCGGGCGGCGCGCGGACGAAACCCTCCGCGGGGGGCGGCGGCACCGCCGCCAGGAGTGCGCGTGTGTAGGGATGGACGGGCGCCGCGAACAGCGCATCGCGCGTCGCGATTTCCACGATACGGCCGGCGTACATCACGAGAATTCGATGGCTCAGGTGCCTGACGACGGCAAGATTGTGGCTGATGAACAGCATGGCGCCGCGGGTGTCGCGCTGCAGGTCCAACAGCAGATTGACGATCTGTCCCTGGATGGAGACGTCCAGGGAACTCACCGGTTCATCGCATATCAGGAGTTTCGGAAGCAGGATCATGGCTCGCGCAATGCCGACCCGCTGGCACTGGCCGCCGCTGAACTCGTGGGGATAGCGGTTCATCATGTCGGCGGCGAGTCCCACTCGCTCCAGCATGCCGGCCACCCGCCCCTCGATCTCGAGTGCGGTCGATTCCTCGGCGAAGATGCGCAGCGGTTCGGCAATGCTCTCGCCGATGGTCATGCGCGGATTCAAGCTCGCCAGCGGATCCTGGAATACGATTTGCAGGTCGCGGCGCAGCCCGCGCAGCGCCTTCGCGTCGCAGGTCAACAAATCCCGGCCGCGCCAGAGGACCGCGCCGCGATCGGCGCGAACCAGGCGCAGGATGGCGCGGGCCAAGGTCGACTTGCCCGATCCGGATTCGCCGACGAGCCCCAAGGTCTCTCCCGCGAAGAGGTCGAAACTCACATCGCTCAGCGCCGCGCGGGCGCCGAATCGGACCCGCAGATCCGTGACCCGCAGCAAGGGTTCGTTCGTGGCGGGGACGCTCATGCGGAAAGGGGAAAATGACACGCCACTCGGCGCGCGGCCGCGTGCGGCTCGGGGCCTCCCCCCGAAACGTCTTGCAGCAGCGGGCGCTCGGTCCGGCAGCGCTGCGCAGCGCGCGGGCAGCGCGGCGCAAATGCGCAACCCACGAACGCCTCTCCGGGCCGCGGCGGCTGCCCCGTCAGAGTGGGCAATCGCGCGAGCCGCGGGCCCGACAGGCTCGGGATGCACTTCAACAGCTCCGCCGTGTAAGGATGCAAGGCACGCCCGAAAAGAGCGCCGGCACCGCTGCTCTCGACGACCCTTCCCGCATACATGACGAGAATCCTGTCGGCGAGGCCGGCGACCACCGCGAGGTCGTGGCTGATCAGTACCAATGCCATGCCCGCCTCGGCGCGCAAGGAGCGCAGCAGATCGATGATCTGCGCCTGCACGGTCACATCGAGCGCCGTGGTCGGCTCGTCGGCGATCACCAGCGTGGGCTCGCACATGAGGCTCATGCCGATCATCACGCGCTGCCGCAGACCACCCGACAGTTCGTGCGGATATTGAGTCAGCCGCCGCGCGGCTTCGGGCACGCGCACACGCTCCAGCATGCGCCGCGCGGCGGCGCGCGCCTCGCTCCATGATTTGCCCGCATGGCATACCAGGACTTCGGCGAGCTGCACTCCGATTTTCAGATGCGGAGTGAGCGACGTCATGGGATCCTGGAAAATCATCGTGAGCTTCGAGCCGCGAACGCGATTCAGCTCGGAGGGGCCGGTGCCGAGAATGTCCGCATCCTCGAAGCGCACGCGGCCCTCGACCGCGGCTTGACCCGCATTCAACCCCATGGCCGCCATGAACACCTGGGTCTTGCCGGATCCGGACTCACCCACGATCCCGACGCACTCGCCGGGCGCCACGTCCATCGACACCTGGCGTACCGCGGCAATCCGCGCACCGCGCTGCGTGAACTCGACGCTGAGATCCTCGATGCGCAGGGCGGGCACCACCTCAGCCTTCCTTGACGTCGAGGGCGTCCCGCAAGCCGTCGCCGAAGAGGTTGAGCGACAACAGCAGCAACGACAGAAATCCGCCGGGCACCAACAATATCCAAGGCGCCGCCTCCATCTCGCCTGCGCCTTCGGCAATCAGCGTACCGAGGCTGGCATGCGGCTCCTGGATGCCGAGCCCCAGAAAGCTCAGGAAACTTTCGAACATGATGATCTGCGGCACCGTCAACGTGGCGTAGACGATCACCGGACCGATGACATTGGGAATCACATGTCTCGCGATGATGCGCGCAGTGCCCGCCCCCGAGGCGATCGCTGCCTCGATGAATTCGCGCCGCCGAATGCTCAACGCCTGGCCGCGCACGATGCGCGCCATGGTCAGCCAACCGACCGCGCCGATGGACAGGAACAGGAGATATTCGCTGCGGCCGAAAATGACGGTCAGAAATATGACGAAGAATATCAGCGGCAGCCCGCTCAAGATTTCGATGATTCTCATCATGAGTTGGTCGGTACGCCCGCCGACGTAGCCGGCGATCGCGCCGTAGCCGAGACCAATACCCAAACTGACGGCGCTGGCCACCAGACCGATGGCCATCGAGACGCGCGCGCCCTCGAGCGTGCGCGCGAACAGGTCGCGCCCCAGCCGGTCCGTCCCGAACCAATGCGCACTCTGCAGCGCCGGGCTCGACGCCACGTGCGACCAATCCAAGGCCTCGCTGCCGTTCGGACTGAACCACGGCCCGATGAGGGTCAGTGCCACCATGCAGAGTATCGCTGCCAGCGCCCATATGGCGCCGGGATTCGATCGCAATCGGCGCGCCGCATCGAGCGCAAGCGCCGTCATCGTCCGAACCTCACGCGCGGATCGAGCCAGGCATAGAGGAGATCCACGAGAAGGCCCATGAGAATGAGCAAGGTGGAATAGATGATCACCATGCCCAAGACCAGCGTGTAGTCCCGATTGAGCGCGCCTTGCACCATGTAGCGTCCGATGCCGGGCAGCCCTGCGATGGACTCGACGACCAGCGAACCGGTCATGATCGAAGCGACCGCCGGGACCAGAAAACTCGCCACGGGCAGCAAGGCCGGCCGCATTGCGTGCCGCAAGATCACCGTTCGAAGCGGCAGCCCTTTGGCGATTGCCGTGCGGATGAACGGGCTGCCGAGCAGCTCGAGCATGCTCGCCCGCACCAGCCGCGCGATCACGGCGAGCGGAGGCAGCGCCAATGCGGCCACTGGCAGCACCAAGTGCCGTATCGAACCGGGTTCCCAGCCGGCGACCGGCAGCCAGTGCAAATAGATGCCGAACAGCAAACCCAGGAAGGGCAGCACCACGAATGTCGGAATCGCGATGCCCACCACTGCCAGCGACATCGCGGCGTAGTCGGCGGCGGAGTTGCGATGCAGGGCCGCAAAGGTGCCGATGGGAATGCCGAGGATCAAAGCCAGAACGACCGCAATCGTCCCGAGCTCGAAGGTCACGGGAAACCCCTGGCCAATGAGCTCCGTCACCGAGAAATCTTTGTACTTGAACGAGGGCCCGAAATCCCCGTGCGCCAGCGCCCGAAGGTAGCGTCCGTACTGGGTCAGGACGGGCTGATTCAAGCCATAGGCGCTCTCGAGGTTTGCCATGATCTCGGGCGGCAGCGTCTGCTCTTGATCGAACGGTCCGCCCGGCGCCGCGCGAATGAGAAAAAAACTCGAGGTGACGATGATGAACAAAGTGGGAACCGCGCCGGCCAGGCGGATCAGGAAATAGCGCAGCATCCGCCCCAGTCTATCGATTGACCGCAAGGTGGACAAGCCAAGCGGCGATCCCTAAAATACTCGGCCCGTTCTGATCGAGGTTTCATGGAATCGACACGCCCCATCCGTGCGCTCATGCGCGGCCTCGATGCGCTGACCGTGCTGAATCTGCGCGACGGCGCGACCGTCTCGGAAGTAGCGCATGAGATTCGTCTGCCGCGCACCACCGTGTACCGCATCTTGGAGACTCTGTGCGATGCCGGATTCGCGTTCCGGGATGCGGCCGACGAGCGTTACCGGTTGACCATTCAGGTACGCGCCTTGAGCGACGGCTTCGACGACGAGGCTTGGGTGACTCAAATCGCGAAGCCCATCATTCAGGACCTTTGCCGCGAAATCGTCTGGCCAATCTGCGTCGCCACCTTGTCCGGCACCACCATGGTGATGCGCGAATGCACCGATCACTCGAGCCCGCTCGCGATCGAGCGCTATTCCGCGGGATTTCGCGTGCCGCTGCTGACGACGGCGAGCGGCCGCGTCTACCTCGCGTATTCATCCGCGGCGCAGCGCGACTCGCTCATCGAGATCCTGGCGCGCTCCAACAAAGAAGAGGACAAACCCGCGCGGGCACGCGCCGACCTCGTGCGCTCGCTCACCGAGATCAAGGCAGTGGGATACGCGACGGCGACGCGGACGCGCCGCCTGGTGGAGGAAGTCAGTTTGGGCGTGCCCATATCGGTCGGCGATCGGGTGTTGGCGAGCCTTACCGTGCGCTTTGCGTCGTCGGCGGTGCCGCTCAAGACGGGGCTCGAACGCTTCCTGCCCAAACTGCACCAGTGCGCGGCGCGGATCGGCGGCTTATTTTCGGAACAAAAGGCCGAGGCGCGCAAACGCGGCGCCCCCCAGACCACTAATTAGGCGCTGACGCGCCGAATTTAACGGGGCCGGGGCGGCCCCGTCCGTTAATAGTTAAGATAGGTCCAGGAAACTAAAATGCAAAAGATCATGGTTTGTATCAAGCGCGTCGTCGACTACAACGTGCGCATCCGTGTAAAGCCCGACGGCAGCGGCGTAATGCTCGATGGCGTGAAAATGAGCGTGAATCCGTTCGATGAAATTGCGCTCGAAGAAGCCCTGCGCATCAAGGAGCGCGGCACGAACGCGGAAGTCGTTGCCGTGAGCATAGGCGTCGCCGACACACAGCAGCAGCTGCGCACCGCGCTCGCCATGGGTGCCGATCGGGCGATTCTGGTACAGACCGACGCCCCGGTGGAGCCGTTGACCGCCGCGCGAACTTTTCTGGCCTTGGCGAAGAAAGAGAATCCCGATTTGATCCTGCTGGGAAAGCAGGCAATCGACGACGACGCGAACCAGACCGGTCAAATGCTCGCCGCGATCTGGGAGCGGCCGCAGGCGACCTACGCCTCGAAGGTGGAGATCTCCGGCGGAAAGGCGGCCGTCACCCGCGAGGTGGATGCCGGCCTTGAAACCATCGAAGTTGATCTGCCGGCGGTGGTGACCGTGGATCTGCGCTTGAACGAACCGCGGTATGTGAAGCTGCCGGACATCATGAAGGCCAAGAAGAAGCCGCTGGAGGTGACGTCGCTCGACGCGCTGGGGGTGAGCGCGGAAGTGCTGCTCAAGACCGTCAAGACCGAGCCGCCCGCGCAGCGCCAGAAAGGTGTGATGGTGAAGGACGTGGCTGAATTGGTGGACGTACTCAAGAAGAAGGGTTTGATCTAATGCACAAGATACTCATAGTCGGCGAACACGACGGAAAGGCCCTGAATCCCGCCACCGCCAAGTGCGTCACCTGCGCGAGCCTCATTGCGGACGGTGAAATCACCATCGTCCTGCTGGGCGCGGACACCGCGGCAGTCGCCGCCCAAGCCGCGGCGGTGGCGGGCGTCAAATCGGTGCTGCGGGTGGATCGCCCCGAAAACGAACATCCGCTTGCGGCCATTTTCGCGCCGCAGCTCGCGGCGCTCGCGGCCGACTACACCCATGTGTTCGGACCCTCGACGAGTTTCGGCAAGGACCTCATGCCGCGCGTTGCGGCATTGCTCGGGGTGCCGCAGGTGAGCGATTTGATGGCGGTGGAAGGAGCCTACCGTTTCAAGCGCCCGACCTACGCCGGCAATGCCATCGTCACGGTGGAAGCGGATCCTGCGCGAAAGCTCGTCGCCACCGTGCGGGTCGCGTCCTACGAGGCCGCGGCGAGCGGCGGCAGCGCCGCCGTATCATCCAAGACCGTGGACGCCGCCCTGCCCTCGCACACCCGCTATGTCGGAGCCAAGAGCGGTTCGACCGATCGCCCGGATCTGCAGACGGCGGCGCGCGTCGTATCCGGCGGACGCGCGCTCGGCAGCGCGGAGAACTTCAAGCTGCTGTTCAGCTTCGCCGACAAGATCGGCGCGGCCGTGGGCGCCTCGCGCGCGGCCGTCGATGCGGGTTATGCGCCGAATGAAATGCAGGTCGGCCAGACGGGCAAGATCATTTCCCCGGAGATCTACATCGCCATCGGCATCTCCGGCGCCATTCAACATCTGACGGGCATCAAGGACGCACGCACCATCGTGGCCATCAACAAGGACGGCGAAGCGCCGATCTTCGAGGTCGCCGATGTCGGGTTGGTGGGCGACCTGTTTCAGATAGTCCCGGAGTTCGAGCGCCTGCTGGGCTCTCGGTAGCGAGGCTGCTAGTCCACGCCGCCGGCGTCCACCGCCGCGGCAGCGGCATCGACGGCGCTCGCCAAGAGATCGGCGTGTTCGCGCCGGAACGGCATGGGGGGCCGCAGCTTGAGAATGGAGGCATTCGGTCCCTCGTAGCCGATCAGGACGGACGACTCGGAAGCCAAGGCGTTGATGATGCGCTTCGCGCGCCGTTTCTCGGACTCGAGGTCCGCACCGCGGATTTCCAGGCCCAGCAACAGTCCGGTGCCGCGCACTCTGCCCAGACATTCCCGCCGGGCGGCCACCGATTCGAGCCGCTCCCGCAGATAGGCGCCGGTGGCGAGCGCGTTGGCCATCAGTTCCTCGCCGTCGAGCACCTCGAGGACCGCGAGCGCCGCCGCGGCGGCCACGGCATTGCCGCCGAAGGTGGAGAAAAATCCGAACTTCGCCTGAAAGGCTTCGATCAATTCACGATTGGCGACGACGACGCCCATCGGATAGCCGTTGGCAACCGGTTTGCCCAGGGTGACGATGTCGGGCTCGAGGCCGCGCCGCTCGAATCCCCACAGATGGGAACCGGAGCGGCCCAGCCCATATTGCACCTCGTCGGCGACGATGAGGCTGCCGGCGGCCCTCATTCGTGCGCGGAGCGCCGCCCCCCAGGCCGCCGGCGGGTCGAAGATTCCGCTGCTGGTGATGGCCGTATCGATGAAGAAGGCGGCCGGAGCGAGCCCTCGCTCGGCCAACAGGGCGATTGCGCCGTCGGTGTCGCTCACGGCTTCGGTCACCTGCGTAGGGCCATCCACGGGCGGCGCAATCGTCACCACCCGCGGGTCGCGGGGCCGGCCGACGCCCGGTGTGAGCGCAGCGACCGCATCGGTGATTCCGTGATAGGCATTTTCCATGACCAATCCGCCCCGGTGGCCGGTGGCCATCTGAGCGATTCGCCACGCCACATCGTTGGCCTCGCTGCCGGAATTCACGAAAATGCAGGCATTCAAGTGTGCCGGCATGCGCGCCGTGAGCTGCTCCGCGTACTCCAGAATGTTTCCGTGCAAGTAGCGGGTGTGGGTGGCGAGAATGGCCGTCTGCTCTTGAATCGCCGCGACCACGGCAGGGTGCGCATGGCCCACGTGCGGCACGTTGTTGTACACGTCGAGGTAGGCCCGCCCCCCTGCGTCGTACATCCATACCCCCGCGCCGCGCACGATGTGCAGGGGCTTTTCGTAGAATAGTTCGGCACCGGCACCCATCAAGCGCCGGCGGCGAGCAAGGTCCGCGGCAGGCTTGGGCCTGGCGGCTGCCGTGCCTGCGGCCTCGTGCCAGGCGCCGGTCAAAGCGCGGCGATCCTGCTTTAGCAGGTGGTGCAGAGAACGCTCCGCATTGGCGCTCGCGGCGTCCAGAACGCGGGGGCCCTCGGCATCATGACGGCTGCGCCAGGCATGCACCAGCAGCGTCACGGCATGGCGCGCGGCGACGATGTCATAGAGCAGTTCCACCTCGTCGGCTTGCAGCGCAACAGTGCGTGCGTAGCCTTGCAGCACGGCAGCCGCTGCGGACAGCGGCGCCACCGCTTCGGTCAGCAGTTCCGACATCGCGACCGCCGGTTCGAAGATCAGCGGTGCGTGAATCATGTCGCCGAAATCCAGAATGCCGCGGATCGCTTCCCCGCCCTCATCCACCACGAGATTGGCGGCGTGACAGTCGCCATGGATGGCCTGGCTGCGCAAGCCGCGCAACCGGGGCAGGCAGGCCCGAAAGGTCTCGGACACAGCCGCGACGGCTTCGCGAAGTGCCGCGGACTCGATGTAGCGCCCGAAGGCCGCAAGTTCGGGCAGGTGCCGCACGTCCCACGCCAGGCGCCGCGACAGGGATGGATGGAAGAATCCGCGCAAGCTGAGATCGAGCCTGGCCAGAGTGTTGCCCATACCCCGCAGCAGCTCAGGCGTAGGGTTCGACTCGGTCAGCAGGCGGCCCGGAAGGAAGCTCACCATGCAAATGGCGTAATCGATCGCGTCGCGGCTGTATCGTCCGATCGCCTCCCCCTCGAGCGTCGGAATCAGCCGCGGCACCGGGAGGGTGGGATCTTGCTCGGCCAGGTGATCGAGCACGGACACCAGGCAGTCGGCGCTGCCGGGATCGGATGCGACGTCCAGTATCTTGAGCACGAACTCCCGCGCATCGGCGGTGCGCAAGCGGAAGTTGCAGTCGCGCTCGCCCGGGAGCGCTCCGATCGAGCCTGCCAACCCGTAGACCTCGCGAGCGATGCGCTCGCCGTCCGCCGGCCTCAAGGGCGGCGGCGACGACCGCAAAGCGTGCAAGACCGGGGGCGCGCTAGAGCTGCTTGAGTACGTAGTCGGCCGCGGAAACTTTGAACTCGCCGGGCGCTTCGACGTTTACCTGAGTGGCAACGCCATTCTTGACGATGATGGCGAAGCGCTGTCCCCGGGTACCCATTCCGAATTTGGTGCCGTCGAGCTCGAGTCCCAACGCCTTGGCGTAGGCACCGTTGCCGTCAGCCAGCATCAGGATCTTGTCGCCGACACCGCCGTGCTTGCCCCACGCGTTCATCACGAACACATCGTTCACGGCCGTGCATGCGATGGTATCCACGCCCTTGGCCTTGATCTGGTCCGCCAGTTCGACGAAACCCGGCAAGTGCTTGGCGTCGCAAGTCGGGGTGAATGCTCCGGGAACGGAGAAGAACACCACGGTCTTGCCCGCGAACAATTGCTCCGTGGTCATCTTTTGCGGTCCGTCCGAGGTCATGCGCGTGAATGCGCCCTCGGGCATCTTGTCACCGGCTTTGATGGTCATTGAATTCTCTCCTGCGATCCGATTATCGACCCACGATATCGCCGTACAGCTCGTACAGCTTGGTGACGCGCGGGCTCTCGTTGGGAACGGATTTCAGACCGGCGAAGGCCTTCTTGGCGTCCGCGAAGTTCTTGAGCTGGACTTGCGCCCGGCCCAGATACACGTAGGCCTCGTCCGGATGCTTGATCTGGCCCTTTTGCAGGCCTCGATTGATGGCGGTCACGGCATTTTGATAATCGCCCGAGCCGTAATAGACCTCGCCCAGCTTGATGTCGAGTTCGCCGGCCGGATTCTTGGTGGCCTCGGCGTCGAACTGCGCCTGGCTCTTCTTGTCGGTCTCGGCGCGGGTCTTGAACGAATTCAGCAGCCGCATGGTGCGCTCCTTTTGCTGATCGCTGATCAGCCCGGCGCTCATGGCTTTCTCGAGCGTGGTCTGGGCCTCGCCGGGCAGCCCGGCATCGCCCAGCAACTGCGCCATCTCGATGTAGTCCGTGCCGACGGTCATCGCCCCCGTGTCGTACATGATGCGGTAGATCATCAAGGTGTTGTGATCGTCCCGCTCATCCTGGCGCTCGATGCGCAGCAAGGTGTTCCAATACGTGGACTTGTTGTTCAGGCGGATCAAATCGCTCAATACCGGCACCATCGCGGCGTTGTCGCCCGCGTCCGAGGCGCACTGCAGCTTGAACAGATAGAGGTTCTCCTTGGGCGCCTCGCCCGCCTTGCGCGCGGCGGCCACCGCTTTGTCGGCCCATGCGGACGCGTTCTTGCAGTCCTTCAACTGATAGTAGCTCTGCGCCATGATGGCGACGTCGTTGGGCGTTGCCGTGCCGGCGTCCGTCATCTCCTTCCCGTAATCGATGGTCTTTTGATACTGGTTGGTGGTGGCGGCGATGGTGAACAGCGTGCGCTGCATTTGCGACTTGTCTTCGCCGGACAACGCGTTGGTGGCGAAGGCCTTCTCATAGTCGGCCTGTGCCGCCTTGAGATTGTTGAGCTTGATATTGGCGAAACCATGGAAGCGATAGATCGACGCCTCGTCAAACGGCGTCAAGGGGCTCTTGGTGAGCGCGGCGTCCAGGTTCTTGATCGCCTCGGCCCATTGACCCGCCTGCAGCGCCTTCTGCGCCGCCGTCATCTCCTTGGCGATGACCCGGCTGATCTGCTGGCCCTTGTCCTTGTCCGCCGAATGGGCGAACTGGGGATTCACTGCGAGGCAAATCAACGCGAGCATCGCAGCCGCGCCGAAAAAGCCAGCCCAAGACTTCGCCGAGCGGCGCCCTACTTCGTGTGTCGAATGAGTCATTACCAATCCTCGCTGCGTACAAGACTTAAATTTATATCGCACCCTTCGTCAAACAAACGGCGCGTCAAACCCCAGTTCGAGGCCCGACGCGCCGTAATACCACCTAAGGGATGCCCGATCAGAAATAGTCGTTGTTGACGAATCCTATCTTCTTTAAGCCGCGGTGCTGCAAATCGGCCAGCGTCTGAGCCACGATTTCGTATTTTGCGAACTTGTCGACATTGATATGCACTTCCGGTTGCGGCGACTTCACCGCCTCTTGCGAAATGTAACCCTGCAAGGTGGGCCGGTCCACCGGAGTCTTGTTCCACAGCAGCGTGCCGTCGAAATCGATGGTCAGATCGATCACTTCCGGCTGCTCCGTCGGCGGCGTCGGATTAGGCGGAGGATTATCGATCTTCACCGCATGCGTCATGCTGGGAATCGTGATGATGAAAATGATCAGGAGCACCAGCATGACGTCGATCAACGGCGTCATATTGATGTCGGAGTACGACTGGCCCTCGCCCCCGCCTACACTCATGGCCATGCGAATACTCTCCTTACGTTCCGGGACCGAAATGGTCCGGCGTGGTGATGAAGGCCACTTTGCGGATGCCGATCTGCTGCGTGGCGACGAGCACCTGGCCCACGAACTGGTATCGAACGTTGGAATCGCCGCGAATATGCACTTCGGGCTGCGGATCTTGCGCAACGACCCCGCGCAATTTCTGCTTCAGCTCCTCCTGGCCCGACAACACCCTCGTGTTCCAATAAATGTCGCCCTGCTTGTCGATGGCAATGGTGATGTTCTCCGGCTTGGTCTGCGTCGGCAGATTGGTCGCCTTCGGCAGTTCCACCGGCACCTGCTGAATGATGACCCGAATCGTGATGATGAAGATGATCAGGAGCACCAACATCACGTCCACTAGGGGCGTGACGTTGATGTCCGCCATCGGTTCGCCTTCGTCGCCGCTTCCGACAGTGATCGCCATGGAGCGCGTTTCCTATCGGGCGGCCGCAGGAGCGGGTTTGGCGCCGACGGACGGACCCGGCTTTTCCATACCCAGACCCATCTTTGCGCCGGAGATCAGATAGGCATGCAGTTCGTGAGTGAAGTGGCTGACCATTTCCTGCACGCCCTTATTGCGACGCAACAGGATGTTGTAGCCCAACACCGCCGGAACCGCCACCGCGAGGCCGATGGCCGTCATGATCAAGGCTTCACCCACGGGGCCTGCCACCTTGTCGATGGACGCCTGACCCGCCACACCGATGGCGATCAAGGCGTGGTAGATGCCGATGACCGTTCCCAGCAGCCCGACGAAGGGCGCCGTCGCACCCACGGAGGCCAGCACCGGCAGTCCCGACTGCATGCGGCTGATCACGGTATCCGCAGTGCGCTGCAGCGATTCAGTGATCCATTCGCTGGTGCCGATGGCGCCGGACAGGCGGGTCTTGTTGGTTTCGTGGTACTCGTAGGCTTGCTTGCCGGTCTCGGCGAGTGCGCGAAACGGATTCGACGTGCCCTTCAACTTGTTGAGCGCATCGGTCAGGCTGGACGATGACCAGAATTCCCTCTCGGCCTCGATCGCCATTCGACGCTGGCGCCGCTGGTCGAAGAACTTCGTGATCATGATGAACCACGTCAGCAGCGACATGATCAACAGGATCGCGAGGATTGACCTGGCAATGATGTCGCCGTTCGCGATCAGGGCCCCAAGGCCATATGGGTTTTCAATAGCTGTCTCTTGCATTGACCGATTCCCTCTACTTAGAAATGCTTAGATGTTGAGTCGTAATAGTAATATTGATATCAAATCGTCGGCGACTACTTGCCCAGGAGCTTCCACGCGATCGGCAGCGATACCGTCTTCTCGACCGGCTTGCCATCTTCGGTTGCCGGCAGCATGCGCAGGCCATGCACTGCTTTCAAACAGGCCTCGTCCAGGCGTGGGAAGCCGGAACTCGACTGAAGCGCTTCATTGGTGATGCGTCCGTCTTGCGACACAGTGACCGTCACGACGCACCGCCCTTCCTCATTGGCGCGCCTGGAGGCGTCGGGGTACCACTCGTCGCCGATCTTCAGCGGATGCTTCGGGTCCATGCGCGGAGGCGTGCCGGGCCGCGGCGCTGCGGCCACCGGAACCGGCGCCGGAGTCACCGTGTGAGTGACTTGCGTGATGGCGGTGGTCTCTGCCAGCGGCGCCTGGATATCGACGAATTCCGGCGGGGGCACAAACGGCTTGATTTCTTCGAGCTTGGGCGGCGGGGGTGGGGGTTTGTCGATGTCTTTTGGCTTGTCGATCTGCGCGATTTCGACCGGCGGGATAATCTTCTGCACCAGTTTGCCGGCCAATCCAGTGTAGAACGCCCAAACGATCCCCACATGGAGAATGAGAACGGCGATGAGGGCGGCACCGCGCCTGCCCGAGAACAATGACGGTTCTTCGTATTTATACATAAGTCTAAGCGACCCTACCCCTAATCAATTCGTCTATGTTTCGCCGCACGCCCTTCGTACGCTCCGGACACGTCTCGAAGTCAACGCTTGTTCCACAGCAGCGTCCCTTCATTCCCTTCGGCGAGTAAAGAGACTGACACACATCGCGCCCGAACTGCAAGCGCGACTTTGCAGGGCAATGGGCGGCGATCGAACGCTGCGATGTCTCGGTTCTGCGCTAAGCCTCTCGTTCCAGATCGGTGACCGCACCCAGGGATGCGCTGCTGACCTGCCTCGCATACTTTGCCAACGCGCCGCGGCGCGCATAGGGTTTTGGCGCCGCCCAGGACTTGCGCCGGCGCTTCAATTCCGCCGCAGCGACGTGCAAGGTGATTTCACGACGCTCCGCATCAATCGACACGGCATCGCCCGTCTTTACCAAGGCCAGCGGACCGCCCAACGCCGCTTCCGGCGATACATGCCCGACGACAAAGCCATGACTGCCGCCCGAAAACCGCCCGTCGGTGATCAGCGCGACCTCCTTTCCCAAGCCCCTGCCCATGATGGCGGCGGTCGGACTCAACATTTCGCGCATGCCGGGTCCACCCTTCGGTCCTTCGTAGCGGATGACCACGACGTCGCCGGATTTCACCTTTCCGCCTAGAATTCCCTGTAATGCCCGTTCCTCGGAATCGAACACCCGCGCCCTGCCCTCGAAACGCAAGCCCTCCTTCCCGGTGATCTTCGCCACCGCGCCCTGCGGGGCCAGGTTCCCATACAGGATCACCAAGTGACTGTCCTTTTTAACGGGATCGTTCAAGGGCCGGACAATATGTTGACCCGGAGCGTAGGGTGCGACGTCGCGCAAATTCTCCGCCAGGGTGGCGCCGGTGACGGTCAGGCAATCGCCATGCAGCAAATCCGCGTCCAGTAATGTTTTCATCAGCGGTTGAATGCCGCCGATGGCGACGAGATCCGACATGGAATGCCGGCCGCTCGGCCGCAGGTCCGTCAATACCGGAACGCGCTTGCCGATGCGGGTGAAATCGTCGAGGCCCAATTTGATCCCGGCGGACGATGCCATGGCCAATAGGTGCAGTACAGCATTGGTCGAGCCGCCGAGCGCGATCACCACCGTAATCGCATTCTCGAAGGCGCGGCGGGTCAGGATCCTGCTCGGCACGATTCCCCGCTTGATCAAATTGACCACGGCGGCGCCGGCGCGGGCGCTGTCGTCGCGCTTCTGTCCGGACACGGCCTCCTGAGCGGAGCTCCCGGGCAGGCTCATGCCGAGCGCCTCGATGGCGGAGGCCATGGTGTTGGCGGTGTACATGCCGGAGCAGGACCCCGGCCCCGGGATCGAGGTGCGCTCCACGAAATGAAGCTGCTGCTCGGATACCGTTCCCTGGGCAAGGCCGCCGACCGCCTCGAACACCGACACGATGTCGCGATTGTCGGTGCCGGGCCGGATGGTTCCGCCGTAGACGAACACCGCGGGGCGGTCGAGGCGCGCCAGCGCCATCAAGCAGCCCGGCATGTTCTTGTCGCAACCGCCGATGGCCACCACTCCGTCGAAGCCCTGCGCGCCCACCACGGTTTCAATGGAGTCGGCGATGACTTCGCGCGACACCAGCGAATAACGCATGCCCGGCGTACCCATCGAAATACCGTCGGACACGGTGATGGTGTTGAAGGTGATCGCCTTGGCTCCCGCCGCCTCGGCGCCGCCCGCGGCTAAGCGCGCGAGTTGATCGATGTGCATATTGCACGGCGTCAAGTTGCTCCAGGTCGAGGCGATGCCCACTTGCGGCTTGTCGAAATCGCCGTCGGCGAACCCGACGGCGCGCAACATCGCCCGGCTGGGCGTCTGCTTTGCGCCATCGACCACGAGACGCGAGTAGCGGCGAGTATCGGTGGAGCTGGATTTTTTCGGCATGAATGGGAGGTACCTGTTTGAGGGGTTGGTGTAGCCGCCGCCGCTCAGGCGACGCCGTAGCGTTTGACCAGATATCGAAAGACTGCGCGCAAGCCCTGCGCCTCGGCACCCACGCCGCGGCCCGGGCGATCCTTCGAATTCCAGGCATATAGATCGACGTGCAGCCAGGGCGTCGACTCGCCCACGAACCGCTTCAGGAACAACGCGCCGAATATGGCGCCGGCCATGGCCGATGAGGCGACGTTGTTCAGATCGGCAATTTTGCTCGAGAGCTCATCTTCATAGCCCTGCCACAGCGGCATGGGCCATAGAGGGTCGTGTTCGGCGGCGGAGATTCGCGCAAGCTCCGCAACGATGCCCTCGTCGTTGCCGAACAGGGCGGGCAATTCGGGTCCGAGCGCAGCCCGCGCGGCGCCCGTGAGGGTTGCGAAGTCGACGATCAGATCCGGATGGTCCGCGTCGGCGAATGCCAGGGCATCGCAGAGCACCAGCCTGCCCTCCGCGTCGGTGTTGCCGACTTCGACGCTGAGGCCCTTGTGCGTGGCGAGCACATCGCCGGGCCGGTAGGCGTTGCCGCCGACGGCATTCTCCACGGCGGGCACCAACACGCGGAGCTGCGCGCGGATTCCCGCGCTCATGAGCATGTGCGCGAGCGCGAGCGCGACCGCCGCGCCGCCCATGTCCTTTTTCATCAACGCCATGCCCGATGCCGCCTTGAGGTCCAGGCCGCCGCTGTCGAAGCAAACCCCCTTACCCACCAAAGTCAGGAGCGGATAGGCGCCGCGCCCGGCGCTTTCGGCATCGCCGGCGCCGGGCGCCCAGCGCAGCTCGAGCAGCCGGGGTGCCTGGCTGCTGGCCCTTCCCACCGCATGAATGGCGGGAAAGTTTGCCGTCAGCAAGTCCTCGCCCACCCACTCGCGGTACGCGGCGCGGTGGCGCTCGGCGAGCGCGCGGGCCGCGGCGGCGAGCTGGACAGGGCCCAAGTCCTGCGCCGGTGTATTGATCCAATCGCGCGCCATGCGCGATGACTCGGACGCCAGCGCAACGAATCGGACGTCCGCATTCGGCGGCGCTTCGACGCTCGCGGGCTCGCACTTCGCCGGCCGATAGCGGTCGAAGCGGTAAGCGCCATAGGCGAATCCCAGACACAATTGCGTGGCGTCCTCCGCGCTCCACTCCTGCGCGAGCCGGAAGCGGCGCGAAGGCAGCCGCTCGATGACGCCGGCCGCATGCCAGAGCGACAGCGGCCCCTGGCGACGCCCGAGGCCGCCCACCGCACCCTTGAGCGCGCCGCCGGAATCCGGCAGCAGCGCCACGCGATGTTTTTCGCCCTTGAAATTCTGGTGATTGATCCACTGCGCAACATTCGGCGGCTGGGCCGCGCGCCAAGCGTCGATCTCGTGCTCGTACAGCAGCCAGAGCGGAAGCGAATCACTGCTATCGAGACTCATTCAAGTTTTCGGCACGGAAACCCGGGCGCTCAGGCCGAGGAGGAGGTGCCGCTCCTTACGTTGAATTACCATTGCAATCGTCCCATAATATCAACTTGCCAGGTTTCGCGATGACACGGACCCCGCCTAGGCTGCAGAAGCCTTAAAAGCGGGGTCTTGCATTTTGCAGGTTTGGATTTAGGGTTACAGGAGATTTTCATGCGTTTGTATTCGCACAAAGACGTCGACAAGAAAGCGCTGCGCGGTGCGCGCATCGCCATCTTGGGTTATGGCAGCCAGGGCCGCGCGCACGCGCTCAATCTGCATGACAGCGGCTATGACGTGGTGGTCGGCGTGCGCAAGGGCGATAGCTGGAACAAGGCCAAGAAGGACGGGTTGAAGGTGATGGAGCCGGCGGCCGCCGTCAAGGGCGCGCAGCTGGTGGCGATGCTGGTGCCCGATCTCACGCAGAAATCCCTGTATACCGAGTTGAAGGGCGTCATCGAAAAGGGCGCGACTCTCTTGTTCGCCCATGGCTTCAATATTCACTTCGGGCAGATCAAGCCGCGCAAGGATCTGGACGTGGTGTTGATCGCGCCCAAGGGTCCCGGCGATCTGGTGCGGCGGCAATACCAGCAGGGCCGCGGCGTGCCCTGCCTGATTGCGGTGGCGCAGAACGTTTCCAGGCATGCCAAGGCCAAGGCGCTGGCCTATGCGGACGGCATCGGCGGCACGCGCGGCGGCGTGCTCGAAACCACCTTTGCCGAGGAGACCGAGACGGATCTGTTCGGCGAGCAGGCGGTGCTGTGCGGCGGCGCGACCGAACTCGTGGTCAGAGGCTACGAGACCTTGGTCGAAGCCGGCTACCAGCCCGCCGTCGCCTACTACGAGTGCCTGCACGAATTGAAGTTGATCGTGGACCTGCTGCACGAAGGGGGCATCACGAAAATGCACCGATTCATCAGCGAGACCGCGAAGTACGGCGATCTGACCCGCGGGCCGCGCATCGTCAACAAGGCCACCAAGAAGGAAATGCGCAAGATTCTGTCGGAGATCCAGCAGGGAAAATTTGCGCGTCAATGGATCGCGGAAAACAAATCCGGCCGCCGCAAATACTCCAAGCTGCTGAAGGCCGATCTCGCTCACTCCATTGAAAAGGTCGGCGCTCAGCTGCGCGCGCGCATGCCCTGGCTCGAATCCGGCAAAGCCTGACGGGCCCGATGGGCACCCTCTTCGACAAGGTCTGGTCGGCACACGAGGTCGTCGCGGAAACGGCGGACACTCCGGCGGTGCTGTACATCGATCTGCACCTCATTCACGAGGTCACATCGCCGCAGGCGTTCAGCCTGCTGAAGAGCTTGGGGCTGCCGGTGCGCCGTCCCGACCGCACTCTCGCCACCATGGACCATTCCATACCGACCAGCACGGACCAGGTGTTCGGCAAGGTGCCGATCAAGGTGGACGCGGCGGCGAGACAGGTGCAAAAGCTCGAGCAAAACGCGGCCGAATTCGGCGTCGAGCTGTTCGGCATGCGCGACGCGCGGCGCGGCATCGTGCACGTCATCAGTCCGGAGCTCGGCACCACGCAGCCCGGCATGACCATCGTCTGCGGCGACAGCCACACCAGCACTCATGGGGCGTTCGGCGCTCTGGCCTTCGGCATCGGCACCACCGAGGTGGGGCATGTATTCGCAACGCAGGCCTTGCTGCAGCGCAAGCCGAAATCCTTCGCCGTGAACGTCGAAGGCCGGCTGCACCCGGGGGTCACCGCCAAGGACTTGATCCTCGCCATCATCGACCGGATCGGCGTCTCCGGCGGCACCGGCCACGTGCTCGAATATCGGGGCTCGGCCGTTCGCGCGCTATCCATGGACGAGCGGATGACGGTGTGCAACATGTCCATCGAAGCCGGCGCCCGCGCCGGCATGGTGGCGCCCGACGACACCACATTCGCCTACCTGGAGGGCAAGCCGCGTGCGCCCCAGGGCGCGCAGTGGGATGAGGCCGTGGCGCGCTGGCGCAGCTTCGCGGGCGATCCGGACGCAATCTTCGACACCGCGGTGGACCTCGACGCATCGCTGCTCGAGCCCATGATTACCTACGGCACGAATCCCGGCATGGTGCTGCCTATCGGCGGCGCCATTCCCGACAGAAAGGGGGATGAGGCCTTCGACAAGGCGCTCGAGTACATGGGATTTCACGGCGGCGAAGCCATGCTCGGCAAGCCGGTGAACGTGGTCTTCATCGGCAGCTGCACCAACGGGCGCCTCGAAGATTTGGCCAAGGCCGCGCAAATACTCGAGGGCCGGAAGGTCGCTCCCGGCGTGCGGCTGCTCATCGTCCCCGGCTCGCAAGAGGTCAAGCGCGCGGCCGAGGCGGCCGGTTATGCCGACACATTCAAGGCCGCGGGCGCGGATTGGCGGGAATCCGGCTGCTCGATGTGCCTGGGGATGAACGGCGACACGGTCGCCGCCGGCGAGTATTCGGTCAGCACCAGCAATCGAAATTTCGAAGGCCGCCAGGGCGTCGGCGCGAGAACCCTGCTGGCGAGCCCGTACACCGCGGCGGCGAGCGCGGTTCGCGGCCTCATCACCGATCCGCGGGAGATGCTGTAGTGCAGCCCGTGACTCGCATTCATTCCAAGACCGTGGCGATCCCGTCGAGCAACATCGACACGGACCAAATCATTCCGGCCAGATTCCTCACCACGACCACCAAGACCGGCTTGGGGTCGCAATTGTTCGCCGATTGGCGCTACCGGGCCGACGGTTCGCCCGATCCGGAATTCGCTCTCAACAATGCCGAGGCACGCGGCGCGCAGGTGTTGGTCGCCGGCCGCAACTTCGGCTGCGGCTCCTCGCGCGAGCATGCGCCCTGGGCCCTGCTGGACTTCGGCTTTCGCGCCGTCATCAGCACTGAGATTGCGGACATTTTCCGCGGCAATTCTCTGAAGAACGGACTGCTCCCCATCGTGGTCGACGAGGCCGTCTCGCAGTGGCTGCTGGATCATCCGGGCGCGCTGGTCGACATCGACGTCGCATCGACTCGATTGACGCTGCCCACCGGGGTGTCCGTCGCCTTCCCTCTGGAGGCGTTCGCGCGGCATTGTCTATTGAACGGCATCGACGAACTCGGCTACCTGCGCAGCCGCGTCGGCGATATCGAACGCTACGAAGCGGCGGCCGCGCGCCAACTCTCCGGCCGCCGGGAGCCTGCCTGAGGTGAAGGCGCTGATCGCGGTTCTCGCCGGCGACGGCATCGGCGGCGAGGTCACCGATGAGGCCGTGCGCACGCTCGAGCGGGTGGCGACTCGCTTCGGTCATACCTTCGATTTCGAGACGGCGCTGATCGGCGGCGCCGCCATCGATGCGACGGGTCAGGCACTCCCGGCCGCGACGCTGGCACTGACCAGGCGCGCCGACGCGATTTTGCTGGGCGCGGTCGGCGGCCCGAAGTGGTCCTCACCCGGCGCCGCGGTGCGGCCCGAGCAGGGTCTGCTGCAGCTTCGCAAGGCGCTCGGCCTGTTCGCCAATTTGCGGCCCGTGGTCCCGCACCCCGCGGTCCTTCACGCCTCGCCGATCAAGGCCGAGTATCTGACGGCCGTGGACATCATGGTGGTCCGCGAGCTGACGGGCGGCATCTACTTCGGCGACAAGTCGCGCACGGCGACCGAAGCCGTCGATGTGTGCCGCTACTCGGTGGAGGAAATCGAACGCGTCGTGCGTCTGTCGGCACGCTTGGCCCAAACCCGCCGCCGCAAGCTGACGTCGATCGACAAGGCCAATGTGCTCGAGACCTCGCGTCTATGGCGCACCGTCGTCGATCGGATCATGCCCGCCGAGTTTCCGGACGTGAGCTTCGAGCACATGCTGGTGGATTCGGCCGCCATGCATCTCTTGAAACGGCCGCGGGACTTCGATGTGATCGTGACGGAGAACATGTTCGGCGACATTCTCACCGATGAGGCCTCCATGCTCGCAGGCTCGATGGGGCTGCTGCCGTCGGCGTCGCTGGGCGCGCAAGCGCGCGGCGGGTTGTTCGAACCCATTCATGGATCGGCGCCGGACATCGCCGGCCGCGGCATCGCCAACCCCTACGCCGCGATCTTGAGCGCGGCCCTGCTGCTGCGTTATTCGCTGCAGCTGGAGAACGAAGCGCACACCATCGAAACCGCCGTTTCGCGCGCCGTCTACGCGGGACACCTGCCGGCGGATCTCGCCGCCGCGGGTTCCGGGATTACGACGCGTGCCGCCGGAGATGCGGTGCTGGCTGGACTCTAGCGGCCCGCTCCAGGCCCGCAGCCAGGTCCGCGAGGAGGTCCGCGGGATCTTCTATTCCCACCGATATGCGCAATAGGCCCGCGCCGATGCCCGCCCGCAATCGGGCCGCCTCCTCCATGCCGGCATGGGTCATGGTCGCCGGATGCGAGATCAGGCTCTCCACCCCGCCGAGCGACTCGGCCAGCGTGAAGCACTGCAGCCCGGAAAGGAAGGCCTCGACCGCCGGTTCGCCGCCCTTCAGTTCGAAGCTCAGCATGGCGCCGAATCCACTCTGCTGGCGCCGCGCAATCTCGTGACCGGGATGACCGGGCAGGCCGGGGTAGTACACGCGCTCCACCTCGGGGCGCGCCGCGAGCAGATCCACCACGGCGGCGGTATTCTCGGCGTGAACGCGCATGCGGGAGTGCAGCGTGCGCACGCCGCGCAGCGTCAGGAAGCTGTCGAAGGGCGCGCCGGTGACGCCGATGGCATTCGCCCACCACGCCAGATTGTCGTGCAGCTCCGACGTCGCCGAGATGACCGCGCCGCCGACCACGTCGCTGTGGCCGTTCAGGTACTTGGTCGTGGAGTGCATGACAATGTCGGCGCCGAGCTCGAGCGGCCGCTGCCATATCGGCGAGAGAAAGGTATTGTCGACCGCCGTCAGCGCGCCGACCGCGCGCGCAGCCTGGCAGATCGCGCGGATATCCACCACGCGCAGCAGCGGATTGCTCGGCGTCTCGATCCAGACCAGATGCGCGCCCTTCTCCAGAGCCTGCGCGAGTGCGGCGGGGTCGCCCTGGTCGATGAATTCGACCGCGAGATTTCCCTGCGCGCGCAGCGCCGCGAGCAGCCGGTAGGTGCCGCCGTAGCAATCGTAGGGCGCGATCACTCGCGCGCCGTTCGGCAGGGTCGCGAGGATCAGGGTGATGGCCGACAGCCCGGTGCAGGTCACCACGGCGCCGACGCCGCCCTCGAGATCCGCCAGCGCGCCCGCCAATTGGTCACGGGTCGGGTTGCCGGAGCGGGTGTAATCGTACTTGCGCGGCTTGCCGTATTTCTCGAATGCGAAATTCGTCGACAGATAGATCGGCGGCACGACGGAGCCGTGCTGGGCATCGGACTCGAGCCCCGCGCGAACCGATCGCGTCGCTATGCTTTTCTTTGGGGGGGCTTTGCTCATGTCCACTGCTCCGCAAGGGTCGATTTGATGATGGGGGTCAGGGCGGCGCCTTCCTTCAGGAAGGCATCGTGCCCATAGATGGAATTGATTTCGATGAGTTGACGCGGGCCGTTGAGGCGCGCGGACAGGGCCTGCATGTCGCCGAACGGCACCAATTGGTCCTCGCGCACCGCAATCAGCGTCGCCGGCGTTTGCACCCGCGTCGCGTCCATCAGGTGCAGATCGATCGATTCGCTCAAGACCAGGAACGATTCGGCGCGATACTTCTGCACATAGTCGTCGCCGCGCGCGAACAGATACTCCTCGATCGGAAATCGAAATCGATCCTCGGTGCGCACGGGCGCGGCGCCGAAGCGCAGCTGGAATTCCACGGAGCTGCGGTAAGTGGCCATGGCCAGCGCGCGCGCGAGCTTCAGGCCCGACGCCCCGTCGCCGCGCGCGATGGCCTCGCGCACGATCTGCCGCTGCACGCTGCGCCAGGCGGTCGACAGCACCTGGGCCTTGTCGGCGGCGCTCAAGACCACGATGTGCTTGACCAACTCGGCGTAGCGCTCCGCGAAACACAGCGCCACCATGCCGCCGTACGAAGCGCCGACGATGGCGTGCAGCGGCTTCAACCGCAGATGCCGGACCACGGCGCACAGCACATCGGCCTGGTCATAGGAACTCAAGGGCGGAAACTTGCCGCCGTTTTGCGGAGTGGAACTCGCGCCGCGGCCGCCGAGATAATCCATGCCGAGGACCCGGTAGATTTTCGTGTCGACGCCGAGCCCCGGCCCCACGATCTCCGGCCACCAGCCGTCGCCGTCGGCGCTCGAAACCACCCTGTGGGCGGAAATACCCCCGAGTACCGCGATCACCGGCGCATCCTCGGGACCCACGAGGCGAAAGGCTACGCGTGCATCCGGCAACGCATCGCCGTAATACAGCGCGTGAGGCGTCGGCAGCCTCAGGGTATCGTCGATTTGAATGGAAGATTTTCCGGCCACTACGCTTGCTCCATAGGTTTACATAACCCCTGCAGCGCCAGCGCTCGTAGCCATTGCAGCGCGTAAACGCGCGCAATCGACCGCCTATCTATCGGATCCGGGCGTCGGCCCGATTCCGCAGGAGTTGGCACCGTTCCGGCCGGTTCCATCGGAACCCGCGGTGGTTGCCCCGGCTTCTAAGGGCCTTTCCCTCAGCCGGTCTAGATAAGCTGCGCGAATTTTAGGCAGGCGCCGCGCCTGCGTCAAGGCATTTTGCGCGCCGGCCGCGCTTGCGCATCCGTATATAATGTATTAATGTACTAGCGCATTAATACATTGGCATAACCAAAACGGCAATCGCGTCCATGAAAACCAACCGCCCCGTCACGCAGCGCCAGGAACAGCAACACGAGCGCGCGTTGTGTACCGCCATATTGGCCTTGCGCAGCGTCGAGGAATGCCGCAGTTTCTTCCGCGACCTGTGCACGCCGGCGGAGCTGCAGGCGATGGCGGACCGCTGGGCGGTGGTCGAGCTGCTGGAGCGCGGGCTGCCCTATCGCGAAATCCACAGGCTGTCGGGCGTCAGCGTCACCACCGTCGGACGCGTCGCCCGGTATCTCACCTCGGGCAACGGCGGCTACCGCGCCGTGACCGAGCGACTGAAGCTCGATGGCTGACATCCAACCGCCCCCGGTCGATCGCCTGAAGATTGCCGTGCAAAAGAGCGGCCGGCTCACCGACAGCTCGCTCGATCTGTTGTCGCGCTGCGGCCTCAAGTACAGCCGCGGCAAGGATCAGCTCATGTGCTACGGCGAGAACATGCCGCTCGACGTACTGTTCGTGCGCGACGACGACATTCCGGATCTCGTGCAGGAGGATGTGTGCGATCTGGGACTCGTGGGTCTCAACGTCGTCGAGGAGAAGCGCCTGTCGTTTGCGGCGCGCGGCATCCAGGGTCTGTTCGAGACGGTGCAGCTCCTGGATTTCGGGCGCTGCAAGCTGTGTATCGCGGTGCCCGACGGATTCGATTATCGCGGCGCGGCATCGCTGCAGGGCAGGCGCATCGCGACGACCTATCCCAACATTCTGGGGCGCTTCCTCGCGGAACGGGGCATCGCCGCCGAGGTCGTGGTTCTCTCCGGCTCCGTCGAGATCGCGCCCCGGCTCGGGCGCGCGGACTTGATATGCGATCTGGTGTCGACCGGATCGACGCTGGCGGCGAATCACTTGCGGCAGGTCGAGACCGTGCTCGAGAGTCAGGCGGTGCTGATCCGCACCCCGGTGCCGATCGCGCAGGAGAAGAAGGAATGGACCCGCCGCCTGCTCATGCGCATCGACGGCGTGGAACAGGTCAAGGGCAGCAAGTACATCATGCTGCACGCGCCGCGCGCGGCACTGCCCGCCATCGCGAAACTATTGCCGGGCAGCGAAGCACCCACGGTCATTCCTCTGGAAGGCAGGGGCGACCGCGTGGCGGTACACGCGGTGTGCCGGGAAAGCGTGTTCTGGGAGACGCTGGAAGAGCTCAAGAGCGCGGGCGCCTCGTCGGTGCTGGTTCTACCTGTCGAGAAGATGCTGCCTTAAGGCGGTTGTGTCGCTCATGCGGATACTCGAGTGGAAATCCCTGTCCGACGCGCAGCGCGAAGAGGCTCTGCGTCGCCCGGCGCTGCGCGACGCCCCCGCCGTCGCCGACGCCGCGCGCAGCATCATCGAATCGGTGCGCCGCGACGGCGACGCCGCAGTTCTCGCCCTGACCGAGAAATTCGACGGGGTGCGTATAGGCGTGCTGCAGGTGACGCCGCGGGAGTTCGATGACGCCGAGCGCTGCTTGAACGCGCCGCAACTCGCCGCCATCGACCGTGCGATCGCGAACGTGCGAAAGTTTCACGAAGCGCAGGGCTCGAAGCCGCTGCGCATCGAAACCTCGCCCGGGGTCGTGTGCGAGAGAATCAGCGTTCCGATCCGTGCGGTCGGTCTGTACGTGCCCGCCGGCTCGGCGCCCCTGCCCTCCACCGCCATCATGCTCGCGGTGCCCGCCTCCATTGCCGCCTGCCCGGTGCGCGCCATGTGCACGCCTCCGCGGCGCGACGGCACCGTGGATCCCGCGGTGTTGACGGCCGCGCGCAGGTCGGGGGTCGAGCGCGTGTTCAAGGCCGGCGGGGCTCAAGCCGTCGCCGCCATGGCCTACGGCACCGCGAGCGTCCCGAAGTGCGACAAGATTTTCGGGCCCGGCAATGCCTGGGTCACGGCCGCCAAGATGCTGGCCTCCCAAGATCCTGCCGGCGCGGCGGCCGATCTTCCCGCGGGCGTGACCGAGGTCATGGTGATAGCGGACGACAGCGCCCGTGCCGACTTCGCCGCGGCCGATCTGCTGGCTCAGGCCGAACACAGTCCCCAGGCGCAGTCCTTGCTGGTCACGACCAGCGCGCAGCTTGCCGAGGACACCGCGCGCGAGGTGCACCGCCAGGCGGCCGCGCTCACTCGCGTTGGGATACTGGCGGAGTCGCTGGGTCATCTGCGCATACTCATCGTCGACAGCCTCGTGACCGCCCTCGAGATCGCCGATGAGTACGCACCGGAGCATTTGCTGCTCGAGGTGCGCGAGCCGCGCCGCTGGCTCGACCGGGTACGCACCGCCGGCGCCGTGTTCCTCGGGCATTGGTCTCCGGAAACGCTCGGGGACTATTGCAGCGGGCCCAACCATACCTTGCCGACCTACGGCTATGCCAAAGCCTACAGCGGCTTGAGCCTCGAGGATTTTCAGAGGCGCATCACGCTGCAGGAAGTGACCCCGGCGGGCCTTGCCGATCTGGGGGCCACGGCGCAGGTCCTCGCGCAACTCGAAGGATTGGACGCGCACGCGGCGGCGGTGAGCGTTCGACTCACGGCAATTTATGCAAACCGCACGTAGCGCCGCCGCGGTCGTGACCCTGGCGCGGCCGGAGATCGTCGGGCTGCGCGCCTACACGCACGCGGCCTGGGTGCCCGGGCTCACGCGTCTGCACGCCAACGAAGCACCCTGGCGCCCCGTCGCCGACCCCACATCGGCCGGTCTCAACCGATATCCGGAACCGCAGCCGCGGGCGCTGATCGACGCCATGGCGGCGCTCTACGGAGTCCCGGCGGACAACGTACTCGCCACCCGCGGCAGCGATGAGGCCATCGATCTGCTGTCGCGGATTTATCTGCGCGCCGGAACCGACGCCATTCTGCAGTGCACACCGAGCTTCGGCATGTACCAGGTGGCGGCACGCATTCAGGGCGCCGAAGTCGTCGAAGTGTCCCTCGACGCCGAACGAGGTTGGGCGCTCGATCCGCAGCGGCTTCTGGCGGCCTGGCGGCCCGAGGTGAAGCTCGTGTACCTGTGCTCGCCCAACAATCCCACCGCGAATCTGCTCGACACGTCGGCGCTCGAAGAGCTGTGCACGGCGCTCGAGGGCAAAGCCATCGTCGTGATCGACGAGGCCTATGTGGAGTGGTCGCGTTCGGCGAGCCTCACCCGCTGGCTGAATCGTTTCTCGACGCTCGCCATCCTGCGCACGCTCTCCAAGGCGCACGCCCTGGCCGGCGCGCGGGTCGGCGCCCTTCTCGCCCACCCCCAGCTCATTGAACTGGCGAGGCGAGTCATCCCGCCCTACTCCTTGGCGCAACCCTCGGTGGAGGCCGCTCTGCGGGCGCTCGATCCCGCCGAGCTCATCGTCGCGCAGGCGCGGCTCGAGGCCCTGCTCGAGGAGCGCGAATACTTGAAGCGCGGTCTCGCCGCGTCGCCCTTGGTGGACAAGGTCTGGCCGAGCGATGCGAATTTCCTGCTCATCGATTGCCGCGACGCCGATCGATTCATGAGCAACACCCTGGCCGGCGGCCTGATCGTGCGGGATCTGCGCAGCCATCCTTCCTTGACGCGCTCGTTGCGCGTCACCGTGGGCTCACGCGAGGAGAACGACGCATTGTTACAGCGGGTGGGTTCAAAATGATCGAGACCGCGACCGACTTGAACGGACGGCGAATACTGTTCCTGGACCGCGACGGCACCTTGAACGAGGAGACCGCGGACGAGCAAATCGACAGCCTGGACAAGGTGCGCCTCATGCCCGGCGTGGTGCCGGCACTGCTCGAGCTCAAGGCCGCGGGCTTCGGCTTCGTCATGGTTACGAATCAGGATGGACTCGGCACGGCGAGTTTTCCGCAGGAACGATTCGACCGCGCGCACCGGTTCATCCTGGAGTTGTTCTCCTCGCAGGGTATCGAATTCGAGGCCGTGTGCATCTGCCCGCACTTCCTGCGGGAGGCGTGCGATTGCCGCAAACCGAAGCTCGGCATGGTGCGCGATTTCCTCGCCGCGCACCGTATCGACAAGACCCGGAGCTACATGATCGGCGACCGCGACACGGACCTGGAATTCGCCGCGAATCTCGGCGTCGCGGGGCTGCGGATTCGGCTGAACGGCGAGCCCCGGGAGACCTGGCCGGCCATCGCCCGGCGCATTCTCGGGCAGGCCCGGCGCGCGCGGGTGCATCGCAGAACCAAGGAAACCGACATCCACATCGAGGTGGACCTGTCGCGCGAGGGTCCCTGCGCCATCGCCACGGGATTGGGCTTCTTCGATCACATGCTGGAGCAGATCGCGAAGCACGGCGGTTTTGCGCTCGACCTGAAGTGCAGCGGCGATCTGCACATCGACGAGCACCATACGGTCGAGGATTGCGCTCTGGGGCTGGGGGAGGCGCTGCGCCAAGCGCTCGGCGACAAAACCGGCATCGCCCGGTATGGATTCCTGCTGGCCATGGACGAGGCGGAGGCGCAGGTTGCGCTCGATCTGTCGGGCCGGCCGTTCTTCGTCTGGGAAGGACGATTCGACCGCGAGCGCGTCGGCGAATTGCCCACCGAGCTCGTGCCGCACTTTTTTCGCTCGCTCGCGCAATCCCTGGGCGCGGCACTGCACATCACGGTGCGCGGTGAGAACTCCCACCACATGATCGAGTCCTGCTTCAAGGGTGTGGGCCGCAGCCTGCGCCAGGCCATCCGGCTCGAAGGCCGCGAGCTGCCGAGCACCAAGGGCACCCTGTGAGCCGGCGCCAAGTCGTCATCGTCGCGAGCGGCGCGAACATCGCGTCCCTGCAATTCGCGCTGCAGCGGCTCGATGCGGACGCGAGCGTGTCGGCGGACCCGGAGGAGATACGCGCGGCCGGCCACGTCATTCTCCCGGGAGTGGGCGCCGCCGCGGTGGCCATGTCCCGCCTGCGGCAGAGCGGCCTGGACACCGTCATTCCCGTCCTGCGGCAGCCGGTGCTCGGCATATGCCTAGGCATGCAGCTGCTCCACGAATCTTCGCAGGAGGGCGATGTGGCCTGCCTTGGCGTCATTCCCGGCGGCGCGGCGCGCTTCGCGGACGACCCTGGCCGGCCGGTTCCCCATATGGGGTGGAACACTCTCGAGATCCGCCGCCCCTCTCCCCTGCTCGCGGGACTCTCCGACGGCGATTACGCCTACTTCGTCCACAGTTACGCGCTCGATGTCGGTGCCGCCACCGTCGCCAGCGCGAACTACGGCGGGCACTTCAGCGCCTGCGTGCAATGGCGCAATTTTTACGGCGCACAGTTTCACCCCGAGCGCTCGGCCGCCGTGGGCGCGCGCCTGCTCGAGAACTTCCTGGCGATCCACTGACGCGCGCCTACCGCAAACCCCATGCGTCTCATCCCCGCTATCGATTTGAAGGCAGGCCGCTGCGTGCGGCTGCTCTACGGCGACTTCGAGCGCGAGACACGCTACGTCGCCGATCCGCAGGAACTGGCCGCGAAATATCGCGGCTTGGGCGCCGACTGGCTGCATGTGGTCGATCTGGACGGAGCCCAGGGCGGAAGCCCCGGCAATCGCGCCATCCTCGCGCAGCTCGCGGCGCAACCGGCCATCCATATGCAGGTGGGGGGCGGATTGCGGGACGCGGCGTCGGTTGCGCAGATATTCGCGCTCGGTGTCGCGCGCGTGGTGATCGGCAGCGCGGCGCTCACGAATGTCGAGACGGTGCGGGGCTGGCTCGATCTCTACGGCCCGGAGCGCGTGACGCTGGCCTTCGATGTGCGCTTGGACGGCGACGGCACACCGCGCGTTGCCACCCATGGATGGCAGCGCCAGTCCGAACTGTCGCTGTGGAACGCCGTGGGGAATTTCACCGGGTCGCCTCTCAAACACGTGCTGTGCACGGATGTGGGACGCGACGGCGCATTGACGGGTCCGAACGTCGATCTGTATCGAGAGGCCGTGGCGCGTCATCCGCAGATCCACTGGCAGGCCTCCGGCGGCATACGTGACGCGCGCGACCTCCACGCTCTGGCCGAGGCCGGCGCCGCCGCCGCCATCAGCGGCAAGGCATTGCTCGAAGGTCTCATTCCCGCCGAGGAGTTGCAGCCATTCTTGCCAAACGCATAATTCCCTGCCTCGATGTGCGCGATGGACGGGTGGTCAAGGGCGTCCAGTTTCGCGACCATCGAGTGGTCGGCGACATTCTGGAGCTCGCGGCCCGCTATCGCGACGAGGGAGCGGATGAACTCGTGTTCTACGATATCTCGGCGAGTCCCGCGGGCCGCTCGGTGGATCGCTCCTGGATCACGCGCGTGGCGCGCACACTCGATATCCCTTTCTGCGTGGCCGGCGGAATCCGCTCCGTCGAACAGGCCGAGGAGATACTGGCCTGCGGCGCGGAGAAGATCTCCGTCAATTCACCGGCGCTCGAGCGCCCGGAATTGATCGATGAGCTCAGCCGGCGCTTCGGCGCCCAATGCGTGGTGGTCGGCGTGGACAGCCAGACCTTCCCGGATGGCTACCGGGTACAGCAATTCACCGGCGACGTGGAGCGCAGCCGCGACACCCTTCGCGGCACCGTCGACTGGGTCCTCGAAGCGCAGGCGCGCGGCGCCGGCGAGATCGTACTCAACTGCATGTCGAGCGACGGGGTGCGCCGGGGCTTCGACATCGCGCAGCTTTGCGCGGTGCGCGCGGTATGCCGCGTACCCCTGGTCGCCTCGGGAGGCGCCGGCGCGGAGGAACACTTCGCCGCAGTTTTTCAATCGGCTCACGTGGATGCGGCGCTGGCCGCGAGCGTATTTCATTCGGGCGAGATCGCCATTCCCAACCTGAAGCGCCGGCTCCGCGGCGCCGGCATCGAGGTGCGATTGTGAAGGAACTCGACTGGGACAAGGGCGGCGGCTTATTGCCGGCCGTCGTTCAAGACGCCGGCAGCGGCGCGGTGCTCATGCTCGGATACATGAATAAGGAAGCCCTGGCGGCGACGCAGGCCACCGGCCGCGTCACCTTCTGGAGCCGCAGCAAGGGCCGCCTCTGGACCAAGGGGGAGACCTCGGGCCACTTCTTGAATTTGCGGCAGATCGCCGTCGATTGCGACGGCGACACCTTATTGATACTGGCCGAACCTTCAGGGCCCGCCTGTCACTTGGGCACCGCGACCTGTTGGGGCGAGGATCCACCCCGATCGGCCGCGCAGCAGAACGCCTTCTTGGGAAAGCTCGAACAGGTCATCGCCCAGCGAATCGCCGAGCGCCCGCCGGGCAGCTACACCGCGAAGCTCTTGGACGAAGGCACGCGGCGGATCGCACAAAAAGTCGGCGAGGAAGGACTTGAACTCGCGCTCGCCGGCGTCGCGCAATCCGATGCCGAGATCATCGGCGAGGCCGCGGATCTTTTGTACCACACGCTGCTGCTGCTCAAGGTCAAGGGTCTGTCGCTGTCGCAGGTGGTCGCCGAGCTCGAGGCGCGGCATGCGCAGCGCGGCGCCTGAGGGAGCCTTCAGTAGGGCTGGGCGAGCACCAGGCTTCCGGAGGTGAATATCACTCGTGATCCGGTAATGGCGCTCCCGCTCAGGCCATCGGTGCCCTCGGGCAAGCTGGCGTTTCCGCTTGCCCAGGTCGGCGCGCCGGTGGTCAGCGACAGAATCTCGTTCAGCTGCGGCGAATAAATGGAGTTGGTCGTTGCTACGGTGAATGCGCCAATTTGCGGAATAGGGGATTTGGCTAGGACATTTCCGAGAGGGTCATAGATGACGCTGCCGGTATAGTCAGTGGAGAAGCTGTAATCGAGTGTCAGGAGCCGCCCGTTATCGAGCCACCCTATCGCCCATGCGGGTACCGCGGTCACCAAGACTCCATTCTTGAAGATGTTGGTGCTGGTACTCGAATTCCCCAGCACGACTTGTGCAGCAATCAGAGTCCCGTCGGGCGATACCTGTGGAGCCGATATCTCTGGAACCAGAGAGGACGAGACCACACCACACCAAATGCTGGAGCCGCTGCTCACCGAATATGCTTGACCGGTGCAGCTCGGGGAGGCGTTGGCGTCGAGCGCCGCGAGAACTGTCCCGCCCCCTGACAGCGATATGGTGTCACCGCCAGGCAAGCTGTTGATCGCACTGCCGGAGGGCAGCGAGTAGAGGTTCACTACGCCGCCGCCGCTCGTGGTCTGTTCCATGGCGGCTAGGACGGTACCATCCGATGACATTGCAAGCTGCGAGCTTGTGAAAGCTATCGTGCCCACCGAGGCATCAGTGGCGGCGTCATAGTTGAAAATAGTCCCTGAAGCCGTGGCGACGCTGAAATACCCCGTGCCACCGGCAATACTCAGCGCGGCGCCCAGCGTGAGATAGCGCGGTTGGCCCGAGAGGCTGGCGCCATCGATTACAACCCCATAGTCGTTGCCTATGAACCACGCCGCACTGGTGGTCGCGGCGTAGCCGCCAAGAAAGGTCGTGGACACCGTGTAGGTTGCACTCACGGGCGTGGCCCCGGATAGGTCGATCACACTGACCGGTCCCGACGCTTGCGAGACGAGGCCGAGGGTCGTGCCGGATGGAAAAATCCGTGAATCGGTACTGCTGAAGCTGGCGCTGAATGCCGGTGAGGTGCTGGCCCCGACTTGATAGATATTCAATTGGCCGCCGACTTCGAAGGTCCAGAACCAGTTACCTTCTCCGGCCAGGCCGTAGGCCTGTGTTACCTGCGTGAGATCTTGTTGAGTTGCCGTGCTGGAGTAAGTCCAGACCGATGTTCCCAGGCTGCTCAGGAAACGCGCGCCGTCCGAGAACCAAGCACTGAACATGCCTTGGAAGGGCGGACTCACGGTCGATGTGCCGGTCGCCGTTGAAATCGTTTCAATCACATTCGTACCCACAGGTCCCAGGGCGACTTGCACCTGCCCGGGCGCCGAAAACGTCAGCGCGGAGGCGTAATCGCCCGCATGGGAAAAAAGGACCTGTCCCGAGGGCGTCCACGCCGTCAGGGCGGTCGCACTGCTTGCGGACACATAGCTACCGTCGGACGCCAGTTGGTACCACAAGAACTGCCCGGGGAGGGTGGTGAGCACGTGCCCGTCGGTCGAGGAGCGAACTTCCAATCCGCTGGGTGCCACGTCGATCATGGTGCCGCCGGCCATGTCCACGGGTAGCAACCGCAAAGGATAAACGCCATTGACGGTCTCCAGGCACGTGCTGGTGCCGCATGCCCCATCACCGCTGGCGAGCGTGGCGCCCGAGACAATATTTTGTAGTATCCAGTGTCCGGCTGCATCGAGGCTCAACAGGTCGGTCGCCGTCGCTCGCATGAGAACGACCCCGTTGGAGTGCCCCAGGTCGAGCAGCGGGGCGGAGGCCACCCCAATCTTCAGGCCGAAGAGCGATTGGCCGCCCGAATTGGCGGCGGTCACCACATAGCTCGTGAGTGCGACCGCCGCCGTTGGGATCCCGGTGATATTGCCGTTGGTGGTGCTGAGCGCGAGTCCCGGCGGCAGCGCCGGTGTGACGTTCCAGCTCACGACGGCGCCGCCGCTGTGAGTGGGCGTTATGGTCTGGGCGGCGACGCCCGCCGTGAACCCGTACGCGGGACTTGGGTAGCTGATGGACGGCGCGACGTCGTTGACCGTCAGCGACAGACTGGCCGTGGTGCTGCCACCGGAGTTCTTCGCCGTCACGGTGTAAGTGGTTTTGGGAGCGATCGCCGTCGGCGTACCGGAAATGGCACCGCTGCTCGAGTTGAAGCTGAGGCCTGCGGGTAGCGCCGGGCTCACTCCGAAACTCGTGACTTGCCCCGTCACCGTGGGCGTCAGCGTGCCAATGGCTACTTGCACCGTGAACTCAGGTGCCGCGGGATATTGCAGGTCCGATGGGGCCATCGTCGCCGGAGGGGGACTGCTGCCGCCGCCCCCGCATGAGGCG
>Ga0209624_10000497_pt1 | contig 34592 bp, 35 predicted proteins | sample JacPinW_OM2H0_O1_FD_188565 | JGI IMG/M metagenome (GOLD analysis project Ga0209624, IMG submission 188565) | Forest soil microbial communities from Algoma, Ontario, Canada - Jack Pine, Ontario site 1_JW_OM2H0_O1 (SPAdes) (version 2) | ecosystem: Environmental > Terrestrial > Soil > Boreal...
CGTGGTCAACTTCCTCAGCAACACGGTCACGGTGATCGACGAACAGCAAGTCCATCCCATCCCTCTGTTGGGTGAAATCACAGCGCTCGCCGGCAACGTGACCAGCAGCTCGACTCCGGCATTCAACTTCACGGCGGAGAGCAACTTCGCGCCTTTCGCGCCCAACCCGGATAACCTCTGGTTCCAAGTGGACACTTGGCAAGGGCCATGGACCGCAGCAACGGCCCAAGGCAACGGAGCTTTCAGCGGCCAGACCGCGGCTCTCCAACCGGGTGTGCACATCCTGTATGCCTACGCCACCGATGGCCAGGACGCCACGTCCACGATGGGCGACGCATCGGGCGCAACGGGCGCCGGAAACGGCCCACTAATCAGCAACATCGCCGCTTACCTGTTCCTGGTGTCACCACCCAGCGCCTCGCTTTCGCCGAGCAGTGTCAGCTTCGGCAACCAGTTGGTGGACACCACTAGCTCGGAGCAGACGGTGAAGCTCGCCAACAACTCCGGCGGACCTCTGGCGATCGCCAGTATCACAGCCAGCGGCGATTACCTCGCCTTGAGCAACTGCCCGGACACACTCGACGCGGGACAGAGCTGCACTATCGGGATCAGCTTTACGCCTAGCGTCTTCGGCCCGGACAACGGCACGCTGACTGTAACCGATGACAACCTCGGCGTGAATGGAACTTTGCAGACCGTCAGCTTGTCCGGCACCGGAGCGGCTGTCACCACCGTCAGCCTCACGCCAGCCAGCATTTCATTCAGCAATCAAGCTGTTGCCACCACCAGCGCTGCGAAGACGGTCACGGTGAAAAATACGGGGAAGGGCCAGCTCACTTTCTCCAACATCAACATCACTGGGGCCGACGTGGGCGACTTCGCGCAAACCGTCAACACCTGCACGGGTTCGATCGCCCCAGGGAAGACATGCGCCGTGGAGGTGACTTTCACGCCTGCGGCCACCGGCAAGCGCAGCGCGAGCTTGGAGCTGACCGACGACGCACAAGGCAGCCCGCAAGCTGTGCCACTGTCGGGCACGGGGGAATTGCAGGCGACGGTCAGCCCGGCCGCGTTGACTTTCGCGCTGCAGAAAGTGGGAACGACGAGCGCGGCGAAGACCGTGACGCTGACAAACAATCTCGCGACCGCGCTAACCTTTAACGTCACGTTCACGGGCGCCGATCCGGGCGACTTTGCCGAGACCGACATCTGCGACGGTAGCGTGCCGGCCAAATCGCACTGCACCCTAAGTGTGAAGTTCTCGCCGAAAACGACCGGAACGCGCACCGCCACAATGAACATAAATGACAGTGCGAACAACAGCCCGCAAAGTGTGTCGATAACCGGGACAGGCAACTAAGGATGGGAATGCTTCTTGGAGGATACGAACTCATGTCACGAACAAATCTTTCGCTCATGATGCTGGTGTCTGCGCTTTTGCTTGGATTCGGGACGCCAACAGCGCGCGCCACCACGTACATCGTGGGTACGTGCAAACCCGGAACACAATTCAGCACAATTCAGTCCGCACTGGACGCCAATCCCGCGCCGACCGTCGTCGAAGTATGTCCCGGCTCATACCCGGAACAAATATCAATCAGCAAGCCGGTCACGCTGGAAGGCGTCGTGGCCGGAAACTCGTCCTTCGCGACGGTGGTGGTTCCGCCGGGCGGTTTGACGAACAATACAACGCTGGCGGGCGGACAGGCTGCGGCTGCGCAGATATTGGTGCAGAACGTTAGCGGCGCGGTGAATCTGACCAACCTGGTCGTGGACGCGACAAACGGCAGTGCAAACTATCCGATAGGGATTTTTTATAAGAACACTCCCGGAACGATGAATCACATGGTCGTGTTTAACGTGTCGGGCAGTATTGTCGGCTTTGGAATCATTCTCGAAGGCGGCAGCAGCGATCCGAAAGTCACGATCGAGAATTCCACTATCTCGGACGACCAGTTGGGCATCTTGGTGCAGGGCATGTCCGCGGGCAGTCTCACCACTGCCATAGACAGCAACCTCGTGAACAGTGGCATTAACGGCATTCAAGTGACCTCACCCAACACCACTACTACCATCAACGGAAACGTCATCACCGGCTTTACCGAGACCGCGATTATTCTGGAGGCAACGGAAGGATCGGTAACCAACAACACAATCACAGGTCAAGGTTCAACCACGCAAACCGCGATCGAGTTGGGCGACGACGGAATGTCGATTGAGTCCAACAAGATTTACAACGTCGGCGACGGCATCGCTGCAACAGCGACGGAAATTATGAATTCCCAAATCACCGGAAATGTGTTCACCACGCTGAGCGCAGAGGGGATCGCGCTCGCTTGCAGCTATGCAGCCCCCTCGAGCAAAGTGCATTCGAATACCTTCGTGGATGTCAGCATTGCATATGTCGTTAAACCTGGCTTCTCCATCTCGGGCAGCACATTTATCGGCGTGCAATACGAATCGATAAATTGCCCGATTTAGACACTCAGTCGCCGGTTCAGAAATGCCATTCGGGGCTTATAAATTTTCTTTGCACCAAGGAGGACTAAGATGTCGCGAATTCTAGGCAAACTCATGTTTGTCTTGGTGATTGCCGCTGCACTGCTTTCGTTGGGCGCTGCAGAACTGCATGCCACCACCACATACATCGTGGGAACGTGCAAAGCCGGCACGCAATTCAGCTCCATCCAAGCCGCGTTGGATGCCGCGCCCTCGCCCAACGTCGTGGAAGTTTGCCCGGGAACCTATGCCGAGCAAATAACCATCATCAATGCAGTATCGATCGAAGCACTTTCTATAAACAACTCGTCCTACGTTCACATCACGGTCCCATCCGGCGGCCTCACCACCAATACGACTATCAATGGCGGCGCGACCTCGGCCGCCGCGCATGTCTTCGTGAAAAATGCCACTGGGGAAGTAAATCTGACGGGCTTTACGGTTGACAGTACCGGAAATAACGTGGCCACGGGTGCTGCACTGGTCGGGGTCCTCTACCAACATTCGCCCGGGACCGTAAATCACGTGATAGCGGCTCACCAGGTTTCAGGACAGAGCACAGGGTACGGAATTTATATGGAAGGGGGTAGTTCGAATCCGTCGGTCACCGTCGAGAACTGCAGCGTATACGATTTCGATTTTGGCGGAATTTACGTGACCGGCCCCAACGGGCCAACAATCGTAGGTCCGGACGCGACGGAAAACGTGACGGGCCAGATCACCGCCAAGGTGACAAACAATTTTGTAATTACCACCGCGGCGGCCGGCACAATCAATATGCTCTTCGGCTCGAGCACGGTGGATACGGTGACTGGCAATCTTGCCGCGGGCGCCGATCGAGGCGCAGATGGGATGTATATCGAAGCAAACGCAGGATCCACTTTTTCGGACAACACCATCATCAACTCGACTGTAGGAATCACGTTATTAGCCGACGGTCCATCGGTGACGGACAACAAATTGTATAACGATGGCAACAGTGGACCCGGCGCGATTGCTGTGTACGCAAACTTGACCACCTCTAAGATCACCGGCAATTTAAATCCAGAACGCGCAGTCTGATGGTATCAACTTAGATTGCAACACCGTGGGCACGCTCGTGAACTCGAACACGTTCGAGTATATGACTCAGGGTTTCTTGAACGCTCCGTCGGGATTTAGCGGCAGCGGAACCTACATCGCCACATCGCAGGACGTGGTCCCCTGCCACTGACGAAACGGCCGCTCCGCGCGGCGGCGCCTTGTTTGGCTTTGCTTTGAGACTAGGGGATGCGCGGGCCCATTACAGGTTTGCTGTTACCTCATCACATCAATCGAAAGGAGAAACTAGAATGAAAAGACTGAAGACACACTTGGCCTTGGCGGCGGTATTGGTAGGTCTTGCGATTGCGAGCATGATGATCAAACCGCACTCGACTTCCGCCCAAGTCTCCATTAGCCGAGTCGAGCTCGTACCGAGCGTTCCGTTTGCAGAAACCGAAAGTGGCGGCTTTGGGCTGCCTGCCACAGTCAAAGTCCCGGCCGGGCAAACCCTAATCGTGGAGACGTTGAGCCTTCAGATGGACGTGACACCATCGGGCAGCCAGCTCGAGGCCTCCATCAATTACAAGAGCGCGGGCAAGAGCGTCACGCTGTTCGTCCCGTTGTCGTACGTGTACACCCAGTCGTCCAATGGCTTCGATACTTATATCGCGACGCAGGCGGTCCGCCTATATGCGGACCCAGGCACCTCTATCACCTTGACCGGCTATAGCCCGACTGGCTCGACCGGCACACTGTTCCTGACCGTGTCAGGCTACCGCTCGGAACTTTGATAACCGTTGAATCCAGGCTCTCCCGCTGTTGGCACAGCTCAAGTCCCGATAAATCACAGCTGTTGTGTTCCCTTGCGTTAGGCTTGACAGCCCATATCGGCGAAAGCTACGGTTGAGCGTAGCGGTTTAAGCCATGGCCAATCAGATATTCGATCTCGAAGCCTTCCGCGCCGCGCCACTCGAACGGGAACCCTTCGAGTATCTCGTTCTTCGCGAGTTCGTGAAACCGGACGCGCTATGCCGCATTAATTCCGATTATCCCCGCATCATGCATTCAGGAAGCTTTCCGCTCGACTCCGTCAAATTCGGGCCCGGCTTCCAGGCCATGGTCAACGTGCTTGAGTCTGAGGAGTTCCGCAAAGCCTTCGAGGAAAAGTTTGGAGTGGACCTTACCGGCCGTCCTAGCACGATCACTGTGCGTGGCCGCTGCGGCGCGCACGACGGCAAGATCCACAATGACTCCACGAGCAAAATTATCACCGTGCTGCTTTATCTGAATCCCGACTGGGACGATGCCGGCGGCCGCCTGCGACTTCTTCGCTCGCGGGACGACATCGATGATGTAGCGGTTGAAGTCCCGCCTTCCGATGGCACCCTGGTAGCCTTCTTGCGTTCTGACCGTTCCTGGCACGGACATTTGCCGTTCGAGGGCGAACGCCGCGTAATCCAGTTCAACTGGGTCAACGATAGGAGCAACCAACGGCTTGCCCTTTTTTGCCACCGGCTGTCAGCGTCCGTGAAGCATCTCCTAAGTTCCTTCCGGCCCGAAAAGGAGCCGCAGCCCGAAGATCCCGCGAGAATGTGACACGCCTCGCTAGCACACGGCCATAGCCGCCCGCTTCGAAATCACTTATTATAATTCGCGCTGCGTCGTGGCTGCTTCCTTCGGCCAGTCGCCGTGTCCTTCATGACTGATACATCGCAACGTTTTCTAGTCGTGCGCCTCAGTTCATTGGGTGACATCGTCCACACCATTCCTGCAGTAGCTGCCCTGCGTTCGAGCTTTCCCTCCGCCCGGATCGATTGGGTTGTGGATCAGCGCTGGGCCCCGCTCGTCGAGCTTGTTACTGTGATTAACGAAGCGATTCCCCTTGGACGCTCGGTTCCCGAAGTTCTCTCTTCCGTTCGAAGACTCCGGCGTGCTCGCTATACTTGCGCTCTGGATCTTCAGGGTCGCTACCGCTCGGCTGTCCTCTCATGGCTTTCCGGTGCACCTCGACGCATCGGCCGAGACCGCCAAGCAACGCGCGAACCTGGCGCCACCCTGTTTTATACCGACCGCGTGATTCCCACCGGCCGCCACATTGCGGACATGACAGTGGACCTCGCTGCGCGCGCTGGAGCACAGCCACAGCCGGAGCCGTGCTTTCCTCTTCGAGTTCCGGAAAGTGAATTTGGTGCTGTACGCGAGATTCTTACCGGGGAGGGTGTTTCCGGCGAATACGTTGTCATCAGTCCCGGCGGGGGTTGGAAATCGAAATGCTGGCCACCAGACCGGTTCGGCGCACTCTGCCGCTTGCTTCTCGATCGGCATGGTATCCGTGCAGTGGTTAATATCGCTCCGAGCGAAGAGAACCTCGCTCGTGGAATCGTATCTGCGGCAGGTCGGGCGGCACCGCCCGTGTTCTCGCTGTCGATTCCCGCGCTCGCCGCGCTTCTAGCTCGGGCGCGGCTCGTGATTGCTGCCGACACCGGGCCTTTGCATCTTGCAGCAGCACTCGGAACACGTGTTGTTGGCCTGTTTGGCGCCACCGACGCGGAGCGCAACGGTCCACTTCCGCGTGGAACCGTGGTCCAAAATGCTTCTTCAGGACCTTTCGCTTATCTACGCGGCGATTACGTCCGGCTCGATTCCTATTCGGCCGCTATGCTGTCTCTCTCTGTCGAGCAGGTGCTTGCAGCCGTCGAACACGAAATCGACATCATCGCCTAGAGCTGTCTTCTAGCAAACCCGGAATTTCTAGACGCCACAGGAATCAATCGCATCCAAACTTATACGGAAACTGGGCCGACGCCACTAAGCGAATTCCTTTTAAATCCGGCGTTGTACAATAAGGGCGCAAAACTACGCCTGAATGAGCTTGTTTTGAGACATGCAAGTGTGGAAAGACAGCAGAATCAGCGAGGTTTTGGTAGGGGCGGTGGGGATCGAACCCACGACCTTCGGCTTAAAAGTATTACCGTAAGAAAATCTAGAACCTGTTGACAGCGCGCGCTTTAACAGGGCAAAAACGCTCAATTTAAGCCACGAAATAGCACGTTTTTCGGGCGCTAATCGGGCGTTAAGAATTCCTGGCTCTAAAATGGAAAAGCTATGCAGATACTGCGGCCCCCGGACCTTTCCCTTCAACTGCCATAATTCTGTAGTAGAGCCGCGCTCTCGCGTCCGCCGCAGAATCATAGTCGACGAAATTATACTGTCGCAGATCGAAATGAACTTCCTTTAATTCCGGCTTTTCGACCATCCAAATGACGTTGCGCCCCAGTCCGTGCATGAATCCGGCCTCGTAATAGACGCCTGCCCTCTGGCCGGTGAAGTCTGCGACCATAAAACGGCTCTGGCGCAATTGAGAAATTATTTCGTCGTCGATACGATTGACATAGTCAGTCTTGTCGATGCGAATCGCGTGGTAACCTGCTTCGCGAATGGCTGGTTCAATTGCTTCCTTATAAATAAAATCGCGCGATTTATCGAACGACATTGCGACGAATGCATTCCGTGTGGACTTGTACGACGCTGCCTCAAGTTCCTCAACGCGTTCGTATCCGTCCGCAGTGACTTGAACGTTACCAGTCCCGGTAACCGGAGTGACAAACCCGCGTACGGAGAGCTGACCCAACAAATAACTGGCCTCCTTCCAATCCGCAGCGAAGACAAGTGGATAATCCTTTTGGGGATCAAAAGGTGCCGGAGTGCCGGGGGGGAGTTTTGAGTCTACTAAAAGCTTGAGAAGCCCGTTCATCTTTTCGGGAACAGTCCTGAGTAGCGGCATGCCAACAATTAACTCATCCACGTTCTGCGTCGTCACCAGCGGAGGTACGCTTGGATATCTCCGGAAAAATGCAGATAGAAGATGCAGAGATTTCATCTCTCTGAACTTGTCTACCACTCGCTGCATAATCCGAACTCGTCCGCAACGCTCACACTGCCCTCCATAACCGCCCTCCGCGGAATCGGCGGTATAGCCGAAGTTAAAATCCGCACCTTGACCGCAGAGGGGACAGTTTTCGACCTTTTTGCTCATTTGCTAAATTCCTCCCAACCTGCGCGTAACATCACCATACGCCTCGATAAAAAGAGAGTCAGTCTTTCTCTTTATAGAGCTGCCGGTTATTGCCAATGTTTGTTACCGAGGGTATGCTTTTCGCAAGGGCGTTTTGTGCCCTGAGCCAAAATACCACTTAAGGAGACCCGGCCCATGTCCAGACTGTTTGAATTAATGCACCATGCTTTGAACCTAGCAGAAACCGCCAAGGACGCAATGCGCTCCAATTCAATAGGCGAACCGGATGAAGTCACTTGGGGAACTGCTGTGACTGTCCTAAACGAAGCGCAGCAATTGCTGCCAGAAAACCCAATCCTAAAAGACCTGAAACTTTCGTCGAAGCGTTGGGTGAGTATGCGATCGGCGATGGAGGCCGTTGCGAACAGTCTCAGTTCCGCAAACAGCGACGCGAATTGGGCTGGTTTGGCGGCGCGTAACAAGCGCGCCATCGAAAGCCTGAGAAACGGCTACTAGGAAAGCCTCTCCTATGGCTTAGTGCACGTACCATCGCTGTATTTCCAACAATTGACACCGCCATGGTGAGAGCACGCACCCCTTCCGGTTGCCGAACTGTCGGTCTTGTCGTTACATAACGCGCCGATCCGGTGACGAGGAGCCTGTGCTTGGCCCGCACCGAACGTCGCAATGGTCGCTAGAGCGATTGTAAATAGCAGCTTTCGAGCAGATCGTTGGATTTTCATTGGGTCTAGATACCTCCTTGCGATTCTCTACTGGAGAGGTGCTCCGGGGAGTCCAGCGATCTCTTGGGGCGTGGCCTGTCGCAAATTAAACTGGGCTTGAAAATGAAGTTGCCCATTAACTGTTACTCTCACAGTTCGCACTCCCGCTATTCTCGGTACAACCGCAGCTCCAGACACTATTAGCCCCGCTCTGTTAGGTACGGTGTTAATTCTAGCCTCTGGGCTCTGAAGTAGAATCGAGCCGTCCGGGTTGGTAACCGAAACTGTATGGCTATAGGCTTGGTTGTCCGTGACTGGTCCGAACCCCATCACGAGTACAATAGGCGCTGGTAGGTCGAGCCTTCCAACCCAAATGTCAACGTTGGGAGTCACGCCAAAAAAGCCAAGAACGGAAAGTTTGCCTGCCATTTCTTGCCGAATGCCTTCACATACTAGACAGTAGTTGATCGCTGGGAAAGGCACGGTTCAGCTCCTGCCCCAAGTTAGTTCTGTAGAAGTCTCTGTACATTGCTCGGACTCGCTAGCCGGTGGTGTAACTGTAATGACCCGTCCAGGGCGCGGCAGGGCCGCCGAGGCTGGTATCAAAAGTTGGACTGTCAACACCGCAGTGGCAAAAATCGGCGTGGCGACAACAAACCGATCTTCCTCAACGAAAAGCGCCGACGTCGTCACTGGTTCTGGTCGCCGCTCGGAAGAAGAGATAATTTTCGGCTTGAAGATTCTAACCAAGAACGAATTGCTTTGTTCTAGTCCCTCGAACCCTTTGTGGGCGATAACAAACCACATAGCCGAGACCACGACCAGCGCCAGTACGAAATAAAATCCGATCACACCCAATAAAAATGTCATGTCATTTACTCCCGAAGAAAACGAAGAGATGAGTAGGTATCATTGTTACGGTAGCTACCCAGCAAGTGACGACCCCAGTAAGCGGGTACCCCGTCATTCTATCATTTCTCCATTTGTCGATATTCCCCTGTACCTTGAGAGTGACGCCGAGCAACGCAAGACAGACAACGACGAGGAACACGAAAATCGTGAGGTAGTCATCCCGGAACTTTGGATTGATGCTCTCCCTGTAAGCCGAATAAAGAATGATTGCGTTTAAATCCAAGCTGACAAAAAACACGTAGAAATCGGACCCTGCGCTATATTTCAGGCGAAATTGCGCGTTAAAGACATAAGCGATCATTAAAACGCCGAGAGGAACCAAGAAATACTCAACTAAGGGGGTGAAATAGCTAGGGAGCGTCATACGCTTGCCGCGTATTATCTGACTTTGTACCAAAAAGGCAAGTGCAATCAAATCGATCCGAACCTCGGAGCGAGCGCAGCGCTCCCAGTGAAAAAGCGCCGCGCTCAAGCCCCACGCAAGAACGCGAAGGAGGCCTTCTGGTACCGCGTCCATGCGCATTGCCTCGGGCAACGATCCCGAGACAAACTTTTACTCATTCCAACTAAGCGCTGTAGCGTACTCCAGAGCAAACTCTTCGCCCGGCCCGGCTTTCTCGAATTCATTATCTTTGTGCCAATATTCCCGAATGTGCTCCACCGAGATTTGCAAATTTCCGCTTGGATTCAAAGAGAGTCTGCCCCTCACGACCACTTCGTTGCCAATTTGAAAGTTGGACAGCTCACGCGCTCTCTCGCCGGTGGCATACACTGAGATCGTTGTCCGCTTCTCGCCCACATTGACGTGTGCGCAGCAACTGAACCAGCCCACGTCCTTCAGTTTGCCGACCGATTTCAGCACGCCGCTAACACACACATAATTGAAATGTCTCATCTGTATCCCACGACGCTTAAATCCATGCTGTGACTGCAATCGACTGGCTCGCGCTTCCGTTCACCTGCCACAATTCGCTCGGCAACCACTTGGAGAGTTCCCCATGGGTCACGGGATAAATGTCCGTTCAGCAGAACCGGTGTACCCAGGGGAAGGAGTGCGAGCTGCTTAGCAGTTTCACCTTGGGCAAAGACCTGCACATCCCACACACCATCGTGTCGCAGAACTGCTTTGATGGATGTGAAAGCTCTTTCAACACGCAGCCTGTCGACAGACTTCAAAGTGCCGCCGAGTCTTATGCTGTTTCTGTCTCTCACTTATTCAGTCCTTACCTGTCCTGCTGGTTGCGACGACAACCCAATTTCGGGATCGTAAAATTGCTTGCCAGCAAGTTCATTCCGCAATCGAATCTCTTCGTCAGCAAGCGCCTCCAACTTTCTCAGGGCAGGCTCAACAAGGAAGTGCAAACGATTGCGTTCCGCGACTGCGAGGCCCGCTTCCTTGTTAGCTTCAGTGACGGACTCTTTTGCTCCCGCATATCTCTCAGTCCATTCAGCAGTCTCTTTTTCGTTGGCCCATTTTGGTAAATGCTGACCATTCTTTTCCAGCGCAGCCAGCTGCTGAAGATACTGATACGCATTCGCTCCGGCCGCGGCCACGTTTTGCAGGGCCAATTCTGCTGCGTTCAAATTCCTTACCTGCAAGTGGTAGTGCTTCTCTGCCTCACGACATTGAGCACGGATTCTTACCAGCGAGTCCTTCAAGAAAGCCCTGCGTCGTTCTGTGCAGCAATCGACAAATTCATCCACCTCGTGGAGCAAAGGACTGAGATTTGTAATCAACCATTGCTTGCGATCGATCAGTTCCTCGGTGTCCGGTTTCGTAGCAATCAGGTCTGCCAACACCGTCAGAGCCGTTCTGGTCTCTTTGCTTGGAACGATGCCACTTGGTGCTTCAATTACAGACGGCATGCTGGTAACAGAGTTGTTGTGCGACCGTGGAGCAGCTGCGGGAATCACTGCGCCAAAAGAGCGAGCAATCAAGTCAGCATCGGCAGCTGCGGAATCTCCGTTGGCACTGTCGTGCAGCCTCTGTATCAAAGGTTTATGATTCATTTTGGGTTGCCTCCTTGGCGCCCTATATGACCTTCTGAACGTGCGCTTCACCTTTCACTCCATCCAAATTTCCACAATCGAAACAGCAGATTTTGCTTGGCTTCGAATCCTTCCCGTATGACCTGTCTTTTGCTACCACCTTGCTCGGTTTCGCTGGAATGCTGAACTCCCCATCCATCAGCGCATCGAGCATTTTGTGCATACGACTGCGGCTGTCATCACTTTCCTCTGGCTCTGCGTTTGGGTCTGCTTCCGCTGGCTCATCGTCCGCTGGGCGCATGCGTACTTTCCCCGCGCCAGTTTTTGCTGGCTCCGGATTTTCTTCCGCAGCGTCCATCGCACGATCCAGCGCGGCATGCATCCGCTTGCGATAGGCGTGGTCTTTATCCATGGCAATTTCCCGCTTAGCAATGCGTTCAATCACTGCGAAAGGATCATCATGGCCGCCTAATGTGCCACCCTTGGGCGTGCCGATCTCGGCCTTCTCCCAATCGACCGAATTTCCAGCGTCGAAGGTGTTGTGGGAAATCAATTTCGGGTCCAGAGCAATCCGGGCATCTGCTACTGGCTGAAAATCGCTTAGTCGGGCCATCAAAGGTCTCCTTAGAAAATTGACTTTGGTGCAGTGCGACTTGCCAACTTCTTTCCTCGTTCCGACATGGGCGAGGGAATCTTCGGCGCTGATGCACTGCCTCCGTGATTCGTGGTCGCTTCTGTAAAAACAGTTTCAGGTGACGTGCCAATACCAGCCGCAGAAGCCACTGGTGCTTTGCCTACCGCGACTGCGAAAGCGTCGTCGGGAGCAGTCGGCCCCTGTGTTGGCGGGAACAAATCGTCAACGTCCGTATTTTTATCTGGGCCACCGTATTGCAAGGTCGTCGCGGCTTCGAACGTCAGACCCGCTCCCAGCTTCTTAGCAGCGACGTCGCCCTCTCGGGAAAGCAAGGGCGGGGACTGGCCGTTGTAAATCTCGTGCACGATTTGCTTCTGGGTTCGGAGCGTGGTCATTACTTCTCCTTTTTATCTGCATTCAGCGGAGTGAAGGCTTCGTCGAGTCCGGCGACTTCGGACGCAGAGGCAGTTCCTGCGCCTTCACAACACTCGTCAAGATTTGCACCGCTATCGCGCATAGATTTTGGAATCCATGGTGCGAGTGGCTTGTTCGGATATTTTGAATCAGTCATGGTAATTTCTCCTCGTTAGGTCAATCTAAACAACAGTCGATACATTCCAACAGATGCTTCTGAAATCTCTTTGCGGCACGACGCGAAATGCGGTGCTTCCGTCGTCGGCCTTTTGTTGCTCTGCGCTCAATCTCACGTAAAGATTTCAGAAGTCCCGGCACTGGCTTATGGCCTCTGTGTGTTGTGTTACTGCCCATGGCTCTGCTCTTCCAAAAACAGCAGCATGGCTAGGAAGTTCACAATGCGTGAGTTCAGACTCTTGGGCTCGTCCTTTGTAATCTCCTGCATGATTTCAAGAGACTCATGCATCTTGCGCAGAACTTCTTGCCTAGGCATCTTCTTCATTTTCATCGTCTCCGTCCTGTGCGGCCACCAGCTGTGGGTGCTGGGCGTGGTACATTTGCTTCACCGTCTCACAAAACACCGACAGGTTATCTGGCCTTCCATCCTCCACGTTGATACTCTGCGCGGGTCTGCCTTCGCATCTGTCTGCCAATTCACGGATGGCGCTGATGTTCCCTTTCTCTGCCATCCCAAAAAGCTTGGTGGCCACTTTCTCGGCTCTGGTTTGTGGTCGCACTCTTTCGGTCAAATCCGAAGACACTACAGCCCGGCAGGCATCGGAGATTATCTTGCTCTTCGGGCGACCGCCGGGATTGGCCCGATTGCCTTCTTTGAAGCGCGTTTCGATTCCAAAATTATTGCCCACTGCAAACGGCTTCCCCCGTGGTGCGCGCCGTAGAAGCGGCCTAGCCTCGGTTTTTCTCTGCTTGCTCACGCCCTTAGAAACTTTCCGCTGTTTCGGAAATGGATCGCCAATCACGTCAGGCTCCTTTCAACCACGGCCACTTTCGCGCAACCTGCTATCGCACAGCGATACCGCAGAACAGTTTCTGGTTTTGCTTTGGAGTACATTCGGTTCACACGCTTAGGCTGTTTCGCCATGACCGCTGCTACGTGCACCGGACAGCGAGGGCGTCTCATGCCGACACCGAGTCCATAGCTTTCTGCGCTCGATTCTTAAGAGCCTTGCGGATGCGATCGATTTCGTCTGGCTCTAATTCAATCCGGCCTGTCTCCGCATAGGTGATGCGTTGGACTGGAACTTTTGATTCCCGTGCCAGGTGATGCTGGGTAAGGCCAACCATTCTTCGCTTCTTGCCAATGGTTCTTCCCGCGCTGGCGTGTTGTTTGTTCTGAAACATCGGACTCCTTAATAATTTAATTATTTGCCCCTACATTAAGTTACTCGCGAGCAGGAAACATTTCTGTAAACGAGCGGCGGCTACGGAGCCCGATATTCTTTACTGCAATGAAAGCTGCTTGCGGTGCGTGACGCCCGATTGAACGGGCGTTTACCATTAAAAGACGTGAGAAACAGTGAAATGCGTGGTTTTAGATCGTAGACTAGGGTTTCGGGCCTACACCGTAGAAGAACGCCTGAAATCGCCCCTGAAGGCCGAGGAAGGCACGGTTTCAGGCGTTCTAATCCCGGTTAGGAGTTACGCCGCTACTGTCACGCTCTTGGATTGTGCGTATTTGATTCTGCGCTTGGTTCTGATGCAGCAAGGTTGGCCGCACGGGTCGCCTGGGTAGCCGTCCGCCCAGCAACAAGTTTCGTTGTATAGAAGTTCATTCAAATCTTCACTCAAAATCCATTTGTCAAAGATACGTTCCGCGGCCAACGAGAACCAACGGACATGGATGTGACCGGGATGCGTCGAGGACTTTCTAATGTAAAGTTTGCTCCAACCTTTGTCCTTCGTTGCTTCTTCTTTTATTTCTTTTTTCATTTGTCATTCTCCTTTTGGACCTGCCTATTAGATAAAACCCTGAAGCTGCTCCTGTGGTAAGAAGGTTTTGACTTTGGTTTTGGTTTTGCACGAAGTGCGGCCCCCTTTCTTGTTTTAAATTCAAATTCTTGGTTTCATTCTTCACAGGCGAGTTTTTCGCCCTTTCTATATAATTCTAATTCTAAGGGCGTCACCCATAGAAAGGGCGTTCCCTGTTCCCCCATATAAAGGGCGTTCCGATTTGCGCCCCCATAGAAAGGGCGTTTTCATTTCTTGCCGGCTTTTTCTTGCGCATCGTATAGCTCCTTGGCATACCGATACGCCTTCAACAAAAGTTTCTGCGACAGCCCCATCAAGGTTCGTTTTACAAATCTCCAAGTGGTATCTTCGGTCAGAGCGTACCGCGGACTTTTCCCCACAATAAAGAATCGGGCCCAATGGAGGCCGCTTTTCGCCTTCTTGTCTTCCATCAAGTTGTAAGAGAAATACAGCTTGTTCCCCTTCTTCAGCTTGACCGTTTCGAACTTTTCCTTGCCTTGTTTGTCCAGCCCAGACTTACTGTAGTGGACATCGCTTTTTGGCTTATCAGAGGCTTTTGGTTCCTCAGCGGGATCGGCAGATTCAGAATCAGCAAAAGTCCTAGCTTCCTCAGCAAGGACTGTATTTTGCACATGCTCTTGCCTGAGCTTCTTCAATTGGTATATCAGACTGTGGTCCTTCTCCGCGTCTAGTTCACGCCACACCTCGTCCCACGTATGTTTCTTGCCCCGCTTTTCCCTCGGAACAAAGCGCACAGTCTTTCCGTCCTTCTTACATTTCTTACTGCTTGGCCTGTACCATTTCAGGCCGCCTTCATTCCAGAATTCCCAGCGGTATGTTTTCCCATCATCGAAATACACTCGCTGATTTTCTAGGTCCACAGGCGTGCTGCGATCGCTGCTGTGGTGGTGCTTGTGCTTCCTTGGCATTTGTGAATCTCCCCGTAGTTTTGAAGCAGCGAGTCTCGAAGCGGTGGCAGAACCACGGGGAAGTGAAACTGCCGGGACGCTCCGAGACTCGCCCTACTAGAAGTTACTTTTCAAACTGCCTTTCATTCCCCTATTAGACCCAGCGTGCACCCAGACAGCGATTTAGGTGCAGCGGGCCGCATTTGCGTGCAGTTAGTGTGACCTCGCTGCCGACCTGATTTTTGAAGCAATTGGGGTTCTATTGACCGCACAAAAGCGGCATTTTAAGGGGAGTATCGGGCGGGAAAGCCGAAAGTCTTCAGTCAGAAACCTAACAAACATGACGATATTTTTTCGAAAACGCCCTCTTGACGCCTTTTCCTCCTGAGAAAAAGGGCTTCGCGTTTGCAGCCCGATTGGGGATCGCACGGGGAGGCCTCGTAGCCGTATTCCCTTAAAGCAGGAAAGATTGTGGGCAATTTCCCTTTCGCGAATAGGTGGTGCCTCGCCCCTAAAGAGGCGCAGGTTCGGCCTCTATAGAGGTTCCCCCCTACTCCACGCGTGCTACTCCATGGAGTGGAGTGCTGCAAATTTAGAAAAATTAGAAAGGGATTTTATCCGGGTAGGGAGGTCTATAAAAATGAGTCCTACCGGGAAGCAATCGAAGAGCGCTATCTTATCGCCGCGCGCTGTTGACGGGTACAGGAGAAAAATCTTGACCCGAAAACGGCATCAGGATGGACAGTTGATAGAGTTGAAAAACGGATGGGCTGTGCGTTATTACGAACCGGGCGAGGGCCAACGTCTTCGCGTGCAGAAGTTTCTCGGCAGTTTCGAGAAGCTTACAAAGCCGCAAGCGAAGACCGCGATGCAACAAACACTCGCAGAGGTAAACGAACACGTCACGATCCGTCCCCAAACAAATACGACCACCTTCCGCACGTGCGCAGAGCAGTGGCTGTCGGATTGCATGACGCGGAAGCTGAAACCGATCAAACCAAGCGTGTCGCACAACTGGAGATGCATTCTGGATAATCACCTACTGGATGCCATCGGCGATTTGCCGTTGTCCTCGGTAGGAAACAAGACGATGAAATCTCTAGTTGAGCGTTTGGCTAACAAGAAACTGGCACCAGCGACGATTAGGAATATCACGCTGGTAGTAAAACTCGTTCGCTCGTCGGCAGAAGATGAGGATGGCAATCAGTTGTACCCGATGAAATGGAATCGCCGATTCATCGACATGCCGGAAGTGGACAGCAACAAGCAACGCACACCGTCATTCGTCGGAGAGCAAGTTACGCGGATCGTGGAAGCAGCAACGGGCAGAATGCAGATGGTTTGTATCCTGTTCGCCGCGAGCGGATTGCGGGCTGGTGAACTTACTGGCTTAGAAGTCCGTCACTTCGATGGAACATCCGTCAAGGTCGAACAAGCGGTGTGGGGCGGAAACGGGAGAGTTGGCAGTCCAAAAACCAAGAACAGTTATCGGACTGTGGATCTTCACCCCGATGTCTCCACTCTACTCAAACAGTTCATCGGCAAACGCACAGCTGGTTTTATTTTCCAGACCAGCGGTGGGAAGCCTTTGAGCCAAACGAATCTCCTACGGCGGGAATTTCACCCGTTGCTAGAAACCCTCGAAATCGACCAATGCGGCTTCCATGCGTTCCGTCGCTTTCGGAATACACATCTTCGCAACTCGCTTTGCCCGGATGGTCTGCTTAAGTTTTGGATGGGCCATTCCGCCAAAGATATGTCAGATCACTATGACAAGGTCCGCGACGATGTGCAGTTCCGCAGGGACGTTTCGCGTGCGATGGGCGTAGGTTTCGACCTTCCGAAAACCCTTACCCCGAAGCGTTTGGCAGAGAAAAAAATCTCCCAATCGGGCGTTATCGGGCGTTACGCGGAAGCGGTCGAATCGGTGCTAAGTAGCTGAAGAATGTTTGGTAGGGGCGGTGGGGATCGAACCCACGACCTTCGGCTTAAAAGGCCGCTGCTCTACCACTGAGCTACGCCCCTAAAATCGTTACAACATCTTACACGAAAAAAACTTGGCGCACATGCGCGGTTAGGGCGCCATGCAAAGCAGATGGCGGCTGCGCGAGGTAGTGGGACGTTGGCGCGGACGCTGTTTCCACCGTTGGCTCGGGCGCTGATCCCGTCATTGGCTGCAAGTGCTTCGTGGTACGGCCAGACCGAAACACCTATGCGGCGAAGTTTTCGCTGATGCGGACTGATATTGTATGCTTCAGCCTGCCGAAAGGCGCACGTCGATTGGAGAAATTCAATTCATGGGTAAATCATCGCGAATAGTTCTGCGCCTTTTGATTCGGTTGACGCTGTTGGCAGTGGCGCTTCAACATGCTGAAACTATTTGTTCAGCGCAGCAATTTTCACCGAGTCTTTATTCCGGGCTGCACTGGCGATTCATCGGTCCATTCCGCGGAGGGCGCTCGAATGCTGTTACAGGAGTGCCGGGACAGCCGAGCACTTTCTATTTTGGGTCTGTGGGAGGCGGGGTTTGGAAATCTGAGAACTCAGGAAGGACTTGGACGCCGATTTTCGACTCGCAGCCAGTGCCTTCGATTGGCGCCATCGCGGTGGCTCCGTCGAATCCGAACGTGATTTACGTAGGTACGGGCGAATCCGACATGCGCTCGCAAATCTCGTTCGGCAACGGCGTGTACAAATCAACCGACGCTGGGAAAACGTGGACGCACGTTGGGCTTGATGACACGCGGCAGATTGGACGCATTCTGGTCGATCCGCGAAATGCGGATATTGTTTTTGTGGCAGCGCTTGGACACGCTTACGGCGGTAATGCCGAGCGGGGAGTGTATCGGTCGAACGACGGCGGCGCGTCTTGGAAAAAAGTGTTGTCTAAGAACAACGATGTCGGTGCGATTGATCTGGCCTTCGATCCGCAGGATTCGCGAACCGTTTATGCCACGCTTTGGAATACGCGACGGCCACCGTGGAGCATTTATCCTCCAGCTTACGGGCCTGGGAGCGGAATATTTAAATCGACGGACGGCGGCGACAACTGGCAACAACTGGGCGGCGGATTACCTAGCGAGCGAGTGGGGCGGATTGGGATTGCTGTTGCTCCGACAAATTCAAAGTTGCTTTACGCCATTGTGGATGCGAAAGAAGGAGGGCTTTACCGGTCGAACGATGGCGGCGCTTCCTGGCAAAAAACATCAGGCGATCGCCGAATCTGGGGACGCGGATGGTATTTCTGCAATGTGGTTGTAGATCCGAAAGACGCGGAAACAGTGTACGTGTCAAACACTTCGCTCTACCGTTCCACTGATGGCGGCAAGAACTGGACAGCAATAAGAGGCGCACCCGGCGGCGACGATTATCACCAGTTGTGGATTTATCCGGACGATCCGAAGCGGATGGTTCTCGCGAGCGACCAGGGCACGATCATCAGTGAAGACGGCGCGACTACTTGGAGTTCCTGGTACAACCAACCTACCGCGCAGCTTTATCACGTGGCTGCGGATTATCGGTTCCCTTACTGGGCTACCGGCGCGCAACAGGATAGCGGAGCGGTGGGCGTTCCCGAACGCAGCGGCCACACCGAAATTTCAACGCATGATTGGAGTGGAATTTGCGCGGGGGATGAAGCTGGCTACACCGCGCCTGACCCTCTACATCCTGAGATACTTTTCGGCGACAACGTTACGAAGTGCAATGTAATTACCGGCGAATTGCGCAATGTTTCGCCCGAGTTGAGTCGCAAGGGTCCGTTCCGCCGAACCTGGACGCTGCCGCTGGTTTTTTCTGAAGCCGACCCACGCGCGCTTTATTTCAGTGACCAGTTTTTGTTTAGGACATTGGACGGTGGAAACAGCTGGGAGCAGATTAGCCCTGATTTGACGCGGGAGGATCCCGGCGTGCCGTCGAACCTAAACGAAGCGACAGCTGCCGATGCACCTGTGGAGAAACGGCGCGGCGTGATTTACACAATTGCGCCTTCGCCGATTGCCGCGCACGCCGATTTGATATGGATCGGCACGGACGACGGATACATTCAGAAGACGGTTGATGGCGGCAAGGCTTGGGAGAACGTGACGCCGCGCGAGTTCACTGGCTGGAGCAAGATCGTGATGATGCAGGCGTCACATTTTGATGCCGACGAAGCGTACGCAGCCGTGGATCGTCATCGGCTGGAAGATAACGACCCTTATATTTATCGCACCCGCGACGGTGGGAAAACCTGGCAGCGAATTACGAAGGGGCTACCCGCAGGCGTGTACATGCAGACCGTGAAGGAAGACCCGAACCGCAAAGGTTTGCTTTTTGCGGGGACGGAACTTGGTTTGTTTGTTTCCTTCAACGATGGCGACAACTGGCAATCCTTGCAGCTGAATTTGCCGCCCGTTTCGATGCGCGACCTTGCGATTCACGACGATGATTTGATTGTCGCGACACATGGGCGGGGCTTTTGGGTTTTGGATGACATTACGGCGCTGCGGCAGATCAATGAGAAAGTGGCACAGTCAGAGGCGCTCTTGTTTCAGCCAGCCGATGCTATTCGCATGCATGCGGGAACGGACTACGCGTCGCCTATGCCGCGCGACGAAGCGCTCGCGGAGAATCCGCCTGTGGGCGCGATGATTGATTATTATTTGAAATCGCCCGCGAGTAGTCCGGTGGTAATTGAGATTCTCGATGGAAAAGGCCAACTCGTTCGCCACTATTCGAGCGAGGACAAAGCGCCTCCCGTGAAACCCGAAACGCTTGACTTCCCTGCGTTCTGGAGACCTGCGGCAAAGCCATTAGCGGGCGAGGCCGGGATGCACCGCTGGATTTGGGATCTTCATTACACGGCGGTTCCAGGGAGCACTCATTTGGTGGGTGACGAATTTGTTGTCGCACCTCGCGGAGTAACTGCGCTGCCGGGAACTTACACGGTGAAACTGACTGTTGGCGGCCAAAGCTACTCTCAGTCGCTAAAGCTTCAGATGGACCCGAGAATAAAAGCCTCCCTTACGGAACTGCGGAAACAGTTTGACGCTGCGACGGGAGTATCACGCCGGCAAGCTGAAATCAGCGAAGCGCAAAGGAGCGTAAATCAACTTCTATCGCAGGCGCGTAAAGCTCGTTCGCAAGTTCACGATGATGCTTCGCTCGTGTCGGCACTGGATGCGCTTATCGCGAAAGCGGAAGACATCGCGGGAACGCCGCCAGCTCACTTCGGGATGGTTCCGTCGAAACCAGCAGCGGAGCACACAGATTTAGAATCGCTGAGCAGGAAGCTTGCGAAAATCTTTTCCGCGATAAACGACGGTGACGCGGCGCCTACCGAAGATGCCATACGGGCATTTATCGGAGCGCAGACAGATAGCGCGTCCGTGATGGCGAAATGGAACGCCGTTATGACTAAAGACCTTCCTGAAGTGAACGGCCAACTGAAGCAAGCCGGGCTTCCGTCAATTGTGATCGGAGCGCAAGGCCCGGCACCTGCGGAAGAAGCGCCGAGTGATGATGATGACAACACGAACTAGTCCGGCAGATTTCTAGCTCGAACGTATTTGCCCGGATCCTTCAGTGGCAGGCCTTATTCGCAACTCAATCGGCCGAGGGGACTTCGCTCGGTGTTGCGATTGGGCGCTTGCGTTTCCAAAGGTAATCTTTGCGGAGTTTTTCCTGATGTTTCTTTACCTGGCGCTCAATTTCGGCAAAGGCCGCTTTGGCGCAGGCACGAACATCTTTGTCGGCGCCTACACCTGTGGCGTGCAAGGTGCCGGTGGGAAGAGTTAGATTCAACGAAAAACTAAATTCGTGCTGGTGCGGATTCTTTTCCAGCGATTCATGGAGCAGGACAGAATCCGCGGGATAGCGTTTCAAGAGCCTGTTGAGCTTCGCAACGTAATGTTCGGTTTCGCGTTCAATGGTTTCCCGCAATTCCGGTTCGATATGGCTGTAGGTGATTTTCATCGGAGCACCTTATGTAAAATTGACGATAGAGTGGAAGGAGGGGTCGCATAGAAGACAGTTTGAGGATAACGCTCGATACCCCGCGTTTGCAACTTATGTTCCGCAGATTTCCATTGGCAGGCTGCCGCGCGTTTTTGAAGCTTTCGCCGGATTGACACGCAAGACGGAACAATCATAGGCTGCCAACGATGATGCGTATCAGCCGCAAGTCCATCGAAAGACAAATGGAACCCATGCAACGCGCGAGAGTCTTGGTGGGGCCCGCGGGATGGGCTTACAAGGATTGGAACGGAATAGTTTACCCGACACCCCGCGCGCGCGATTTCCATCAAGCCGCTTATCTAGCAGAATTCTTCGACACGATTGAAATCAATACTTCCTTTTACCATCCGCTCCAGGCATCGCATGCGGCGCAATGGATACGACGCGTAGCAGCGAACCCGCGCTTTACGTTCACAGCTAAACTGTGGCAGAAATTCACGCACGAAGGCGGCACAAATCTGGAGGATGAGAAAGCGGTGCGCGCGGGATTCGATCTTTTGCGTGGGGCAGACAAGCTTGGCGCGGTGTTGCTGCAGTTCCCTTTTTCATTTCACTTTGAAAGCGAAAGCCTCGCTCGTTTGACGCAGATACTTGATTCTTTTCGCGATTATCCGTTGGTGGTGGAGGTGCGGCACTCGTCCTGGGCCAATCCAAAATTTTACGAGCTGCTGCATGAGCGCGGCGTGGGATTCTGCAACATCGATCAGCCGATCATTGGGCGGTCGATAGAGCCAAGCGAACAGGTGACGTCGCCGATCGGGTATGTGAGATTGCATGGCCGCCGGTACGACACTTGGTTCAGCGACGATCCGGCAGCGCCGGTGGAGGAGCGCTACAACTACTTATACTCGGATGAGGAATTGGAACCGTGGGCCGAAAGGGTTCGCAACGTATCAAAAATTACGAAAACCACTTTCGTGATCACGAACAATCATTTCCAAGGTAAAGGCGTGGTCAACGCACTTCAACTTATTCACTTGCTCGACGGTCATAAGGTGAAAGTTCCGGAGACGCTGCGCCACCATTATCCACAACTTGATTTGATCGCGACGGAGCCATCCAAAGAACCGACTTTGTTTCCACTTCCGCCGAAATGAATGGCCAACATGAGATTGAAATCTGCAAAAATCGGCGGAGCTACACCCTTTGCTGGTGACTGCAGAAAGTTCTGTGTTCTCGGAAACTACTTCTTGAAAAGATCCTCAAAAGCTTTGCGCGCGTCGTTGGGACGTCCAGCGGCTGGAGCAGCAGTGGGCGTGGCGGCAGCGTAGTTTACCGGCGAAGTATCTTTTTCGACGGTCATGCGCAGTTCAAAGAACGTGCAATCGTTCTTGGCGTCTTTCTTCGCGATGCGTTCTGGAATGGGCTGGGTGCATTCGAATTGCCTGCCAGTATCGAAGTGGACGCACTGTTTGCAGGAGTGCATCTCAGCATGGCATCGGGGACACTGGCCAGTAGGATCGAATCCGGGCATCAGGACCGCGCCGCAGCTGGAGCATCGGGCCCTCATCACGGTTCCGACCATGCGCGGCGTTCGCGGGCCCATCATTTCCTGTTTTGGGCGCGGCTCACCCTTGGGACGCGAGTCTCCGTTTGAGCGTTCGCTTCTTTCTCTTTTTTTGTCTTCGGATTCGCGGTCGCTGTAGCCCCTCTGCTTATACTTCCGGTCCATCGGACCTCCTGGGGGTTGCCAAATCATACTCGAAATCGAGTGTGAGTCTTAAAAATGAAAATACTCTTAGATATCGGACTGGTAACAACATGGTCGCGATCGCGTTACGAGATTGGGTCACGAGGTCGCCCCGTTCTTTCGATTCGCCCAGAAACCGGACAAACCTTCAAAGGGCAGGTCAGGCTGCAGGAAAGTTTTCGGTTGGCCGGCTGCTGCAAGGAGCGCTTCCGCGGCCAGATAACCGCTTCGGACCGCGCCTTCCATGGTGGAAGGCCACCCGGTACGAGTCCAATCGCCAGCCAGAAAAAGATTCTTTACGGAACTAACTTGCGCCGGGCGCCAGCGATCCACGCCGGGCGCGGGCGAAAATGTCGCGTTGACTTCCTTGATCACGGTAGCCTTGCGCAATTGCGCGTCGCGAGTGGCAGGCAAAACATCGGCGAGATCGCGACGGCAGATATCGATAATTTCCTGGCGCGACTTTTGTACAAGGTCATACGACGCGCTGATTACAAGCTGGAGATACTGGCCGTCCGCATCCGCGCTGAGAAACTTTTCGCTTTGAGAAGTTGGACGCGCGCCCGCGCCATTGGTTTCAGCGGTTCTATATAACAGAGATTTGTTAAACACCCACTGAGTGGTGTGATCGAGCAATGTGAGGAACGGCTCGGTCATCACCGTGCGGTCGTACCACAGATGAACGCCGGTGATCGGCGAATTCTTGATATTAGGCAAACCTGAAAGCGCTCCATTCCGTTCGCCCATTTCTTTCGGCAACAAACTCAACAGCGCCTCATGAGGCACGGCGGCAACGCATGCATCCGCTGAGGTTTCGGTGCAGTCATCCATCACGACACTTTCGAAGCGATTGTCTCGGACACGAATTTCGCGGATGCCAGCGCGCAATCGCACTTCTCCGCTGCGGCGCAGCACGGCTTCGCGGCAACCTTCGTATAATTCAGCTAAAGGCACGGACGGAATCCCCACACGATATCCATCTCTATTTGCAAGAAAGCCTTTCCAGAAAACTTCAATCCCATAACGCGCGTCGGTTCGCGATAATTCCTCGTCGAGAGCGCTGACCAGCACCACACGCCAGAAGCGATCTATCGCGGCGGGCGTCTGCTTCATTCGCTGTAGCCAATCAAGCATCGAAAGCCCATCGATGCCTGGCGGATGGCCGCCTGCCGTGGCGATGGCCATCATGGCGTTCGCGATGCCGCGCTTGTCCGCCAAATTCAACGAACTGAAAAGCAGAAACGATGGCGCCAGATGCATCGGCGCAGGCAGCGGCGACGATTCCATGGTCGAACGGCGGCCCTGCGCGTCCACAAAATAAAGCCGGTCGTAAAAACGAATCTTTCCGGCGGCGCCAACGCGAGAATAAAAATCGGCTAAATTTGTGCAGCACCCCAGCGTGACGTGCTGGCAGTTGTCCACTTCACTGCCATCCGGCAATGTGTAGGATGTAGCGCGCCCGCCCAGGTGGGGACGCTTTTCGAGCAGGCGGACTTGAAGGCCCGCTTCAGCCAGCGCGACGGCGGAGGAAAGCCCTGCCAGACCGCCGCCGATCACTAGAACGCTTTGCGAGGGCATCCTTCTTCCACCAACCGCTCATCCCCGCCGTCAGGAGATATTGAATTTTTTCGGCACTGGACAACGAAACGCGCGACGAAAACACGTCGAAATTGCATTCTTCGATCCGTGCCAGGAGACTGCTGTACGTTCGAATCAAAGCCCAGAGTGTGGCGCGGCTGTCGGCATCCACGCGATCAACCAGCGAGGCGCCTTCACGATAGAAATGCCAGGCGCGATCGGACTCAAATTCGAGCAACTCTTGAAGCTGCGGAGTGAGCGGGCCGGAAAGTTGAGATTGAGTTATTCCGAACCTTTCCAGATCTTCCTGCGGAAGATAGACCCTTCCCATTTCGAGATCAGTGCGAACGTCACGAATAATGTTGGTCAACTGAAACGCCAGACCCAGGCGCTCGGCTAGATCCGGAGCCTTTGGATCACGAAAGCCGAAAACGTGCAGACAAGTGAGTCCGACAGTGCCGGCAACACGATAACAGTATTCCGAGAGCCGGTCGAATGTGGCATAGGTGGAAACGGTCAAATCCATTTCCGCGCCCAGAATCAGATCGTGAAAATAGCGCGACGGAATTTCGAAGCGCGCAATGGTATCGGCAAGCGCCGGGAGAATCGGGTTCGCGCTAGCGCGGCCGGCAATCGCGTCGTCGAGCATCCCGCGCCAGCGAGCAAGGCCTTCGCGCTTGGAGTCGAGATCGCCCGGCTCGTCGGAAACGTTGTCTACGAGACGCATAAAAGCATAGAGGGCGCAAAGAGCGTTGCGCTTTTCCTTGCGCAGGCCGAAAAAGGCAAGATAGAAGCTGCTGCGGGATTCTCGAGCGATTCGCGCGCATTCGACATAGGAGGCCGCAACGCCGCCGGTATCGGATTGCCTCGCCGCGACGGAACGGGAGGACGGACGAATAACGGGATCCGGTTCCGCCGATGTTGCTGCCCGTTCGTAGGCCGAAGGATTAGCGCCACTCGAAAAGACTCGCGTGGCAAGTGCGCCGGCTAACAGGCGCATTTGAGTCCATTTCGTAAGGGCGGGGCGATGCTGGAGTGTGTTGTAACCCGAAACTTCAATGGCATCGAGAATCGCGAGGCCGCCTTTGCTGAACATTTCCAAGTCAACGCGCAGGAACGGTTCGACGGTCTGGGCGAGCGGAAGCCCTGCTTGAAAAAGAGCGCGTGTGCGTTCAATCAGGGATTTCATGAGCGACACGTAGCGCGTATCGAATTTTCGCGCCAAGATATCAGCTTCTGTTAAACCGTGCTCGGCAAGCGCATTCAGTGGAATATAAATACGCCCTTTGTCGAGGTCGCGCGAAACATCCTGCCAGAAATTCGCGAGCTGCAAGGCGGTACAAGTGTAGTCGGAGAGTTTTTGCCGCGCTTGGTCTCGATAGCCACAGAGGTAAAGAACGAGCCTGCCGACCGGATTCGCCGAGTACACGCAATAGTCAATCAGGGAATCCCAGTCCGGATAGCGGTGCACCGTTTGATCCTGCCGGAAAGCACGCAACAAATCGGTGAAGGGCTCAGAAGGAATGTTCTTTGCGCGGATCGTTTCGCGCAGGGCGATCAAGACGGGATGAGCAGGTCCGCGATCGCGCTCAAAAATTGTTCGCAGCTCTTCTTCCCAAGCATCGAGCAACGCCAGCGCACGGACGGGATCGGCGACTTCGTCGCCCAAGTCGTCCGACCACCGGCAGTAGGCGTAAACATTGTAGAAATCCTGATGCAGGCGACGGGGCAGCAGGCGGGAGACAACATTGAAGTTCTCATAGTGATGGGTAGCCAACCAGCGTGTGTAGCGCTGTGCCTCGGCGGGGTCGCAGCCCTCCGCGGGAAGATTGCGCGCAATTTGCAATTCAGGTGTGGCTAACATGGTGCCCTGGTTCGGGCGGCGGTTGTTCCAGTTCAAATTACTACAACTTCTTGTATTGATGCCAGTTCGATCGCCTAGGGAATGACGGCCGTCTTCATTTCGCCATTGCGGTTCTTCATGTGTTCAAAAACCTGGGGCAAATCAGACAGCGGCGATTCGCCAGTGATAAAGTCGCTAGCCCGGATTTCGCCGCGCGCAATGGTCTCTAGCGCTTCGCGCATAAACCGGGGCGTGTGATGAAACGTGGATTTGATGGTGATTTCCGAATAATGCAGCGCCGTGGGGTCGATTTTCACTTCGGTGCCGCGCGGACAGCCGCCAAATAGATTTACAGTACCGCCCTTTCGAACCATTTGGAGCGCCCACTGCCAGGTGGTTGCAGTACCGACGGCTTCAATCACGGCGTCGGCTCCGCGGCCTTCCTCGGTTATCTGTCGCACTAAACCAACCGGATTCTCAATTTCCGCGGCGTCAAACGCGGCGACCGCTCCCAGCCGCTCAGCCAAGCGCATCTGGCTTTTGCGCTTGCCGATGGCGATCACGCGCATGCCGCGTCCGGAAAGGATGCGGATAAATTTAAGTCCGATGGGCCCGCAACCGATCACGACTACCGTGTCGCCGCGGTTGACTCCCATTTCGTGAATGCCGCGCAGCACGCAGGCCAGAGGCTCGGCCATGGCCGCGTCAACAAAGGAAACATTTTCCGGAATTTGCAGCATGTTCTGACGCACGATTCTTCCGGGGATGCGGATGTATTCCGCGTAAGCACCATTGTTGAAGAGCAAATCTTCGCAAAGGTTCGGCTGACCCTTACGGCAGTAAAGGCAAACGTTACACGGCGCGGAATTTGCCGGCACGACGCGCACGCCTTCGCGAATCCAGCCATTCACAGCGCTTCCCTTTAATTCCACGACGCCGGCCAGCTCGTGACCGAAAAGCGAAGGCGGCTTGATCATGCGCTGATGAAATCCCTGCTTCCAGACTTTCAAATCCGTGCCGCAGGTGAGCGCCACTTCCACGCGGACCAATACTTCGTCGTCGGCCAAGACGGGAATGTCGACACGCTCGACTTTCAGATCTTCAGCGCCGTAGAGCACAGCCGCTGTCATGTGACCATTACGTTCGCGATCTACACTCATTCGTGACGTATCACCACTTTTAAGGTATCACCCGCCGGGCGGGCCGCCAACTCCAGCGCTTCCCCAATTTGCTCCAGTGGGAAACGGTGCGAGATCAATTCTTGGACGGGCAGCTTACGATCGAAAACAAGTGCTGCCGACTCGTCCTGGTCGTCCACCGAAGCGCTATAACTGCCGAGAATCTCTTTTTCTTCCACGCCCACCGCCGCAGCCGGAAAGGCCAGCTGCATGACCGGATCGTTGTGCGCAAACAATAGTATGCGCCCTCCGGGCCGAGTTAGCGCTAAAGCTTCTGGAACTAATGCCGGACTAGGCACAGCCAAGAGAACCGCATCCGCTCCGCGTCCATCGGTGCGGCTGCGAATCTCTTCGAGCAAGTTCGCGGCGCCTGGGTCAAAGGAATCTTTTGCGCCGAAGCGCTTACTTGCGGCGCGGCGTCCGGGCATAGGGTCGCTGGTGAATACTTCAGCGCCTTCGTATTTTGCCAGCAACATCAACAGCATTCCGATCGGGCCTTGACCTATCACAAACACGGTCTCATTTTTAGCAACGCGCGCTTTTCGTACAGCTTTCAGGCAGGTATTTACCGGTTCGACGAAAGTGGCTTCCTCGAAAGTCACGTCCGCAGGCAACGCAATCATTCCGCGTTCAACAATCCAAGGCATCGCGCGAACGTACTCCGCAAAGCCTCCGCCATTGGGATCGAAGCCAGCGGTAAGTCCGACCTTTTTGTATCCTGCACACTGCGAAAAGAGTTTTCGCTCGCAATAAAAGCAGGCATCGCATGGGATATGGTGAAAGCTCACCACGCGGTCACCGGGCTTGAATTTCGTGACGCCGCGGCCGACTTTAACAACCGTGCCAGCAAGTTCATGACCTAGAATCTGCGGAGGCGGGATGAAGCCATGATGAATTTTTTTAATGTCCGTGCCGCAGATGCCGCAGGCGGCCACGCGAAAGAGAAGTTCGCCCTCACCGATTTCAGGAATCGGCACAGACTCGACCGTTACGCGGCCCTTGCCGCGATAGACGCCCGCGCGCATGTGTCCGTCAGCCGGACGCTGATTTTTCCGGTGGGGCGAACTCTCGGATTCAATTGGACTGATCGTTAAGCTCATACAACTTCTAAAACGCTCCTGCGGTTAATTTTGTTTCAAGCGGCGCCGTGCGATTTGCCAACGCGGCAACGTAGGCGTCCAGAAAACGCGCCAGCGACTGCGCTGCTACCCGGCTATTTTTGCCGAGGCGAACCAGCCCCGGAAGAGACTGCGGTTTGAGGGCGACCTGACCGAGCACGCGAGGAATGCTGACTTGCCCTTCGTCCGTAAGAATTTCGGCCATATCAATGGGCAAATCTTCGTCAAGCATGTCGCTTATCGCGCGAATAGCAACGGCCGGAACTCCCACGTTTTGCGCCGCGCGCAGAATTTCGAAACTTTCCATTTCTACGGCGTCGGCCTTTGCGCTGAGAGCCTGTTTCTCACGCGCAGTTGAAATCACATGATCAGCGCTATAAAACTGGTCAACTAACTTCGCGCCGGATTCAGCAGCGAACGATACGAGGGCGCCACTGCATTGGATTACACGGCTCGCGCCATCAGCAGGAACCGCTTCGGAGAAAACGCTTCGGGCAGCCAAGATTTCTCCGATGCCGTAGTTACTTTGTAGACCACCGGCCAATCCGGATGAGATGCAGCAATCAAAAGCATCAAATTCACCACGCATTACCTGTGGGGCGGTCAGCGCGGCTTGCCTGGCGCCGACTCCGGTTAATGCAACGGTTACCTGCGCAGACGCGAATTCCCCTACATGTACTTCCACGTTGCCCAGCTTTGCCGGCTTGAAATCGTGCGAGGCGCGCCAGGGAGCGAATTCGTTTTCCAATGCGAATGTGACGAGAATTCTCACTGCCATTCCTTACGCCGCGGCGGCTTGAGCGACAGACTTGTTTCCTGCGCCGGCGTTCAAATATCCGTGCTGCTGATACCAGGTCACAGCGCGTCCGAGGGCAGCTTCAACCGAAGTAGGTTTGTAGCCAAGTTCGCGTTCGGCTTTGTCACTCTCTACAAACATGCGATGGCGAGACATCTTTACGCCTTCAACGGGAATCTGCGGCTCGCGTCCAGCAAGGCGGGAGAACCATTGGTCCGCGTAGCCGGCAGCCAGCGCCACCGCATGCGGCAAACGCACGCGCGGGGCCGGACGGCCCGTAATCGCAGATAATGCGTCGAGAATCTGCTTCAATGTCATGTTGCGCCCGCCCAGAATATATCGCTGGCCGACGCGGCCTTTTTCTGCGGCCAACAAATGCCCTGCGGCGATGTCTTCCACCGGAGCCACGTTCAATCCAGTATCAACGTACGCAGGCATCTTGCCCTTCAAGAAATCCAAGATGATGCGGCCAGTCGGCGTCGGCTTCCAATCCCAGGGCCCTACAGGCGCGGTAGGATTTACGATGACGACCGGAACGCCAGCGGAGACAGCTTCTACGGCAACCTGCTCGGCCAAAAACTTCGAACGCTTATAGTGCCCTATCATTTCATTTAGCGAAGCCTGCGTGTCTTCGTTTGGTAGCGCTCCATTCCGCGGAACCGCAATGGTCGCCACAGTGCTGGTATATACGATGCGCTCAACGCGTGCATGTCGGGCTGCCGCGAGGAGCTTGCGGGTACCCTGGACGTTAGTTTCGTAAATCTCTTCGGGCCGCGGCGTCCACAAGCGGTAATCGGCAGCCACATGAAAAACTCTACGGATTCCGTGCATGGCGCGTTCCAGAGATTCTTGGTCGCTCAGGTCGCCTTCAAAATACTCTACATGTAACCCAGCAAGAGCTTCTAAGTTGCTGTTCGGACGAACCAGAACGCGAACCGATTGACCTGCACTGACAAGTTGCCGGGCGACATGGCTACCTACGAAGCCAGTGGCACCCGTAACAAGCGTGGTCATAAAATGCGGAAGACCTCATCCTGCTGCTGGTTCGATGGAGCTACTGGAATAACTCTCTTGCTTGAACCGTAGCCGTTGCCATCGGAGTGAGAGCTGCCGTTTCCCTGAGCGTTTGCCTTGGCTTGGAGTTCCCGTTCGTTCGGCTCGCCGATCAGCCCACCCATTTTCCCGGACAAGGTCCAGGTTAGCATCTTCCAAGTATCACCGAGCTTCTTGTTTCCACCCAGAACGGCGGAGGCTTCGTATCCTGCGTGGACCATGCAATCTTCGCAACGAGGATCGCGGCCGCGGCCGTATTTTTCCCACGGAGTGTTATCGATGAATTCCTTGAAGGTGGCGTGGTGCGCATCGGTCATCAGATAGCACGGGCCTTTCCAGCCGCGCGGGTTGTAAGTCGGGTTGCCCCAGGCGGTACACATCAACTCACGCTCGCCGCGAAGATATTCCATGTAAATCGGCGAGGTGACGATGTTGTAGCGTTCGAGGAGCTTGCTGGCCTGTTTGAATTTGTCGCGAATTTCGTCGCGCGACATGAAAATTTCCTTGGTCATCACGGCGGCATAGGAATAGGCCGGAGAAATCATGTGGCCGTCGACGCCCAGCGTTTGCAGGTAAGCGAAAAGGTCGGCAATTTCTTCGATGTCAGTTTCCTTGTAAACGGTCGTGTTGGAAGTGACCAGGAAGCCCGCAGCTTTAGCAGCCTTGATGCCTTCGATTGCTTCGCGAAACACTCCGTCGCGCTCGACGCAAATATCGTGGGTCTTTTCGAGACCATCCAAGTGAACGTTGAAAAAGAGGCGCGAAGTGGGCTTGAATTCCTTCAGACGCTTGCGGATGAACATACCGTTGGTGCAGAGATAAATGTGTTTTTTGCGGTCGAGGATTTCTTTCACCAAGCGATCGAGCTCGGGATAAATCATTGGTTCGCCGCCGCAAAGAGAAACGATTGGGGCGCCGCAATCATCTACCGCCTTCAAGCATTCTTCGACGGTCAACATTTCGTTGATGGTGGACTTGTATTCGCGAATTCGACCGCAGCCCGTGCAGGTAAGATTGCAGGCATGCAACGGTTCGAGCATCATCACCAGCGGGTACTTCTCTGCGCCACTCATCTTCTTGTTGGTAAGATACCCGGCCATGCTGGTGGTCAAGCTTAAAGGCACTCTCATTCATTACCCCCGTTGTCTTCCGATTAGATGCTGCAACTCCGCCGCGGGAATCTGCATACCGACAAAAGGACGTCGACCTTTAGACAAATTGTCGTAACGCGCCAAGGCATAAAGCGGGAAGGAGTTTCGATACAGATGATATTTAAGATAAAAGACGCATGGGAATCCGGTGCCGGTAAATTCGGGCTCGTCCCAGGTACCGTCAGAATTCTGCTGCTCCAGGAGCCAGGCAACGGCGCGCTCAACGGCAGGATCATCCGGGCCCACTGTGGCGAGGAGACCGATCAGACCCCAAGCGGTTTGCGAGGCAGTGCTCTTCCCTTTGCCCTTGAGCGCGGGATCGTAATAGGAAAGGACCGATTCGCCGAAACCGCCGTCGCGGTTTTGAACTGAACGCAGCCAGTCGGCAGCGCGCTGGCAATCCGGCTGATTGGACATGCCGATCTTTTCGAGCGCTCGTAACACACCGCTCGTTCCATAAACGTAATTCACACCCCAGCGGCCGAACCATGAGCCATCCGGCGTTTGTTCATGACGAATGAAAGCGCGAGCTCGCTGGATGACAGGATGATCGGCGGGCCAACCTATCTGCCCCAGGCATTCCACGGTGCGCGCGGTAACGTCAGCGGTAGAAGGGTCGAGCATGGCGTTGTGGTCGGCGAACGGAATGTGATTCAGAAATTGCAAATTGTTCTCGTGGTCGAATGCGCCCCAGCCGCCGTCACCATTTTGCATACTGACGAGCCAGGCCAGGCCACGGCGCATGGAGTTACGGAGACGCTCTGAGTCCGGATCGTCGACTCTGCCGAGAGCCATCAAGACAAATGCGGTGTCATCCACGTCGGGGTAAAAATCGTTGCGGAACTCAAAAGCCCACCCGCCGGGATCGGCGTTCTGATTCTTCACTTGCCAATCGCCGGAGCCGAGAATTTGATTGCGAACAATCCATCGCTCAGCATTGATTAGGGCTGGATGAGCGGGGTCGAGGCCGGCTTCTTCAAGCGAGACCATGGCGATGGCGGTGTCCCACACCGGCGAGATGCAGGGTTGGACGCGAATCGTTTCGTCCTCTTCAATTTCATAGCGCGCCAGAAACTTAATTTCGCGATCGACCAAAGGATCGTCCTGATCCGCACCTTCGGCGAGGAGGGCATAGATCGAATTCATCATGGCCGGATATATGGTCGCCAGCCCTTCGCTTCGCTCCAAGCGCTCAAGCATCCAGCGCCGAGCATAAGACAGGGCTAGTTTGCGGAAGGGCTTCCAGCGCGAGCGCTCATAGATTTTCAGGGCGCGATCAAGAACCAGAAATACGTTGCGCCAGGTGATGACGCGTTTGTCCCAATCGAAGGAGTGCGGCTTTTCGCCTTTTGTTTTGAAAAGCTCGTTAACGGTGACGCCTTGCGGCAAATGCCAATCAGGTTTGTTCGCATAGACTATGGAAAGAGGAATGACAATGCCGCGGGTCCACGAGGACATCTCGTAAATGTTGATGGGCACCCACTCCGGCAGGAGCATTAATTCCGGCGGAATGGAGGGAACGATACTCCAATCGATGGCGCCCACTATCGCGAAGTAAAATCGAACGTAGGAATTTGTAGCTTCGAGACCGCCCAATGCGATAACTTTTTCTCTTGCGCGCACGACGTGAGGCGCGTCAACGGGATCGCCAGCCAACCGAAGCGCCAAGTATGCTTTTACGGTGGCATTCAGCTCGGACGGCCCGCCTTCAAAAATGTTCCAACCGCCATCTGGAAGCTGCTTTCTGCGGATATAATTTGCGAGTTTTCCTACTTTGGGAGAATCGAGTTGACCGAGTACATGCAGATAGACAATGTAGTCGGATTCGAGAGTTGTGTCAGCCTCAAGCTCGCCCCACCAGTAGCCTTCCTGTGATTGCGCGGATAACAGCCATTCCGCGCTGCGGGATATGGCTTGTTCGACCTGAAATTCGAAATCGCGGACTGGAGCCGTGGCTTGGGCGCCACTACTAAATGAGAAATCTGTCCGTGATCTTGAGTTTGGTGTCATCTATCCTCAGTGATATACCATCAACCAACCGCCAATGTGGTACCAGGCAGTTTTCAAGCGACCTATGTAACAACCCTCGCCCTGTTTATTCCGAACTGGTGAACGATGGACGGCGCTGGCCCTGCCCACGGCGAGCACCGGTGCTCAATTCTTTTTACGGACCAAGCCTTGTGCAACTCTGGCTGACCCCTCAGTCACCGACCAGCCCACCCGTGCTTAAAGCTATCTGACCGGCCGAGAAAAGTTTACTTTAAACGCCCCTCCGAGTCTAGGTCTGAACCGTAACAGTACTATTATCTTTGGGTTTGACTCCCGGGTCAACCCGAAAACATGACTCCGTTGTATGGGATGACACAAAGGCTCAAATGGGTGCAGTGATCAGTCGCTCATTGATATAGGTCTCGTCGATATGCACGTGCGCAAAGGGGGTAATGGCGAACGGAAGGCGAAAACATCGCATTTCGACGCTCACACTCAGGCTTATGCCGATTGGATATTCGAGCTGTTGTTGTGGAAATAGCGGCGGCTAGGACTTCACCTTCTCGATCTTTTCGACACGCTCGAGCAACTCCGGAAGCCGGGCGAACGCCGCATATTGTTTTTTGTACTTTTCGATTAAGCGTGCGGGAGTTCCCCAAACCGTCTGGCCTTGCCGAATCGTCTTTCCAGTCGGGACCCCTGCCTGTGCGCCGACAATAGCGCGATCCTCGATGGTGCAATGGTCACCGAGGCCAACTTGTCCGGCTAGAATTACGCTTTCGCCTAACGAAGTGCTGCCTGAAATTCCCGTTTGAGCGGCCACGAGTGAACGCTTGCCGATGGTGACGTTGTGAGCTACTTGCACAAGATTATCAATTTTGACTTCAGAGGCGATTCGCGTAACGCCTAGCGATCCACGATCGATAGTGGTGTTGGCGCCGACTTCTACGTCATCGCCAATTTCGACAGAGCCGACCTGAGGAAATTTCCAATGCCGGCCGTGATCGAAAACGTAGCCGAATCCGTCACTTCCAATCACAGCGCCCGAATGCACCTCGACTCTGGCAGCCAGTTTCGCACCGGGATAAAGAGTG
>Ga0209624_10000498_pt1 | contig 34574 bp, 23 predicted proteins | sample JacPinW_OM2H0_O1_FD_188565 | JGI IMG/M metagenome (GOLD analysis project Ga0209624, IMG submission 188565) | Forest soil microbial communities from Algoma, Ontario, Canada - Jack Pine, Ontario site 1_JW_OM2H0_O1 (SPAdes) (version 2) | ecosystem: Environmental > Terrestrial > Soil > Boreal...
TGCGCATGACCGGGATTTTCCCAAGTCAACTTCGGATCCTTCTCCCATTTGAAGATGGCGCGGCCGCGGCCGCAACCATCACCGGCCGGATATCCCGTCTCCCGAGCAGACGCCGCGTACTCGCCACGCGTGACGTCATACTTGCCCAAGGCGAATGACGGCAATGAGACCTGATGTTGCGGCGCTTCATCAGCAACCGCATACCTACTGCCACCGTGATTCGCGGCCCATGATTTTTCCTCGGCTGATGAGCCCATGGTGAAGCTGCCTGCCGGGACTACCACCATTTCGGGGCAATCCGGACACTCGCGAAACACGGTGCCCGGCGCGCGCTGCACAGCCGCTGGCTGCGATTCCTGCGTCTGGTGCCGTCGCGTGTCCGGCGGCACCAGATTGTTTGCGCGGTAATACACCACCAGCTGACCGTAGTGCTCGCCGCTGTGCTCGATGGCGACCGTCCAGAGGTTGGAGTTGTGGGCCAGCCGGTTCCCAAAAAATTTCGACGTATTGTCCAGCCCTGCGTCGCCCTGCTGTTGAATCACTTTCGCTCCGTCAGCGACCGCCTCTTGCACGAACTTCACCACCTCGGCTTTGGTTTTGAAAGCGCTTCGCGAAGGATTGTCGCTCTCGCCAAAGTCGGGCCCGAGATTTGATCCGGCAATCCTGCGTATCAGCACAAAATCAAGTGCGGCGGCGTGGAGAAGATTTTCTGCGAAGGTGCGCTCATCTCTTTGCAGCTTGAAGTCGTATTTGTCTTCGGGGAAATCCTGAGCCATCGCAATGAGTTTGTTCCCAATGTCGTTCCACCGATCCAACATCTCATCGGATCGGGAGAGCGCAGGACTCGGAGGTTGATTCTGGGTTTGAGTCTGACTGTAGAGACTGGTTCCGGCGGCAGCCAGCAGAGCGAGCACGACCACCACGAACGAGAACTGCTTCGAAGATCGCTTCATCGTGGATTTCTCCTTGTGGATTTCTCCTTTGGATTGAGTGCAAAGTTGATGAGTGCGCGGTTGTCCCGAACTCAGCCCGCACTTCTAATGCGACGCCAGTTCGTTCCTGACCACCTCATTTCTAACTACTTGGCCGTCCTTCATCACGAATCGAATACGTTCTAATTCCGTGATATCCGCGATTGGGTCGCCCGCGACGGCAACCAGATCGGCGAATTTTCCCGGCTCGATGGCGCCAATCTTGTCTTGCCAGCCGAGCATCTCGGCGGCGTTGATCGTAATCGCGCGAATCACGTCCAGGGCCGGCACTCCTGCGGCACGGAGATTGAGCAGGGTGGTGACACTGGCTTGGCCGCAGGTCTTTCCGGGCCAGAACCAGCACATGTCGGTTCCGGCGGCAAACTTCACCCCCGATTTCAGCACTCGCTCGACCAACTGGTCGTAGAGTTGGTCGTGGCTGGCATCGGCAATGGCACGAGCGGAACGCCATGCCGGAGAGAGGACGACGCTGGGCTCCATGATCTTCAGTAAGAAATGGTTGTAGGCGGTAGGCGTCAGGTCTAAGAACATGCCCTTGTCACGCATCTGCTTAAGCTGCTCGTCGGTCGCTTCGTTGCCGTGCTCGATGGAATCGGCGCCGGAATCGATCGCTGTCTGTATGGCGGTCTTGTCGATTGCGTGGACAGCAACTTTCAAGTGGTTGCGGTGCGCTTCTTCGACCGCCGCTGCAAGCTCAGGGACGGTAAGGTTCTCGTCTGCCGAAACCTTGATGACATCCACGTTCTGGAAGACATTTTGCCGGACCGCCTGGCGAGCAGACTCGGGCCCATCAATCAGCAAGAACTCCTGCTTTAGGATCAACTCGGCAAGGGCAGGATTGAGGTTCTGAAGGTATTCGCCGCGCGTAATGAGCTTGCGTGCGGAGGCCAGGATTCGCGGACCAGGGACACGGCCCGCGTTGATGGCGTCACGCAGTTCGGTATCGCCGTCAATTCCGGAATGGCCAAGATTGCGAACGGTGGTGATGCCGCTCTCCAAATCTTCCCGGGCCATCTGCGCGCCGAGAAAGGCGCGCTTGGTCGGAGATTCCACGATGGCCAGCAGCAGTTCCGGCGCGAACTTGCCGTTCTCATGCCGCTTACTCTCTTCTTCGGGCGGCACAACCACATCGAGCAGCAGGTGGGTGTGACCGTCGATCAAGCCTGGTAGTAGCGTGGCGTTGCCAAGATCAATAGTCTTGACGCCGGTCGGCGCATCCCTTTGCACTTGCGCCGGTGAACCAACTTTCTTGACCTTACCGTCTTCAATCAGCACGGCTGCGGGCGATAGGACATTCCCCGTCCGCGGATCGAGTAATCGGCCAGCTTTGATTAGAATGACGGAAACGGGCGATTGGGCGGCGAGCGGCCCGGTTGAAAACGGAGCGAAAAACAGTGACGCCAGCAGCGAGAAGATTCGTATCTGTTTCATTCGAGTGACTCTCCTGCGCGAGTCTGTGCGATCCCTACCAGGGTGTCGCATTCAGCTTGTGGAGCACGTCTGGTGCGCTGCGACGAATCTCGCTGCGGCAGCGCTCTTAGTGGCCGTGCGCCAAGGATCTTCCAGCCTCGTCATACACTTCGCGGACGGCGTTGATCAGGCTCGCCGGCTCGTCAAACTGGATGTATTCCGAGCTATTACGGGTGAAGATCTGTTTAGAGTTCGAAGACAGTGCGAGCCAGCGCGCCTGGGCAAGCGTGGTCTCCTGCTCATATTTGAGGTGCTTCGGCGTGTCCGGGGGCTTCTTTCCCAAGTGGCCGACACCGTGGTTCCCCGAGGTGAGCACGCGGACGGGGCGGGAGCCGAAGGAGCGGCGGTGTTGTTGCAGATAAGTTTCGTCCGCTGGTGTTTGCTCCATTTCCGAAGCATCCGCGTCATACATGGCAACTTTGGTTTGCGCGATCTCCAACACTTTGGCGTTCAATTCTGAAGACCACTCAGCTTCCGGCAAACCCCGGAAAAAACGCTGAGCGCAGGTCGCCGGCAACGGCTTGTGCTCGACAATCGCGTTACGACAATCGCGCAACTGAGAAGGAATTCCAGCTTGTCCTCGATGTGACTCTGCTCGCATCGCCTCCGGTTCAAGGTCGTCGGAATCGGCGTCATCCAAGACCAGCCCCGCAACCTCATCCATGTACAGGTCGGCGAAGATGCGGACGTTGTCGCCGCCGAAGGCGGATCCCACCAGAATGTAAGGCCCAACGATGCCGGCGTTGTGAAGCGCAGTGCGTAGCTCTCCCGCGATGCGCACGCTGGTACGCGGCATGGGACCCGGATCGCTAAATCCCGCCCCGGCACGGTCATAGCTGCACGCGCGTGTCCACTTTGCGATCTGTGGCTGCACCTTCGACCACGCGGGCGCCCAGTCTCCCCATCCGGAATCGAAAACAACCGCCGGCGAGCCGCTCCCCATGCAAACGAGATTCAGCCGAAATCCACCGGCGTCAACGAGCTGGCTAGGATGCGCATAAACGATGTCCGCGGGAGCGCTGCCGCTGCTCCCTCCTTGCTGGCCGGAGACGGAGACTGTGGAGACGAGCACTGCTATAACGGCAAAGATAAACCTTCGCATCCGAGGACCTCCTGAGAGATGAACTCAAACGGCTGCACTGTAGGGATTGGCTTGCCGTCAATCTACTACATCGTCCAGCAATGCTACTACATACTACGTATTAGTCAATTGGACGCACTTGGCGGCAGGAAGTGAGCACTTCGCCGTGTTTTTGCTTCAGGACGAAACAGCAGGCCGTATGTGCGACGGTTTGAAAGACTCCGCCGGCGATGACAGCTGCAAACAGGAATGTCACTAGGAGGCTTGCCGCACGGTAGGAGGTTCGTGCTGGCTCGGCCAGGCGGGCCAAGCGATAGCTCAGATGCGATGAGGCTGTTGCTCGCAGAATTCCCCCTTGCTCGCAAACCGCGAGCTTGGCGAGCGCTGAAACCAGTGCTGGCCCATGAGAGCGCCTGACCACAGATTCATCGCAGGAGAGTTCGCGATAGAGTGCAATCCGCGCTCCAGCGAGCCAGACGAGGGGATGGAACCACAAGACGCAGAGGGAAACCTCATAGAGTAAACGGATTAAATTATCACGCCGTCTTGCATGGGCCAGTTCGTGAATCAGGACAGCGCGAAATTCAGGTTGACTCAGCAGCCGGTCGATGCCGATGGGAAGCAGGATACGAGGGGAAAGGACTCCTCGCACCGCGGGACTCGGATGGCTGTTGCCAAAGCTCACAGGAATGCCGTCGGTCACGAAATTCGACGCGTCGCCGCGCTCGTTCCGACCGTCCTGCACTTTCGCCTCGCGACCCTCTTCGCGTATTCGCAAGATCAATCGCATGAGCATAGAGAAGGCCCCGGTCATCCATATAACTCCGAGGATCACGCCCGTCCGGTCCTGTGTCATGTCCCATACGGGATCGCCAATAGCCCCGAGCGGCCTAGCCCACGCCAAGTGCGGCGCCCAAAGCTTATCGATGAGTGCTCCTGAAGGGACAATGAAATTGAATGCGGTTGCAACCCAGATCCAATATTTGGTGGTGGCGCTTGCGCGCAGGAATGATGTCAGCCCCCACGCCGCCAAGGCGACAATCGAGGCGAACAACAGGTGGACGCTGAAATGGTACATCGCGCGTGCGATATGCTCATGCACGTTTGTCTCCGCGGCTGCGGCCATTTTTGTCACTGCGCGCCGCACTCTGCAGCGCCTTCAGGTCCCGTAAGGTAAGGGCGCCATTTTCGAGCAGATTAGACACGAGGAGTCGCGGCGAGCCGCCGAACAGATCGAGCAAATCGCGCACTAATCTGCTGCGATGTTGGGTTTCGTTGATGGCCGGCTGAAAGAGTTGGGCATTGCCGATCTTCTTTACCTTCCGCAGCGCGCCCTTCGATTCAAGCCGATAGACGAGCGTCTGCACGGTGGTGTAAGCAACGCGTTCGTCCTCGGGGAGGCTTTCCAGAATCTCGCGCACGGACGAAGTCCCCAGCTTCCAGTACTGTTCCAGGATACGAGTTTCGGCTTTGGAAAGACGCGGCTCTTTCATGATCTCCTACTCACCCCGGCAATGCTACTACAAGAGACGGCACGGGAGCTATCCCTGGTCTTTCTGATCGGAGATAAGCTTGTGGTTCGGCATCGATAACGCGCTTGTGCTCATGCGCCTGCTCGGAAAAGCGCGGAGTTCACTTCTGTGGTTGTGAGCTAAGCGGATCGATGACGGTGCCATCCTGAATTCGGAACAGAGTCCTTCGACGCTCGGCTTCATCGTGCCCCAGCCGAGTTGCAATCTGGAGCTGAGCTTCAGCTTCCTCCTTGCGTCCCACGCGGGCGAACGTCAGGCCGAGATAATAGTGAGCCTCACGTAAGGATTCGTCACTCGCTATCGCCTGCTGCAACCGATCTATCGCTTCGGGGTAACGCTTCTGTTCGAAAGCAACTCGTCCCAACGCCGACAGAGCGCCCGCATGTTTCGGTTCACGCGCCAACACTTGGTGGAGGTTCGTGGCCGCTTCGTCCAGTTCCTTCGCATCGAGATCGATGAGCCCAAGCCGGAAGTACGATTCGGTTTGCGCCGGAGCCAGCGCGATGGATCGCTCAAATTCTTTCCGTGCCTCTGCGATATGCTCCAGAGCGGCGAGTGTCATCCCTAGCGCACAATGACCGGAGGGATCGTCGGGGCGCACCACGACGTACCGGGCAAACGGCTGGCGCGCCTCTAGAAACTGCGATAGCCCCATGAAGGCACGCCCCAGGTTGTAAAGAGCGAGCGGATCGTCTTCGCGCATCTTTAACGTTCGCTCGAAGGCCTCAATTGCGTCTTGCCACAAGGACATTTGCAGCGCAATGGTTCCGAGGTCGGAGTTAACATCCGGATCGTCAGACGAATATTGCCGGGCGTCGATCAGGAACGCCAGGGCCTTTTCGGAGTCTCCCGTCGCAGATGCGGCGCGCGCCTGGTCCTGGAAGATGCGCACAAGAGCACCGGAGGCGTCGCTGCGAGCGGAGTCAAGGCGTACGGCTTCGCGCAACTGGGGAACCGCATCCTCCGGACGCCCCATCTGGCGGTAGAGCAGGCCGAGGTGCGCGTGCGCGGGTGCGAAGTCAGGTTTTTTCTGAACGGCGCGGCGGAAAAGCTTTTCCGCCCCTGTTTCGCGCCGTTGAAGGACGCGAACGACCCCCAGCAGATCGAGAGCGCGATAATCATCCGGCGCGGTGCGTAAGACAGACTGCAGATCGCCTTCAGCCCGGCTGAGTTCCCCCACAGTGATGGCCTGAGCCGCATCCTGCAACAATGACGGGTTCGAGTTCTGATGCGAAACCTGAGCTGCGGACATCAGGCTCGAGAGGAACAATATGCCGCCGGATAAGAATTTATTTCGCACCTTGGGCCACGGCCTTCAATCTATTTCAACGGCTCAGTGATCGTAACGATCCGGTCCGCAGTTTGATCCCGCAAAACCTGACGAATACCGCTCGGCCAGCGGATCTCGATCTCAGGGATGGAAGTTGCACCACCCAAGCCGAAGTGCAATCGCTTGTCGCTCGAGGACTGGTAGCTGCCGCTCGTAGTTACGGTGGCAAATTGTTCGCCCGCCGGAGTAGAGATTCTAACTTGCGCTCCGATGGCGTCGCGGTTGCTCTTCACGCCTACCAGGTTAAGAGTAATCCAATGGTTTGGAGCGTCCGTTTGGTTCAGCAGGACCCACGCAGGGCCGTCGTTTGATGTGACGACGGCGTCCTCCTTGCCATCATTATTAATGTCTCCAATCGCCAATCCGCGTGCGGCCCATTCCTGCCGGAACACGTCGCCGGAAAGCGCTGATACATCCACAAATTTCTTCCCCTGTTGGTTGTGCAACAACAGGGGCGGTTCGCGATAGCGCAACCCGGGTTCGCTGAGCTGAATCGTGTCGATGACATGAGACTGTGCGATCAGCAAGTCCTTCCACCCGTCGTTGTCATAGTCGACAAAACGCACGCCCCAGCCCGAATGCAGGAGAGAAATCGCACCCACGCCCGTGACTGTTGTCGAATAGTCAAAGGTTCCATCCTTCTGATTCGTGTACAGCGCGTATCGCTGATTCGCAAGATCGGTGATGATGATATCGGCCCACCCATCGTTGTTGTAGTCCTCGAAATCAACGCCCATCCCTGCGAAGGTGTTGCCATTACTATCGAGTCCGGCTCCTGAGGTCAATCCGACTTCCTCGAACGTTCCGTTGCCGCGGTTATGAAATAAATATTCCGGCATCGAATCATTGGTCAGCAGGATGTCCATAAATCCATCGTGATCGTAGTCCGCGGTTGCGAGGCCCAAGCCTTTTCCAGGTTTGCCGATTCCAGCTTGATGGGCTACCTCGGTGAACTTTCCTCCACCGTCATTGTGAAACAACAGTATCGATTCTGGTTTGAATAGATCGGGATGGCAATAGGAGCGGAATCCGTCTTTGCCCGGGCGCCCACAAAAGATATCGTCAAAATCCCATTGCATATAACGCGCAACGACCAGGTCAAGCCGTCCGTCGTTGTCGTAGTCCACCCAGGCGGCACTCGTCATCCAGCCCGAGCCACCAACACCCGCCGCCGCAGTCACATCTGTGAATGTGCCGTCACCATTGTTGCGGTAGAGCGTGCTGCGTCCGTATCCGGCTACATAGAGATCTTCGAATCCATCGTTGTCGTAGTCGCCCACCGCAACGCCTGTGGAATAGCCAAATCCTGTGAGGCCCGCGTGCTCGGTCACATCTTCGAAGGTGCCATCAGGTTTCTGATGATAGAGCCGGTTCCAGTACTTCGGGCTGTCTTTCCTCGGAATCGAGCCTTTCGGTGTAGGATCGTCGAGCCGCGCGCCATTGGCGAAAAAAATATCGAGGCGGCCATCGTTGTCGTAATCGAACAAGGCCACGCCCGATCCCATCGTCTCCAGAAGGTATTTCTTGCTGGTTGGAGAAGCTTGCTGGCGGAAGTGAATGCCAAGCTTTTCCGTGACATCGACGAAATGCCCAGGCAGCGGCGAGCTTTGGGTGTCGGAAACTCGATTGTCGGGAACTCCGTGTCCTTCTAAAACGAGTGCGAAACCAACTCCGACGAGCACGGCAATTCTGAACAGCATCGCGCCAGACATCTCCTAGCGGTGAGAATCGCAGCGGCAGCGCACAAAAGCAATAAATTAATAGATTAAATGACAGTCGAAGGCCGTTTTAGGCCAAAATAGACACCGCTTTGTTCTGTAAAGGAACAAACATAAGATCGTTTGTGGCATTAAAAGAAAGAAAAATGTTGACTATTGCTTACGAGCGGCATTAGCATTCCGATGGCTTACACACTCTTAATTTGTACGTGAACTTCACGGATCCGGGAGATCTCGCCATGACGCGAAATGTGCAGTTTTTCGAAGTGAGTTGGGCCCCATTCGCCTTGCGTTTGATCGTCTTGCTGGTACTTCTTGGTTTCGGCGCGCTGCCGGTGCTCGCCCAGTTCGACACCGGCACAATCACTGGAACCGTGACTGATCCCTCTGGTGCCGTTGTTCCCCATGCCGCTGTCACGATCGTCAACACTGGGACGTCAATCCAGAGGACTCTGCAGGCTGATAGCACCGGGAGTTTCGTTGCGTCGGCTGTGCCCTATGGGAATTACGTAGTCTCCGCGACGGCCAGCGGTTTCAAGTCGGCGAAGAGCCAAATCATCGTGCTGAACGTCGGCGCCTCGGTGAACGTGAATCTTTCGCTTCCGCTGGCAAGCTCTCAGGAGAGCATTGAGGTTACGGGAACCTCGACAACCGTCGACACCTCATCGAGTACATCCGGCATGACTTTGGATACAAACCAGGTTGCCAATCTTCCGATCAATGGCAGGGACGTCAGCGATTTTCTGGAAGTTAGCCCAGGATCGGTAGGTTCTACAGGTTTTTTCCAGGGCAGCGTCAATGGACTGGACAACATTTTCACCGGACTGAATATCACCCTCGATGGCCAGAGTGCGATGCGTGGCGATATTAACGGTTTCCTGGACACAGAGGGTCAGGAAGGAGCTCGGATTACGCGAGCCAGCGTCGATAGCGTCCAGGAAATTGATTACGCGAATAGCGGCTACACCGCTGAGAATGGCCATTCGCTCGGTCCGCAGATGAACATCATCACGAAGTCCGGAACGAATGCGTTCCACGGCGAGCTTTTTGAATTTTTCCGCAATGATGCTCTGGACGCGAAAGATTACTTTCAGACCGGACCTGCGCCTTTAAGGCTCAATCAATTCGGCGGCAATATAGGCGGTCCGATCATCCGGAACAAGGTCTTCTTTTTTTTCAACTACGAAGGTGATCGCACACACGTCACCAACATCAACGCGCTGAACCATACACTGAGCGCGGCGGCTCGAGCGCAATTCGTGCCATCCATGCAGCCAGTATTGGCGCAGTTTGCGCCTCTGCCGGCGGGCTGTACGGGCATACCGGCGCCGGCTTCGTGCGTGGGTAACCTGAACTTCCCAGACGTTGTCCCCGGGAATGGGTCGGATATGGTTTATGACCCGGCCGTTCTTCCGAATATCCTTCGCGAGGATACCGGTTCGGTGAGAATCGATTACAACATCTCGGAAAAAGACCGCGTGTTCTTCCGGTATAACCTCAACGATTCGATGACTCACTATACCTACGGCATGAATCAGGGACAGGTGTCGCCTCAGAGGTTGAGAACACAATTAGGGAAGTTCGACGAGACCCATACCTTCAACTCGACCTTGCTGAACGAGTTCAGCGTGGCCATCAACCGCTTCTACTCCGACACAAATTCGGACACTCCTACACCGCTGGCCGGTTTTTCTGGCTTCTTCACGGACCTGGGGTCGCTGCCCGGACCGAATACCTTCAATCAGATTACGCCGTTCGCCGACGTCGAGATTTTTGACAACGTATCCAAGACCATCGGCAGACACACATTACATTTCGGTCCGCAAATTCGTATCAACCGGAATAATGAGTGGTTGCGGCCGCAGCAAACCTATGACTTCGCCGCTGGCCCACCCAACGACTTAATCGAAGACTTGGTAAGCAATGTGCCTTTGGTCCTGGCGAAAATCGGATATCCGAGTTTTGTTGGCAACCGCAATACCAACTGGGATTTCTACCTGCAAGACGACTGGAAAGTGAGTCGAACTCTTACCCTCAACCTTGGCCTGCGATACGACTACAACACAACCTGGGCCACGGGTGCTGGCCAAGGGCAGAATTTCGATGTAGTCACGCAGTCGTTTCTTCCGCTAACCCAAGCCACCTACAACGCGCCGAAAGGCGACGTGGCACCTCGCATCGGTTTCGCATGGGACCCCTTCGGCAAGGGTAAAACCGTCATTCACGGATACGCCGGACTGTTCTACAATCCGATGCACTTTAACTTCGCCACAACTACCAACGTACCCGCGCTTGCCAGTTACAGCGTTAATCTGTTCCAGGCGAATATCACTTACCCGGCGCCAAATCCTCCGCTGCCCGCTGGAACGCAGAACGTGGTTGCATTTCCTCAAAATCCTAAAGACCAGGTTTCCGACAACTGGTTGTTCGGCATCCAGCAGGAAGTCGCACGCAATACGATTCTGACGGTGAATTACGTCGGCAATAACAGCCACCACATGCAGGCTGGCGTCGATTTCTACGCTATTAATGCAAACCCAGAAAACGTCTTCACCGACGCTCGTCCGCTTTTGGGTTTTGCTAACGAAAGCATCGACGCCGATGAGCTTGGTTCCAACTACAATTCGCTGCAAGTGATGTTGCAGCGGAAATTGGGAAATCTTACTTTCGAAACGAACTATACGTGGTCTCACGAGTTCGACGATATGCTCAACTTTCTCAGCCCCGGCTTTCAGAATCCGATGAATCCCAATCTCGACCGTTCCAGTGGAGACTGGGACGTGCGTAACAATCTGACGGGCAGCGTGATTTACAGCCTGCCCAATCTAAAGGGCTCTAGTCCGCTCGTTCGCGGCGTACTGGGCGGGTGGCAAACGTCCGGTATTCTTCAGACTCGTTCTGGGCTTCCCACGAATATCACACTTGAGAGCGGACTTTTTGGCAATCCCGAGCGACCTGATTACGTCCCCGGTCAGCCATTGTGGCTTCCCAATCATAGTTGGCCGGGTTCGAGCTACAACATCAATGCTTTCCAGCCCAATCCTGCTTACGACGGGACGCCGGGTGAGAACCCGGGAACGGTTGGTCGCAACTCTCTGCGCGGTCCTGCCTACTTTCAATTTGATCTCTCGGGAATGAAGAACTTCGCGATTACCGAGAGGGTAACGCTGCAATTCCGGGCGGATATTTTCAACATTCTTAACCACCCGAATTTTGAGAACCCCGACGGTGGCATCTGCTCGGCACTCGCCGGGCCCCCAGTAGCTTGCACCCCCAATGTCAATTTCGGGCGCGTTGGCCAAACTATCGCCGACGCGGACTCGACCCAGGTCGGCGGCGGCACCAACCGGCAGACACAATTCTCCCTGAAATTTATTTTTTAAACCGCAGCCACGGTCACGCAGCGGCAACAATCGATCGTTGCCGCTTTATTTTTAGAAGGACACGAGTCGAGAGTAAATGTCGAGGCCCTACATCTCTAACTACGATAAGTATCCCGTAGTTCCTGTATCCGACTCGCCCGATGACTGCGAGACAGGCTGGCCGGCGATTGCCCGGCGCTTGCAATCCAGCATACGGGCGGGCCGTTTCGCAATTTGCGTCGAGTGTTATCCCGGTTGCTTCGAAAAAGAAATTGAAAGGCACTTGGTCGACGCGCTCAAACCGCAGTTGGTGCTGCGTGCCGCAGAATGTTACTTGCCCGAACACGCTATTCAATCTCTCTGCGCGCGCGATCTCGGCGACGATCCGGTCTTTGCCTTTATGGGCAAGTACGAACTCCACGAATTCCTCGACCAGCGCGAACTCGCAAAACAAAGAACTCGTCTAAGCCAGGCATCAGGCCTTGCGCTCGTAATTGGCACAGGCGCAACCCTTGTCGCCGAACACTGCGACCTGCTCGTCTACTGCGACATGGCCAGGTGGGAGATCCAGCAGCGCCAGCGGGCTGGCGAAATCCCAAACCTCAGTTTGCAGAATTGCACGGATCGCCCCCAGGCGAAGTATAAGCGCGCATACTTTGTCGACTGGCGCGTCGCCGACCGTTTGAAAAAAACGCTGATTTCAAAAGTTGATTTCCTGCTCGATACCAATCAACGCCACCTCCCCAAGATGATCACCGGCGCGCAGCACCTCGAAGCCCTTAAGATTGCCGCCCATCAGCCTTTTCGCGTAGTGCCTTTCTTCGATCCCGGACCATGGGGCGGGCAGTGGATGAAAGAAGTTTGCGATCTTCCGCGCGATGCGGAAAACTACGCATGGTGCTTCGATTGTGTGCCCGAAGAGAACAGCCTCCTGCTCGGCTTTGGCGACATAAGGGTAGAAATTCCATCGATAAACCTCGTCTTCCGGCATCCCCATGAACTCCTCGGCGAGGCGGTCCATGCCCGTTTTGGAACCGAGTTTCCCATCCGCTTCGATTTTCTCGACACCATGGATGGTGGCAATCTTTCTTTTCAGGTGCACCCGCTGACCGAATACATTCAGCAACAGTTTGGCATGAACTATACCCAGGATGAGAGCTACTACATGCTGGATGCAGGCGACGGAGGGTGTGTGTTTCTCGGACTGAAGGAGAACATTGACGCCAACCAGATGATGACCGACCTGCTCGAAGCACAAGAAGGCGCGATTCAATTTGACGCCGACAAGTATGTCAACCGGTTTCCCGCCAAAAAGCACGACCACTTTCTTATTCCCGCCGGAACTCCGCACTGCTCGGGCAAGAACAGCATGGTCCTTGAAATCAGCGCGACTCCCTACATCTTTACCTTCAAAATGTGGGACTGGGGGCGGCTTGGCTTGGACGGCACTCCGCGCCCCATCCATCTCCAGCACGGCTTTCGAAATATACAGTGGGATCGGACAACCCCCTGGGTAGAAAAAAATCTTGTCAATGTGATCGAAACCGTGGCCCAAGGCCTCGGATGGCAGGAAGAGCGCACCGGCCTTCACGAACGTGAATTCATCGAGACGCGGCGCCACTGGTTCACCGGACCGGTGCAGCATTCCACAAATGGCGGCGTGAATGTCCTCAATCTGTGTGAAGGCCGTGAGGCAGTGGTTGAGAGTCCGGCCGGGAAGTTCCCTCCCCTCATAGTCCACTACGCGGAAAGCTTCATTATTCCTGCTGCGGTAGGCGATTATGTGATTCGGCCCCACGGTCCGTCCGCAGGGCAGCGGTGCGCGACGATCAAGGCTTATGTGCGCACGAATCCGTAACGAGAGGTGCACACACGTCTGCTCTCGACGAATTTCATGAAATCAACTCATCGTTTCTCTTGTAAGCGGAACTGGAGGACGCATATGACAAGATCCACAAATTCCTGCGCGCTCCGGGTTTACGGTAGCGGACACTAACCGCCCCGATTCCCACGTTCCAGCCTGATTTCCTCATTGCCGTCCCCTCGCACGACCAGACTGTCATCCAATCGCCGAACATCTTTGATTTGCGTCCACTGCGCGGGCGCGGGATGGAGGAACAAGTCGTATTGCGTTTGCATGCGCGACCCTCCGGGGATGGAGGTCAGCACGGGCGTATCAAACAAACTGCGCATCTTGCGCGCGTGGTCGATTCCCAACGGCATGGGGCTGGTTCCGAACTCCACCCCGCGAACTCTGATTCTTCCATTCCACGGAGCGTAATCTCGTGCGCGGTTTTCCTCCCAGAGCGCAATCCAGGGAAAAAGCGCGCGATCAAAACAGTATCCCGCGACCAGGTCGTGCCGCCGGTTGTGGACCGCAACAAAAGCATCCCTCCGACCGGCATCCGTGAGCAATGCCGCTACGAACCCGGTTCCATCTCGCGCAAATGGCTGTGAAAGATCGACTGGCTCACCGTCAGTCGATGGCGCATACGGCCAGCGGTACTCAGCGTCGTTGCGGAGAATTTCTTTTCCCTCATATCCAGCCGGCCAGGTGACGCCGCGGGTGCCTGATACAAAGAGGGCAGCGTCGCCGCTGGTGAAGAAAGGCTCGCCGAAAGCCGCATGCTCCACCCACTGAAACTCGACTTTGTCGCCGCTCCGGTTCGTAACAACTTCTGTGATGCAAGCGGTGAAGGCGTCAACCGGCAGAAAAATCTCACGGCGAAAATGCAGTCGATAGACGGGAAGTGAAACCTCCATCGCCAGGGATGCGGAACGATCATCGCATTCCGCAGAAGCCACATTCCACTCCGTGCTGGCGGCTTCGCCGTGCAGGGCAAGCCCTTGCTCGGCCTCGGCGAATGACGGCATACCGAAGTAGCCGAGTGCCAGTGCGTGCCCTGTGTAGCCGCTCAGGAATCTCCCGGCGGGACCATCCCCATAGAGTGGGGCGTGTTCACGCGAAGAGAAGTTTTGTGGTTCGATCGTCGGCCAAGCCGACTCCCAGAGAGCATTGATCGGAGATCCACAGAGACGAAAATCCGCGATGTGCCCGCCGCCCACGAGCGCCGTGATCTCGACCCGACCATTCGACAGACGATAAGCGCGGCGCTTCTTCCGCTGCAGCGCATCGGCGACACAGCGCGACATTCAGATGCCGAGGCCCCCGTCGATTACAAAAGCAACTCCGTTCACAAATTCTCCCGCGGCAACCGCGCCGTTAATAATGGCCGTCCTCAATCTTCATTTGTGGGTCGCGGCCCCGGTGCCGCCTTCCTGAAAGCCCATGCCGCCGGCTGGCACAAGCATTCCCCCATCCACCATTAAAGCTGCTCCAGTAATAAAGGAGGCCATCGGCGACGCGAGATACACGATCGCGTCGGCCACTTCCTCCGCTTTGCCGACACGGCCCAACGGGTGCATACGATTGCAGGTCTCGATCACTTTCTCGGGATCGTTCGACAAACTGGCGGCCCAGCGGAGCATCGGGGTGTCGATCGCTCCGGGGCACACACAATTCACCCGGATTCCCTTCTGCGCATAATCGAGCGCCATCGCTCGCGTTAGCCCCAGCAGGCCGTGCTTAGAAGCAACATACGCAATCGAGTTACTGATGGCTGCCATGCTTTGCACCGAGCCCACAATCACGATGGCGCCGCCGCCGCGCCCGAGCATCTGTGCGACGGCAAACTTCGAGGCCAGAAAACATCCCTTAAGGTTGATGCCCATCAACCTGTCCCAGTCTTGCTCTGTAGTGGTTACCGCGTCACCGTAGAGTTGAATGCCAGCGTTGCTCACCAGTACGTCGATGCCCCCGTACTTCCTCGCGGCGGCGCCAACGGCTTGCGACACCTCAGCGCTCCGACTGACATCGCATGGGAAAAAATCGCAGGTTGCTCCGCTCATCGCGATCGAGGCGGCAGTTTTTTCCCCGGCGCTACGGTCGACGTCGAAAATGGCGACCGCGGCTCCGAGCGCGGCCAGTTTCCGCGCCGCGGCTTCTCCAATGCCCATGGCGCCGCCCGTAACAATGGCAGCTTTGCCTGAGAAATTAATATTCACTTGGCGTCGCCCGGCGTGCTGTGCGGTCCTGTGTGAAGTCTGAGGGTAAGCACCTGAAATGGTTTGATCGGAACACTGAGATCACCTCCCTCGGTTTTGATTTCGGACTGATTCTCTTCCAGCAAATCGCACAGCCATGCGTGCTCAAATGTCAGGTACCGGCTGTGAATCCTGACCTCCGACGCTTTACCCATCGCGTCTTGCAGCCGCAGAATCGTTCCATCGCCATCTTCCGCGCGTTTCCACGTCAGCAATGTTACGCCAGGATTTGCAACTTCCAACAAGCTTGCTTCCCGATTGGGCAGTGAAGACGCATCCTCTGAGGCCGCAAGATCATCGTGTTCGAGAGGAGTTAATGCTTCCAATCCGAACCGCGTCAGCGACTGAGGATTAAACCGCCCGTCGCTGGTGATGGCGTAGCGAAACGTAAAATCGCCGCCCTGCCAGGCAGGAAAGTTTGTTCCCCAATAATTGTTCATGAGCCAGGAAAAGATCGCGCTGCTCGCCGGCTTAAATTCTGCGGGCCACTTGCCACGAACGATGTCTCCGAAGGCGCCTAGAGGCGCGTCCAGCGGAACCACCGCCGCGGTCACCGTGGAATTGTAAACCGAGGCCCAGGTCGTCGGTAGGTACCATTCGCGGCTGCCTCCGGCAAGCTCGTCTTGCGCTGGATTGACCCACCCCGTCTGCGAACCGTATGTGAACTCCGGATTGGCGACGGAAAAAGGAAACGCCACGTACGCCGACTCTCGCGTGAGCACGCGTTCCTTATGCAAGCGATACGTAATCAGAATGGCTTTTTCGGAGTCGGGCATCAGGATTTCAGTCTGAATGGATGGCGTGTTCGGGGCCGATGATTTCATCGTCGCGACCATCCCGATCGCAGTTTTCTTCGCGGAGAGCAGCATCCCCGACTGCGCCGGATGAACCGTCAACGATGGCGGCTTCAGTCCAGCTCCATACCGGTAGAGCGAGTTTTCGGGATAGCTGTCGCCGCCAGTCACGTAAAGATACTGGCCAAATTTGTAAGGGCTCGACGAATCGACCAGTTCCTGTCCCAGTTGCTTGTCGAAAACGCTGGCCATCGAGCCGGATGACGGGTCTAGCGTAATTCGGTAGAACTGGTTCTCGATGATGTTCCCTCGGATTTCCACCGCAGCGACCGACTCTTTCGCCATTGGCTTGATGGCGTACAGCTTGTATCCCACCGCGGGCACGCCAGTAGCCAGAAAGCGCACGCGAACATTACCTGGCCCGAATCCTGGCAGCGAAATGCCTTTACCTTTCCAGAGGATTTCCCTTGGAATCTCAGCGTGGGTTGTGGGATCGACGAGCGTAGTTCCCTCTGGCAAATCCGTCTCCACGGTGCCGCTGCGCGGCCAGTTGAGAGAGTTGAACACCGCTACGGAATCATCCTTGGTTTTTACGAGCGCCTCCAGTTGTGCCCACTCGCGCTGAATCGATTCGCTGATATTGTCGCGTGCCCGCGCGGCACGACCGCCCTTGAGCGCGATTTGGTCTTCGCTTTGGTGATGCTCCGGCTGGGTGGTTGCGCCAACGTAGGTCCAGGTGTGTTCGTCATAGGTGAGTTCGTTGCGCCACGCATCGTCGAGCATGGCCTGGTCGGGACGAACTCGCGTATCGATCGACGAAACAGCAGCACCCATGATCTCGGCGGTGGCAATGCGGTGTTGGTTTTGCCGGTGAATCGCCGTGTGCGCGGCATCGGAGCCGTATCCATCCTCCCAATAAGGACCGAAATCGCCTCGAAACACAGGAAAACTGCCCTTCCCTTCGCGGTCGATCTTCTGCATTGCCGAGTGAACGGTGGAGAATTCAAATTTTGGCCAGGCATATTCCTGGCTGAAACTCGAAACGATTTCACTCTGTTCCTTCGCGAGCGGCGTGTTTTCGAGCTGTGTACCAAAGACAATCACGGTGCTGGCCGTGTAGTCCGGACGTGTATAAGCTTGCAGAAAAACTGGAAGCGAATCGCGGATCGATTCCATCCGCCACGGGCCGCCAAACAATGTGTGCGCTTGCAGATACGCGCGCGAGTACCACATCAGCACGCGGCCGCCATCCGGGCCTTCCCAGTAGAATGGCGATTTTTCGTTCCAGCGCCCGAGCAGCATCACCGGAGCCCGCCAACTGTTGCTCGCCGCCACGAAATACTTGATGCCCGCATCATGCAGCACCGAAGCATAGCTCCACGTATAGGCCGGGACATCCACAATTTGCGCCGCATCGGCCACCGGCAATTTGTATTCGCGGGCAAGACGATGCTGACCGTATAGCGAACGAGCAAGGCCTTCCCACGAAGCGTTCCCGGTATGTTGATTGGCAAACTCCGGCGGAATCACGATGCTGCCGTCGCGAACCTGTTCGAGAAATTGCTGTCGCGCCTCTGCACTGCGTCCATTCAGATATTGATCGGCAACCCAGCTCCCATCGAGCGTCCAACGAAAGTCTGGCGTCTTCTTGATCAGGCCCATTGCCTGGTCGATCGATTGTGAATGAAGCTCCGCCACTTTGGCAGGATAGTCCGTGAATCCAATGTCGAGATGCTCGTGCGCTATGAGGTCGATCGTCCACTTTTTTGCCGGCTCTATCTTCACCTCCGTCGCTGAGAGTTTTCCCACGCGCACCGCGACCGGGACCGGCCCGCTCCATTCCGGAACCTCAAATTCGAGCCGCGCCTCGCCAAACTCATTTCTGCTCGAAAAAGTTCTGCTGAATGAATGCCCGGCAACTCGCAGTTCTACAGAGCCGGTGCTGGGCAGCTTGGAAGCACTCATGAAGACATCCACCAACTCCACCATTCCCGTTCCTGTCTCGCGATAGAAGATGGTTGGCTCAATTTGAGCGCTGAACGCACTTGGGTCATACTGCTCCGCCTCATCCTGAACGAACGCGAGTGCGTCGTAGATCAGACCTGTATGTCCCGGGGCAATTGCGCCGAACGACATTTGGGCAGTGGCGGGGTCATCCATAGAAGTGAGGATGAAAGTGTTCTCGCCTTTCCTGAGCCAGGCCCCCGGAAGGGAAATTGTTTTTTCGTCAGTGGAGGTTTGCGGAACAAACGTACCTTCCCAGTCGCCGGCGCGAAAATCGAGCTGGGGATGGAAATAAAAATATCCGGTATGCCCATTAACCTCGAGCTTCAAAAACGACAGACGCGGCGTCTCATAGAGGATGGCGATCTTCAGGTGATAGGCCCCGCGCGGCGTATCTTTCAGCGAGAATTTTACCGTGAAGGGGTGCAGGCGCCCGCCCGCTATCCCGTTGGCAGGTCCAGGCTGAAAGCGATACCAATCTTGATCGCGGCTCTTGCCGACCACGAACACGGGATCACTGTTTGGATCGGCGTAGTTGATGTCCTGGCTCTTAAATTCGCCCGAGGAGCCATCGAAGGTCCCGATGGTCCAGAGCGTTTTCTCGGTTGTGTTCGCGTCCGCCGGCAGCGCGGCGGCTAGCAGCAGAGCGGCCACGGCCGCCTTTGCGATGCTTCTCACGGTCACCATTTCGGCTGCGTAATCACGGCGCCCGGCTGCCGCGGATCGTCCGTCCACGCTCCCATCTCACGGCGCTTGGAGAGTTCGTGATAGCGGGCTAGTTTGTCGCGGTCGATTTCCACACCCAGGCCCGGCCCGGTCGGCACGGCCATCGCCCCGTTCTTGTATTGCATCTTGCCGCCTTCAATAATGTCATCGCTCAGATGGTGGTAGTGGGAGTCCGGAGCCAGCACGAGATTCGGCAGGCATGCGGCGAGGTGAAGCATGGCTGCCTGCGAGATGCCGAACTCTGCGCCGCTGTGCATCCCTGCGTCCACCCCCATCGCCTCGCAGATTTGTCCCGCGAGTTTGGCGCGATGTATGCCTCCATACCAGTGTGGGTCAAGCAGCACCACATCGAGCACGTCCGACATGATCGCGGGGGCAAGATCCTCAAAAGCAAACACCGACATATTCGATGCCAGGGTCACCCAAGGTGCTTTCGCGTTCACCCGCTTCATCGCGCGCATCCCCCACACTGGATCTTCCAGGTACTCGACGTTGAAGTCATGCAGACGGCGGGCAACATCGATGGCCGTCGTCACCGTCCATACTGCGTTCGGATCAAGCCGGATGCGGTGCTTCGGGAACGCCTCACGCAGCGCAATGAAAGTATCGATCTCTTCATCCGGAGGAAGCACGCCATTTTTGTATTTCAGCGTTTTAAAGCCATATTCACTAACCACTTCTTTGGCAAAGTCGACCATCTGCCGGATGTTCGATACCTCGCCCACGCCGTCGTCATTCGCGTAGCGATAGAAAAGATAGGCGGAGAACGGAACCTCGTTCCGAATTCGCCCGCCCAGCAGGTCGCATACCGGCCGCTTCAACGCCTTTCCTTGAATGTCCAGGATCGCGAACTCAAGTCCGGCGAACCCGAGCGCGAAGCCGAAAAGCTTTTCTGAACTCGGCGCCGCCAGCTTCCAGCGAATTCGCTCAAGATTCATGGGATCTTCCCCAATCAGTAACGGCTTCAAATCCGCGAGTTGACCGGCGCGTGTCGCCCCGCTGTAGCACTCCCCGAGGCCGGTGACGCCTTCGTCGGTCTCCACCTCGATGACGATGCGCGAGAATCCGGGATGCGATCCGACCGAATAGCGCAAGGGCGCTGCAATCGGGATAAAAGCAGCGGTCCAGCGGACATCAGTAATTTTCATCGAGTCTCCGCCGAGTCAGCGGCTCCCGCCTTCGGGAAAGTGAGACTGAGGTTAAAGCTTCCCGAGCGTGCCCGTCGTTCGATCCTTGACCTTTTCGGTTGAGGTTGTAGATTTGGCCCGTTTCGCCGTTTCACTTGTTTGTAGGACATTTGAACATATATAGTGATTTTGCCTTCGGGTCAAGGTGCGGCGAGGCTGCCGAGCCTTGTAACTGGGTATTAATCTGCTGATCAATTTGTAGTACAGACTTCAGGATAAACAGCGAATGGCGGCCAACCGGGTCATTGCGATTACTGCCACACAACTTGAGCCGATCCAACGCGAGACGGTAATGGACCTGGTAGCGCGCCGGATCGAACAACTCGTGCGCAGTGGCGATCTCAAGACGGGAGACCGGCTGCCGCCTGAACCAGAACTCGCGCAGATGCTTCACGTAAGCCGCGGCTCGTTGCGTGAGGCCCTGAAAGGTCTGGTCTATCTCGGCCTCATCAAGTCCCGCGCCGGCGATGGAACCTACATCCAATCCTCACTGAGCCGCGTTCTCAACCAGCATTTCCAGTGGATGATCCTGCTCAATGAAGTGAAACACCTCGAAATCTATGAACTGAGGAAAATCATCGAACCCGATGTGGCGGCTCTCGCTGCCAGGCGCGCGACTCGAGCCGATGTCGATCGCCTGCAAGCTGCTCTCGACGGAATGGCCGAGGCCCGCGGGAATCCCGAGCTGTTCCGCAAGTTTGATATTCAATTTCACGACGCCTTTGCCCAGGCATCCGGCAACGCCGCCATTCAAACCACCATGCGCATGCTCTATCACGCGACTTCCGAAGCGCGAAAGGCTGTGCTGCCGTTCATCGACAACTGGGATAAGCACTGGCGGAGGCACGAACGTGTGTTCACTCTTATTCGTGATCACAAGCCCGAACTCGCCCGCAAAGCCGTGCTCGAAGACTTGCTATACGCCGAGAGTTTGCTGCATAAGCATATCGGCTCTCTGCAAAAACAAACTTCTAGGCATCGCCTCAACCCGCCGCTGAAAAAGCTTCGCGAGCCCCTGCGGCGAAAACGTCGACCACCGTCGCCGAACAGCCTCGCGTTCCGGCCACTTTCCCCGAAGCGCGCATGATTTATCAACCACAAGCTGTGACGAAGTCCGCACCTTTAAGGAAGGTCGCTATGCGATTGGCTATGAAATGGATCATCGGTTGCGTTTTCGCATTACTCTCCGTCGTACCGGTCTTCGCACAAGGTCGCGACTCTGCCTGCACCCCATCGTTTCCCCTGCGTCCACCGTGGCTCGGAGCAGACGCCGCCTATTCCATCCCCTTGCCCGATGGCCGCGACGTCTGGATATTCGGTGACACTCTCTATGGCGACAAACGTGTCGTCACCGGCGAAGTGCCCGCGATGGTGCACAACAGCCTCGGAATTTCTCGGTGTGAGAACGGTAAGTGGAATCTCGATTACGCGATCAAACGAGACGCCAAAGGCAATTTTGATAGCTTTTTCAAACCACAACAGAACAATGGCACCTACTATTGGGCGCTTGATGGCGTAGAGCATAACGATGAGCTTTGGATCACCCTGGTCTGCGTGCGTAATACCCCGCATTCCAATGCCTTTGCGCTTGGCTTCGAGATTTGTGGAGCGGATCTGGCCCATGTGACGGGCCTGAAAAACAATCCGCAGGATTGGAAGGTATCTTACTTTCCGCTCGTCCCGGAAGGCGTTCATGCCAACCCCTCTGCATCGACCGTCATCGATGGCAACTACCTCGACATTTTTGCGCTGGACGAGAATGGCAAACGTCCCGAGATCCTGACCCGCATCCCGCTCTCCGGGCTCGACGATCCCAGGAAGAACCTGCAATACCTCGGCGCGGACGACGAGTGGCATCCGGGTTTGACTCCCTCGAAAGCGAAGACCCTCATGCGAGGCGGTCCGTCCGAGTTGACCGTGCGCTACCATCCGGAGCTGAAGAAATGGATCGCACTGCACGTCGATCCCACGCTGTTTTCCGACAAAGTCCTGCTGCGCACTTCGCCAAGCCTCACCGGTCCGTGGACGGATGGCGAAGTGATCTACCGCATCCCTGAACTTCAGAAATCATCACCAGGCTATGATCCCGACACATTCTGCTATGCCGGAAAAGAGCATCCAGAATTAGAGCAGCCCGGCGAGCTAGTCTTCACTTATGTCTGCAATACCATGAAGCCCAAGAAACTCGAACATGAAGACGTCTATTACCCGAAGGTCGTGCGGATGCCAATGCCGGCCGTCGCGCAAGAAATGGCAAAGTAACGGTTACGCCAGAGCGGCTTTACAGAAAGCCAGCGTCTCGCGAATGTGCTCCGACCAATACGGCCAATCGTGGCCGCCGGGAAATTCCTGATAGTCGTGGGGAATATTCATGCCTGTCAATGTTTGATCCAGCTCTCGATTGGCTTCGATGAGCGAGTCCTCAGTGCCGCAATCGAATCGCATGGGAGGAAGCCGATCGCGATTGATGGCTGCCCAGTGCAGCAGGTCGGTATCGACTTCGCCCGCATACTGAAATGCCTGAGTCGGGAAGGGAATGAACTGCGACAACTGCGCCACCCGCGTGATCGCAGAGTGAGCGGAAATTCCCTGCACCCGCGACGCATATTTCATGCCTAACCGCAAAGCGCCGTAACCGCCCATCGACAGTCCCGCGATAAGGAATTTCTCAGGGTGCAGTTGCGGAAACAATTCCCGCAGGCAGCTCGGGATGTCATCGACGATCCACTTCTCGTAGTTAGCGTGGGCGTGAGGAACATAACCACTTCCGTCGCCCCACAGTCCATCCGACGGCATGGCAATCATCATCGGAATAGTAGTTCCCTTCCGCAACATACCCATAGCGGCGTCATCGACGTTGCCATTCAGCCACCAATTCCACTGGCAGCCATATACTCCGTGCAACAGCAAAAGCAGCGGCACGCGATCAAGCGATTCAATCTCCGGCGGGCTGAACAGCAAAACATCGCCGCGACCCCCCAAAGCCTCGCCGCGAAAATTCAAGAAACGCAGGCTTTCGTTGCCCGGGATCGGACGCGAAAGCTGGGCATTGGGAAATTTTTTCGGCATGGCGCGAATCTATACGTTTCCGGTTAGCAGCGGGATGGCGCCGAAAAGGCCGGCATCGTTTCCCAATTGTGCAGCCGCGATCTCAACTTTCCCCCACGGCGTCCACGCATGTTCATTCACGTAAGCTTGGATGTACGGAAGTATGACGGCGGCGCTGCGCATCACGCCGCCCCCTATGACGATCTTCTCCGGATCATATGCGTGGATCAATCCCACCGCTCCCGCTGCCCAAACCTCCAAACAGTACTCGCGAATCGCGGCTGCGACCCGGTCGCCCGCATCCGCCAGTTCAAAGAGCATCTGAAAATTGATGTTCTCTTGCCCGGCCAGTTTGCTGGCAGCGAAGCCTTGCCATTCGTGAGCCATTAGAGGCAGAGCCCATCCCGAGGCCTCGGCCTCGAGGCAGCCAATCGCGCCGCACGTGCAGGCCCTCCCGCCGACTTTTGCCGGCAAGTGCCCGCCTAGGCAGCCGGCTTGAGCGTGCTTTCCGCGGAGCAATTTGCCCTCGATCATCGCCGCCCCGCCGATTCCTGTGCCTAGCGTGATCATCACCAGATTGTCGCAACCTTGAGCGGCGCCCACGTGACGTTCGCCGAGCAGCGCCATCCGCGCGTCGTTTTCGATGGCAAAGCGCAACCCGAACTCGTCCTTGCACCAAGCATTAAAGTCGATCGCCGGCGCATCCTCATACTTCTTGTTGGTCGATACCACTCGTCCCACACGCGCGTCGGCGAGTCCACAGAATCCAAGCGCCACGCCCTCGCACTCGCTGGCGTTCATTTGCAGGTCTTTAATCAGCTTGCGAATGGCCGCGGCGAACCCATCGAGTGCAGGCCGAAGCGCCTGCCCGGAATCGAGGGAAATGCGGTGGGAAGCCAGTACCTGATCGCTTTTCACAACCGCAATCGTGGCGTGGCTGCCGCCTAAATCAATTCCAATGGCTGGGCGGGTCATAGGGCGAAAAGTCGCTCGAAAGCACTCGAAACGCAATAGTAGTCGTTTTTGGCGTTAAGTGATCAAAAGTTTGTTCTTTTCAGTTGCATTTGAGAAATTCTCTCGTTAACTTTTACGATTATGAATCCTGTCTTCGGGTTCGTGAACTGGGCCGACGGCGCCTTGCAGGCCCCCGGGCTCAAAACCTCGGAAAAGAAGCTTGGACAACTTACAGGAATCTTTCGCGACCAGCAAGCCTGGGAGCAACTCGACCCCGAAACCGTAGTCTATCGAGTCTGGTGGTGGGAGCCCGTCGCACCCGGCACTGAGGGTGGCCTTTTCTGGGGACTTACCGAAATCCAACCCGGTCGCGTTGGCGGCGAATACTTCATGACTCGCGGCCACTGGCACGTAGTCCGCAATCGCGCCGAATTCTACGGCACAGTCGCGGGCACAGGGAAACTTCTGCTCATGGACCGCGCGGGCCGCACCTGGTTTGAAGATATGACCCCTGGCAGCTTGCACTACATAGCCGGCGAAGTCGCTCATCGCATCGTAAATACCGGAGACATTCCCATTCGAGTGATCGCCTGCTGGCCGAGCGATGCGGGTCACGATTACGAAATCCGCGAGGGCCGTGGATTCGGCGGACGCATTGTCGAAAATCAGGGCGTTCCTGTCCTTCTTGATGCCGAGATTAATAACGAGGCTGATTCGTGAAACTCGACCAGCAGGAGCCTTCTTTCCAATTCGATCCTAAACTTGGTGTGCATGGCGGAATCGGCGATCTCCAATTTACCTATGACGAAGACGTCTTCGGCCCTGTGCCCGAATTCCGTCGTCTCGATGACATCCGGCGCAGTTTGCGAAACCCCGAATGCCAGGGCCCTGACCCTGTGTACTCGATCGTGATGGAAGTCGGCCGTCGCGAACACCGCGCCGAGTTGCAGCGGCGCATGCTCTTATTCGGCGTGGTCCTATATGCCGCGGGACAACTTGGAGATGAGCCGGTACGCAGCCAGGGCCATATCCATGCCATCGCCCCCCATTGCGGCTGGTCAACTCCAGAATTGTTCGAGGTATGGGAGGGCCGTGCGATCATCTATGCGCAAGAAAGCGCCGACGATAGTCCCGGACGTTGTTTTGCCGTGAAAGCAGGCCCGGGAGATAAAGTGGTCGTGCCCCCAGGCTGGGTGCATAGCGTTATTAATGCAGATCCCGCTGCCCGCATGATGTTCGGCGCCTGGTGCGATCGTCAGTATGGTTTTGTTTATGACGCGATCCGCGCCCACCACGGTCCCGCCTGGTTCCCGGTTCTAGACCACGATCGCAACCTTACATGGGAGCCAAATCCTTCTTATCGCACCTCGGAGCTTTCGATCCGAAATGCGCGCAACTACCCGGAACTGAGCTTGGACCGGCACACGCCGATCTATCAGCAGTTTGCCAATGATCCCGATAGCGTCCAGTGGGTGTCGGAACCGGCGCGCGTGGCGGCCCTATGGCCCGGTTTCGAAATGTAAGTTTGCTCGAAGTCAGTTGGCGACGCCGAGGCGTTGCTCCAGTTGTTCGAGCGAGACGCCCTTAGTCTCGGGATAAACTGCCGCCACGAGAACGAAATCAATCAGCATCATCGTCGCGAAGAAAAAGAACGGCGTGGCACTCGATTTCTTTGCGAGAACAGGGAAAATAGCGGATATCAGCGCATTCATGACCCAAAGTGTAGATGTCCCAATTGCCTGACCTTGGGCTCGAACCCGCGTGGGAAAAACTTCGCTGATATACACCCAAATTACCGCGCCTTGCGAGATGGCGAAGAAACCCATGAACGCCATCACCATCCAGATCAGCCATCCCTGGTGGGTTCCGCTCCGGAAGATCTCCCCAATCGCGGCGAGGAAGATGCATACCCCCGCGGTTCCGGTGAGCAAAAGCTTCTTCCGCCCAACCTTGTCGATAAGGCTCATGGCAATCAATGTGAAAATCAAATTCGTACAGCCAATGGTCACAGATTGCACGCCGGCCGAATACGCACTGGCGCCGGCCGCCGCAAAAATGTCATTCAGGTAGTACAGACACGCGTTGATCCCGGTCAACTGGTTGAAGGCGCCAGCCGTCACAGCAAGTACGATAGGCAACAGGTATTTCCGCCGGAGAATCGGCTCCGCCACTGAGCTACGCTCAAGATGAATGGAGGCCATGATGGCATCGAGTTCTCGGTCGGGATTTTCATTGCCAGTCAGCCGCAGAACCTCCAACGCTTCCTGCTTCCGGTTTTTCAGCGCCAGCCAACGTGGGCTGCGTGGAATGAAAAACAACATCACAAGAAACAGAAAAGCTGGCACCGCAGCAATGCCCAACTGCCAGCGCCATTCCGCCGCGCCAAAATTCATTCCGCCAATCACAAAGTTCGACAAGTAGGCCAGCAGAATGCCCACAACGATGCTTATCTGAAAGCAACCAACCAGGCGCCCGCGCCACTCCGCAGGCGACAGTTCAGCGATGTACATCGGCGCTAACACCGACGATCCACCTATCCCCACGCCGCCGAGAATGCGGAAGGCGAGCAGCGATCCCCAACTCCACGCCATCGCGCACCCCAGCGCCGACAGCAGGTAGAACACAGCCATAATCCGCAAACTGTCACGCCGGCCCCACCGCTGTCCCGGATAGCCCGCCGTCATCGCCCCTGCGACCGTGCCCCACAGAGCGCTCGATACGGTCAATCCCAACAGATATGGAGTTAGGTTGTAAACCTCGGTCAATTGGTGCGTGGTGCCTGCGATGACCGCAGTGTCGAAGCCAAACAGCAGGCCTCCAAGAGCGCTGACAAACGTGCTCTTGACCACGTATCCGTTTATGCTCATCAGTCAGTTCCTCGCAGGGTCAGTTCCGTCGCAGTAATGAACGAATACTAGCGAAAAGAACATAATTGGTCTATGAAATAGCGCATTTAGACGGTATAAACTTCCGAACAGCTTCATTATTTGCTTCGCAGTGTGAAATCGTTCGAGGACTGTTTAGAGGACTGTCTTAAAGGGCTACCGATGAGTTCTGAAAGTCTCGATCGCCGTACATTCCTGAAATTAGGAATTGCCGGCACGGCCGCGGCTGCGATCAGCCCTCCCGTGCCGCCAGCTTCAGTGCGTACCAAGAAAATGCTCACCAGTCCGCCGTCTCTCGCCGAGATGACATCGGATCGACTGACCTATCGGCTGCGCGATTTGTTCAACTGCCCGGTAGCGATGAACGAGTTTGGCTACGCGCAAACCGGGAAATCGGTCTCGGCCATTACCGCGATCTCCTTTCCGCCCTATGCCTGCTGCGGTGTGCCAGACACCGCCTGGAGTCCCGGCTTTCTCCTGAGCTGCGAACTTTTTCTGAATGGTCGTTTCCTCGCGATAGCCGCCCCGCCGGACGGCAACGTCGAATATCAGTGGCTTCCGCATTGCGTGGTCCGCACCCAAACCGCCGAACATCTGCGGTTCACAACCCGCCTGTTTCTGCCAAATAAGCGCCGTGCGGTGGCGCAATCGATCACCCTAAAAAATCTGGATGGTGCCGAGCGCCGCTTCACGCTGGCTTTCGATATGCGAGGCGCCGTCGCCAGAAAAACCACTCCATGGTTCGTCAATTCTCCCGGCGAAGCGGACAACAAAATCACCTGGGACGCACCGCGCGGCTGTCTCCTCTTCGCGGCGCAACATTCGGAGATCGCCGCTGCCCAGGGATTTCGCCCTGCGCCCAATCGAGTTGAGCACACGCGAATGCTGGTATTTGACATGGTACTTTCCCCAGGCGAGCAAAAAGAACTCAACTACATTTGCGCGATTGCCGAAAACGGCCGCGCCGCCCTCGACCTTTACGATCGCCTCCAGGCTGATTTCGCCAGCCTGGCGAAAGAAAACGAATCGGTTTTCACCGGCCAAGTGCAAGCCGCCTTTACCCCGGGAAATTCCGAATTCAGCGGCAATCTCCCGCGCCTGGTCACAAACGATGAATCGCTCTGGAAGCTCTACCATAATGGTTTCGCCAATCTGTTATTCGCGCGCCGCCTCTCCCCGGATTCCGTCTACGGCCCTACCTATCTGACGTTGAGTGGCCACGTGCTCCCCACTCTGAGCTTTCCGTGGGATACCTCGCTGACCTCTCTGGCGCTTGCACTGCTCGATCCGATTCCGCTGCGCAAGCTCGTCGGGGTATGGCTGAAGGCCGGAATGCACGAACATCATTCCACCGATTACGTGACCGGCGAGGCCGTGGGTCCGTGGTATGCGGCGAACGACGGCGCGATTGTCCGCTGCGCCTGGCGCTATTTGTGCGTCACCGGAGACCTAGATTGGCTCGACACAAAAATCGACAATCGCACCGTTCTCGACCGCCTCGATGATCACGCCGTCTATTGGAAAAAACTCGACCGCTTAGGACACGGCCTCGGCGACTACGGGACCATCGAGAATCTGCTCGAAGTCGTTAGCACCTACCTGCATGAAGTGGCCGGCATCAACGCCGGCAATGTGCGTTCCATGCGGATCGTTGCCGATCTCCACGAACGCCGCGGAAACTCGGCCCGCGCCCGAGAGCTACGCGGCGAGGCAAGAGCTCTGGCAGAACGAATCAATCGCTTGCTCTATCTGGACGGAAAAGGATATTGGCGTTGTGGCCAACCGGACGGCACTTTCAACGAGGTGCAGCACTGTTACGACTTTCTGGCGGTTCTCGACAACATGGCCGAAGACCTCACGCCCATGCAGAAACGTGAAATGAGCGAGTTCTTCTGGCGCGAACTGCACAGCCAGAAATGGATGCGCGCGCTCGCGCAGGGCGATGCCGACGCAACCTGGAACATCCGCCCGGACCACAGTTGCCTGGGCGCATATGCGGCCTGGCCTCCGATGACGGCAAAGGGCCTATATAAGATCGATTCGCCGGAAAAGATCACGCCTTGGCTGCGAGAGCTAGCCAAAGCCGGCAATCAGGGCCCGATTGGGCAAGCGCATTTCGTGGAGGACGTCTATCCGCCAGTTAACGGCGGAGCTTTCAAGTCGTCGGAAGACGCGCCCTTCATCGAAGACTGGTGTTGCATCGCAGCCGGCGCCTTCACCGAACTCGTTATCGACTCGATTTTCGGCGCGGAGCTGACGCTCTCTGATGGAATTAAAGTCAACTCGCCTCTTGCCAGCTTTGATCCCTCGGCTCGATTAGAAGGTCTGCGATACCAGGGCGGTTTGTACACGGTCACGAAAGACGGAGCTCATCGGCAGAAGGATCTATGAATTAAGGTTGTAGGAATGAACGATGTATGAGTTAACGATGCCTGCATTCGGAACGATCGGGGCTCACACCCTCACGATCTCTATGCCGAGCTTCTGAAACGGTGCAATCATCTCGTCGGTCGCTGCCGTGTCGGTCACCAGGATATTCAACTCATCCGCTTTGCAGATTCGCCAATTTGCCACGACACCTAATTTGCCGCTGTCCACCACCGCGACCCGACGCCGCGCCAGCTTCATCATCGTCGAATTGAGTTCCGCTTCATCCGCGTTGAAACAACTCGCTCCCCACCCTGCGTCCAGCCCATCTGCACCAATGAACATCGTGTTGATGAGCATGTTATCGAGAGACCGCAACGCCGCTGAGCCGACCAGCGAGAACCACTCGCCGTGAAGATGTCCCCCGGTAACGAAAACATATACATCCTTGCGCTTCGAAAGCTCCATCGCCACGTTGACCGTATTCGTCACCACCGTGATGTTGTAATTGATGGGAAGTCTCCGGATCACTTCTGTCGTCGTCGTGCCCGGCGTCAGAGCGATTGTCTCTCCCGCGGTAATCAGCGCGGCGGCAGCCCGTCCGATTCGCCGTTTTTCATCGGCGGCACGTTGCACTTGCGCCAGGAAAGATCGGTCGTGACGGAATGGCTCGTAAAAGAGCGGTTCGATCGACACCGCCCCGCCATGCGTACGCTGCAACAATCCCTTCTGCTCCAGAGCGTCGAGGTCTCGCCGTATCGTCACCACCGAGACGTCCAGTTGCGCACTGAGCGCATCCACCGAGACCCGTCCCGTTTGCTGCAGGCTCGTCAGAATCGTGGTAAACCGAACCTGCTGCTTATCCTGGGTGACGCTTCCTCCGGACTCTGTTTGTCCGTTCGGGCCCGCGCCCGATTGCGATCGCCGTTGACGCCTCATCATTATGTGGTTCCCCTGCACGATGCCGTTCCCTGCGTTCCCTTCCCTCTGAAAAACGAAACTCTTGGCCAAGCCACCACTTGCGATTTCGGTCGAAACGAAAGCGGTCGCCACAGCATCCTACTCCGAATTCCCGGAAATACAAGAAGATCGTATCCGCAACAACAACCGTTCTGAAACGCGAACACGTTTGTATTTTGCCGATTTCGATCAAATAGACTATCTTTATTCGCCCAATCAAATAGTAAAATGTCTGATCCGCAGTCTGCTGCGACGCGACTTTAACGCTCCTCAGGTGCCACAACCCGCGCCGCACAGTTTCGCGAGGAACACCCATGCCTTTCGACCGCCGCCAATTCGTGACCGCTCTGGTTTTTTCCGGCGCTGCCGCCGCCCGACCCACAATAAGCATTGAGAACGATCCCTCCGCCTCCCGGCCCCAAGTCTCGCCCCGAGTTTCGCCCCAAGCCTCGCTCCCGAATCCACAAAACGCGACCATCGATTTCCGTTACGCCCCGCACCACCAGCAGTCAACCATCTGTTTTCCCGACGATCCCAGGAAAACTATCGTGGGCCAAGCCGGCGACCTGCGCTACGGATTCGGCAAGTCGCTCTCTGCCGGCATGGAAAACTTCAGCACCGTCATCGAATTCTCGCTCGCTGGTTTTCAGGACGACAGAGTTCTTCGCCAATGGATCGAATCTCCCAGCATCCCCATCGTCCACACCCTGATCGACAGACCGGCGGCGACTTTGGAACTGATCGCTTTCGCAACCCAGCACGCGGGTGAGAGGCGAGTCGATAACGTGCTCCTCTCGATCCGATCGAAAAAGGGCAGCGTCGCTCTCCTCCCAAAGCTCCACATCCGCACCTGTGAAAAGCTGGAATTGGAAAGCTACTCCACCCCCACTGCCACCGTCAGCACGCCAGGAAGCAAGTCCCCGCTGCTCGTCGCCGCTCAGCTCGTCGCCACGCACCTCGGCCATCTCGGCACCTGCATGTTGTGGGAAGAAGGAGGATTCACTCTTTATCTCACTCACGGCCAGGCAATCAGAGATAAAGACGAAGATTCGGAGGCCCGCTATTTCGTGCGTCTTCCGCAAGAGAACCAATCAGCCGCGACCCTGCGCGAACATCTGCCCGATGCCGAAATGCTTCTTGCCGAGGCTCGGGAGTTCTGGAGTAAGTGGAAGCCTTTCGGAACCACCGAATGGAGCTATCCCGCCCGCCACGGAGAATTTCTCACCGCTTGCGCGCGCAATATTCAACAAGCGCGCGAAGTCAAGCATGGTCAACTCGTCTTTCAAGTTGGCCCCACCATCTATCGCGGTCTATGGATCGTCGACGGCAACTTCCTTCTTGAAGCGGCACGTTATCTCGGCTACGACCAGGCAGCCGACGAAGGTTTGCGTGCGGAATGGTCGCAGCAGGTCGATAGCGGGCAAATCATCGCGGGAAGCGGTGGTGAGCACTGGAAAGACACGGCCATCGCCATGTTCACTCTCGTCCGCCAATGCGAACTTAAACAGGATTGGACGTTTTTCCGCGACCTCGAGCCGAACCTCCTACGCGCGCTGGATTTCCTGATCAAACTGCGCGACCAGGCCATCGCGGGACAGAGCACGAATGGACGTTACGGCCTGCTCGCACCCGGTTTCGCAGATGGCGGCATTGGCGGTGTCCACTCCGAGTTCACCAATACTGTCTGGACACTGGCTGCACTCCGCGCTGTTGCGGATGCTGCCACTCAGCTGAAGATGTCATCGCTCGCCAAGGCCGGCGAATTCTTCCGGGAGCTCTACGCAGCATTTCAACAAATGGCAACCAGGGAGATTGTCCGGCATCCCGCTGGGTTCGACTATCTTCCGATGATCGCGCGCGACGACCCTTCCATGAGCGACTCTGATGCTTGGAGCCGCCCTCGTCCGCAGACTGCGCAATGGGCTCTTTCCCATGCCATCTATCCTGGCGAGGTGTTCGATAAGGACGATCCCATCGTTCGAGGGCACATTGCGCTTTTGCAATGGTGCACGCAGGAAGACGTCCCGGCTGAAACCGGTTGGCTCTGGCATGACAGTTTGTGGACGTATAACGCTTCCTTTGCAGCGCATGTCTATCTATGGGCTGGACTGCGCGATTGGGCGCATCGCACGTTCGCCGGGTTCCTCAACCATGCATCGCCTCTGTACTGCTGGCGCGAAGAGCAACCGCTGCAACATGCGCTCATTGGGCAGGACTGGGGGGACATGCCGCACAACTGGGCGAGCGCCGAGTGTGTCCGTTACCTGCGTCACATGCTCGCTCTGGAAGATGGCAAGTCGCTTCGACTGCTGAATGGCATCACCCCGACGGAATTGACGCCAGCCGTTCCCTACATCCTCCGGAATTCTCCGACACGTTTCGGAAGGATCGATTTGGAACTGGAACCTGCGGGCGCGCGAGGCTGGCGGTTGCGGTTTGATCGTAGCGAGGGACCTTCTCCATCCTCGATTTCATTGCCCGGAAGCGTCGGCCAGCTGCGGGTACAAGAAGTGATTGGCGCCCGGTCGAAGATCACGGGCAAGATCGTCGAAGTCGATCCGGTCGCGAGGAAATGGGAAGTGCTTCTCCAGTAGACCTTTCTCGGGAAGCTCTGGCTTCTCCCGAGATCACCATCGGGGAACCGGCTCGGTCACGGGACATAAGCGCGTTGGCACGAAGCCGCTAGCGCCTCGGACGCCTTCGCGCGCTCGCCGGGAACATCTAAATAAACAGGCACACTTACAAGGTAAACTTGCAAGTTTACATGTTTTTCTGTAGGATGCCATTACTATGTCCCGAAAGACGCTGGGAATCGCCGTAATCGACTTTATTCAGGCCATTGGGCTATTGGTGCGCCGCGTGCGCGCGGAAGCCGCCTCGCATGAGCTTTCATTGACCGAGGCTGCCGTCATGGCGCGCCTCGCTAAAGACGGACCTGCAACCACCGCCGACCTGGCACGCGCCGAAGGCATGAGACCTCAGTCGATGGGAACCACCATTGCGGCGCTTGAGGAAATGGGCATGGTCGAGCGCAAGCCTCATCCGACCGATGGCCGCCAGGTGAATATCGAGCTGACCGGCAAAGGGGCCGCCGTACGGGAGAGTGCCAAGGATGCGAAGCGGACATGGCTGGCGCAGGCCATCGCCCAACTCGACAAGCAGGAACAGGCAACTCTGTTCGCGGCCGGCGAGATCATCAAGCGTCTGGTGAAATTGTGAACCAGCCCGCAACCAGTTTGGACATTCGGGAGAAGATGTCCCACTCCTGGCGAGCATTGCGACACCGCAACTTCAAGCTCTTCTTTGCCGGTCAGAGTATCTCTGTTGTCGGAACCTGGATGACAAAGCTGGCCACCACCTGGCTGGTGTATCGCCTGACCCATTCGGCCCTCCTGCTCGGCATCGTAGGCTTTGCAGGGCTGATTCCTACGTTTGCCCTCGCGCCATTTGCGGGCGTCTGGATTGAGCGCCTCAATCGCCGCAAGCTGCTGGTCTGGACACAAGCCGCGGCTGCCATCCAGTCGCTTAGCATGGCCGCTCTCACGCTGGCACATGTCATCACCCTCTCGGAAATCATTGCTCTCGCCGTCTTCCAGGGTTTGATCAATGCGTTCGACACGCCTGGGCGCCAAATCTTCCTCGTACAGATGGTCGAAGATCGTAACGACCTGAGTAACGCCATCGCCATCAATTCGTCGATGGCGAACGGTGCGCGGCTGATCGGTCCGGCCCTTGCCGGCTTGGTGATCGCGGCCCTCGGCGAAGGCGGATGCTTCCTGATCGATGGCATCAGCTACTTGGCCGTGATCGCGTCCTTGCTGCTGATGCGTATCCAGCCCCTAGATATCCAGCGCAGCAACGCCAGCATGTTCGAACAGATGCGCGAGGGTTGGCAATACGTCAGTACCTTTCGTCCCGTCCGCACCATCCTTCTGTTTTCTGCACTTCTCGCTTTAATGGGCTACCCCTACGCCGTGCTCCTGCCGATCTTTGCCGGCCACGTGCTACATGGCGGCGCTGCGACCCTCGGCTGGCTAACCGGAGCCTCAGGAATCGGAGC
>Ga0209624_10000499_pt1 | contig 34564 bp, 26 predicted proteins | sample JacPinW_OM2H0_O1_FD_188565 | JGI IMG/M metagenome (GOLD analysis project Ga0209624, IMG submission 188565) | Forest soil microbial communities from Algoma, Ontario, Canada - Jack Pine, Ontario site 1_JW_OM2H0_O1 (SPAdes) (version 2) | ecosystem: Environmental > Terrestrial > Soil > Boreal...
GTGGAACGAGTTGCTGCAATCGTCGTTGGATAACAGCGTGAAGCGCCTGCTCGAACAGTTCGCCGAGCGTTCTCAGGACATTTTACTCACCACAGAATCGAAGATACGCGAACACGTTGCAGAAACACGGCAGCCATTGATGCAGGCCGCTTCCGACGCCCGCGAAACGTTTGCGCAGATCAAAGCGTCGCTCGATCAGGAAGTTTCGCGCGCACGGTCATCCTTATCTGAAATTGAATCCGTGGCCGGCCGAACGAAAGAGTATTCCGCGCAATTGGAAGCAGCCAGCCATGACACGTTGAACGAGCTACATCGCCGCATGGAAAAGATACTCGAGGCGCAGTCCGCCGAATTGCATCGTCGCGCGGACAATCTCGCCGCCGGTATTTCGCAACGCGTTACGCCGGCCCTCGATGCTCTGCAGCAGGAGTTCGTAAATCGTGCGCACGTTCAGGTGGAAGCAAAACTTACTCCGCATTTTGAACGAGTGCCCGAACTGCTCCGGGAGCTTTCCGCGCGCGAGGTCCAAGCGGAAGAAAGTCTGCGGCTGCACCGCGAACGTCTGCGGCAGGCATCGGAGAACAACCAGCGCGAGGTTTCCGCGCAGCTAACCACCACGCTGGTCGAGGCGCGTAACGATTTCGAGTCCGCGCGCAAAGAAGCTGCCACCAAGTGGAACGAAGAGCTGGACGCAAGTGGCGTGCGCGCCGCCCATTCCGCAGCCGAATCCATTGGCCGCAGCTCTGAATGGTTCCAGCAGGAAGCGCGAGCACGGCTGCAAGTGCTGGTGGAACAAACTGCCACGTCCGCAGCAGCTGCGTTCGATGAAAAAACCGCCGAGGCTGCGAAAAAATACGGAGCGCAACTGGCGGAGGAATCCGCAAGCCATCTGGCGCATGTTAAGCAGCAGACTGAAAACCTGGCGGTGGAAGCCTCCGGTCAAGTGCGCAGCGAATTCGATAAAGCGGCGGAAGCTGCCGCGAGCTCGTTCGGCCATGTCCTGCGGGGCATCGCCGGCCGCGAGGCTGAGCAGTTCATACAGACCACGGGAGAAACCGTAAGAAGCCGCACAGAAGACCTCAATCAGTCCTCACAACAGGTTCTCAGTCAGTTCGAAGCGAACGCCGCAATATCCGTGGAAAATCTGCAAGCGCAGATGGCCTCGCAGCTCGAGAACAGCATTCGGGAATCGCGCGCGGCTCTGGCAACGGAGTTTACCGCCGCGGTGGAGAGTTATCGCGCAGAACGCGATGTCCAACTTCAGGGTTGGGCCGCGGGCTTGGAACGATTGAGCGGTGAAGCCGAAGCCAAATATCAGGAGCGTTTGCAAACCGCTTGCGATTCCTGGATTGTTTCTTCCGTGCGTCGGCTCGGCGAGCACGGCCAGAACACCATCGAATCGATGCTGCGCTCCACCGACCAGGCGCTGCGCGACTCGTGCTCCAAAGTTTTCGAAGGCTTGGCCGAAACACTGCGCGAAAGATCGGCCAGCGCTGCAGGAGCTTCCGGGGTTGCGGGCTTCGCGCCCCTTCCTCCGAACCGTGACGCGGAATCCTCGGGCCCTCGCAACGAAGCGGTCTGAGGCCTCGCTTTACGGAAGGCTTTGTTGCGCGTGAGCCTTTTGTTTCGCCCCTACTATTTCAAGAACCGAATCAGCGACGTAGGTAATCTGCTCCGCCGTCACGCCTGGAAAGATCGGCAGGCTTAGGACGCGATCGCACGCGCGCTCCGCAAGAGGATACGTACCCGCAGGATCTCCCAGGGAAGAATAAGCCGGCTGAAGATGTACGGGCTTGGGGTAGTGAATGGAAGTCGCGATTCCCTTTTCATCCAGTTTCGAAATTAATGAACACCTGCAGTTCACGTAAATCACAAATTGGTGATATACGCATTCGTCTCGCGAGTCGTCCATCGGCAATGCAAGACGAGCATTCGCAAGCATTCGGCGATATTCGCGAGCGATGGCCTGGCGTTTTGCGGTCCAGGCATCCAGGTATCGCAGCTTGATGCGCAAGATAGCGCCCTGAAACCCCTGCATACGATAGTTGTATCCGACGAATTCGTGGTCGTAACGTGAGGTTTGTCCATGCGAGCGCGCCGCACGCGCGAACTGCGCAACCAAATCGTCGTCCGTGGTTAGCGCGCCGCCCTCGCCATATGCTCCCAGATTTTTCGTGGGATAAAAGCTGAAGGCACCCGCATCGGCGAGTCCACCCACACGCTTTCCGCGATAGCGCGCGCCGTGGGCCTGCGCGGCATCTTCCAGCACACGTAGGCCATGTCGGCTCGCAATCGCGCGAATGGCATCCATGTCCGCAGGTCGTCCGTATAAATGAACTGGAACTATGGCGCGCGTGCGACGCGTTATCGCGCGTTCAATCAAATTCGCATCGATATTCGCCGTGGCGGGATCAATGTCCACCAGAATAGGTTGCGCCCCGCAATAGCTGATGGCTTCCGCGGTTGCCAAAAATGTATTGGCGGTCGTGATTACCTCATCGCCGGGCTGCACTCCAAGCGCCAGTAAACCGAGATGCAGAGCAGCGGTACCGCTACTGAGAGCTACGCAATGCTTCGTTCCGCAAAATTCCGCGAATTCTTTCTCGAACGCTTCCACCTCCTCGCCTTGAACGAAAGCGGACGTCTGGCAAACGCGGTCGAGCGCCGCCAGGACTTCGTCGCGTAGCTCCGTGTATTCAGACTTGAGATCGAGGAGTGGAACTTTCATCTATGTAGCGCCTTCAGCGCAGATAAAAACTGTACTGTATGGCGGCCTCCTCCACAAGACCCGAGACATCCTGGGATTTTCCACGAGAATGTTTTTCCAGTTGGAAGTCGCGCGCTAGATGTGCGTCAGCGTGCCGGTAATTTTTGTACGGCGGAGCGCCCAAGCGAAAACACCAAACGACAGTGGAATCAGGACAGCCGCGAAAACGAGCAAAGCAAATATCGACGGAAAGAGTTCCTTCCAGCCGGCGCCCGCCAATAGCGCAGCGCGCATACCTTCCAAAGAATATGTCACGGGAATCAGCCGGGCTAGCAACTGCAACGGAGCGGGCAAGACCGAGATTGGATACATCATGCCGCCGACTAATCCTGAAACGCCGAGCACAACCCATTTAGCGGGATTGCCACGCTTAAAAAGAATCGAGTAGCTCGCTGAAAGAACTCCTAGTCCGGCGAAAGCCAGAATGGAAGCTGCCAAAATCACCGCGGCACCCAGCCAGTTAGCTGAATGCGGCCTGAATCCAAACAGCAACGCGCCCCAGGCGAGGTAAACGCAAGTCCGTATGGCCAGCGCAACGAATGGATAGACTGCCGACCCTGCTAGAATTACCTGAAGCGGCGTTTGCGTTACGAGCAGTGCCTCCAGCGTACGATTTTGTCGCGCCTCCTCCAGGCTCGAATCAAATGCGCTCATGGACACGCTTAGGTAGTCAAAGAAAGCGAATCCCACCAACGCGAACGCGAAATAATTGGTTCCGGCAGGAAGTTCGCTATTGAGTTCCGGGCTCTGCACAAAACGCGATAAATAATAAAACGTTGCTACACCAAACAGAGCCTCCAGCGTTTCGAGCAGCAGCGCTCCGCGATAACCGCGCGCAATTGCAAAATCCCGCCAGAAAAAAGCTGCGATTTTGCGCAACACAGATGCCGGATTCACAGTTGCCTCTCGACTGGTGTCTGGTGCCCCACCAGACCTGATACCGCCGCTTCCAAAGTCGCTGTGCGTGTAGAAGCGCACAATTCTCGCGGCGACTCGCAGGCAACCACACGGCCTCCATCCAGCAAAACTACTCGGTCGGCAATCTCCTCAACTTCGCTTAGAGTATGGGAAGCGAACAGAAGAGTGGTTCCGCGACTGCGCACCAGATCGTCTTTCAAAAGCCGCCGGAATTCCGATGCGGCTATCGGATCAAGACTTCGCGTAGGTTCATCGAGAAACAAGATAGCCGGACGGTGCAGCAAAGCTCGCGCCAGGCCCAAGCGATGCATCATCCCGGTGGAAAACGTCCGGACTTGACGGTTCAAGTCGTTCTGTAGCCCCATGGATTCTGCGATGCTTGCGATTTGCGTTCGCGCATCCGCCCGGCTCAAATTGTTCATAGCAGCAAAAAATCCCAGATTCTCTCGCGCACTCAGGCGGCCGTAAAATCCTTCGTCTCCTCCCGTATGGTAGCCAAACATCCGGCGGGCCTCGGCCGATTCACGCTCGACGTCAAATCCCCCCACCGTCGCTTGCCCCCGCGTGGGGATAATCAAAGTGGCCAAAATGCGGAGCAACGTGGATTTTCCAGCGCCGTTGGCCCCGATCACGGCAACTGCTTCATTTTCCTTCACTGTGAAGGAAACTCCCGCCAGCGCTTTCTCCGTTGCGCGGGAAATCGGCTGCAGCAAAGCGCGCCAACCCGTCAAGGCCGGCGGAAAATATTTCTCCAGTGCTGTAACGGAAATAGCGGGTCCCGGCATCTACGCGGTTATAACCGAATTCCCTGTAAGGAATCCAGTTGAGTCATTGCCGTGTAACAGAAAGTGTGCGTAGAATAGACACGGGCGTGTGGCGAAGTCACTAGGCATGGCGCGCAGTTCAAACCGCTCGCTACGGCAAACTAATTACCCGGCCTAAAGGATTTTGGCGCCTAAAATGGACGCAGCTCTCTCCGTGCATTCCATTGTCGTCGCAGCCTCCGAACAAGTGTCCTGCCCGCTCGGCGAAGAATCCGCGATTTTGAATCTTAAAAACAGCATGTACTACGGCATGAATCCGGTTGGCACACGCATTTGGACGCTGCTGAAAGAGCCCCGGAGCGTGGAACAGCTTCGCGATGCCTTACTAAACGAATACGACGTAGATGCGGCATTATGTGAGCGGGATCTTTTGGATCTGCTGGGGAAAATGAAAAGCGAAGGATTGATCGAAGTGCGAAGCGCGGCCGCAGTCTAGGCTCACAAGCAACATTATGTTACTTCGCGGCATTGGTTTACATCAAAGTCAGCAGAGCGACTTTATTCAGAATGGCGGGTTGAAAACCTATCAATGGGAACCTGGCGAACCTTTTCGCGACTAACAACGGCTGAGCGGCTTGTTGCCCTGGAAGCCGGGCTTGGCCTCACCGCCACCTGGATCGCTTTGCGTACCGTCGGATTTCGGCGTTGGAAAAGAGTGCTGGAATCACTGGCGATTCGCAAGAAAACCAATGTTCCCGCGGCCGAAGTTTCCGCCCGCGAAATCGCGAATGTCGTACGGATGGAAGAGGCAGCCGCTCGGAATCTTTTTTTTGACACAAACTGTCTGGAACAATCGCTGGTGCTCTGGTGGCTCCTGCAGAAGCGTGGAGTGGCGGCGGATTTGCTCATTGGCGCCAGGAAAGACGCAAATCGCTTCGAAGCTCATGCCTGGGTCGAATTCGCCGGAGCGGCGCTGAACAGCACAGGAGAAGGCCACCTGCACTTTGTGCCGTTTGAAGAACAGGTCACTTGGATGGGTACAAATTGAGCGGAATCGTGGGTATGTTCGATAAAAGCGGAGCGCCGATTGACCTCGCTCTCCTGCGCGCCCTGACCCAGTTTCTTTCTTATGCGGGGCCGGATGCTCGAGACACCTATTCCAACGGTTCTTTTGGCTTCGGCCACACCATGTTGCGCACCACCAGAGAGGCTGCTTTCCAGCGCCAGCCCGCGAGTTTAGGCGGACAACTTTGGATCACCGCCGATGCGCGAATTGATTGTCGAGATGAGCTGAAGCGGAAATTAAAAGAAGCGGAGCCGAATCGCCCGCCCGCGAGCACCGACTCCGAGCTGATTCTGCAAGCCTACGCTCTGTGGGGAGAGGAATGCGTCCAACATCTCCGCGGGGATTTTGCTTTTGCGATCTGGGATGCCCGCCACAAAAAACTTTTTTGCGCGCGCGATCATTTTGGAATCAAACCGTTTTACTATGCCGAGATTGGCAACGTCTTTCTCTTCAGTAACGTTTTGAATTGCGTTCGCCTGCATCCTGACTTATCCGAAGATTTGAACGACGCCGCAATCGGCGATTTTCTGCTGTTCGGGCTCAATTGCGACCTCCACACCACCACATTTCGTGACATTCAAAGATTGCCGCCGGCACATTGCCTTTCTATTTCCGCGGAAGGCATACGAATCCGGCGATATTGGTCGGCACCGGCTGGCGGCTCCATTCGCTATCGCAACGCCGATGATTATGTGGAGCATTTTCAAATTCTGTTTCAATCGGCTGTGGCGGACCGCCTGCGTGTAGACCGCGCAGCAATATTTCTCAGCGGCGGTCTTGATTCGGCGGCGCTCGCCGCCACCGCGCGTGAGCTTTCCAGCGGCTCCCCGGACGCTTCGGAGTTGCGCGCCTACACCATCGTTTACAAGTCCATGCGCTCCGATCGCGACGGTGCGCACGCCCGCGAAATTGCCGATTTTCTCCACATCCCCATCGAATTTTTGGAGTTGCAAGGATTGAAGCCGTTCGAGCGCTGGAATGAACCAGGAATAAACAGTCCCGAGCCGGTGGATGACCCTTTGTTCGCTGGAATGTTCGACCAATTTAACTTGGTTGCCGCCCACAGCCGCGTTGCGCTATGTGGCGAGGGTGCCGACAACCTGATGCATTTCGAAATGCTGCCGTATGCCAAACACCTCGCGCGTGAGAGAAACATTCGCCGGCTATTTCAGGAAGTTCCCCGCTACCTTGGCCAGCGCCGCTCGATTTGGCCGGGAGTTAGCAGGCGCTTCAAAGGTCTCTTCGGAAAGGATCCTACCGCGCCGCTGTTTCCGCGCTGGCTCGCTCCTGAATTCGCTGAACTCCTGGATCTCAACTCTCGATGGAAGGAATGGACTGAGTTACCCGCATCGCGCCCGCATCCCATCCGTCCGAAGGCGCATGTTTCTCTCTCCATCCCGCAGTGGGCCAATAGGTTCGAACAAGAGAGCCCGGGAGCAACGCGTTATCCAGTGGAGGTACGTTATCCCTTCCTTGATCTCCGGGTCGTGAACTACCTGTTGGCACTGCCCCCTTTTCCGCTCTTCTTCGAGAAGAGTCTCTTGCGCCAGGCCATGGCCGGGCGTTTGCCGGAGGCATCCAGAGTCCGGCCCAAAACGCCGCTCGCAGATGATCCGCTGGTCCGATCTTTGCGTAATGCGGAGTCCACAGAATGGTTCGATCAGGTACAATGGAACTCGGATATGGACCGATATATAAATCGATCGGCACTAGCGCCCCTCCCAGCGGGTAGCGATAGCGAACGGATTTCGCTGGATTTGCGCCCGCTCTGTCTCAACTTTTGGTTGCAGTCAGCACGCGGAGTCCGGTATAACTTGCGTGCGGAGGTTTGCAATGCTTAAGCAGGTCGCAGGGGAGCCTAAGAAACCTTATTCGACCCCCGCATTAACTATTTATGGCACTGTTCAACAACTTACACAAACGGTTGGTCTGAGGAAGACTCGCGACGGCGGCCAGTTTCCGAAAATTAAGACGTTATTATAAATGAAGTGAGCTTCACCTATTCGGTTTTCGGCCTGTCTCTTCGCTCCAATATTCCCATTCCGGAACTTGTTCATGTGGATACGCCGTCCTGTGACTCGGTGGTGTCGGTCCATATGGCTACGTCACCCACAGCCGGAGAAATCCCCGATGATCCGAAGACTCTTACCTACACGAGCGCCTACACCGATCCTACTGGCCAACCTGCTTTAAGAATTTGGAAGGTCGCGGATGGTTGCTTCCTCTATCTTGCCTATTACGACGGGACACAATTCTGGATGAATCGCGAGGGAACTGAGCTTTGGGCGCAGTGGCCGGAGAGCTTGACGATTGAAGACGCTGCTACATATCTGCTCGGCCCTGTGCTTGGACTGCTGCTGAGATTGCGAGGCGTGACGTGTCTTCATGCCAGCGCGGTTTCCTTCGGCGACCGTGCCATCGCTTTTGTGGGCTCCGAAGGCGCAGGAAAATCAACAACCGCGGCGATGTTGGCCCAGAAAGATTGCGCGGTTATTTCCGATGATGTTGTTGCACTAACGGAACGGCAAGGCGCTTTTTACGTTTATCCGGCATACCCTTATCTTTGCTTGTGGTCCGACTCGGTAACAATCGTGTATGGACCGGAAAAAAAACTGCCCAGTTTTTCAGCCAGCTGGGATAAACGCCTGCTTTCGCTCGCCGGAAATCATCTAAAATTTGAAGCCCAACCTTTGCCGATGGGCGCAATCTTCGTGTTTGGCGAAAGAAGTCCGCTAGCGAACGCGCCCCTTATCGAGTCGATGACTCCCAAAGAGAGTTTGCTTTCGTTAGTGGCCAATTCGTTCGCGACGAACCTTCTTGATAGCGAAATGCGCGCGCGCGAGTTCGAATTTTTCGGCCGCATGATTCGAACCGTGCCAGTCCAACGGCTAATCCCGCACGAGGACCCCAGCCAGATTGGTCGGCTCTGCGACGTGGTTCTGCGATCCTGCGGCGCCTCCGCAATTTAGCCGGCACTCTCTCGCCGGACGATTTCCATTTGCTCTTAGCCGCGCGGTAACCTAAAGTCCCACTGCCCGCATCATAGGCGCTGAACGAAGTCGCCAGTCGAAGAAGCTCTTGGAGGGTATTAGAGATGAAGAAGTTCGCAGGACTTTTCGTGATGGCCTTTATCTTTTGCCTGCCGGCTATGGCGCAGGACACTCCGAAGGACACCTCGAAATATGAGGTCGGAGGAGGTTTCGACTTTCGCTCGTTCGGTAACTTCAACGGTACTCGGCTGAGCATGGTTGGATGGAACGCTTATGGTGACCGCCATATTTGGCGATTCATCAACCTCGCCGGGGACATCTCTGGCACCTACAATCGGAACACCACATTCGGAAATACAAGCATTTACAGTTTTATGGGCGGACCGCAGTTGTATCCCTTTGGCCACCAGCACAAAATCACCGTCTTTGGGCAACTGCTGTTCGGAGGCGGAGCTTATCTTTTCCATCTTCCGAGCCAGAACGGATTTAATCCCGTTAGCATTTCCTACGTTGGACCGGCCTGGATGGGCGGCGGCGGAGTGGACTTGCGATTAAAGAAGCGCTGGGCAATCCGACTTATTCAAGCGGACTACGAGCAGACTAAGCTCCTCAGCGGCGCTCCCAGCCAAGATAACTACCGGGTATCAATCGGTTTGCTCTACCGCTTCGGAATAAAATAACGTATCTGGCCGATCGTTGAATCTCTCCTCATCGCCCTCTCCGAATTTAAACCTTGCAGAATAGCCGACGCTCGTTGCAGATTACGAGTGCGTGGAACTAACGTTTGAAGGCAAGGGATCTCGCTGGGCGCTGCTCATTGCCGCGCTGATAGTCGCGTCCTTTTTTTCTTTTCAGGCCATCCGTCTTTGGATTGCGGATTATCGTATTAATTCTGACAGCCTCAGCTCGATCGAGAGAGGTGTCGCGCTAGAGCCCGGAAACGCGGCAGCCTGGGACACTCTGGGCCGTTTCGAGCAATTGGATTTTGTCGCCGGCGATCCCGGCGAGGCCGTGAAAGCCTTCCAAAAAGCAGTCCAGAAAGATCCGCTCTCCGCATATTACTGGATGAACTTGGCAGGCGCGTACGAAGCTGTGGGTGACATTGCCCATGCACGCGATGCGTTCCAACAAGCCCGAAATGTTTATCCGCTCTCGGCGCAAGTCGCTTGGAACTATGGAAACTTTCTGCTGCGGCAACAACAATCGGCCGAAGGTTACACGCAGATTCAGCTCGCTGTACGCTCCGATCCTTCGCTTCTGCCGCTGGCGATCTCTCGCACCTGGCGTTCCAGCCACGATGTGGACATGTTGCTGAACCAAGTGCTTCCCGCCGATCAGGACGCCTATTTCCAGGCCCTCGACTTTTTTGCCTCCGCTCAGCAGGCCGAGCCGGGGTTGGTGGTGTGGCAGCGTTTGATGTCTCTGGGCAAACCGATCGCGTTGCCCCGTTCATTTCCTTTTCTCGATGAACTGATTCGCCAGGACCGCTCTACCGATGCATCTCGCGTTTGGCACGAAGCGCTGCGTGCAGCAGGCTTTTCTCATCAGGAGCCTCAAAACGGATCGCTGATCTGGAATGGAGACTTCACCGGCGAGTTTACGAACGGCGGCCTCGGTTGGCGCTGGGACAATCTGATCGGTATAGCCATCGACTTTGATTCCCCCATACCGGGGCACGCGGGACGCTCCGTCCGTCTGGACTTTGGCGGCGGTAGCAATCCGGAGATCAATAAGCCGCTCGAATATGTTCCGGTGGAACCGAGCCACAATTATCATTTTCGCGGCTACATTCGGACGGAATCTATTACCACCGAAAACGGGATGCTTTTTTGGATCTACGATCCGAACAACAGCAATGCCGTCAATCTTCGAACGGAAGGCCTCGTCGGCACTCACCTTTGGAACGCTGTCGAATTCCCTGTGGTGACCGGCCCGCAAACTCACTTCCTGGTAATCGGCCTGCTCCGCGAGCCGAGCCGCTTGTTTGACAACAAATTGAGCGGGTCGGTTTGGATTGCGGATCTGTCGCTAGTTCCGGCTGGCGACGATGAGCCGGGAGCCAAGCGTTGAAGATCCTTCGCATCGGCCTTTTCATCCTTTTCGCCTTTAGCGTGCTGGCGTTCGGCACAGTGGAAGTCTGGTCGCAATCCGTTCTCGAAATCGGCGCTGGAATACTCTTCTTGTGGTGGGCACTTGTCGTCTTCAGAGATCCCGAGGCAACTATCCAATGGAATCACTTAATTTGGCCCATTCTCGGCGTTCTCACGATCGGTTTTGTACAGCTCTTTCTTGGCGTCACGCCCTATCGCTATTTCACTCAACTGGAGCTTCTGCGATTCGGCGCGTACCTGATTCTGTTTTTTTTGTCGGTGCAGGCATTCCGTACGCGCTCAGACCTTAAAAAGCTCGCATGGTTCCTGATTCTTTTATGCTTCGGGGTTTCCCTGTTCGGCATCGCCCAGCATTTCACGTCCGAAGGACCAATTTATTGGGTGCGTCCATTGAGGGCCGGCGGTGATCCGTTCGGCCCTTATGTTAATCGCAACCATTTCGCCGGCTTCGTCGAGCTGACCCTGCCCATAGCCCTGGCGATGTTGGTTTTTCGCGGAATCCAACGTGACGTATATCCGCTTGTGGGGCTATTGGCCATTGTTCCGGCCGGCGCGCTGATTCTTTCCGGTTCTCGCGGCGGTATCGTCAGCTTTGCTTTTGAGATCGCCGTGTTGTGGCTTTTGGCGCGAACGCGTACATCTCCGGACCGCCCGCGTTTCGTCGGAATCGCCATCGTGGTTTTTGCTGCTATGGCGCTCATCGTCTGGTTAGGCGCAGCCAAGGCCCTTGAGCGATTTGCAAGCCTGCACATTGGAGAAGTCACCATGAGCCGGCGCGTTTCGATGATCCGCGGAGCAGCGCACATTTTTTTGGATCATCCCATCGACGGCGCAGGACTTGGCGCGCTCGTCGCTGTCTATCCGCGATATGAGACTCTCTATGATGGCAAGCTTGTGGACCACGTTCACAACGATTACATCGAAATGCTCGCTGAGACCGGTCTCCTCGGCGGGATTTGCGGACTTGCGTTCCTGTGGATTCTGTTTCGTCAAGCCCGGACCTGCTATGCAGCCGAACAGGGCCATTTTTCTCGCGCTCTCCATGCCGGTGCCATGGCTGGTTTATGCGGAATATTGCTTCATACTTTCGTGGACTTCAATTTGCACATCCCCTCAAACAGTCTGCTGTTCCTAGTGATGGCCCATCTTGCCACTACACCTCCTGTGGCCACCGAAGCGGTGGTTGAGCGGCGTCGCAGGCGCGTTCGCGAAAGACCTGTGGACGAGACGGAATAAGACTTAGCCGCATTTCGTCCGTTAAACGATCATCTCCATCGCGTTGCGCGGAAATTGGTTCCTCTGGATGCTGCCTTATCGTTTGTTAGCTCTAGTACGTCTGGGTTGACACCAGCGCGGGGCTAGGTAATAGTGTTTGCGGGGTTATCTATCATGGTTCGAACGGTCCAGTGCGTTTCCAACTGGCTAACAGCGAAGCTTGCCTTTTTATTGCCTGTATTGCTTTTGAGCGCGCAGGCATATGCCCAGCAAAAACCCGCGACGTCTGAACAGACCAATCAGAAGATTCACGAACTAGCGGGATTAGCCGCTTCCCGCGCGACGGACACGCCCATTGGCAGCGGCGATCTGATACACATTGAGGTCTTCGACGTTCCAGAACTTTCTCGTGACCTGCGCGTTAGTGAGAGGGGTGAAATCACTTATCCCCTGATTCCCGGAAAGATTCCGGCCAGCGGACTGACCTCCTACCAGCTGGAACAGAAAGTGGCGCAACTTTTGATCGAAAACGGATTGGTCTCCCACCCGCAAGTTTCGGTTTTCGTGAAAGAGCAAAATAGCCAGCCGGTTTCATTAGTGGGGGCGGTACAAAAGCCGATGGTCTATCAGGTTATCCGGCCGACAACTTTGCTCGAATTGCTGGCGGAGGCCGGAGGCGTAACCGATGAAGCCGGCAGCGTCATCATCGTCACCCGCGCAGGACGCCCGATGAGCGAGCAGAACAGCGGGGCGGGTTCTATTGACGCCACCGGTGTAGATACGCAGACCATTACAATCCGTCTGCAGGATTTGTTGGAGTCGGGAAATCCGGTTTTCAATATCCAGATATATGGTGGCGACTCGGTGAGCGTTCCGCGGGCAGGTATTGTGTACGTTGTCGGAGGGGGAGTAACGCAGCCTGGCGGCTACGTTCTCCAGAGCCATGGCGAGCAAGTTACGGTTATGAAGGCCGTCGCCCTGGCGCATGGCTTGACGGGATTTGCAAAGGCCGATCAGGCGGTCATCATGCGAAATAATGCCGACACGGGTCAGAAAGACATGATACCGGTGCACATTAAGCAGATCCAAAATCAGAAGACCGATGACGTAACTATGAAGTCGAACGACATTCTTTACATTCCCGACAGCAAGGGCCTGAAGATTTTGGCCAAGGGCAGCGAGGCCGCGCTGACTGTGGGAACCGGTCTGGCTATCTACAGATTCTGATCCTAGCCGGGTGAATAAATTGGCAAATCTGCTTTCGGGTAAAGGATAAATGGAAGAGCCTTCTAGAATTGCGAATCTGCGCGACCGAAAGGCTACCGAAGCGTTAAGCCTGATCCCCGCGCCTGCGCCTTCCGTGCTCTCCTGGGAGCAGGTTCCCAGGGAACCGCACCTTCTCGATTACGTCATTATATTGCGCAAGCATCAGTGGATGATCCTGACCTTTTTCTTAACGGTTGTTACCATAGTTACGATTGCTTCGTTCAAAATGAAGCCGGTTTATGTGGCATCCGCGCGCGTGGAAGTCGACAAAGAATCGCAGAATATGACGCCTTTCCCCGATTCGAACTCTTACGACGCCTTCGTGGATTTGGAAAATTATCTGGAAACGCAGTCCAAAATTCTTCAGAGCGAGACTCTGGCTCTACAAACCATTAAAACCCTAAGCTTGGAACGCTATCCTGAGTTTGGGGGAACTCCCAACCCAGTTGCCTTCGCTCACAGTGGCGCGGTAGCCAAGCGCCCGCCAATCCTCGGGGCATTTCTCGGGCGCCTGAGCGTCAAACGAGTGCCGAATAGTCGTCTGATTGAAGTGACATTCGAAGCCGAAGACCCGCAGCTTGCGGCGCAAATCGTGAACGCACATTTGCAAAATTATGTGGAACAGAATTTTCGCAGCAAATACGATGCCACCATTCAGGCGTCCAATTGGCTCTCTTCAGAACTGGAAGAGCTTCGCATCAAAGTGGAGAAGTCGGAAAACGCGCGTCTGGCATACGAGCGGGCTAACCAAATCTGGCAAATTGACGAAAAACAGGACATTTCCGTCTCCAAGCTGTCGGATCTAAGCAAAGCGGTAACCGCCGCGCAAACGGATGTGGCCGAAAAAGAAGCTCTGTACCGCATGGCCATGTCCGGAAATGTAGACGCCTTGCCCGTAGCGCACGGCAGTGAAGTGATTACAGATCTGCGAAAACGTAAATCCGAGGTGGACGAACAATACGCCGAGGCTGTGAATCAATACGGCCCGAATTTCCCCAAGGTTTTGCGCATCGCTGCGCAGCAGAAGGAAGTGGATGCCGATTTGGATCGCGCGCGAAAGACTTTATTGCAAAGCGTAGAACAGGAGTACAACACAGCCCGCAGCCACGTTCAACTTCTTCAGGAAGCGCTTGATAAACAAAAGACGGAAGCAAACGACCAGGCGGAAAAACTGGTTCAATACCACATCCTGCAGCACGACGCGGAGTCGAATAAGCAGCTTTATGATGGATTGCTGCAAAAACTGAAAGAAGCCAGCATCACCGCCGGCCTTCGTTCGAGCAATATACGAGTAGTGGATCCTGCGCTGGCGCCGGCCAGCCCCTCGCGGCCACAAAAGGCGCGCAATATCCTGCTGGCGGTTTTGATGGGCTTGGTGGGCGGAGTAGGCTTGGCTCTCTTCCGCGAGTATCTTGACAACACCGTGAAGTCCCCGGATGACGTAGAGGCGCTGACCGGATTGCCCTCCTTGGCGGTCGTACCGTCTCTGCCGGGATTGAACGCCACCACCGGACGCCTTTCACGGCTCGCCCGGGAAGCCGGCACTGGAACAGCCGGCGCTGGCTCGCGCGTCGAGTTGCTCTCTTACGTCCAACCAAAATCCCAAATTTCGGAAGCATTCCGCGCCTTGCGCACTTCCCTGCTGCTCTCGCAAGCCGATCATCCACCGCAGGTGATCCTGGTCACCAGCGCGCTGCCTCGCGAAGGAAAAACTACCGCCGCTGTAAATCTTGCGGTCACTCTGGCGCAGCTTGGCGACCGCACTTTGCTGGTGGATTCCGATTTGCGCAAGCCTGGAATCCGGCGAGCTCTGAATCTGACTATCGGCAAAGACGTTGGATTAAGTTCCTATCTGGCGGGCGTAACAAGCCTCGAGGAAGCCACTATCCAGCATCCCACAATCACAAATCTATCGGCGCTGACCACTGGACCGGTGCCACCCAGCCCGGCGGACTTGCTTTCCTCCCACCGCATGCGTGAAGCCATCGCGGAATTGCGCCGGCGCTTCAAGTTCATCGTTATTGACTCTCCTCCGGTAATGGCTGCCACCGACGCCGTAATTCTTTCCGCGCTTACCGATGGGGTCTTGCTGGTCGTGCGCAGCGGTGAAACACCGAAAGAGGCCTTTACCCGCACACGCGATCTGCTCGCGGCAGTAAAATGCCGTTTGCTTGGCGTGGTATTGAACGCCGTTGACTCCAATGCTCCCGATTATTACTACTCTTACCGGTACTATCCGTACGCGTATGGTTATGGCTACGGAGAAGATGTAAACAAGACTTCCAAATTCCCAACAGGGTCCGACGAAGCAGACGGGCCTTTAACCTAAGAGGTGTAGTCTTGCGATACCTTTTAACTGGCGGCGCCGGTTTTATCGGCTCTCATCTAGCGGAAGCCTTACTCGGGCGGGGCGACTCCGTTTTTATCCTCGACGATCTCTCCACTGGCAGCGTGGAAAACATCCGGCGTCTCAAAAAGCACGACCGTTTCCACTACGTTTTCGATTCCATCATGAATAAGCATCTCCTGGCGGAGATGGTGGATGAATGTGACGTTGTTTTTCACTTGGCCGCGGCTGTCGGCGTGCGCCTTATTGTCGAAAGTCCCGTGCGCACGATTGAGACAAACGTTCATGGTACACAAAACGTCCTGGACGCTGCATCCAAGAAGAAAAAACTTGTTTTTATCGCCTCCACCTCGGAAGTTTATGGCAAAAGTGACAAAGTGCCGTTTCACGAAGACGCTGACTTGGTGCTCGGGCCTACCAGCAAAGGGCGCTGGAGCTACGCGGCGTCTAAGGCTCTCGACGAATTTCTTGCTCTTTCCTATTGGAAAGAAAAAAAGCAGCCGGTTGTTGTAGCCCGATTCTTTAATACCGTGGGTCCGCGCCAGACCGGCCGTTATGGCATGGTGCTCCCCAACTTTGTGCGTCAAGCGCTGGATGGTGAACCCATCACGGTTTATGGAACAGGCCAGCAGTCACGTTGTTTCTGTGATGTGCGGGATTGTGTTGAGGCTGTCATGCGGCTCGTTGCCACCGGCTCTGCGGTCGGCGAGGTCGTCAATATCGGGAACACCGGCGAAATAACCATCGAAAAGCTTGCTGAGTTGGTCAAGCAACGCACCAAGAGCGATTCTCCGATCACCTTTGTTCCGTACGATCAGGCCTATGAACCCGGATTCGAAGACATGCCGCGCCGCGTGCCCGCCCTTGGAAAGCTTGAGCGGCTCACGGGATTTCGTCCCACCACGCCACTCGTGGAAATCGTCGAACGTGTCATCGCGCACTTTCAGGAAAAGAAAAACGCGGATTCGTCGGACGGCTCGAATGGCGACGGACGCCTGAATCCGGAAAATCTCGCTATCAAACGGGCCGCGATATAGTACTGTTGTGAATCTTCATGTTTTGCGACGCCTTCAAACTCTCCTGCTGAATATCCATGAGCGCAACCTCGGCTACAAATCGAGTTGAACCGAGCAGTGGGAAAGAGGCGGCGGATGCCGCGCGATTCTCGCGGGATCGCCTGGAGCGGAACCGCACGAGCACTACGCTTTCCGTAATTGTCCCCGCCTTCAACGAGCAATATCTGATCGAGGCTAGCCTCAAGGGCCTGGCGGTCTTGGACGAATCTCCTCGGTTGCGCGAGATCAAGGTAATCGTGGTCAACGATTGCTCCACCGATCGTACCGCGGAAGCCATTCAGCGTTTCCAGGCCAGTTTGAAAGCCAGCCAGGATTTTAAGAAATTCAGTTGGGTTTGGCTCGATCATGATAAGAACCGCGGCAAAGGCGCAGGCATCCGTACGGCTTTGTCGCACGTGGACACCGAACTTGTCGTGATCCACGATGCCGACCTTGAATATCATCCGCGCGATCTTCTTCAGATGGTGGAACTTTTCCTGTCGGAAGCCGCCGATGCGGTCTTCGGCTCTCGTTTCATGAACGGTGGATATAAACGCGCGTTATTTTTCCGTCACGAGCTCGGCAACAAACTCCTCACCTTCTTGTGCGATCTTGTCTGCGATTTGAATCTGTCCGATATGGAGACCTGCTACAAAATGGTGCGCGCGGAATTGCTGAAAAGCATTCCTCTCACCAGCTCCACCTTCGACGTCGAGCCCGAACTCACCATCAAGCTCGCCAAACGCGGCGGGCGCATTTTTGAAGTTCCCATCAGCTATTCGGGCCGCACCTACGCCGAAGGGAAAAAGATCAATTGGAAGGACGGGGTCCGCGCGCTGTGGGCCATCTTCCATTACGCGGCTTCCGATAACATTTACGCGCAGGATGGACACGGCGGCGAAATTCTCATGCGCCTGGCCCGCGCCCCGCGCTTTACGCGATGGATGGCTGATGTCATCCGGCCCTTCGTGGGAGAACGCGTGCTGGAAATCGGCGCCGGCATCGGCAACATGACTATCCACTTGGTCCCGCGCTCCGTTTATTGGGCTACGGACATCAATCCCCATTACTTGGAAACATTGGATAGGCTTCAGTCGGCTCGCCCCTATCTGCGTACAGCTTATATTGACGCGATGGAGGCAAGCTCGTACCCGCGGGACATTTCGTTCGACACGGTAATCTGCCTAAATGTTGTCGAACATCTCTCAGACGATGTTGGTACACTGCGAAATATTCACAACGTTCTTGATGAAGGCGGACGCGCTATTATCCTGGTTCCTAACGGCCCAAAGCTTTTCGGTTCTTTAGACGAAGTCCTGGGCCACTGCCGCCGCTACACAGAGGATCAGCTGATCAAAGTCGGGCAAGAAGCGGGCTTTACGGTGGAGAAGGTTTTGAAATTCAACCGCCCTGGCGTTCCGGCCTGGTGGCTAAATGGACGGATTCTGCGAAAGACAACCTTTGGCCTGGGACAGGTTCGGTTGCTTAATTTTCTAACGCCTCTTTTCCGAGTGATGGATTCCTGGCTTCCGCTTCCGCCGCTTTCTTTGATCGCCATATTTCGGAAAGAGACTGGTTCTGCGTCCAGCGAAATATTTTCCGGCATCTCCCCGTCCGGCGCCCCAAGCAGCAGGGAATCGTAACGCTTGCTCAGACCCGATAAATTCGAAAAGGCCCTCATCCTCATTTTTCTTCTGACGTTGCCCCTTAGCAATCCCTGGGTCCGCGGCGATGGCGTAGGATATTACGCTTATGCCCGCGCGATACTCATCGAACATCGGCTCGACTTCCAGAAGGATTGGCTGGCCGCGAATTCTAGTTACCGCATGGGACGTGTGGATTCAGAAGGCCACCTGCTGCCTTCGCAGTACACCTCCACGGGCCATCTCGACAATCACTTTTCGATAGGGCCGGCCATGCTCTGGTTTCCGTTTCTCCTGATCGCTCACGGCTTCGTGCATCTAGACCACGCCCTCGGTGGTCACATCGCGGCTGATGGATTCTCATTTCCCTACACTCTGGCCATGGCCCTGGCGACGGCCTTGTATGGTTTCCTCGCGCTTTGGATTTCGTTTCAGCTTGCTAAAAAGTACGTTCCTGAAAAATGGGCCTTTCTCTCCACCCTCGGCATCTGGTTTGCGAGTTCTCTACCTGTCTACATGTATTTCAATCCTTCCTGGTCGCATGCGCAGTCAGCTTTCGCCGCCGGGTTATTCTTATGGTATTGGGATCGGACTCGCCCTGAACGCGCGTGGACACAGTGGGTAATCCTGGGATTGATGGCCGGGCTCATGATGGACGTTTACTACGTGAACGCCATCTTACTTTTGATTCCGCTGTCGGAGTCAATCGCTCGCTATTGGAATGGTATCAAGTCGAATGAACTCGCGGCGGTTACGCGCTTATTCTTCAAAAATATTCTATTCACTCTGGTTATGGCCATCGCATTTCTTCCCACGCTTATCGCGAAACGCATTATCTACGGAAGCGCTTTGAATTTTGGCTACGGCGGTCTATGGAATTTCGCGTCCCCAGCGCTTCTGAAAGTTTGCCTTTCGTCCGAGCACGGCCTTTTCAGCTGGACGCCCATCCTGGCTCTCGCTGTAATCGGGCTCTTCTTTCTTCGACGCCACGATAAATTCTTGAGCCTGTATTCTATTGCCGCATTTGCGGCATACCTTTACACCATCGGCTGCTACTTGGACTGGGCCGGTGTTTCCTCCTTCGGCAATCGTTTCTTCGTTTCCCTAACACCGCTTTTTATTCTCGGACTGGCCGCCTTCTTTGAACGGATGTCGCTATCGCTGCGGGAACGTCCTGCCAACATCTTGGCAATATCCACCACCTCTCTCCTGATCGTTTGGAATCTGGGACTCATCTTTCAGTGGGGCACACATTTGATTCCGGCGCGCGGACCAATTTCCTGGCGTACCGCGGCATACAATCAAGTAGCGGTCGTGCCGGAGAAAGTCTTTCAAACCCTGGAAGCATATTTGACCGGACGCGGACGCTTGATGAACCACATCGAGCAGCAAGACCTGCAACAGTTGAGACAACAAGACCAGAATCATCCAAATCCGCCGCCTGGGAAAGGCAACGAGTGAAGGTTTTAGCGCGGTCCGGAACTTAATTAACTCCGGTCGTTCACAGCGGCTATAAATTTATGGAAATTCATCCGGCCAAAACTCCTCGACTGCGCACCCGCGTGCTGCAAAACACTGCTGCATTGCTCGGCGGGCGAGGGATCTCCATAGTCTTATCCGCGGGGGCCTCTGTCCTGCTTACGCGCTATTTAGGAAGTGAAAGACTTGGACAATTTGGCGCCATCTACGCCTACCTCGGCCTTTTCACTTGGTTAACCACGCTCGGGATTGAGCCCGTCCTCGTTAGGGAAATCTCTAAAGAAAGAGAAAGCGCAAGCAGCCTGTTGCACACCGCTATCATTCTAGCGTCGTTCTTGAGCGTCGGCGCGCTGTTTGCAACGATTCTGCTTGCGCCGTGGGCAGGGTTCAACGGCCACCTCCGGACTCTGCTGATTCTGGCGGCGTTCGAGTTCGTGCTAATCCCCGTTCGTTTGCCGGGAATGATCTTTCAAGTTGACTTGCGCCAATGGTACGCAGCCACCATCAACGTCGTGCGACAGGGCGTATGGTTCGGCATCGTCATAATTCTATGGGTGCTTGGAGCGTCGCTCTTCTACGTGGTCCTAGGCCGGTTATTGGCCACGGCTGTTGAATCTGCGCTCACCTGGGCTTATAGCCGTGAATTTTTATCGGCGACAAAAAAGTTCCTTCGGGAGCGCTCCGCAAAAATTCTCCTGCAGTCCATTCCGATTGCATTCACCACCCTGCTCTCTATGGTCTATTTCCGGATCGACCAAGTGATGTTGCATAAGTTGGCTTCCGATTTTGTTCTTGGACAATATGTCGCCGCGGTAAGAGTGAGCGAGCTGTTTGAATTCTTGCCTAATGCCTTTATCATTAGTATGGCTCCAGTGTTGTCTGTTAGCGTTGACCAGCCCGAGCGATTTTATGCCTATACAGACAGGCTCTTTCGCTATTTTATGATTGCGGCTTCAGGTATCTGCGTATTCATGAGCACTGGGGCAGGATTGATAGTGCGGATCCTCTACGGCAAACAATTCGCTCCTTCCGCTCCGTTACTGGCAGTTCTGATTTGGTCGGAGATAGCTGTCTTTTTTGCTACGGTCGTCTATAACGTGCTGATAGCCAAAAATCAACAATGGCTGCTTCCAGTACCCACGCTAGTCGGTGCCGCGGTCAACGTCGCGTTAAACCTGGTGCTGATTCCGAGATATGGCGCTGCGGGAGCCGCCTGGGCTACATTGGTCAGTTATACTGTGGCGTGGACCGCAGTTTTATTCTTCTTCCAGGAAACGCGGTCCTTGATTTGGCAGGGTGTGAGGTTTGCTCTGCCTATCACCGGCTTCGCTCTTTTTGCGGTTATCTCCGCGTCGTTTGTTTCTACCCATGACATCGTCAGAGTCTTGACAGCTTGTATTCTCTTCGGATTGAGCTTGTGGCTGTCCGGGTTTATTAAGCGTTCAGACCTGACGGACGCGTTGGCGGTCATCAGATCGTCTTTGGGGAATTCTTGAGGAGCATACTGCCAAGGCTTGGGTATTCAGCTCATGTTTTTGAGATTCGAATGCCTGAGGCACTTTGTGTGGCGACGCTGGTTTCGCTGAATATGATGGCCTCCCAAAGAAAGGCCAAACCATGAGGGATGCCATCGTTTATTCCGGCTGGACCTGGGAGACCTTCAACGTCCCTGAGAGAATCGCTCTTGCCTTGACTCATCTTGGCGCTCGCGTTCTTTACTGTGGGAGTCCCGTCTCCATTTTTCGACACGGAGATTCTAGACTTCATGAGGTTGAACCCGGAATCTTCGCTTTTCGTCCTTTTTTCGCGTCCGCACGGCTTAATAAGCTTTCCTTCCTGCAGTCTATTCAGGCGCGATTTGTCGCCAAGCAGATTCTGGAGAGGGCGGTATCTTTGCAGTTGCGCAATCCCATCTTTTTCTATCCGTGCCTGGGAGACCGGCTTTCCCTTTTATCGCATTTTCGCGGTAAATTCTTTCTAGCTCACATGCAGATGGACTATGGGGAGCTAAGCGCAGAGGATCATGTTCGAGCCTCGGATATCACGCTGGCAATTCCTCACAGCGTGTATCACCAACAACGGGCGCGCTTCGGTGAAAAAGTTCAGTTGATTCCGCAGGTTCTCGACCTGCGCCATTTTCAGGCCGCTGATGGTGCGTCGTTGGAACCTTCGCCGGCACTCAACTCCATTCCTCACCCGCGGCTCGGATATTTGGGGCCGGCATACCAACAAGTCAACAAGCCGTTGATAAATGAGCTCTTGCAACTTCGTCCAGATTGGCATTTCGTGTCGGTGGGCCCGCACAAAGCGCTCCCGCTTCCAAATGTCCATGCCCTGCCCTGGCAATCCAACCGGGAGTTGTTGAAGTATGCCAAGGGCTTTGACGTGGGGTTCATGCCCTACGACTGTTTTGCCGAGGAGAAACTTCATTGTCTTCCATTAAAGCTCTTCGAATACTTTGCTTTGGGACTGCCCGTGGTTGCGACGCCGATACTTGAACTAAGAGAATTCGGAGACCTCGTTTATCTCGGCGACACGGCAAAAGAATTGGAACAAGCCGTGAAACTGGCTCTTCAGGAATCTCCCGACAGTCCAAAAAGATGTCGGCGGATCGAAATAGCTCAACGCCACTCTATCCAGGACTTGGCGGATGTGCTGTCGAAGGCCCTGCCGCTTAATGACTAGAGTAGGGCGAATCTGTGCTCTGATCCAGGGCTTCGGTACCTGAGCACCCATGCCATTAAGGGAGCAATCGTCGATGGGCGACGATCGCCAGCATGGTTCTGCGAGTGGGATAATGTGAAGTGCGATCTCTGGGGAAGGAAAATTTGAAATACGCAGTGTTGAATCTGCCGCGCGAATCGGATGCCGTCGAGAATTATGGCAACAAATTAGTTCCTCTGCTTCGCCATCCTGTCTACGCCTGTCTCCGTTTGCGTCCTGTGCTGGCTCAACATACTGCCGCCGAACATGATGCGCTGCACCGCTGGGCCAAAGGACGCTCAATTCTAGTTGAAATTGGAGTGGCCGAAGGCGTCTCGGCGCTGGCACTGCGCGAGGCGATGTCCGCCGATGGAACGCTTCACCTGATCGATCCGTTCCACCTTAGCCGTTTTTCTGCACTAAACTTTATGAAGCGCGCAGCGCATGGGACGGTCGCCAGCTGCTCGCGTGGAAAAGTCCTGTGGATTGAAAAATTCAGTTACGATGCTATCCGTGAATGGTCAGCGCCGATTGATTTGATTGTAATCGATGGAGATCACTCCGATGCCGGAGTCGAACGTGATTGGAACGATTGGAGCCGTTTTGTGAAGCCCGGCGGTGTTGTAATCTTCCACGATGCATGCCTTTTTCCCGGCGGCTGGACGCGTCCGGATTACGGCCCGGTCAAATTAGTTAACCGCCTCTTTCGCGCGAATCTGTTCTCCGGCTGGAGCATCGCCGAGGAAGTTCATTCACTGCTCGTAGTTGAGCGCCACAGTAAATGACAGATAATACACGGGTTATGCACGACGTCCGGAGCGCCACATTATCAGGAAATGTACCTTTGGTACAATATAGCTTTACGACGAAATACCTAACGCGTTTAGCGATCGGAACCGAGCGCGGCGCACTGTGAGAATCCTGATTGTCACGGATGTGCCGCGGGATTGGGAAGCGGGAACCGCTGCTGTCTTACTAAATCACTCCACAGAACTCCAGAAACTCGGACACCACGTCGACTGCTGGTTTCGTGCAGAGATCTTGGACAAGCCGGCTTGGCCGCGACGTTTCGAGACCGTTATTCTCTCCATTCGCGTAGCCCGCCGCATATTGCGCGCGAGAGATAAGTACGACGTTGTAGAAATCCACGTTCCTTTGGGCTTCGTATATGGCGCCTATCGTAAGCTTTTTGGCCGGAAGGGCACGCCCCCCTATGTTTTCACCATGCAAGGAATCGTCGAGCGGCACGCGCACATCATGCGGCGCGAGCACTCGAAGGGGCGAGCCTGGCACTTCGGCTGGAAAAACCGCTTATGGCATCGGTTTTACATCCAGACCCTACATAACTTCGCGATTAAAACAGCGGATTACGGAGTTGCCTCCAATCGTGAAGCTTGGACCTATCCCGAGCTCAAGCATAACTGCGAGCCCAGCCGTTTGTGGTATGTGCCCAATGGGGCAGACGAGCGTTTCTTTACAACTCGAGATTATGATTGCCGCGAAATGATTCGGCTTCTGTATGTCGGCACTTGGCTTGATCGCAAGGGCGTTTACTATCTGGCCGACGCATTTCAATCCCTGATTCAGCGCCGTCCCAACATCGAGCTAACCATAGCGGGCTGTCTATGCGAAGAGCAGGAAGTGAAACGACTCTTCGCGCTGGACATTCAGAGCAAGGTTCGTGTGGTTCCTTTCGTCAAATGCGAAAGCATGCCGGAGATTTACGCAAATCATGACATTTTCGTTTTCCCGTCGTTGATGGAAGGAATGCCTTTGGTTCTGCTGGAAGCCATGGCGGCAGGGATGCCGGTGGTCACCACCGAGACTTGCGGAATGGCAGATGTGGTCGAGGACGATTTCAACGGCCTGCTCGTTCCACCGGCCGACTCCGAGCGTTTGGTACAAGCGACCGAGCGGCTTTGCGAATCTGTCGAATTACGAAAGCGAATCGGACAACAAGCACAGCGGACCATGCGTTGTTACACCTGGACGCACGTTGTTCGAAAATTGGAAATGGTGTTGTCCTTAGCGGTTCAGCAAGCTGTAAATCGTTAAATCTTTCTAGCCTGTGACAGACTTGTCGAGATTCCTGCTCAGATGAGAAACAAAAGGCTGGATGTCCTCCGCTGTGTGGCGGTTGTCACCGTGCTTCTGCATCACTCGGGCATCTCTCCGTTCTTTACCCGAGCGGGATGGACGGGCGTGGATCTCTTCTTCGTCCTCAGTGGTTTTTTGATTTCCGGCCTGCTCTTCAGCGAGTACAAGAAACGCCATGCTATTAGTTTGAAGCGATTCTTCATCCGCCGCGGGCTGAAGATTTATCCGGCTTTCTACATCTTCCTTCTCCTTACCGGCATCGCTGCGCAGCTCGTCTTTCACACTCATCCAACGCTCGCGCAGTATCTTCATGAACTTTTCTTCCTCATGGATTACAAGCAAGGAATTTGGGATCACACTTGGACGCTGGCAGTCGAGGAGCAATTTTATATTTTCCTGCCCATCTTTCTACTCATTATTTTGCGATTTTCGGATAAGCGCGAAAACCCTTTTCGAGTCATTCCTTTCGCAGCTCTAGCCATAGCGTTATTCTGTGTAATCTCTCGCGCTGCCTCGATATATATCGGCCCGCCAAACTTCCAAGTGGCCTATATCGCGTTTCATAACCGAGCGGATTCGCTTTTCTTCGGCGTTTTAGTAGGTTATCTGTATCACTTTCGCTCGCCAATCCTCGAGAATCTGATGCGATCCACGCGTAACTGTGTTGCGATCGCGGTAGTTTCGGCAATGTTGCTCTCATTTGCATATTTCTACGATCGGGATAGCAAAGTTTTTGCTACTGTTGGATATTCTTTAATTTATCTGGGATTCACTGGCATTCTGCTCTTGAGTCTCTACGTTCATGGCCTATTTGCTGGAAAATTAGCACGACTCATAGAGCTTGTCGGGAGTGCGGCGGCGTTCGTGGGAGTGTATTCTTATTCTATATATTTGTGGCACGGACCCGTTGACGCTTGGTTACCGGGCTTGATGCGACGCACGCTGGGCTTCCCAACGGGGAAAAGCGGCCGATTCGTAGTGTATTTTCTTGGAAGTCTAGGAATAGGAGTCCTGATGTCGAAACTGGTTGAGTATCCAATACTCCGCCTCCGCGATCGAATTTTCCCAGATTCAAATATCGTTCCGGTGGCTGCGCAAGTCGGAATCAGAAACGACTGCTAGAATAATGGAGTATGTCGGATGGCGCTCTCATGCACACCCCACGTCCCAGCCAAATCCAGAAATGGATCGCGCTACTTGGCCGTCCCGACAAGCCAACTGACGGTGTAGAAGACTACGGCGCGTTTCTCGCGAAGTCGCTGGGAGATCGCGGCATTCACATGGAATTGGTGCGCGTCCGCTGGATGGAAGACGGTTGGATCCGCGGACTATGGGAACTCTGGCGTCGCGGCGCCACGTGGCGCGGGCAATGGATTTTTTTGCAATATACCGCACTGGCATGGTCAAGTCGCGGATTTCCGTTTCGTGCGCTTGCAACTCTTGCGATTCTTCGCTTTCGCCGAACGCGCTGCGCTGTGGTTTTTCACGAGCCGTCCCGCCAGAGCGAAATTTCCACCCGATGGGTTGATTGGATTCGGGGCGCGTGTCAGGATTGGGTCATTCGAAGGCTTTACCGCGGAGCCGAAAAAGCGATTTTCACGGTTCCCCTTGAGGGAGTGGGTTGGCTACCGAAGCTGCAAAATAAAGCAGCCTTCATCCCCATCGGCGGCAACGTACCGGAACGGATCTCAGTAGCTAATGGTGGTCGTCGGACAGCCAAGTTTGCGACCGTTGTGGTCTTTTGCTTCTCTCCGGGACCGAACCGCTCCCTAGAGGTCGCAGATGTTGTGACAGCCATTCGCATGGCACGGGAGGAAGAAATCCCAGTCCGTCTTATTGTGCTTGGCCGGGGAAGTGCCGAGGTTCGCGACGAAATCCAACATGGATTAGCAAGGAGTGGGACCGATGTCTCCGTGCTTGGTTTGGTTTCAGCCGACGAGGTATCCAATGCCTTGAGCGCTGCCGATGCCCAACTTTTCGTATCCGGGTATGTTTCTCAGCGACGAGGCTCCGTTCTGGCTGGAATAGCATGCGGACTTCCTGTCGTCGGCTATGCGGGTCGTACCGAGGGGACACAAATTGAAAGAGCAGGATTGTACTTAGTTCCCTATCGCGATGCTAAGGCACTCGGAGCCGCTCTTGTTACTGTCTTAAAGTGTGAAGGGTTGGCAACTTATCTTCGAGCGAGGAGTTGTGAGGCGCATTCAAATTACTTTTCATGGACTGCAATCGCGAGCGAATATATAAAGGTGCTAGAAACTGAAACAGCTCGAAATCGCCTTTTCTCCGTCGACCCGCCAGGAAACCGTCCGTCATGAAACGAAACCAATGCGATCTGAGGCTTTTAATATATTCCGATTATTTCTTACCTAACATCGGCGGAGTGCAAACATCAGTCGAACTCCTGGCACGCGGTCTATCTCAACTGACCGATAATGACCCATTCAGTGCAGTACGAATAGGAGTAACGCTCGTTACCCAGACTGCGGCCAATGGCATGGAAGACTCCGCTCTGTCTTATCGGATCGTGAGGCGTCCGCGTTTCACGGAACTACTTCGTATCGTTCGTCAATCAGATGTAGTTCACTTGGCGGGACCGTGTTTGCTGCCATTGCTGCTCACGCGAATATTTAGAAAACCAACCGTGGTGGAACACCATGGCTATCAGGTCTCTTGCCCTAATGGCATGCTTTTGTTTGAGCCGCAGAAAACGCAATGTCCCGGACACTTTATGGCTCGGCGATATGCACAGTGCCTTGACTGCAATTCACACACCATGGGGTGGTGGAGAAGCCTGAAGACACTTCTACTGATCTTTCCGCGAAGGTGGTTGTGTCAGAAGATTGCAGTCAACGTGACAATTACAGACCACGTGTCTTCTCGACTCGATCTTCCACGAAGTCGAACGATTTATTACGGCATCGAAAACGCAGAGCCGCGCGTAATGGAAAGTCGAGAAGGTGCAGAAAAGCAACTACGTCTCGTGTATCTGGGCCGCTTGGTTTCAGAAAAGGGCTTGCCCGTTTTATTCCGGGCAGTTCAACACCTCGAAAATGATGGCTCGGCATTTGTACTGACCGTGATAGGAGATGGCCCGGAACGAAGCAGGCTTGAGAACCTAGTGAATGAATTAGGTATCAATCGTTGCGTAACTTTCGCAGGCGAGATGCAGCGTCAGGAAGTCGATCAAGTGCTAAGGATGACGGACGTGGTTGTTATGCCATCGCTTTGTGAAGAAACCGCTGGGCTCGCGGCGATGGAGCAGATGATGTCCGGTGGCGCTGTCATCGTCTCCGATATCGCTGGGCTCGCCGAGGTGGTGGGCAACACTGGTCTAAAATTCCCGCCCGGAAGCTTCGAAGAACTCTATTCGTGCCTTAAAGTCGTTGCGGAAGACCGAGGAAAGATTAAACAACTTGGATCTTTGGCTCGTTCCCGCGCGCTGAAGGAATTTTCCGCGGAACGCTTCATCATGCAGCATGCTGCACTGTATCGGGAACTACTGGAAAGTGGAAAGTTACATTGAGAATCATCGCATGTACACTCTATCGAGTTTGGGCGCGGCTTCTCCAACTCGGATAGAATATTGAATCGAGGAGCGCCGAACGAAACCATGGTTCGGGGCATATTGAGAGGTATTTCAACGACGTGTCAATTACACGCATTCCCGCGATCAGAAACCAGACGTTCGTTACGCTGAGCGTTTTTGTTCTCGGCATCTGCGTTGCCTGGGAACTAGCCCAACAAATTACTACTGACAATATGCAGGCGCTGATATTTGTTTCGGCTGGATTCGTGGCCATCGTTTCAGCGATAAACATTCTAAGGGAGTGGCGTTCCGGGGTTTATCTCTTCCTGGTCTGGATGCTTTTCGAAGATCTCTTTCGCAAATACATGGGCAACGGTTTAGCCCTTTTTTTTGGCAAGGATATTCTAGTGGCGCTGGTATATGTTTCCCTTTTTGCCACAATCCGACGGGGACGGGAAAAGCGCTTTCGTCCCCCTTTTTTGCTGTTCCTTGGTTTTTTCTTCCTGCTGGGCGTTGTGCAGGTCTTTAATCCAAACTCGCCTCATGTTCTGTACGGCCTGCTTGGCTTTAAGACCTATTTCTACTACATACCGTTAATGTATGTCGGTTACGCTCTGATCCGCTGTGATGAGGATCTTAGGAAATTTCTCGTCGTAAATGTAGCCCTGAGCGCGTTAATCGCGGCACTGGGGATCGCCCAAGCTATTCTTGGAAATTCCTTTCTAAACCCTACAAAACTCGCACCAGAGCTTCAGGACATGGGAAACCTTGAAAAATCTACGCCGCTCAGTGGCCAACTTTTCTCACTGCCGGATTCTGTTTTTGTTAGCTCCGGACGATTCGATTTCTTCCTAATTCTCGCATTCATTCTTGCTTTAGGAGCCGGCGGGTATTTACTGTTGGGCAATTTGCGCGGTCGCGGTATCGTTTTCCCTTCGATTGGCATCATCGGGGTCGCGACATTGCTCTGCGGTTCTCGTGGCGCCGTCATGTTTGTATTAATTAGTACGGTAGCGCTGGCAGTCGGCCTTCTGTGGGGCGCCCCATGGCGTCAACGACGAGTCCACCGAGTGATCAAGGCAATTCGCCGCTCCGTCATCTTCGGCGTTTCGGCTATCGCGTTACTTGTCTTTTTGTTTCCGCACGAGGCGGGTTCGCGAATTGCGTATTATACAGAGACTCTCTTACCCAATAGTTCTGCCTATCAGCTAGAGAACCGTACGTTGGACTATCCAATCCAGAACTTCCTTGACGCATTCAGTAGGCCGAATTGGGTACTAGGTAATGGTATTGGTACGGCTTCTCTTGGCATGCAATATGTAGCGAAGGTAACTGGGCAGCGAATACCAGAACTCTGGGTCGAAGAGGGGTATGGCGTATTAATAGTCGAAATGGGAATCCTGGCTCCTTTTCTTTGGATCCTTTGGACTGCCTCGCTCTTGTACTATAGTTGGCGCGTTGTGCGGCCTCTTCGGCAGACACGGTTCTTTCCGATCGCATTAGCTATCTTTTGGTTTCTATTCTTGTTGTTGTATCCGATGACGTTTGGTGGTTTGTCTGCTTATCAAAACTATATTTACAATATCTACATGTGGATTTTAGTCGGAATTTTGTTTCGCCTGCCAGAAATCCAGGCGAGCACACCCAATCTCCTCCATCCACCGACGGCGAAAGAGCGCGCGCGAGGTGGATTCAGTTTCTGAACTCATCAAGCACAGGAACCGCAATTCCTGGTAGATCCATCACCCGAAAAAGCGGAAAACACCATGAAACCGTTCACGTTGGGAATTACTCCCAGCGAATATGATCTGTGAGCACTGACTACTGCGCAACTCTAACATTCCACGAAACTGTCGATGGTGTGATGCTCCGGGCGGTGACATTACACACTCGTATCTTAACAATCCCGATGGCGCTCACCCATGCAGACCAGGAAAGGTCTGTACTCCCGAGAGGGGTTGATGGCGATGCCATCGCAACTCCAGTTGTGGACGATCCTGGCAATCTAAAACTTTGCTCTTGACATGTGTGCATTTCAATCGCTGTATAAGTTATGAGGCCGCTTCCTGTCAGAATTTTGTTAGTTGGACTACCCCCTCCTATTATGACGGAGCCTGTAAATCTTCCTGTTCCCGCGACATCAAGATTGTATTGAGGAGTGACGGTGTTTATGCCTAGCGACGTCGGAGTAAACCGGTGTGTGGGAACCAACGTGCTGACTACAGAATCAGGACCTCCAGTGGCTGGAAGTGCGTCCAAAGCAGCGCTGGTAGTTTCTGAGCCCGAGATAAACATGTAGTTAAACTGGTCTGGCTGCCACATCCCTTCATAAAGGTCGGGAGTGCTAGAAACAGCGATGCAATAACCAGAAATATTTCTGAGACCTGCGATCGGACGCGACCAATTGATATTTATCGTATTCTTCTCGCCAGACAGGACGACACCTGGACTTTGAATGGAAGGCGCAGACTCCGTTGAATTGCAGTTCGTAGTTGTCGAGTACATAGTCACGTAATAAGTACCCGCTTTGATTGAGCCACCCATCGAAGGCGAAACTGCAACGTTTGTAGGTGGATATATTTTGGGGAACTGGATGTCGATGCTACCGCGAACATTTTCCGCAATGCTTGCACCAAATCCGAAATCATCTCCCGTATTCAGCAGTAAGCCGAGCACAGGATCCAATGCGACGCCAGCAAATCTTTTGCCCGCATATGTAGCACGGACCGCCGGTCCGCTCGAGTCAGAGGCGGTGAATATGTCGGAACGCAATCGTGTATCGCCGTTTCCGACACCCTGTTGTCCTAGAATGAAATCCCAACCACCCCCACTCGTAATAGAACAACCAGGTTGAGGATTTCCATTCGAATCGATTACCCACGAGGACGTGAAGCTGCTTGCGCCAGCACGAATATTACAGCTCGTTACGACGGAGCTTTTCGGATTGTCTATCTGAATTGCAGGAGAACCGCCATTGCCGCCAATGGACATATCGATTATGACCCCTTGAAGGACAGTGCCGGAGGAATTCAGTTCGATAAGGGCGGGCCTACCAGCCGAGTCAGATGAGGATACATTAGCAAAAGTAACGCTGGAAAAGTTTGGCAGAGCTGAAGACCCCGGATTTCCCGTGCTATTTGTAATGTAGAGAAAAGGCGTGTGGTTTACTTCCCAAGCCCGAATATCCCTGAATACAAGGGTTCCTGGTCCGCTGCCTGACGTATTGACGCGCTGGTCGTAATGAAATGTCCCGCCGATTCCTTGGAGGTTATCGAATTCGGCCAGTCCAACGAGAGGATCTTCAGTTGAGAGTCGAGTGTCTCCTGTCATCAAGACGCAATATGTTCCAGCTGCTTCTGCAGTAACGCATTCGCCGCCGTGCCACTCAAACCAGAATAAATTGGTTAGTTCGAGAGCGGAGTTGTCAGCCATTCCCGTTTTCTGAACAGACAAGTTGACATTCTCGAGCTTGTTATCCGTGCTGCCATAGAACCATAAAGCCTTGTTGTACCCATCAATCTCTAAATCGCGGAAGGTGATTCCTACATTGCAGTTCAGATAGCGGCAATCAAAAATCGGAGCACCGTTAGGCCTTGAGCCTGGGATGGATCTTAAAACGGGCATTGGAGCTCTGGCAAATTGTTGGGTGCCAGCAGAGCTACCGAGGCCTCTGAACGTCAAATGATTGCACGGCACTTCGAAAACAGGAGCTGTTGAAGGAGTCTGTGGTTGGTTCACCACGTAATAACCAGCGGGGAAGTCAATTTCGGGATATATATTTACTCCACCGATTTGAGCAGAGCAGGCCGCAGTAATAGCAGCCTGAATTGCCGCTCTATCATCAGTCCTGCCATCGCCCTTTGCTCCGTAGGCAGTCACGTAAATATTCAGATGCGATTCGCTAGTAGATTGGGAATGTGTCTCCGAATTGCGTGCATCTTTAAGGCTCGATTTGACGAATATGGCGTTTGACTGAAGTCGGGCAATAGTAGCTCGGGCTGGGCCTGAAACGATCAAGATCAATGTGCACAACAGGACTCTTCGCATCACTACCTCCCAACGTTACAATCTCCAAACGTTACAGCAGGTCGGAAAGAAACGATCGGGTGTTGTGAAGTCGAGTACTCGAACCGTAAACGGAGTGGAAGCACAGAATTACTCAAAGTAACTGCGCCAGCAAATGCACTGCAGAGCATGCACGGGAGCTAAGCGCTCGTCGCAAACGATCTGGGCATGTGCAACGGCGCTTCGTCCTCACTTCCGTGAAAAACTCCTTGCTCTCTTAACATGTCTCAGGTGCTGGTGATACGCCGATTCCTGAGCAAGAGCGGTCAGGACGTAACGCACGCTAGGGTAAGTGGGTTTGCTGTTTCAAGTTTAGAAATAAATGAACAGAGTCAGTTTCTGCTTGGAACGACCCCTCGACCGAAAAATCTCAACGGCAAGACGGGGAGCTCATGGTGTTTTCGTCCGCCGGTTTCAAAATTATACTTACAATATCTACCTGTGGCTTCTAGTCCGGAGCCTCTTCCGCTTGCCGGATGTGCAGGCTAACGCACCGGCGCCGGCCATGGTTCCCACTCGCGGAACGAGCAACGGTGGACTGAATTCCTGAGAATGCAGTTGCGCGAAGCTAGAAGAACTGGGGAAGCATTACCTGTCTCTTATATACTTTTCGATGAGCCGGAAAGATAGTTCTCGTCTCTTGAGGTTGTCAAACGCTCGAGAATAGGTATTTACCGCAGTCGGAGGAGGATAATTCAACGGAGGGTGAACCTGCTTTAACAGCTCCTAAGATTTTGGAAGGAATAGGCATGGTAGTTGTTTAGTTTCGGCATTAAGCTATTTTATAGACACTTCCATGATATTCCGTTAGAAAACGCCAATGCCTTATTTGAGGACCCACCTGCACAAGATTGCCCTTCGACAAGAATGATCGTTGAATCCGACACCGGTATCATTGCAAAGGGGTTTGCCGAGGGGGATGGAAGGTTCCCAACGGTTACAGGAGCCGTGGTTCCAATGTTCGTATAAGACGGGCAGCCAGCACCTTGACAAGAAACATTTACATAAATGCCAGAAGGGTTCATCAAGCCACTGAGGGGCATCCGATCGCGGTCGTGAGCGGATTCAGCATAATTACTCTGACTACGGTTCTCGACCGTGCCTGATTAACGTGGTGGTCTCAATGGGTCGAATCCCTCATTCGGGGCTTAACGCGCAAATCGGACAAGTGGATACTTGCTGGAACATGTCGGGTTATCCACAATGAACGTCGTTATGGCAAGCGGCACAAAGGGTTATGAGATTCCTCTCGCTGTCATCACCCATGCGGCTGCGAAATTGAATATGATGAATCTGTAGTTCGCTTGCTCGTCCACACTTCTGACAACTCCAATTATCTCTTTCTAGGACCTGGCGACAGAGTCGAACGTAGCAATCTCTTTGCCGGTTAACCCTAGGACATTTGGGCCGGAAACGATTCACGTAGATTCCTTTAGGCTCTTGATTAGTTCTAGTTTCTCGGGCTCGGGAAGAAATTCAGCCAGTCGTCGGACTGAGACCGAGAAGATTTCAGGATTTGTTTCGTCGAGCGTCGCTCCGGCGAGAAAATCAGCGCAGATCATTTCCATGCAATACCCACGAGACTTCTGCGCCCCCAGCATTAGCGACGCAATTTCAAGTGCCTGCTCGATGATTGGTATTTGGCTCTTGTAAAGCTTGAGGTAAATGATCTCCCAGGGCTCCGTTTCTTGCCCCGTCAAGTGGCGTTCTACTGCTCGTTTGAAGGCCTCTTTCGGAAGCACTTTGGCTTTGTGCACCCAGGGTGCACAATCGAATTCCGTCCCCTCTCGCCGCGCAACTTTGACCAACTCCCTAGCCTTTGTCCAACCCACCTCACGAAGCTGCATTTTCGGAATTCGAGTCAAATGCTCGTGAATTGCCATCAGGTAATAAGCCTTTCGACGCGAATCCGGAAAACGCTTCTCCAAGTACTCATCGAACGACTTCAGATTCTCTAGTCTCCAATACTGGCCCGATCGCACTTCGCACAAATATTGACCTAACTCGACAAAGCGCTGGTCGCTTTCTCGTTCTTTTGATTGTTCCCAAGACAAGATCTCATCGATCCTGCCCAAGATGGCCGCAGCCCGGCGTCGATTTAGCTGTGGGGCCACAATCACCTGCCCGTTAATCCGAAAGCTCGTCAAGCCAATCAAGATTGGAGGCTCCTGGTCGACGCGTTAGGTTGATATCGATCAATTCTGGTCTGTTCAGGCAAAGACCTAGATGTGAGCAGCTTGTGCAGCCATTCTGTGGAAAACGGATCCCGCTGTGCGCAGGAAACTGAGCTGTTTCCACCTGGCCGACTGTTGTTTCGACCAGCCGACCAAACTCGCGGCGCTGTTCTTCCGAGATCGATGCTTTCAAATATTGGATTTCGGGTAGCTGCTTTCGTACGAACACAACCAATGCAACATCGGAGATACCGCTGATCCAGGAATAGCAAATGAGTTGAGGGTCTAGTGTCAGCAGCCCTTCCGGCTCTTCTGGATACCGACTCGTCGTAGTTTTCCAATCAATCAAACAGTCCGTACCATCGACCGTACCGA
>Ga0209624_10000500_pt1 | contig 34485 bp, 30 predicted proteins | sample JacPinW_OM2H0_O1_FD_188565 | JGI IMG/M metagenome (GOLD analysis project Ga0209624, IMG submission 188565) | Forest soil microbial communities from Algoma, Ontario, Canada - Jack Pine, Ontario site 1_JW_OM2H0_O1 (SPAdes) (version 2) | ecosystem: Environmental > Terrestrial > Soil > Boreal...
TCTTCATTGCGGCTCCTTCCTATCCGAGCCTTGTCTTGGCAAATTCAAGTTTACTCGGTAGGCTCTCGGAGCCGCACTTCGTCATACAATCAAACGAAGTGCGGGATCTGCATTTCGTGTGTCAAGCATCACTCATACCGCAGCGCCACCATCGGATCGACGCGCATCGCCCGCCGCGCGGGAACGTAACACGCGATCGCCGCAACCCCAACTAGAAGCAACGACGCCGATATGAACGCGAAAGCATCGAGCGCGCCGGTGTCAACCAGCAAGCTCCCCAGGAATCGCGAGAGACCTGCCGATATAGCCACGCCGATCGCGAGACCCGCCATCACCAACGTCAATCCCTGCCCAATCACCATGCCGAAGATTTTCTGCCGCTGCGCGCCGAGCGCGATGCGCACACCAATTTCATGCAAGCGCTGGTTAACAGCATAAGAAATCACACCATACAAGCCAACAACTGCGAGAAGAAGATTCAATCCGCCGAGCGCTCCGGCAAACGTGGCGGCAACTCGCAGAAAGAAGAAACCATTCCCACCTTCAAGGGCCTCCGCCATCGGCATCACATCGAACACCGGTAGGTTCGGATCCAGCGCGTGAGCCTGCGCTTCGACCTCGTGCACGATGCTCGCTGGAGGCAGCAAGCTGCGAACTTGCAGCACACGAAGCGCGGTGTAGTTCTGGGTGAGCGGCACGTAGAAATGCGGAGCGGGAATCTCGCCGATTGACGCGTACTTGCTGTATTTCGCGACGCCGACGACTTCAATGTCCGGCCCATCTGCAGACATGCGTCGGAAATGATGGCCGATCGGATCCTGCCCCGGCCAAAGCTGCTGCGCGAAAAGTTCGTTTACCACGGCGACCAGCGGCGTCGAACTCTGGTCACGCTCGTCGATCGCGCGGCCACGAACAATTTCAATTCCCATCGTGCGGAAATAATCCGAACCCACTTTGTTCAACGACACGGCCGGCACCTGGCTCACCGGCAAGCCTCGCTGGCTTTCGTTCCATACCGGGTTCAAGGCCACGCTGTAATAACCCAACGGCACGGCGTAAGCGAAGCTCGCGGATTGGACGCTAGGCAAAGCGCGAACGCGGCTGCCAAGTTCGCGATAGAAATTCGCGCCGCGCTGTTCGTCGTATCCAAGTTCGCCCACGTCGATCGTGAGATTCATCAGGTGCTCGGGCTGAAATCCGAGGTCCGCCTTTTCCGCGTGCTGCAAGCTGCGCAGGAAAAGTCCAGCCATGATGAGCGCAACCAGCGAGCCGGCGGCCTGCGCGACCACCAGGATGTTGCGTATGCGGTTGTGACCGGCTCCGCCCGTGAGACTGCGGCCGCTTTCGCGCAGCGAGTCATTCAAATCGATTCGCGTCGCTCGGAACGCCGGAACAACGCCCGCGAGCAAACCAGAGGCGGCCGCCACCGAGCCGACGAACAGGAACATCCGCCAGTCAAACGGCTGGCTCATCCGCAGCGGCCCTTCTATGCCGGGGAGGCGTATCTGTTCGATCAAGCTCATTAGAAACACGCCGATGATCGCGCCTCCGATCGCTCCCAAGCTCGACAGCAGAAAGCTCTCAGTGAGCGATTGACGAAACAGCCGCAAACGCCCGGCCCCGAGAGAGGCGCGAACAGCCATTTCCTTCGCGCGAATCGATGCGCGTGAAAGCAGCAGGTTTGTAACATTCACGCAGGTGAAGATCAGAACGAGGCCAACAAGGCCGAGAAACACTGCGGTGACCAAGGGCCAAATACTCGCCGAGGCGGCTTCGGGACGCGCCAGCTTCTCGGGAATCACGTCCATCTTGAGGCCGCTGTCGTCGGGATATTCACGCGCGAGATTGTCCGCGGTGAGTTGAAGCGACGCGCGCGCCTTCTCGATTGAAACGCCGGGTTTCAGATGCGCGAGAACGCGGAGCTGCCGGTCTTTGCGGTCGGTGAGAAGGTTCGGCGAGCCTCCGCTGCCCGCATACATTCCGAGAGGCGCGTAGGCGTCCGATTCCACGATATAGAACGTGCCGAAGAATGCTTTCGGCACCACTCCGACGACGGTCACCGGCCGGCCATTCAGATTGACGCTCTTGCCCACCACCGAAGGGTCTCCATTGAACCGGCGCATCCAGTAGGAGTGGCCGAGAACAATCACAGGATCGGCGCCCGGCACTTCTCCCTCGCTCGGTAGAAAAACGCGCCCGAGCGCGGGCGGAATGCCGAGTGAGGTGAAATAATTGCCCTTGGCGTAGGTGATCAGAATGCGCTCGCTGCGATTGTCGGCGCTGAGGCTCGCGAAATTGACGAGGAACGCTGTCATGTCTGTAGTGACTTCGCTGTGCTCTTGGAAATCTTGCAAGTCGGCATTCGAGACTTGGTGTGGGAAGTAAATCTTGGGATCGTGATAGGCGACCACGACGAGGTGCCCGGCGTCTCTCACCGGCAGCGGATTGAACAGGAATGAATTGACGATGCTGAAGACGGCGGTGTTGGCGCCAATTCCGAGAGCAAGCGTCAGCACCACAATAATGCTAAACCCCGGATTCTTAGCCAACATCCGCAGCGCTACCCGGATGTCCTGAAGAAGCATCCCCATGGGTTCCTCCACGCTCTGTGCTTAGAATGTTTTCGAGGTAGTAAAGCCCTGGTCCATTCAGAGCATCTTCGATTCCATATTGTTTTTCGCTACTCCGCTGATCTGACGTGGCTTACGGCATCCGCCAGAAACTAATCGCAATCGACATGTCCGCATCCGGGACGCCCCGTAACGGCAGCGGACACTGCCCTCGTGGCTCAACACAAAATCTAGACCTCAAAACTAATTTCAGAGGAGGCAACCGCCTCCCGGTTCCGATCCCCCAGCGCGCGCAGTGTTACAAACTGTCAAATCGTGCTAGCGTGAATTGTATTCTTCCGCTCAGGCTCTTACGGGCCCGTCGGAAGGGAATTTCACAGGCTGAGCGCGTGTGAAGAATTGAAGCGCAAACTCTCTCACTACGATTCTAAAGGGCGCGTTCGAATGGTGGACGTGAGCGAGAAGCCGCCCACGACGCGCGCGGCCGAAGCGCACGCCTTCGTACGCATGCAGCCAGCGACCCTGCGCAGCATCCGCCAGCTCAAGAATCCCAAGGGCGATCCTCTTGAAATCGCGCGGATCGCCGGAATTGCCGCCGCCAAGCGCACTTCCGAATTGATTCCGCTTTGTCACCCCCTGCCGTTGACTCACGTGGATGTGGTCGCCAAGCTATGCAAAAATGGAATTGAGGTAAGCTCGCGCGCCGCCACGACAGGTCCGACCGGCGTCGAAATGGAAGCGCTGGTAGCGGCGGCTGTGGCCTCGTTGACGATATACGACATGTGCAAAGCGCTTGAGCGTGGGATGGAAATCACGGAGCTATTTCTCGTGGAAAAAACCGGCGGAAAAAGCGGGAGGTACCGGCGGCCCGGAACTGCTCGCATGGCGTCGAAGCCGGCGCGGGGACGCGCATGAAGGAAGTCAAAGTTCTCGTCGTTGACGACAACGCGCTGATCCTTGACCTGTTGATGAAGAATCTAGCGCCGCATTGCGATGCCCGCGCGGCAGCCGACGGCGCGGATGCTCTCCTCAAGATTGTGGACGACCCGCCCGACTTGGTTCTTTGCGATTACAAAATGCCCGGACTCGATGGCCGCCAGCTTTTCGAAAAACTTCGCGCGCGCCCCCAGACCAGGCAAATTCCTTTTATTTTTCTCGCCAGCCGCGGCGACATCGAGGAAAAGCTGAGGCCCGTTGTCGACGGCGTCGAGGAATTCATTCCCAAGCCTTTCTTTATCCAGGATCTGATTCGCAGCGCGAAAAAAGTGGTGGACAGGATCGCGCTCGTGAAATTGCAGAATCGCGCCGTGAGGCCCGGCGTGATTCAAGGACGTCTCGAGGAAATGAGCATCATGGATCTTATGCAATCCCTCGAAATGGGCCAGAAGTCCTGCAAGCTTTCGGTGCGACGTGGCGCCGACACGTGCGAAATGTTTTTCTCGGGCGGACAATGCAAGGATGCAAAGCTTGGCAGCGTCGAAGGCGAGCCGGCCGTTTACGTGGCCGTCGGCTGGACCGGCGGCGAATTCGAAATTGATTTCAATGTCGCGCCGACGCGCGACACGATTTCGCGATCCACGACTGGCTTGCTGATGGAAGGCCTTCGCCTTCTCGATGAAGCCGGCCGCGATGGCTCAGATAACGGCTCGAGTCCCGCGGGTTAGTTCTTTAGAATTAGTTTGCTCAACTCGTTTCGATTAACTCCATGCGCATCGCAATCGTCACCATAAGCGACAGCGTGTCGCGCGGCACGCGAGAAGATCTCTCGGGGGCGGCGCTGCGCAAGCGCTGCGAAGCATTGAGTTGGCAGGTGGTGGTTGCCGAAATACTTGCCGACGACGAAACTTCGATTCGCGAGCGCTTGATAAAGATTTGCGATTCCGGCGACGCGGACGTGATTCTTACAACGGGAGGCACCGGGCTCGGCCCGCGCGACGTCACGCCCGAAGCCACCGCCGCTGCCGCGACGCGAATCGTTCCGGGCCTCGGTGAACGAATGAGAGAAGTGGGCGGCCGAGGATTCGCACGCGCCTATCTTTCGCGGGCAATTGCCGGCGTCCGCGCATCAACTTTGATTGTTAATCTGCCGGGAAGCCCGAAAGGCGCGGTCGAATCGCTCGATGCAATATCGGATCTGTTGCCTCATGCCGTAGAAGTCCTGCGCGGGGCTCGCCACGATTAGATAATCGCGACGCGCTGAGAAGAAGTTGAGAAGAAAATGGTGCGCTAGTGCTGGCGGTGGGTGAACCACCAATCGCGCCACTCAGTGGGATCATGCCCAAGCCTTTCGCCGGTAATATCGGCGAGCGCCTGAAATACCCAAATCTTCGCAGAAGGATCGAGCGCGGGGTCCTCCGCCATTTCGATCAGCGACGGAACCGCGTTGAGCCGCTGTCGCCCGCTCAACATCCCGGTCCGCGCGAGGCTTGAAGCAGCGCGCTGACGTACCTCCGCCGAAGAATCGTTGCGGAACGCGTCGAGCAGCGGATCAACGGTTCCATCGGTTCCCAGCTGTGCCAGTCCTTCGACCGTCCAGTAGCGCGTTTGCTCATCCGAATCGTGCAAATAATTTACGAGCTTCGCGAAAGCCTTGTCAGGCTCAATGCCGCGATTTCCGAGCGCGCCGAGCATCCAGAGAGCCCACGGACGACCGGCCGGATTCGTATCAATCACGTGCGATAGTTGAGTGGCACCGCGAGGCGTTTTCGGCACTTTATTTGCCGCGAGATAAACTTCGATGGCCGCAGCACGCACGCGAAGATCATCTTCATTGAGCGCGGTGCCGAGCACACCGGTTAATTCCGGGCTGAGCGAAACTTTACCCAGCCACGCTTTCGAATAGCGAGGAACCAGCAACGCCGCGGCCGGAGAATGATCGATCGAACGTTGCATCAGCACTTCAGCCTGCTGCTGCGGGGGAAGCGCATCAATCTGCTCGACGAAACCGGCGGGCAAATCGTTGAGCGCTACAGGCGGAACCTCACTCTCAATTCGCATGATGCTGGCGATCTTGGCCCACGCCGCACGAACCGTTCCCGGCTGAATCAGCGCGAAGACAATAAGGGCTCCGAGAACGCTCGCCGCGATGCTCACCCGCCGGATGATGCGCGCGATACGAAGCGCCGCCGCCATCCGCGCGTCGAGTTTCTCCCGAGTTGTAATTTCTCGATTCATTTCACGCCCATATCGAGCTTACGGGCCTTCATCCTCTGTACACAACCGCCTAAAAGGTCAGTCGTTCCATCCCCGTTACCGGCCTTGGGGCATCACGAACGCGTTTGCCGGGCACACGTATTGAGATGCCGGAGAGAGTTTCTGGGATTTACCGATTTCGGACGTCGTTTCGCTGGCCGAAAGTACCAAATTGGCTGACGATTCACGCCGGTAGGTTCGCGTTTCCTCGGATCACGCGACACTACCCGCAAATAGTTGTGCCCATCGAACTCGTGCCGTGGTCCGCATGACGATGTAAAGAGTCAGAATCGCGCCGATGGTAACCGTCAAGCCGGTGAATCCCTCGAAGAAAAACGCATAAGAGAAGAGCACGAGATAGACGAATTGAATCAGCCCAGCTTCGAAGAGTGCAAATCGTACGTTGACCACCAGCCGGAGATAGTTCACCAGCAAAAAAATCGAAACGGCGGAGCAAATCGCAAACGCGAGGTGAATCGAAATATGGTCGACAAGATAGGCCAGGAGCAGATGGAACGAGAAGAATGTGCATGCGAGGAAAAAGTAGTTCATCGGATGCAAATCAATGCCGCGAACCGTGCAGAGGATAAACAGGACAAAGAAAAAAAAGAAAAGAGATACGGGCGCGAAGAAGCTGATGCGCCCCGCAAGCGGACCAGGCTGAATTTTCTCCGGCATTCGGACGCTGATTGGGAAGCCCGAAACAAGATTAGTGTATTGCCAGGTAAGTTCGCGGCCGGCTCCGTCCGCGCGCTCGCTCGTGGGAGACAACGTATCGTCGCCAAAGTTGAAGCCTTCGAAATCGGTGTGCACTTGTAGGCTGAAGTTCCGAACGGCGCTCGCCGCCTGGCCGAAGCTGTACGTCCACGAATCGAGGCCCTGCGAACGGTAGCTCACCCGCAATTTGGCGTTTGATTGCGCGTTCACGAAGGCTGTTGCCCTGGCGATGCCCGCTTGGCTGCTGACCGAAAGCGGTGAATCATCGAGCGTCATTTGCAAGTCGTCGTAGACGGCGTGTTCGGCCGGAAGATGCAATGCGAAGGCGACGGATAGCGTGCTGTCGGACAAGTTCTTAAATGAGTAAGTCCCGTCGAAACTATCTCGGTAGGTGCTGTACCAGAGCAGGCCCTTTTTGCGCTGATCGAGATGAACGGCAACTTGAATCTGACTGCTTTCGATCGGCAAGGAACTGAACCTAGCTTGCGGTTCGGGTTTCGACGGGGGTTTCCCGGCGTCGTCAACTACGGGATTTGTGGTTGGCGTAACGTAAGTTGCCGTGGGCTGTGTCTGCGTTTGTGGAGTTCCCCAGTTCGACAGCATTCGAGGCTGTATTTCGGAACCCGATGACTCCGTTCTAAAACTAATCGTCGTGCCGAGAATGATCCACGCGAGGCTGGTGCAGAAGAAGATAAAAATGATGGCGGCGATCCGCTTGAACATATGAGTCATCTCCCAGAGAAAGCAAATTTGAACTGCGCCGCGAAATGAGAATGGCAGAGTACTTCGTCAATGTAAAGTACTTTGTAATGCAAAGTTAGCGGTAGCCATGTTGTCGGAAGCGGCCGCAGCTTCGACGGCCAGTCGTCGCCGGTCTGATTTTGGCGCCGCGACGAAGGCGAACTTCGAGGGATTTCCCTGCGTACGAGGCTCTGGCTCGTAATTGGCGGCTGTGCTAGGATGCCACGTTGATTTGGGCGATGCCGCGCCAATACATCCCGATTTTTATCTATTTGCTCCTCGCCGCCTCCTTTCCGGCGGTCACATTGATCGTTTTTAAGTTCATTCGGCCGGATTCGACCACCGTGGGCGCGAAATTAGAGCCCTATGAGTGCGGCGTTCCGGCGGAAAGCGCCGCGCGCGGGCGTTATTCGGTGCGTTTTTACCTGGTGGCCATTCTGTATGTGATTTTCGACGTCGAAACCATCTTTCTGTTTCCTTGGGCGATTCGCTATAGCGTCTTGGGCGCGTATGGGCTTGTCACGATGGTTGTGTTTTTGGGGATTTTGATCGTCGGCTACATCTGGCTTTATAAGAAGGGCGCGCTTGATTGGGTGTAAGCGCGCCAGAATTCTATTTGCATGCAGGCGAACTGATTGCGTTGACGCTGTTTTCGCGGCTGTGTTAGAAAATGGGCTGCTAAACGCGACGCTAGAAGTGCGTTCACGATAGGCGCGGCCCGATCAACCGATCGACAAATGGCAAACGACCCCTCGGAAAAGGATTCTACCGGCGCACCACCGGGCGCTCCCGGTGGAAGCGAGACATCGCCAAAAGCGGACGCCCCGGCGACTCCACCGGAGGCGAAGCCCGTCACATCCAGCTCTACCGAGGCAGCCTCCACAGCGCCGAAGGACACGCCAGCGGCACCTCCTGCGAAGCCCGCTGCGCCTGGTCCTGCCGACACGGCTGTAGCTCCGGCGGCGCCAAGAGCGGAACCTCCGGCGACTCCTTCGGGCACTCCGCCTGAGGCGAAGCCGGCCGCGGCCAGCGCCGCGACAACTCCGCCCACGCCGAAGCCCGCCGCGCCGGCCGCTGCGGCAACGCCCCCTGCAGCGAAACCCGCCCCTACAGCCGCTGCCGCGACACCGGCCGCAGCAAAGCCTGCGGCTCCAGCGAAGGAAGCTCCGCCGAAGCCCGTTCCCTTAGATAACGAACTCGTACAGCGAATGAAATCACGGTTCGGGGAAGCTATCCGCGAAGCGACGCTCGACCGCAAACAAGCGATCATTCTAGTGGATGCCGCGCGCTGGCTGGAAATTTCACGCTACTGCCGCGACGACGAAAAATTCGATTACCTGGTTGATTTGACAGCGGTCGATTGGCCCAAACGCGAACGCCGATTCGACGTGGTCGCGATTCTCTATTCGTTCGCGAAGAATGAGCGTCTCCGGCTCAAGGCCCACATCGGTGAGAACGAGCCGATCGCAAGCGTCGTCTCGCTGTGGCCAGTCGCAAATTGGCTCGAGCGCGAAGCGTTCGACATGTTCGGAATTCCATTCTCAGGGCATCCTGATTTGCGCCGCATACTTCTGCCCGAAGAATGGCAGGGATATCCTCTGCGCAAAGATTACGACATTTTGAAGCAGGACACGGCCTGGGTGCGCGAGAACCTGGGAATTGAAAGCGGCCAATAGAGCGGCGGTTGCATTTCAGTAGCGGTTGCATTTCAAAATAAAGATGAGTGAGCACCGCATCACCGATTCCTTACCGACGGGAACAACCGTTCTCGGCGCCGACGAAATCATTATCAATATGGGCCCGCAGCACCCGTCCACGCACGGCGTGCTGCGCGTGAAACTCAAGCTCGACGGCGAACGCATCGTTGATTCCGAATGCATCATCGGATACCTGCATCGCGGCGTCGAAAAAATCGCGGAGCACCGCAGCTACCAGCAGTTCGCTCCCTACGTGGACCGCATGGATTACGTCGCGGCGGTCTCGAACGGACTCGGCTACTGCGAAGCCGTTGAGAAACTCCTCGGAGCCGAGGCGCCCATTCGCGCCCGCGTGGTGCGGACGATTCTCACCGAACTGCAGCGAATCGCCAGCCATCTTCTCTGGCTCGGCACGCACGCACTCGATATCGGCGCGCTAACGCCGCTCTTCTACTGCTTCCGCGAGCGCGAAGAAATCCTGAAAATTTTCGAGAAGTATTGCGGCGCGCGGCTCACCACGCACGCATTTCGCATCGGGGGCCTGCAATACGAAACGTACGATGGTTTCGAAGCGGAGGTAAAACGCTTCTGCACCGACTTCGAACACCGCATGAATGAGTACGAGGAATTGCTCACCGAGAATCGCATCTGGGTAGGGCGCACCAAAGGTGTGGGCATTCTCAATTCTGCCGATGCGATCGCCCTCGGTGTCACCGGCCCCGTCCTGCGCGCCAGCGGCGTGCAATGGGATATCCGCAAGGCCATGCCGTACGCCGCGTACGACCTCTACAAATTCGAGATTCCGACTCGACCAACCGGCGACACCTTCGATCGCTACATCGTCCGCATCGAGGAAATGCGCCAATCTCGCCTGATCTGCCTGCAGGCCATCGAAAATATTCCCACGGGCCCAATCATGGCGCGCATCGGCAAAGTGCTGAAGCCGCCGCCCGGCGAGGTCTATCACGGTATCGAAGCGCCGAAGGGCGAGCTCGGCTATTACATCGTCAGCGACGGCACCACGCAGCCTTATCGAGTGCGCGTGAGGCCGCCGTCGTTTATCAATTTGCAGGCGTTCGACAAAATGGCGCGCGGCTCGCTGGTGGCCGACGTGGTCGCTATCATCGGCACGATTGATATCGTTCTTGGGGAAGTGGATCGCTAGCTTTTCAGGGCAAAACGTCGCGACTATGAATTCGAGAATGCTAGAAGAGATTCAGCCCTTCATCCTGCCGGTAATTTACGCGGTGGTGATCGTCGCCGTGTTGCCGCTGCTCGCCGGATACATCGTGCTGCTCGAGCGCAAAGTAATGGCGCACATGCAGGCGCGGATGGGCCCGATGCGGGTAGGGCCGCACGGTTTGCTGCAGCCGATTGCCGATGCCGTCAAGCTTCTCCTCAAAGAAGACATCATCCCCGACAAAGCCGACAAGCTGCTTTTCTGGCTGGCGCCGCTCGGCAGCGTGACGATGGCGCTATTGGCGTATGCTGCCCTGCCGCTCGGTCCGACATTCCAAATCGCCGATCTCGACGTCGGCCTGCTTTTTATTCTGGCGGTGAGTTCACTCGGCATTTATGGCATCGTCCTCGGCGGCTGGGCGTCGAACAGTCACTATTCGCTCCTGGGTGCACTTCGCAGCGCCGCGCAGCTTGTGAGCTACGAAACTGCTGCAGGGCTGGCTCTCGTTTCAGGATTGCTTCTCGGCGGATCGCTCTCCATGAAGGCGCTCGTCGAAGCTCAGGATCAAATCGGAGTCTGGTTCATCTTCCTCGTGCCCATCAGTTTTTTCATTTACATGGTCGCGTCGATTGCGGAAACGAATCGCGCGCCATTTGATTTGCCCGAAGCCGAATCCGAACTGGTCGCGGGCTACATGACGGAATACAGCGGCTTCCGCTGGTCACTCTACTTCCTCGCCGAATACGCGAATATGATCGTGGTCTCGGGCATCGCCACCACACTGTTCCTCGGCGGTTGGCTGCGGCCACTGGCAAGTGTCCACCAGCATCTCGGTCTGCCTTTCGAAGCGCTCGACATTTTACCTGCGCTGATTTTTCTCGGCCTCGCCGCATGGTGCGCCAAGCTCGCGATGCGCCAAGCCGTACCCGTCCAAAAAATGGTGATGTTTCTTTTCGTCGGGCTATTCGTGGTCCTCGCGGGCGCGATGGCATGGTCGCTGACATCGCCGCTGATGGCGGGCATTCACGGCGCGTTCTGGTTCATCGTTAAAGTTCTCGTGTATCTCTACGGTTTCTTGTGGTTCCGATTCACATTTCCACGCTATCGCTTCGATCAGCTCATGAAACTTGGCTGGCAATTCCTGATCCCGTTGGCGTTGGTAAATCTGTTGATGGTGGCGATTGGACTTTTGCTCCATCAGCATTTCGGATGGTGGTTGCTCTGGACCGTGATTCTCTCGAACGGGCTCACGCTTCTTTTCGCAGCATGGCTCGGCTCGGAGAATGCGAAGCCTTCGTCCACGGAAGCGGAAGCATTGGCGGCAGCTAGCGGCGGAAAATAAATGACGTTCGATACGATCATCTTCTACTTTTTCGCAGCGCTCGCGGTGGTCTCCGCGATCATCATGGTCACGCGGCGGAGCGCCGTGCACAGCGCTGTGTTTCTCATCACCACGCTGCTGGCCACTGCCGGAATTTTTCTTCAGCTCGAAGCGGAGTTCCTGTTCGTCGTACAGATCATTTTGTATGTTGGCGGAATCATGGTGCTGTTTCTGTTCGTGATCATGCTGGTAAATCTGGATGTGGCCGTGCGTCAGATTCAATTCAGCCGCCAGTCGTGGGTCGGCGCGATTCTCGCCATCGCGCTGGGAGCGCAGATTCTCATGGCGTTCCGTCTCGGAAGCGGCGCGTTCAATTTGCCCGCCGCATCCACGCGCGCGATGCAGCCAAACGCCGAGCAAATCGGCGCGGCGCTTTTCCAGCGTTACATGCTGCCGTTTGAAATTGCTTCGATTCTGCTGTTGGTTGCGATGATCGGAGCGGTCGTGATGGCCAAGAGGAAAATTTGATGCTGACGCCGAGCCACTATCTCTATCTCAGCCTTGCGCTGTTTACGATTGGCGTGATCGGCGTGCTCACGCGCCGCAACGTCATCATCATCCTGATGTCCATCGAACTGATTCTGAACGCTGTGAACATCAATCTCGTCGCATTCTCGCGCTTGTGGGGTTCGGTGGACGGCCAAGTGTTCGCCATCTTCATCATCACGGACGCGGCGGCGGAGGCCGCGGTCGGACTCGGCATCATCATCGCGTTTTTCCGCAATCGTGAAACGGTACTCGCTGACGAAATGGATTTGCTGAAGTGGTAGCCACGGAGATCAATTGAACGCGCCGTTGCCACTGCCATATTTTCTGGGTCATATCTGGCTGATACCGATGTTTCCGCTGGCCGGCGCGGCGCTGATGTTTTTCATCGGCCGCCGGCTGCCGAATCAGGCGGTCAATGTGATTTGTGTCGGAAGCGTGGCAATTTCATTCATCTTTTCGGTTGGCGCATTCTTTCAATTGCTCTTTTTGCCGGAGGGACAACGCCTCGCAGAGAAGATTCTTTTCGAGTGGATTCCGGCCGGCACTTATCACATGACTTCAGGCGCGGTGGCTCAATTCATCGCCGATTGGGGCTTTTTGCTCGATCCGCTTTCCGCGGTGATGATTCTCGTGGTCACTGGTGTGGGCCTGCTGATTCACATTTACTCGACTGGCTACATGGCGCACGAAGGCGGTTACTACCGCTTCTTCGGCTATCTGAATCTTTTTATGTTCGCGATGCTGATGCTCGTGCTCGCGAATAATCTGTTGCTACTTTTCGTCGGATGGGAAGGCGTCGGAACATGCAGCTATCTTCTCATTGGCTTCTGGTTCAAGAAAAAATCCGCGTCGGACGCAGGCAAGAAAGCATTCATCGTCAACCGGATCGGTGACGCCGGATTCCTTCTCGGCATTTTTTTGACCTCGGCGCTGCTCGGGACGATCCAGTTCACACACATCGGCCCTGCGCTAGCTGCGGGTCATTTCGCTTCAGGGACCGCGATGATCACCGCGATCGCGTTGCTTTTCTTCTGGGGCGCGACGGGCAAATCGGCGCAGATTCCGCTTTACGTCTGGCTGCCCGACGCGATGGAAGGCCCGACGCCGGTGAGCGCGCTGATTCACGCGGCGACGATGGTGACAGCGGGCGTGTACATGGTCACGCGAACGAACGCTATCTTCGAATTGTCGCCGATGGCCATGGGCGTCGTCGCGATGACTGGCGCAATCACAGCAATTTTTGCTGCGTCCATCGCTGTCGTTCAGACCGATATCAAAAAAGTTCTCGCGTATTCCACCGTTTCGCAGCTTGGCTATATGTTTTTGGCTTGCGGAGTCGGCGCGTTCACCGCGGGCATTTTTCACCTGATGACGCATGCGTTTTTCAAAGGATTGCTCTTCCTTGCCGCGGGCAGCGTGATTCACGCGATGTCTGGCGAGCAGGACATGCGCAAGATGGGCGCGCTCTCCAAAAAAATTCCGGTCACCTACTGGACGATGCTGATCGCGACGCTCGCCATTGCCGGAATTTTCCCGTTCGCAGGTTTTGTGAGCAAGGACCTCATCCTCGGGAAAGCCTATGAAAAAGATCTGACGCTGTGGATCGTTGGATATTTCACTGCGGGTATGACGGCGTTTTACATGTTTCGGCTGATTTTCATGACGTTTCATGGCGAATCGCGCGTGGACCACGAAGTTGAGCACCACATCCACGAGTCGCCGAGATCGATGTTGGTTCCGTTGGTGATTCTTGCCGGTCTATCTATCGCTGGCGGCTGGGTCAGCTGGCCGGAAATTCTCGGCGGCAGCAGCCATTTCGTGCATTTTCTCTCATCGGTCGTTGCCCAGCCGCACGAGGCTCGCGCCGAAGCTGCGAAGGGCGTCAGCTCGCGAATGGGCGAAATTTATTTGATGTTGTTGTCGGAATCGCTCGTCGTCGCCGGAATTTTGTTTGCTTGGTACATCTATATTAAGCGGCAGGATCTACCCCACAAAATCGCTTCACGCGTGAGTGGGCTGTATAAGCTGCTCTTTCACAAATATTACGTGGACGAAATTTACGATGCCGCGTTTGTCAATCGCGCGAAGGAACTCGGAACATCTCTTGGCTCGTTCGACGCCAAAATTATTGACGGCCTCGGTGTGAATGGAGCCGGGTGGCTCACCCGCGTGATTTCGAGAATTTCAATGTGGTGGGACACCTGGATCGTGGACGGCTCCGTGCGTCTCGGTTCCTGGCTGGTGAATATATCGAGCTGGCCAGTCAGATTAATTCAGAACGGCGAATTGCAGGAATACATGCTGGTGATCGTTTTTGGACTTGTGGGTTTCTTGGGTTATACGCTCTACCTGCTGCAGCACCAGATGCGGTAGGCGGAGAGGAAGGGAAGGATGCTATTTTCCGATAACCACATCCTGAGCACGATTTTATTCACGCCGCTGGTCGGCGCGATTCTCATGCTCTTTATTCCGCGGCAGAATGCCAATGTCCATCGCCTGATGGGCAATCTCTTCGGCTTTCTCGGCTTCGCGGTATCGCTGCCGCTGGTCTGGCGCTTTAAGTTCGGCGAGACCGATTTTCAATTCCGGCAGACGCTCGATTGGATTCCGTCAATCAACGCGCATTATTCGCTCGGCATTGACGGAATCAGCTTCCTGATGGTGATGCTGACCACGATCCTCGGCGCCATCGCGATTCTCTCTTCGTGGTCGGCAATTCAAAAGCGCGAAAAAGAATATTACATCCTGCTGCTTTTGCTTCAGACGGGCATGCTGGGCGTCTTCATGTCGCTCGATTTCGTGCTCTTCTACGTTTTCTGGGAAGTGATGCTCGTGCCGATGTATTTCCTGATCGGCGTCTGGGGCAGCGACCGCAGGCTTTACGCCGCGATCAAATTCTTCCTGTACACGCTGGCGGGTTCTGTGGTGATGCTGCTCGCGATCCTGGCGATTTATTTCCGCACGAACACGTTCGACATTCGCGAGATTCTGCTGTCCCACACTCAAATTTTCTCGCCCCAATTGCAGGGGTGGCTCTTCTGGGGCTTTTTCTTCGCTTTCGCGATCAAAGTGCCCATGTTCCCGTTCCACACCTGGCTGCCTGACGCGCACACGGAAGCTCCTACCGCTGGTTCTGTCATACTCGCCGGCGTCTTGCTGAAAATGGGCACTTACGGTTTTCTGCGATTTTCCGTGCCGATGTTCCCCGACGCCACGATGCGTTTCCGCTGGATCATGATCGTGCTTTCGATCATTGGAATTGTTTACGGCGCGCTCGTCTGCATGATGCAGAAGGACATGAAGAAGCTGATCGCGTATTCTTCGGTCAGCCACATGGGCTTCTGCACCCTGGGAATTTTCGCGCTCACGCCACTGGGGCTTTCCGGCAGCGTCATTCAGCAGGTCAACCACGGAATTTCCACCGGGGCGCTCTTCTTGATCGTCGGAGTGCTGTACGAGCGGCGGCACACGCGCTTGATCTCGGAATTTGGCGGGCTGTCGACGCCGATGCCGAATTTTGCCGCAGTGTATTTGATTGTCACGCTCAGTTCGCTGGGCATGCCGCTACTGAACGGCTTCGTCGGCGAGTTCACAATTCTTCGCGGCGTATTTGAAGTGCGCTGGCAATGGGCTGCGTGGGGCGTAATAGGGGTGGTGCTCGGTGCGGCGTACCTGCTATGGCTGTATCAGCGCGTGATGTTCGGCAACGTCACCAATCCATTGAATGAGCATCTGCCGGATCTCAATGGCCGCGAATTTTTCACCCTTGGAACGCTGATTATCCTGGCGTTCTGGATTGGTATTTATCCGGCGCCGCTGTTCAACGTGCTCGATAAGCCGGTGAAGCAAATTGTGCTCCGCTACGATCCGAACTACTACACGCCACAAACGACTGCAAGCGTCGCGCCGGCCAGCGGCGCATCCATGCAGATCGTTGTGACCGACAAGACTCAGGCCATGAAGATGGCCGCGCCTGCCGCAGCACCGCAGAAGGACTCGAAATAAACTGATGCAGGGACTTCTTCAATCCACGCTGCGCGATTCGCCTCTGATCATGCCCGAGGTGATGCTCTCGTTTTTTGGGCTGGCCATTCTGCTTACGGATTTCCTGCTCGAGGCCAGACAGAAGGCGTGGAATGCGCTGACAGCTGGGCTGGGCGTCATTTTCAGCGGCGTGGCGCTCTGGCTGCTGCGTCCTCTGGCCGCAATTTCTGCCGAAGGATTTCATGGCGCGATCGTAATTGACCCGTTTTTCATGTTGTTCGGATTCATTTTTCTGGCTGCCACACTGTTGGTGATTTTTCTGTCGGTGCGCTACCTCGAAATTGAAGACGAGCACCACGGCGAATATTACGCGCTGATGCTTTTCTCGACCGTGGGGATGATGTTTCTAGCGTGCGGCGATGATCTCATCACGCTTTTCATCGCGCTGGAGACGATGGCGCTCAGCTTTTACGTCCTCTCAGGCTTTTTGCGCCGCGACCGCCGCTCGAACGAGGGCGCCTTGAAATATGTTCTGCTGGGCGCGTTCAGTTCCGGAATTTTGGCTTACGGTTTCTCCCTGCTCTATGGAATTTCCGGCTCGACAAACTTGAACACGATCGCGACTGTGCTCGCGCAGCGTGCGCACGGGGATTTGATGGTCGTCATCGCCGTGATGACGGTATCGGCGGGCGTCTTCTTCAAAATCGCCGCCGTGCCGTTCCACCAGTGGGCGCCCGATGTTTACGAAGGCGCGCCGACTCCGATCACCGCTTACGTGAGCGTGGCATCGAAGACGGCGAGCTTCGCGCTGCTTTTGCGACTTTTCCTCGGGGTTTTCTGGCCGGTGCGGATGGATTGGACGGCGTTGGTGACCGCGGTTGCCATTCTTTCGATGACGCTCGGCAATTTCGCGGCCATCACGCAGACCAATATAAAACGGCTGCTCGCGTATTCCTCAATTTCTCACGTGGGTTACATTCTTCTCGGATTGGTGGCGGGAAACGAGCGCGGCTTGCAAGCGATGATGTTCTATCTGCTTACGTACGCGTTCTTCAATACCGGCGCGTTTGCGATTGTGATCGTGCTGCGCCGTAAAGGAGTGATCGGCGACGAGCTGGAGGACTTGAACGGCCTCATGCAGCGCAATCCCGGCGCAGCAATTCTGATGCTGATCTTTCTATTGTCGCTCGCCGGAGTTCCTCCCACTGCCGGCTTTGTCGGCAAACTTCTCATTTTCTGGGCGCTGATTGAAACCGGCCACACGAAACTCGCCATCCTCGCGGTTCTCTACATCCTCCCCGCGGTGTATTACTATTTCAAAATGATCGCGGCCATGTGGTCCCGCGAGGCGACGGACCAGGTGCGACCGAGAATTTCAGCCGGGCAAGCGGTGGCGCTTGCAGCAATGGTGCTGGTGACGCTGGCCGCGGGCGTTTACCCCGAGCCGTTCCTGCGGCTTGCTACCTATTCGCTTCTCACGCCTTTCGGCCGCTGAGCTCTAATCGTCATGCCAGACGACAATTCACAAAAAAGGCCCGCAGGTTTCGCGCGGCAGTTCGCGATCGCAACAGAGTTGCCGTTTCTTTTTGTCGGCGCTCTTGCGGTGGGCGGCTTCCTCGGACACTTGTTGGACCGATGGTTGCACACGGCGCCATGGCTGATGGTTGCAGGCGGCACGCTCGGCTTCGCCGTGGGTTTGCGTGATCTTCTTCGCCGGCTTTCAAAGTTCGATGACGGCTGAGCGGTCAGGTGGAGATTTTTATCAGCGTGTCGAACATCGGATCGGATGGCTCACTCCGGTCGTGGGCGCGATTGCGGCGCTTTTAGTTTGGAGGTTGATTTCCGGACGCGCGGGCGTCGGAGTTGCCATCGGTGCGGGTCTTATCTGGCTTCACTATGTATGGCTAAGGCGGGTGACAATTGCACTCGTTCGCGAAGCGATAAAGCACACTGACGCTCCAAAAAGCAGCGATTCTTCGTTTATTCTTTTAAAATTGTCAGTCGGCTACGCCTTGATCGCGATTGTGGCCTATGTTATCGTGAGCTACTTCAGGTTGCCGATCTACAGCGTTTTGTGCGGCTTACTGGCGCTTGGCGCCGCGGCAATGGTCGGAAGTCTTTATGCGGTGCTTTTCGATAATCACTAGAGGACGATGAAACTTCATCAGCACTGGTTCGCAGCCTTCCTCAATCACTGGTTCGGCCCCACCATTTCCCATTTATTGCTGCTGATCGGAATTCACGTGCAGGATCCCGCGAATCCGATTCGCATGCACGTGGCCATGAGCATCGTCGTTTTTCTGCTGGGAATTATTCTGGTTTTGCTGCTCCGGCCGCGCATTTCCGTGGATAAGCCGGGCGCTGCTCAGCAAATTGCGGAAATGCTCCTCACGAATCCGATGGGTTTCGGAATTCGAGATTTGCTAGTGGAAAGCGCCGGCCACGTCGGCGAAGCGTGCGTCCCGCTGGTCGGCTCCGTCGCAATCTTCATTCTCCTCTCAAACTTGCTCAGCGTCATTCCCGCGTTCGAGTCGCCTACGGGGGAGAAGAGTGTGCCGCTGGGGTGCGCGATTATCATATTCCTGTACTACAACTATCAGGGGCTGAAACATTCCGGGCCGATCGGGTATGCGAAGCATTTTGCGGGTCCGATTTGGTGGATTTCGCCGCTGATTTTTCCCGTCGAGATCATCAGCAACTCGGCGCGCCTACTTTCGCTGACGGTCCGGCTTTGGGCGAATATTTTCGCCAGCGAATTGCTATACCTGACGTTCGTGGCGCTGCTTACCGTGCCGGTGATTCATGTTTCAGCCACCAATCCGGCGCTCGGATGGGCGCTTGGAATTTTCCCGGCGACGATTCCGGTGATTTTCGTGGCGTTGCACATATTTGTTGCCGTGGTTCAGGCGTTTGTTTTCACAATTCTTCCCGCAATTTATATCGGCCTGGCTACATCAGAAGAACACTAAATCGGCTTGATTTTTAAAGGCTTTCAGCGTGAGCCCGGCTGCTCGAGGATGACGGGAACCACCTCCTGATCGCCAACTTATAAGGAAAAAAGGAGAACGTCGAATGAAGATTCTGAAAATGTTGGCCCTGGTGGCGGCGATGCTGGTGATCGTCGCGCCACAAGCGTTCGCGGCCGAAGGCGCTGCCGGAACAGGACCCAATTGGGTCGCGATCACTTCCGGATTTGCGATGGCTTTTGCGGCAGCATTCGCGGCTCTTGGCCAGGGGCGCGTTGCTTCGGCGGCGTGCGAAGGATTGGCACGCAATCCGGGCGCGGCGGCACCGATTCGATTGGCGTTAATCCTTGGTCTTGTGTTCATCGAGACTTTGGCTCTGTTTACACTGCTAATCGTGTTTACAAAAGTGGCATAACAGCGTAGTCCAGGTATACCTTTTCAAGATCGCATAAAGGCGATTGAGACTAACGCCCGGGGGCGCGATGCGCTTCCGGGCGTTTTTCATTTAACGGCGATGATTAGACCGGTGCGTTAACGAATAGATAGGGCGGCGAGTAGGGCGTACTGCATGACGCGGCTGGGGAAAATGCCCAGATAGAGGGTGCCGGCGGCGGCTAGGACTAGCGCGGTCGCGATGGCGGGGGTTACAGCGATGGGCTGGAAGTCCTTCTGGGGGTCCCAGAAGTACATTGAGACGATTACCCGCAGATAGTAGTAAGCCCCGACGATGCTATTGATTGCGGCGATGACGACCAGCCAGACGATGTGGGCATCAAGCGCCGCCTGGAACGCATAGAATTTCCCCAAGAAGCCGCCGGTGGCGGGCAAACCCAGCAATGACAACAAGAAAAGCGAGAAGCAAGCCGCCAGAACCGGCTGCTGGGTGCCGAGGCCCGCGAAGTCCTTAATCTCCAGGCGACGCTCGCCCGGGCCGCCGACATGCGCGACCACGAGGAATGCGCCGAGCTTCATCAACGCGTACGCGGCGAGATAGAACAGCACCGCGGCGATGCCCACTTCCGTGGAAGCCGCGAACGCCACGAGAATGTAGCCCGCGTGCGCGATGGAAGAGTACGCGAGCATGCGTTTTACGTTCGTTTGCGTCAGCGCCGCGAAATTGCCGATGCACATCGAAAGAACCGCGGAAATCCAGATGGCCCAAAACCACAAATGCCCCGCAGCGCCAAATCCGGTATAGAAAATCCGCAGCATGAGCGCAAACGTCGCCGCCTTTGGCCCGGAGGCGAGGACCGCCGTCACCGGCGTTGGAGCGCCCTCGTAGACGTCAGGCGCGTATATCTGAAACGGCGCGGCGACCACCTTGAAGCCGAGCCCGACGAACATCATTGCAAGGCCCAGCGCCAGCAACGAACTCGGCGGCGAATTTCCGAGGGCCTGCTGGATGCCGGTCATGAGCGTGGTGCCAGTGGCGCCATAGACCATGGCGATGCCATACAGAAAAAACGCAGTCGCGAAGGACCCAAGGATGAAATATTTGAGCGACGCCTCGTTCGACTTAAGGGAAGTCCTGCGGAAACCCGCGAGGATGTAGCTCGAAATCGAACTCATTTCGAGGCCGAGGAAGGCGGTAATTAATTCTCCGGCGCTTCCCAGCACGCCCATTCCCGCCGTGGCGAAGAGCAGCAAGGCGTAGAATTCGCCGCGCTGGATGCGCTCATTCTCGAGGTACTGAATCGAACCGAGCGTGGCGAGAATGGCCACGACTAGAACAATCGCATGAACGAAGACGCTGAATTCATCTGCGCGGATCAGGCCGCCGTACGCGACGCCGCGATGCTGCCATACGAGGTAAAGCGACGCGAGGGCGCCGACAGCGCCCGCAAGGCTGATCCAGCCTAAGGCACGCTTCCACGCCGCGCGGAGAAACGGGTCGAGCAGCATGACGAAGATGCCGGTCGCGCAAAGAATCAATTCAGGCGCGACGCGGTAGACGTCCTGCATGCGTTCAGGCGAAATTTGAATCGGCAGCATTCAGCTAGCTGGCTTCTTTCCTCAAGATTTTCTACCTGGCATGCGCGGCGGCGTCTTCAATCAACGCTGCAACTTCACTCGGCCTGGAGACGTAAACCGAATGGCTGGCCCCGACGACTTCCACTTTGTGGCTGTTGGCGCGCGTTGCGTACCATCGCTCGAGGTCAGGATTAATCGTTCTGTCTCCTCCCGCCACCAACATCCAGCTCGGTTTGCTTCTCCACGCAGCCGTAGTGATGACAGCGTGAAAATTTGCATCGTTGATCAGCACCTGCGACCGCGCCATGAAAGCAGCTTGCTCCGCAGACGAGTCGGCCGCGAAGTAGTCGCGAAACTGAGCTGGGTCGAGATAATCAAAGCCGTCTGCGGTTTTCTTCATCGCCGTGGATTTGCTGAGGTCGCTGGGGAAGCGCTTGCCGTCTCCGGCCTCGCTCTCGCCGGCATCCGGCATGTGCGCCGCGATGTAGACGAGTCCGGCGATAGACCCGTCCGTTCCCGCCTCTGTGATTACCGAACCGCCGTAACTGTGAGCGACGAGGATGCACGGTCCGTCTTGCAGGGCAATGACGCGCTTCGTGGCCGCTACGTCCTCCTGGAACGACGTCAGCGGCTCCTGGACGATGGCTACGTTGAAGCCGTCTTTCACGAGAATGTCGTAAACAGCTCGCCAGCCGGAGCCGTCGGCCCAGGCGCCGTGAACGAGCACAATATTTCGAACGCGATGTTCGTCGTTCTGCGCGCGTAGCGCGCCGGACGATACGAGCAACAGAGTGATGCAGAGAGACTGAGATATGCCGCGTACGAATCGTATTGTCTTCATTGAATTTCTCGCTTAGCTGTTCTTTTCTTCATTTCTTCACTGCCGCTCTCAAATTCATAAAGTCGAGTGGGTGCCTCGAATGCCGCACGAAATTCAGTGCGGCGCTACATTTGCCTTCATCCACACGTGGTGAACGTCTCCGGTTACTGCAACTTGCACATTCTTGAGAACGAAGCGGTCACACTTTTTTTCAAGCAGCTTTCTTTGGGCTGTCTTTCAGCAGCCCGAGCCGCACCAAGCTTTCAGCGGTGGCCACGATGGCCTCCTCGCTGGAGCGCGGCGTCCAACCGAGCAGGCGCTTGGCCTTTTCGTTGGTGCCGTTCTTATGCTTGCCGAGCTCGGGGAGTATTTGTTTCACAGCCGGATCGCGCAATGCGGCGACGCGCACCAGCCAGTTAGGCAGTTGCCGGGTTGGCACACGTTTGGCCGCCTCGCCCATACGCCGCTTGAGAATTTTGGCCATTTCGAGCACCGAAAGGAAATCGCCGGCGACAGCGAGAAAGCGCTCGCCCTTGGCGGCGGGCGCGGTCATGGCGAGCAAATGCAAATCGGCGACATCACGCACGTCTACGACGCCGAAATATAACTGCGGACAGCCGGGCACAGCGCCATCCATCATGCGCTGCACGAAGAGAATCGACGTCGAATAGTCAGGGCCCAGAACGGGACCAAACACGCCCACTGGGTTGACGACGGAAAGCTCGAGATTGCCGCCTTCCTTGGCGATGAAATCCCACGCGGCGCGTTCCGCCAAAGTCTTCGATTTTGCGTAGGGGAGCACGTCGGGGGCGTTAGGATCGGTCCAGTTGGCTTCGTTGAACGGCTTTTGCTGCGGCGCTTGGCCATAGCCAATTGCTGCGAAGGATGAGGTGAGCACCACGCGTTTGACGCCGGCATCGCGCGAGGCACGCAGCACACGCAGAGCGCCGTCGCGCGCGGGCACAATCAGCTCGTCTTCGTGCTTGGGGACGCTCGCGGGAAATGGCGAGGCCACGTGCAGCACGTAGTCACAGCCTGCCACGGTTTCCGGCCAGCCCGCGTCGTTTTCGAGATCGGCGGCGATGAAAGACAAGCGATTGCCGGGTTCGGCACCGCCTTGCTTCAGCATGGCGCGCACGTCGGCCTCGCGCTTCAGGCTGCGCACCGTGGTGCGCACCTGATGGCCCGCCGCCAAAAGTTGCAGGATGCAGTGGCTGCCGATGAAGCCCGAGCCGCCGGTAACGAGAATCGTGTTACTCATTTTGGCGTTCTTTTTTCGAATTGATTTTCACATTCACGCGGCAACACTCGACTGGAACTGGAATTGTGGATGCGCTTGCGGCGAGCGGGCGAGCAACGCTCGTAAGCTGCGCGGGCGCGGCTGCGTTGCGGACGTCAATTGGTCCGTTGCGGCGCATGAGATCGAGAATGTTGTCCGCTGAAGCTTCCATGCGCCGTGTGAAGAGGGGCGAGGCGACGCCCATGAACAAGATCACGACGGAAAGTACGGCGAGAATGATCCGCTCCCGCGTGCTGGCGTCGGACAGTGACTTATTCTTCTCGACGGTGACTTCGCCGAGTACCACGCGCTGATAAGCCCACAAAAGATAGATAGCCGAGAGCACGGAGCCGGTGGACGCCCACGACGCCCAGGCCGGATGGCGCTCGAATACTCCGATGAGGATGAGGAATTCACCGGCGAATCCATTGAGCAACGGCAATGCGAGCGATGAGAAACAAGCGAATAGGAAGAATGACGAGAAAATAGGCATGGGCGTCGCAAGGCCGCCGTATTGCTTGATTTCGAATGTGTGGCGCCGATCGTAGAGCATGCCGACAGAAAGGAAGAGCATACCCGTCGAGACACCATGATTCAGCATCTGGTAAACCGCGCCCTGTATCGAAATCGTGTTGAACGCAAATATGCCAAGAACCACAAATCCAAGGTGGCTGATCGACGTGTAGGCGACAAGCCGCTTCAAATCAGGCTGGATCGTGGCGACCAGGGCGCCATAGACGATGCCAATAATCGCGAGAACGCCGATCAGCGGCGCAAAGCGATGCGCAGCGGCGGGGAAAAGCGGCAAGCAAAACCGAAGCATACCGTACGTGCCAAGCTTCAGCATGACGCCGGCAAGGATCACGGACGCAGCGGTGGGCGCTTCCGTATGTGCGTCAGGCAGCCAGGTGTGCAGCGGGAACAGCGGCACTTTGATTGCGAAAGCCAGGAAGAACGCGCCGAATAGAAGCATTTCGGTCCGCGTCGAATTGATTGCGCCGGCCGCGAGCCTGGCTTGAATCTCGGGCAGGTCGAATGATCCCGTGATGTTGAAGAGCCAGATGATGGCCACGAGCATCAGAATCGAGCCGAACATCGTGTACAAAATAAATTTCAGCGTGGCATAAATCCGGCGATCGTGGCCCCAAATGCCGATGAGGAAATACATCGGCAGGAGCACGATCTCCCAGAAAACGAAGAAGAGAAAGAGATCGACAGCGAAGAAAACACCGATCAAGCCCGTTTCGAGAATAAGAAGCGCGCTGAAGAATTCTTTTGTGCGGAAGGTGATGCTGTTCCACGAGGCCAAAATCGAGAGCGGCGTGAGGAAGGTGGTCAGCAGAACAAGGAACAGACTGATGCCGTCAAGGCCGAGATGATAATGAATCGGCGGGATGCTGATCCAGCGGTGGAACTCTTCGAACTGATAATTCGGATTCGTGGAATTGAAGCCCGGCAGCACTAGAAGTGAAATGACGAATTCGGCGAGCGCTGTCCCCAACGCAACGCGGCGAACCGAGACGTGGTCGTTGCGATTCAGAAAGAGAATCGCGGCCACGCCCAGAAGCGGCAAAAAAATGATAATGGTTAAAAGATGGGATTGCGTTCCCACGTCAGCGCACCATTCCCAAGACGCCAAGCACAAGCACCGTCACGCAGACCGCGCCTACGATTACCCACGCAGCGTAACTACGCGTATTTCCGGACTGCAGCTGCCGAACTTGCTGCCCTATCTCCCGCGCCGTATGTCCGGCGCCATTCACCGTGCCATCAATCAAGCCTTCATCCACGACGTGCCATAGAACATTCGTCGAAATCCAAAGCAGCGGGCGAACGATAACGGCTAAATAGAATTCGTCCACGTAGTATTTGTTGAGCAAAACAGTGTAGAGACCGTGCAAGGACTGCGCGAGTTTATTCGGAATGTCGGTCCGGCGAATGTAGAACCACCAGGCTGTGAGGAAGCCGATCAGCGCGACGATGACGCCGGGAGCAACCAAGCTTCCGAGCAAAATGGCGCCGGGCGTTTGAGGCTCTTTATTGGCTCGCTCCGCGAGCGTAGCCGTGCCCGAAGGCGTTTTTTCAAACACCGGACTCAGGAAATGCTGGAAATGATCGGGCCCGCCGATCATCGTGGGCAACGCGAACCAGCCGCCGGCAACGGCGAGGACCGCCAGAATGATCAGCGGTACAAGCATATTCTTTGGCGATTCGTGGACATGAACTTCGTGTTCGTCGTAGCGCGGCTTTCCGAAGAAGGTGAGGAAAAGCAGCCGGAACATGTAGAACGACGTGAGCATCGCGCCGAGGATTCCGAGGACCCACAATGTGATATTCGCGTGCGGACCTTCCTTGGCAGCATCGAGAATCGCTTCCTTGCTGAAAAATCCGGAGAAGAGCGGCACGCCGGCGATGGCAAGAGTTGCGGCGAACATCGTCCAATAGGTGACTGGAATTTTATTTCGGAGGCCGCCCATTTTGCGCATGTCCTGCTCCCCGCCCATGGCGTGAATGACGCTCCCGGCGGCGAGGAACAGCAAGCCTTTGAAAAACGCATGGGTCATGAGATGGAACACGCCCGCGGCGTACGCACCGACGCCGCAGCCAAGGAACATGTAGCCGAGCTGCGAGACGGTGGAATAGGCGAGAACTTTTTTGATGTCGGTCTGCACCAGGCCGATTGTGGCGGAATAAAATGCGGTGACGGCGCCAACCGTAGCGACAACGAGCATTGCGGTGAGCGCATGCGAATAGAGCGCGTGCATCCGCGCGACCATGTAGACACCGGCGGTGACCATCGTCGCCGCATGAATCAAGGCGCTGACGGGCGTTGGGCCTTCCATCGCGTCCGGCAACCAGACGTAGAGCGGAAGCTGCGCTGATTTGCCGATGGCACCGGCAAAGAGAAGCAGCGCAATCGTGGTGAGAACGCCGATTTGGCCGAGACCCTCGACCGGCGAGTTTTCCACCTTCATGAAAATCGTGCCGAAGTCCACGGAGCTGAAGGTCCAAAAAGCGAGAAGGATGCCGATGGTGAAGCCGACGTCACCGATGCGTGTGGTGATGAATGCTTTTTTGCCCGCGTCAGCCGCGGACTTGCGCAGGAAATAAAATCCAATCAGAAGATAGCTGCACAGCCCCACGCCTTCCCATCCGACGAACATGAGGACGAGATTTCCGGCCATCACCAGCGCCAGCATGAAGAACATGAATAGATTCAAATAGCAGAAGAAGCGGTAGTAGCCATCTTCGTGCGCCATGTAGCCGGTGGAGTAGATGTGGATGAGCAGGCCGACGCCGGAGACGACGAGGAGCATGACGATGGTCAGCTGATCTATCCAGAAATTGAAATCCACGCGGAAGGCGCCGGCGACTAGCCACGGCGCGAAGGATTTTACGATGGGCGTTTGGGCTAGCGGCAACTTGAAAAATTCGCGAACTAACTCGAGGACTGCGATAAATGTGAGCGAGACCGAGCCGATGCCGACGGCATTTACGCGCGAATTCGGCCACGACTTGCCGAAGAAGCCGTTGATGGCCGCGCCTGCGAGCGGCAGGAGCGGGATGATCCACAGGATGTCTGCAATTTTAGGCATCAGAATTTGAGAAGGTTCACGTCTTCGACGTTGAGGGACTGGCGATTGCGAGCTACCGTGATCGCAATTGCGAGGCCCACGGCAGCTTCCGCAGCGGCCACGACGATGACGAAGAAAACGAATACCCAGCCGTTGTGCGGGCCGCCGTTCGCGCGATCGAAAGCAACGAAGGCTAAATTTACGGCGTTGAGCATCAGCTCGATAGCCATGAGAATCGTGATGATATTGCGCTTGAAAACGAAGGCGATGACGCCCAGGCCGAACAGAATTCCGCTGAGGATGAGGAAGTAGGATGTGGGGACGGCGTTCATGCGTCCCTCTTTGCGAGCACGAGCGCGCCGAGAAGCGCGATTAGAATTACGATCGAGGTGATCTCGAATGGGAATAAATACGAGCGGAAGAGCAGGAACGCGAGGTCGCGCGTTGGGTCAGCGGCTGCGGTGGCGACTGTGCCGGTGACGGCCGGAGCGGCGAGCGCGGCGTGCGAGAGCCAGTAAACCAAGTCGAGGGTTAGGAAAATTCCGAGAGGGAGCCCGGCGTATCGCGCCATTTTGCTGAGATTGGTGCGTTCCTCTTCGCCTGCGTTGAGAAGCATGATGACGATGATGAAAAGGACCATGATGGCGCCGGCATAGACGATGATCTGCACGGCGGCGATGAACTCCGCGCCGAGGAGAAGATAGAGGACGGCGAGCGAAACCATCACGAGAACCAAGGCGAGGGCGCTGTGGATCGGCTCGCGCAGGAAAATTACCAGCAATGCGCCGATGACCGCGATTGCGGCAAGGACGAAGAACAAGATGACGGGAAGGGTCATCGGTTAAGCACCAGCGTCACGAAACTTGTTACGACCAGATTCGGGAGCGTCATCGGTTCAACACCAGCACCACGAAACTTGTCAGGACCAGATTCGCGAGGGTCATCGGTTCAACACCAGCACCACGAAGCTTGTCACGACCAGATTCGCTAGCGCCACGGGCAGAAGAAATTTCCAGCCGAAGTCCATTAGCTGGTCGTAGCGGAAGCGGGGCAGCGTGCCGCGCGTCCAGACGTAGAAGAACAGCAGGAATCCGACTTTCAGCAGGAACCAAAACGGGCCTTGGACGCCTTCCATGATTGAAGGTATGAGGCAAATCGCGCCGAGGCCAAGCGCGATTAAACTGACTACCGTGAGCTGGATGCGTGCGATGCCACGCTGCAGAACTACCGTGTCGTAGAGCAGCGCCACGCCGGCGATCAAAAGCAGCACGCCCGGCAGATAAAGCGGCCAGCGCCATGCGGACGAGAGCGGCGAGAGCCAGCCGCCGAGAAAGAGAATCGTGGCGAGGCAAGAAACCGTAATCATATTCGCGTATTCGGCCATAAAAAACATCGCGAACTTGAAACTTGAATATTCCGTATGGAAGCCGGCGACAAGTTCCGTCTCTGCTTCGGGAAGATCAAACGGAACGCGGTTCGTTTCGGCGATGGCCGAGACGAAATAGCAAAGAAATCCCACGCATTGCGGGATGACATTCCATCGCGGAATGTAATGGAACCAGCGCCCGGACTGCGCGTAGATGAGATCGTTCAGATTCAGAGTGCCGGCGAGCAAAACCACCCCAACCACGGAAAGCGTCAATGAGACTTCGTAGCTCACCATTTGCGCGGATGCGCGGAGGCCACCGAGAAGCGGATATTTGCTATTCGACGACCATCCGGCGAGCGCGACGCCATAGACACCGATGGAAGTGATCGCAAAAATGAAAAGCAGGCCGATGCTGGAATTCGTGATGCCGATGTTGGTTGGCTGGCCGAGGATGGTCATCGTTGCGGGGCCGAATGGAATCAGCGCGAGGGTCGTCAGCGCGAGAGACAGTGCGAGGAACGGGGCAAGGACGTAAACGAATTTGTCGGACGCGGGTGGAGTGACATCTTCTTTGAAGAGAAATTTCAGGCCGTCGGCGAGCGGCTGCAGCAGGCCATGCGCGCCGACGTAGAGCGGCCCCAGCCGCGACTGGATGCGCGCGACGACCTTGCGTTCGAACCAGGTGAGATAGGCAAGTGCCGTCATTAAAACGAACAGCAAGACGGCAATCTTGACTATCGATACCACCAGGATTGGGTGCTGGGCGACGAACTCCACGGAATTTCTTTGGCCTCGCTACAGGATTTGAGCTTGGAACAATAACGGCCTAACGTGCCGGATGAAAATAGAAAATCCTGGGAAGAGAAAATTGTGCCGGGCGCGGCGGCGGACGCATCTTCCGCTTGCGCTGGGGCATGTTTCGGGCTGGGCGTGGCGCGTTCTGCGCCACCTGACAGCAGATTTGCGAACGAAACCTTGTAGCCAGCGACATTCTGACGAATTTCGTCGAAGGCCGCTTCCGGAGTGCGCAGTCGAATCGCGGGGCCCATGCTGAGCTGCGACAGTTGATGTGAGATGATTCTTAGGAGATCGAAATCGCTGCGCGGACCTTGCGGATCGATGGAACGGTGCGTGATTTGTAGTTCGCCGGAAGTGGCGGTCATCGTGCCGTCTTTTTCGTAGGTGCTTGCAGCCGGAAGGACGACGTCGGCGAGCTTGGCGGTTTCCGTCAAAAAGAGATCTTGAACTACGAGGAAATCGAGAGCGCCTAGACGATCGCCGCTGGATTTTGCCGTGGCTGCTGTCGCCGTTCCTGTTACTGCCGTTCCTGTTGTTGCCGCCGGTGCAAAAGTTTTCACGGGATTCGCGCCGACAACGTAGAGAGCGCGAAGTTTGCCGCTCGTAGCAGCTTCCATCATTTGCCGGGCTGTGAGGCCAGGCGCTGCGGGAATTTCGCCGCCCCAAAGTTTGCTGAAACGGGCGCGCTCGTCGGCATCGGCGAGCGAGGCGTAGCCAGGGAGCCGATCGGGCAACACGCCGAAGTCGGCAGCGCCTCGCGAGTTCGCGTAATCGCCTAGCGCCATGTAGCGCGTACGGCCGGGCAGACGCGAGCCGAAGGCGACGAGATCGCGAACTGCCGCGCCGGCGATGGCTGCGCCAAAGACGATTACGACGTCGCTAGAGCTTTCCAGCGCAGTTTTCAGTTTAGCGAGTGCATCCGATACTTCTGAAGAAAAATTGCCTTGTCCGCTGGCGAGCCAATTTACGACAGCGGCTTCAACATAGCTCTCCGACGCAGCACCGGCGGAAAGTTGCACGGACTGCGTCGCTTTGCGTTCGAGCTTCGATGGCTGCGAATTAATCAGGTAGAGTTTGGCATTGTGATGGCGAATCCCGGTACGAATTTGCCACGCGACCAGCGGATTCTGCTGCGTTGGATCATTGCCGATCACGACCACGGTATTGGCCTCGTACACGTCAGCCATCGTCGCAAGCGAATCGGCGGCATTAGGCCCAAGCGCCGCGGCCAGCCCGGCATAATCGGCCGTGCGGTGATGATCGAGATTGTTAGTGCCGAGATTCAAGCGCGCGAAGCGATTCAGCAGATAATTCTCTTCGTTGCTGGTGTGATTCGAGCCAATCACGCCAATGGCCGAGCCGCCATGCTTTTCGTGGATCTGTTTCAGCCGCCGCGTCACCTCTTCGAATGCGTCTTCCCAGCTTGCCGGTTCGAGCTTGCCGTTGCGGCGAATCAGCGGCACGCGGACCCGCTCCGGATGCTTCGTGAAATCGAATGCGAAACGCCCTTTGACGCAAAGAAACTCGCCATTGATTCCGGACTGGTCGCGATTATTCGCGCGCAAGATCTCATTGTTGCGCACGCTAAGAGTCGTCTTGCAGCCGTTCGAACAATGCGTGCAGGGATTCGCGACGTAAGTCATTTCCCACGGCCGTGTCTGATAGCGGTAAGTGCCGCTCGTCAGCGCGCCAACGGGGCAGATATCAATACACGCGCCGCACTCTTCGCAGGCCAGCGACCCCGATGAATTCGGCAGAATCACGGACTGAACGCCGCGCGCGCCCACGCCCAGCGCCTTCACGTCCATACCTTCGTCGCAAACGCGCACGCAGCGGAAGCACAAAATGCAGCGCGGGGCATCGTAATAAACGAGCGGCGACCACTTTTCCTCGGGATAGTGCAGCTTTTCTTCCGCGAAGCGGCTGTGATCAAGCCCGTAGCGAAAAGTCATATCCTGCAGTTCGCACTCGCCGCCTTTGTCGCATACCGGGCAATCAAGCGGATGATTCGATAGCAGGAATTCGAGCATGTCTTTTCGTGCCTTGTGGACCTGTTCTGTATCCGTCTTGACGACCATCCCTTCGGTAGCGACCAGAGTGCACGCCGTCTGCAGCTTCGGCATCTTCTCGACTTCCACGAGGCACATCCGGCAAGCAGCTTGCAGTGTAAGGCCCTTGTAATAGCAGAACGACGGGACCTCAGTCTCCATTTGCTTGGCAGCCTCGATCACAAGAGTGCCAGCGGGAATGGTGACCTTGTTCCCGTTCATCGTAAAGGTGATCTGTTTTTGTTCAGCCATTAAGTGCGAGAGCCCCTGACCCCAGAGAGCTACCGATTTGTGCTAACGCGCCATTGCCAGAATGTCCTCGGCCGACATGTAAGCGCATTTGCCGTGCAGATGATCTTCAAATTCCTGCTGCCACTTTTTGATGATGCTGATGGTCGGCATCGCCGCCGCATCGCCGAGCGGACAAAAAGTGCGGCCAAGCATGTTCTGCGCCAGTTCCCCGATGAGGGGAATATCCTCCGGCGTGCCGTGGCCGGCATGGAAGCGGTCGAGCATCTTCTGCAGCCACGCCGTGCCTTCGCGGCAGGGAATGCACCAGCCGCAGGATTCGTGCGCGTAGAAATGCATGATGCGGCGCGCCACGTCCACCATGCAGGTGTCTTCGTCAATCACGATCATCGCCCCCGAGCCGAGCATTGAGCCTGCCTTGGCCAGCGAATCGTAATCCATCGCGATATCAATTTCATCGGCCTTCAAAAGCGGGCAGGAACTGCCGCCAGGAATTACAGCCTTCACTTTTTTACCGTTGCGAACGCCGCCGCCCAGTTCATCAATCGCCAGGCGCATGTTCATGCCCAGCGGCACTTCGTAAATCCCGGGACGATTCACGTGCCCCGAGATGCAGAGCATCCGCGTCCCGCCATTCTTAGGTGTGCCTAGATTCGCGTACCACTCGCCGCCGCGCAGAATGATTGCAGGCACAGCGCTGAGCGATTCGACATTATTGATGATGGTTGGGCATCCGTAGAGGCCGACGACAGCAGGGAAGGGAGGCTTGATCCGCGGATAGCCGCGCTTGCCCTCGAGCGATTCCATCAGCGCCGATTCTTCGCCGCATTCGTATGCACCCGCGCCCGTGTGCGTGCACACATCGAACGAAAAATCCGAGTCGAGAATATTCTTGCCGAGATATCCGGCGGCGTAGGCTTCCGCGATGGCCTTGTCAACGATATCCAGCACGTAGCGATATTCACCGCGAATGTAGATGTATCCGCGCTGCGAGCCAATCGCGCGCCCGGCAATCGTAACGCCTTCGATCAATTGGTGCGGATCGTGTTCCATTAGCGGGCGGTCTTTGCATGTGCCGGGCTCGCTCTCGTCGGCATTGCAAATCACGTATTTCGGCTTCGGAATGTCTTTCGGGACGAAGCTCCACTTCATGCCCGTCGGAAATCCGGCGCCGCCACGTCCGCGCAGATTGGACTTCTTTACTTCATCGATCACTTGCTCCGGCGTCATTTCTTTGACGGCTTTTTCGAGCGCCTTATAACCATCGTTTTGCCGATAGACGTCAATCGAGCGGGAATTCTTCAAACCAAATCGGCGGCTTATGACCAGCTTTTCGAAGTCGTGCCGCTCATGGACGGATCCCGAAGTGCACGCCACCGGCTGCGGCGCCGTCCCAGCCTGCAATTCCTCGAGAAGCAAATCCACGCTTTCAGTCGTCAGATTCTCGAAGAAATCGTAATTCACCTGAACAGCAGGCGCGCCCGTGCAGGCGCCCATGCATTCCACTTCTTCGAGCGAAAACGTGCCCGTCGAAGTGGTTTCCCTGTTTCCGATCTCGAGCCGCGTCTTGAGGTGCTCGAAAATCTCGTTGCCGCCGCGCAGCATGCAGGAAACATTCGTGCATACCTGAATGTGATATTTCCCGACAGGCTTTCGGCGGAGCATCGAGTAATACAAAAGCGTTTCGGTTACTTGAATGATGTTCAGCTCGAGGCGTATGGCGATTTCAGCCAGGATGTCTTCGCCGAGGAAGCCGTAATAATCCTGGGCGTAAAGCATCATCGGGATGAGCGCGGAGCGCTTCACCGGGTAACGCGATAGCAATTCGGCAAATTTCGCCTCGAGCTGCGGCGGAAGCTGCATTTTCTCCCTGTTGTCCCCGGCGATCATCGGTCTACCTCGCCAAGAACAATGTCCGTAGTGCCGATGCAAGTGACTACGTCAGCGATCAATCGTCCTTCGACAAGCTTCGACACAGCCTGCAAATTGACGAAAGAAGGCGCGCGGACCTTCACGCGGTAAGGCTTCGCGGAACCATCGCTCCTCACGAAGAAGCCCAGTTCGCCGCGCGGTGATTCGATGCACTGGTAGACTTCTCCGGGCGGCGGCGCGAATCCTTCCGTGAAAATCTTAAAATGGTAAATGAGCCCTTCGATCGAGGTCTTCATTTCCTCGCGCGATGGCGGCACGATGCCCGGCGCCTCGGTACGAATTGCGCCTGTGGGCGGCACAACTTTCATAGCTTGCAAAATAATTTTGATGCTCTCTCGAATTTCGGCCACACGAACCAGATATCGCGCGTAGCAATCGCCAGCGGTTTCGACTGGCACGTTGAAATCGAATTCCTCGTAGCTCGAGTAGGGAAACATCTTGCGAACATCGTAGGCGACTCCGCTGCCGCGCAGGATTGGGCCTGAAACGCCGAGTGCGATCGCGTCTTCGCGGCTGAGTATGCCGACGCCCTTGGTGCGCGCGAGCCAAATGCGATTCTGCGTGAGCAGAGTTTCGTATTCATCCACATGACCGGGGAACGCGTCCATGAATCGCGCAATTCGCTCCAGCCAGCCCGGCGGCGGTTCGAGCGCCAGCCCGCCAATGCGGAAATAGCTCGTCATCATGCGCTGGCCACTGACCAGCTCGAAAATCCGCATGATCTCTTCGCGCTCGCGGAAGCAATAGAGGAAGACGGTCATCGCGCCGAGGTCAATCGCATGGGTGCCCAGCCAGACGAGATGCGATGCGACGCGCGTCAATTCCGTGAGGAGAACGCGAATATATTGCGCGCGCTTGGGAACTTCGAGGCCGAGTATTTTTTCTACCGCCAGGCAGTAACAGAGATTGTTCGAAAGCGGCGCGAGATAGTCGAGGCGATCGGTGAGCGTGATGGCTTGCGAATATGTTTTGTTTTCGCAGTTTTTCTCAATGCCGGTATGCAGGTATCCGATGTGCGGGTGCGCCTTCAGTACGATCTCGCCGTCGAGTTCGAGAACGATTCGCAGCACCCCGTGGGTGGATGGGTGTTGCGGCCCCATGTTGAGGACCATCGTTTGCGCGGCGCCGACCGGTGTATCGATGGTCGCCATCAGCGATATCCCTCGACGGGATAATCCTTGCGCAGCGGATAGCCTTCCCAGTCATCGGGCATGAGAATCCGCAGGAGCTCTGGATGGCCCTCGAAGCGAATGCCCATCAGGTCAAAGTTTTCGCGTTCATGCCAGTTGGCCGCCGGCCAGATTGACGTCACGGAATGGACTACGGGATCGTTCCCGGGAAGGCGCACTTTCAGGCGGATTCGCTCACGGTGCTCGAGAGACAGCAAGTGATAGTTCAGCTCGAAGCGCGGCTCGAGTGGGAACTTGTCCACGGCGGTGATGTCGGAAAGAAATGTAAACTGAAGTTTCGGATCGCTCAAAAGGAATTCCGCGGCGCGGCGAAGGTGCTCGCGCGGGACGACGACGG
>Ga0209624_10000501_pt1 | contig 34426 bp, 29 predicted proteins | sample JacPinW_OM2H0_O1_FD_188565 | JGI IMG/M metagenome (GOLD analysis project Ga0209624, IMG submission 188565) | Forest soil microbial communities from Algoma, Ontario, Canada - Jack Pine, Ontario site 1_JW_OM2H0_O1 (SPAdes) (version 2) | ecosystem: Environmental > Terrestrial > Soil > Boreal...
ACAAGGCAACGGCTCGATCAAGGGCTATCTTGTCCGTCCTGCGGGCAGGGGGAAGCTGCCAGTCGTCCTGGTCGTCCACGAGAACCGAGGCCTGAACCCGTATATCGAAGACGTGGCGCGGCGCTTAGCAATCGCCAATTTCATCGCCTTCGCGCCCGATGGCCTCACTTCGGTTGGCGGCTATCCGGGCGACGACGAGAAGGGCGCGGCGCTGTTTAAGCAGGTCGACGGGGCCAAGATGCAGGCGGACTTCGCGGCCGCTGCCGATTGGCTGAAGTCCCTGCCCGATTCGACCGGCAAGCTCGGCGCGATCGGCTTCTGTTTCGGCGGTGGCGTCGTCAACAAACTGGCCGTGAGCATGGGCTCAAGCCTCGACGCCGCGGTCCCCTTCTACGGTCTTCAGCCGAACGCCGCCGACGCGGCGAAGATCAAGGCGCCGATCAACGCCCAATATGCGGAGCTCGATACGCGTATCACCAGCGGCTGGCCGGCGTTCGACGCCGCGCTCAGCGGGGCTGGCGTTCCTCACGAAGGGCACATCTACGCGGGTGCCAACCACGGCTTCCACAATGACACGACGCCGCGCTACGACGAGGCGGCGGCGAAAGAGGCGTGGCGAAGGACGCTCGATTGGCTCAACAAGTATCTGCGGACCTGAACTCGTTGCGTAGGACTTATCGAGTTCGATGAGCCGGATCTTTCTGGCGGGCGCGGCAGGCGTGATCGGGCGGCGGCTCACGCCTCTTCTTCTGGCCCACGGCCATGCGGTCTGGGGGACGACGCGTTCGCCAGGCAACGTCGAGTTCCTTCGGAAGCTCGGCGTGCGCCTGGTCGTGGTCGACGTCTTCGATGCAGAGGCGCTGGCGACAGCGGTCCTCGATGCAAAGCCGGAGATCGTCATGCACCAGCTGACCGACCTCGCTGCGGTTCAAGATCCGGCGCAGCGATCGAGCGCTCTCGCCCGCAACGCCCGCATCCGCGACGAAGGAACGCGCAACCTTGTTGCGGCCGCGCGAGGCCGGGGCGCATCGGATGATCGCGCAGAGCATCGCCTGGGCCTATGCCCCTGAACCTCGACCCCATCGCGAAGACCATCCGTTGGATCTGAATGCGGAGGGCGACCGGCTGGTGAGCGTGCGTGGCGTCGAGGCCCTTGAAGGACAGGTCCTCGGAGCCTCGCCGATAGTGGAAGGCCTTGTCCTGCGCTTTGGCCGCCTATACGGCCCGGGCAGCGGCATGGATACGCCGCCGAGCCCGCCGGGCGGTTCACGTCGATGCGGCGGCTTATGCCGCGCTGCTCGCGATTGACCATGGCGAGGCGGGGGCCTTCAACGCCGCCGATCCCAACGACGAGGTGTCGACCGAGAAGGCGCGCGCGGCGCTTGGCTGGCGCGCCGACTTTCGGATGGATGCAGGCCTAGGGCGACGCTATTCAACGAGATAGAGTCGTCTTTTCCCCGCAGCAGCGGGCCACAACAGAAGGCACCGAGACGGGCCATTTGGATTTCCTTGGATTCTCTCGTCTCGAGACTTATCAGTGGACTACACGGGAAAAACCGCAGAAATTTTTTTCCCGCGCCTTCTCCCTGAAGTCAGCCGCGCCGGTGGGGCGGCCACGGTGTTAGCATCGGGAAGCGCAGGATCACTCATGACGCTAGCTTAACTCATTTTCTGATTTTCTGCAGCAGATTGTCGTTCGAGCCGTTCGCTCTCCGGCCGCCTCATGGTGCGGCGGCGAAAGAGGTATGGTGCTGATTTGGCTCATTGCTCCAACACTCGATACCTCTACAAATGTCTCGCTCGCGACGCAGTCTGACGTACAGGCCCTATGCGGATGGAACCGGGGGAACCGTGCGCGCGATCCGCGCCTTCACGAGACCGCGCGCCCGGCGTAATTGACCGATAGCAAACAATCGCCAATCGTCGCAGTAAATGTAAGCCATCCACACGGCTGCCAGGCCAACCAGCGCGGCGAACGCAAGCGCCAGGATGAGGTTCATCCCGACAAACTGCGAGACCGCCTCGCTGGCGAAGAGCAGCGCCGCCGGGCGCGCAATTGCAGCGATGATAACTCGCCTCGACATTCCAGCCGCCCAAAACATCGCGACCGCGCTCCGCAAGCTCCAAGCGATCTCAGCGCCGTTAAGACCCAATGTTGACGTGAGAAGCCAGAGGATTCCGAGGAACGGCAATATTTCCGCGAAGTGCAATTTTCCGGTCATATCGGGGCGTCCTTGCCCTTGGATAAGGGTGAAGCTCACAAAAGCCAGGCCATTGATCCATGCGCCAATGAAAAGAATTTGAGCGACCGGCGCCGCGATCAGCGCGAAATCGGGTCTGATCCAGTATCTGAAAAAGACTGGCGAAATGACAATCGCGGGCGCGCATATGGCCGCGTAGCCATAGCCGACGGACTGAAGCGCCCGCGCTCCGAGTTCAAGCGCCCCGTCCCGCGACAAAACGGACATGCGCGGGAAAAACGTGCGTGCCAGCGCCGCCGAGAAGGTCTGCGTCCGCACGACGAGGTTCATGGGAACTGCATAGTGCGCGACACCGGCAACGCCGATCAAAGACCCGATAAGGAACTGATCGGCCGAAACCAGAAGGGGAGAAATCAGCGACGAAACAGTGACCCATCCTCCATACCCCAACAGCTTCCGAGCCTCCCCCGGTCGAACGCCTTGAGAGAAATCGGCCCCTCTAGACTAGGCGATAAATATACGCGAGCTGGATCGCGATGCTGAGGCCCTGCGCGATCGCGACGGTGGGAATGACGACCCTTAACGAGGGGCTCACGAACACAGTCATGATCACCGGAGCGACCTGGCTGAGGATCAATGAAAACATCTGGAACAAGTTCGCGGTCAGGAAACGCTCGCGGCTCTCCAGCGCGCCCATCGCGGACCCGGACACCAGCGCCATCGGGAAAAGGCAGGCGATCCACGGAAGCGCGCCTTCGACTTCGGGTTTTAAGGCGTCGGGAATGGAGAGCACGTGCTGAAACAGATAGCCGCCACCGAAATAGAGTAGGATCGATCCGATGAGGCCGAAGCAGAAAATTAAGCGTCATCGTCGTTAGCAGCACACGCGCGCGGTCCGGTTGGGGAGCGTCCCGCAACTTCGACAGAGCATTGGTGGATGCGCGCGAAAGACCGAGATCAAGAAAGCCGAAATACCCGAGAAGAATCCAGACAATCGAAATGACGCCGTAACGGGCGTCGCCAACGTGATGCACGTAAATGGGAACGGTCACGATAGCGACTGCGAGCCGCATCATGGGATAGGTCAGGTTGAAAACGAAGTTTCGCCTGAGCGTTGCCGTCGACATGCCTATCGTTCGCCCCGGGACGAAATATCAGAAGGTTTGGAGATCACCTCGCCTCGACCCACCGGCGTATCAAGGATGTTTTTGCCTCGCGCCAAAATTCCTTTGAAACGATGGGACAGCAGCAAATTTGGATCTGTCAGGAGAGGCGGTTTACCGGTCCGGGATATAGAGCTATAATCTGGCGGTCGTTCTTTACAGATCAAGTGCGCAATTAAAGTATACATTCGGAATGCGACTGGGACTGGATAATCTGCGGCGAAGGATTATGGAGACGTTGAATGGATAACTTTTTCATAACCGAATATTTTGACTGGAGAATTAAGCGATTCTCGCTTCTGGATCGCGTTAGCTCGAGAGTATTATCAAAGTTGTTAGGAAAGACCGAGTTTCGTTCGGCCGATTTCTTTGATAAAATTTACACGAGGCTTACTGGCAATGCTATTATTCCATCGACTTCTGGCGTAATGACTAATATCGAGCAGAGAATGAATATGTATCACTTCGTTAGCCAGGTTCTAGCTTACGGAGTCAAGGGCGATTTTGTTGAGCTTGGATGCAATACCGGCGTTTCGTCGGTACTAATAAAAAAGTTGCTGCAGGCGTATGATTCAGATAGGAAATTTTCAGTATATGATAGTTTTGAAGGCCTTCCATCAGCGAAACCTGTCGACGGAACGTTTTATAAAGAGGGGTATTGCGAAACAAGTGAAGATGTACTTCGAGAGAATTTCAAGATTTATAACTTACCTCTTCCTGAAATTCACAAAGGATGGTTTCAGGACACATTGCCAAACGGGCTCCCGGAACAAATTGCTTTTGCTTACTTGGATGGAGATTTTTATGATTCAATTCTCGTGAGTTTACGATACGTATACCCAAAACTAACGCCTGGCGCCGTTTGTCTCATCGATGATTACTGTGACCCTCAAATAAATCCGAAGGGATGGAATAGGCTTCCCGGAGTCAAGAAAGCGTGCGATGAATACCTAGCAGATAAGCCAGAGAAGATAGAATTTATCTATTCTGGGTCTTACTCGCACGCCTTTTTCAGGAAAGCCGGCTTCTCCAATCCCGAAATGCGCAGGCCGGTTGCCTCTACCTTCGATAAATGACATCAGCTCGTCGGACACCCGTTTCGGGAATGATCGGTCACGCCAGACTTAATAGTCTAGCCCGACAAGCGCCTGTTTTGACGGTCTAGCGCCGCGAATTCTGGTCGCGATCGCGGCCGCTCGAACATTCTTCTTCAGATACGCGACCTTGCCTGGATTGGCAGTGGTCCCGCGTCTCTAAAGTTGTCTGACAGTTGCCGCTGTTAATTCACGCTGAACCATCGGTCGGCCGACCACCCGGCGAATCGCGTCCAGATACGCCCAGCCCGTTTCGCGATCGGGCTCCAGGTAGTTTCCTTCAGCCCATTCGTTCCACGCCTTCAGGAACACGATACGTTCCTGATAAGGCTTATGCGCCACCTTGCCGATTGCGTTCTTTAAGTATTTCTCGAACAGGTCTGGCGTCGCATTATCGAATACGACGCCCCTCCGCCCGGAGCGGGGAGTATTATCCCAATTTGGAAGTACGCAGGGAGCATACTTCTCTCGCAATGGGGTTCTCATCTCAGCCTCGATTATGTCGCGATAATCGAACCTAGATGGACCCGGAATCGACACACGGACAATCCTATTTAGTAATGGGCCAAAATCCCGCCGCCTCCACAGCCGGACCGCGCGACTTCTGAAGTCGCGCGGCAATCTGCCTAGGAGGCTCACGGGCCCGAATTCGGCAAGCATGTCAAAGGGCCGCAAGATCTCGTCGTCATGTTTGTTTGACATGCCAACAAAGTAGACGCCAGGCAGGCCAGCTTTCAGAGCCAACTCATTCCAAAGATCCGTGAACTCCTTGGTGTCGGGTAGGTCGAGGGCGCTAAAGACAAGGAAAATCGGCTTTCCGCCGACCGTCAGATAGCGCGGATCCCTGAACGCGGGCAAGACCGCGTGAAAGTGAGCTTGGAAATCGGCTGGTCCCGGGTACGTTTGTTCGATCAGGACGTTTTTCGGCATGCCCTGCCAGACGCCGGACCACGAGTGATTCGCCCAAGCCAAGCAAAAGGGATAGTTGGGCTTTCCACTGGCTAGGACTTCGTCGAACACACGCTCGAGAATCCGGCGTCCGCCGCCGAACCAATAGTGCCAATAGCAGAAGCCTTCAATGCCGGCGTCTCTGGCCATGTCGGCCTGCCGCTCGCGGGTCTCGGGAAGCCTGAGGTCATAAAAGCCGAGATCGGCGGGCAAGCGGGGTTGTTTGTGGCCTTTGTAAAGCGGCCGCGCTTTCGCGACGTTAGTCCATTCCGTGAACCCGGGACCCCACCACGCATCGTTCTCTGGAATAGGATGGAATTGAGGTAAGTAGAACGCAATCAATCTGGCCAGATGCTGACCAGCTTCGGTTTGAGAAGACCGCTGAAACTCGACTTCTGCCGCTGGAGCCTGTCGGATATCGTTCAAAGGCGCTCCTTCAGTAGTTATAAACGCCGAACGCGATGAGCCTCTAACACGAACCTCTCGCACCACCCAAGCCGCATTGTTCCGTCGCCCCGCCGTGCGCTGACCAGCCGGTAACGGCTTGTATACGCGCTTCCGGGGTCGCGTCGGACCGAGCAGGCAGCCTGCCGAGTGCGGACGCGATCGGTGGATTTTTGGCCGGAACACGCTTTTTTGCCTCTCGCCGTCGAAACGCGGCAAGATCGGCCGTCTTTGCATTGAGCGCGGCGCAAAGAGCTGCGCGGGTCCTCAAGGAGAAAGCCATGCAGTACCTGTTGATGATTCATTCGGACGAGAAAGCCATGCAGTCGGCGCCAAAGGACGCCATTGCAAGCATGTCCGCCGCCTACGGCGCCTATACGGAGGCGATGAAAAAGGCAGGCGTGCACGTCGGCGGCGAGCGCCTGCGGCCGAGCTCCACGGCGACCGTGGTGCGCACGAACAACGGCAAGACTTCGGTGCTGAATGGCCCCTACGCCGAAATCAAGGAACAGCTGGGCGGCTATTACCTCATCGAGGCGCCCGATCTCGACGGGGCGATCGAATGGGCGGCCCGCTGCCCCGGAGCGCAATATGGCGCCATGGAAGTGCGGCCGATCTGGCCGATGGCAGAGTATGCCCGCTGACAATCGTCCTTGGGGACAATTGCCCTCTGGTCCGCCGTCACCTGGTTGGCTCGGTTGGTTCGCTGGCGAGCCAGCCGGCGACGCTGGATCGGGAGCTCGCCGCGAAGCGAATGAGCCATGCCCCCGAGACAGGCGCAACCGAACTTGGGTCGCGCCTGACGTCGCCATCCGATTGGAATGACCGAGCTGAAGACAAAACCACACGGGGCCCCGGACTCTCCACAAACGCCTGCGCGCCGCGACGCTGACGCTCGCGCGGTCGCCGCCCGAGTGGCGCGCGAGAGTTACGGCAAGCTCGTCGCCTATCTCGCGGCGGCGTCGCGCGACGTGCCGGGAGCCGAAGACGCGCTCGCCGACGCCTTCGCTTCTGCGCTTGCCGTATGGCCGAACCAGGGGCCGCCCTCGAACCCGGAAGGGTGGCTCGCGAAGGCGGCGCGGCGGCGTCTCATCGACGCCGCGCGCAGGCGGCGCAGCGTCGATCGAGGATCGGAAACGCTGGTGCTGATCGACGCCGAATTGAAGGAGGCCGCCGCCGCGCCGGAGGGGATTCCGGATCGGCGCCTGGCGCTCATGTTCGCTTGCGCCCATCCGGCAATCGAGGAGGCCATACGCGCGCCGTTGATGTTGCAGACGATCCTGGGTTTGGACGCGGCGGCGATCGCTTCGGCCTTTCTGGTTTCGCCGGCAGCGATGGGTCAGCGCCTCTCGCGCGCGAAGGCGAAGATCCGCCTCGCGGGCGTGCCGTTCAAGATTCCCGAGCGGGAGGATTTGCCCGAGCGGCTCGGCGTGGCGCTGGAGGCGATCTACGCCGCTTTTTCGCACGGCTGGGCAGAAGCGTTCTCCGACGATCCGCGCGGGCGCAACCTCGCCGAAGAGGCAATCTGGCTCGGCCGCGTCGTCGTCTCCCTCATTCCGAACGAGCCCGAGGCGATGGGGCTCTTGGCGCTGATGCTCTATGCCCATTCGCGCCGCGAGGCGCGACGCGACGTTCAGGGACGCTACGTTCCGCTGAGCGACCAGGCGGTCGAGCGCTGGGACCAGCCGGCAATCGAGGAGGCGGAGGGGTTGCTGAAGGCTGCCGGCGCCATGGGCGCGCCGGCACGCTTCCAGCTCGAGGCCGCGGTTCAGTCGGCCCACGCCGCCCGCCGCCTGACCGGAACCACGGACTGGGAGGCGATCGCCGTCCTCTACGACGCGCTCTTCACCCTGACCGCTTCTCCCGTCGTCGCCGTCAATCGCGCGGCGGCGGTCGCGCATGCGCATGGGCCCGAAGCGGGATTGGAATTGCTGGACGAGGTGGGGGCGAAGGGCGGGCTTGCGGGATTCGAACCCTATTGGGTCGCGCGCGCCGACCTTTGCGCGAAACTGGGCGAGGTCGACGCAGCGCGCAGCGCCTATAGTTTGGCGATCGGCCTCCAGACTGATCCAGCCGCGCGCGCCTTCCTCATCGAGCGGCTGGCCGCGCTGGCGTAGTCGAGCGATCACGCCACAAGCCGCCAGAGATCTGGGTAGGACCGAACGAAGCCGTTGGGGGCGATTTCCAGAATACCCTGATAGGGAACCGTTGGCGCCTCGTACCAGTAGGACGCTTCACTGCGCCGCTCATATCTCTGTGGCAACTCTGTCAGCGACGCGCTGTCCAGATCGAACCACACGACCGGAACCTCGGCGCTTTGACCCAGCTTCAGCGTGATACGCGAAAGTTGCAGCACGTTAGTCGCCGGCGTGAAGCCGTAGTCGAGGTCGACTAGATGCTCGAGGCCTTCGACCCGGACGCCATTCAGACGCCAGCCAGCATCGTCGCGCCGGATCTCGTGTTGAACGGTTTGGTTGCCAAAAAAGCCGCTTATCACTCCCCGCTTGGTCTCCCAACCGGCGTCGACTTCCACTTGATAGGCGGCGGCCACGGACCCGCCATCGTGATCGAATGCGGCCGCTCCCCGAAGCAACCAACCTCTGTCGCTTGGTTGCAACAACGCGGCGTCGCGGCCCGGTCGGTCGAGCCGCATCCATGCCGCGAACTCGCTCAACCTCGCGCTCCCGTCACCGGATAGGGCGCGCCCTCGAACCTCTCGGCATGATAGCCCTTCAGGCCGATCTGCCTGGCGAGCGGGCCCCGAATGTCGCCGGTCGCGCGCAAGCGTTCGACAATCGCGGCGAAGTCCCACTTCGGCCGCCACCCGAGGTCTTGGCGCGCGAGCGCACTATCATAGACCCGGTCGATGCTCGGGACCATGCGCCAGCCGCGCCGCGCGTATTCCTCTTGCCATCCCGGCGCACGCAGGCTCACGACCGCTCCCGCATCCACGCGCAGGGCGGCGCAATCTGCCGGCAGGAACGGCGTCGTCGCGCTGACGATGTATTTCCCGAAGCCGACTGCGGGCGCCCGCTCGATCGCAAGCAGGTGCGCGTCGACGACATCCTCGATCGCGACCCGGCGAAACAGATATTCGTTCGCCTTCGTGTTGTCGTCGGCATAGGCCTTTCGCGCCGCCGGATCGTCGTCCCCTTCTGGAAAGAATCGCGAGGTCCTGAGCACGACCGACGCCAGGCCCTCGTTGCGATGAAACAATTGGCAGAGGTCCTCGGCCGCAGTCTTGGTCACGCCGTAGATGTTCTTCGGAACCGGCGCGACACGCTCATGGATCCAGGCCGCCGGCTGACCCGGCGGTGGTTTCAGCGCGTCTCCCAAGGTGCTTGTCGTCGAGGTCATGACGAAGGCGCGGACGCGCGCGCGCACCGCCTCCTCGAGCAGGATCAGCGTGCCGCGAACGTTGGTCTCGACAAAGGCCTCCGGCGCATGGGTTGCGACATGGGGTTTGTGCAGCGTCGCAACATGCAGCACCGCGTCCACGCCCTGCAGGCTGCGCGCGATCAGAGCGCGGTCGGCGATCGACCCGATCGCGTCGGTGAACAGCCCAGGAATGATGTCGAGGCCGAGGGCGGCGCGGCCGTTCGCGCGGAAAGTGCGCATCAGCGCTTCGCCCAGATGCCCCGAACTGCCGGTGACGAGCACTGTCATTCTTGCGTGAGCCCTGATCTCAATCCCGGTCGTCTTTTAGGTCGAGGAGCGGGGCGCATCAAACGTGATCGCCGCAGGCTCCCTGATCACAAGCCGACCCGGTTCAGTGCAAGACCCGGCGACCCGGCGCGGCGCTTCCGGATCATCCTTCGAGACGCAAGGATGAGGCCGCAGTGCGCGACGCAATAATCGGCAGCTTGGGAGGTACCGCTATTTTTGCGGCAGCGAGCTCGACGATCGTTTCATTTCCGCCTGGACGAGGCCAAAAACAGCGAAAACGAAACGAACGGTTTCGCAGCGGGGGTCGCAAGCCATTGAAATCATTCATGGTGCTGAATCAAAGACTTCGCCGGATTGTTTGTTTTCAAGGGGTTAATCAGCATTTCGTTTCGCCATTTTCGTCGCGTGCGCTCTGTCACGCGCGGGGAAGCGCTGCTTCGACAGGCTTCAGGGCGCCATCCCGGGGACGAACTCCTCTCGGCTCTACTACGCCATGTCCGTCGGAGTGAGCACCATCCGGCAGCAATTGCGGCACGGCTTGCATCGCGGCATCGCACTTTGGCGACAATCACGACTATAGCCGACAATTCTAAAAATAGGAATCTTTTTCGCTCTTTTCGATTTCCTGTCCGTGACAGGGGGCTCCCGTGTTCGCGCCGACGATGCCGCCGCTTTGCGGTCGCTGTACGGGATCGGGGCCGTGGCTCACATCCGTTCTCTGGAAATGCCGACATGGTCGCGTTGCAGAAACTCGGCATGGCTGCTCGAAGGTTATAGGCTCGCCTCAGCCGCTTTTCTTGTCTTTACCCGTGTCACCTTCGCATGGAGCCGTTGATGTATCGAAGCCTGTTTTTCGCCGCGACGGCCATGGTCGCATTCCCTGCGTGGGAGGCCGCCGCCGAGGTGCCGCTGACCGGGTTTTTCATCGCCCGGGAGACCTGCCCGGCGCTGCAATCGATCCGCAACGGCACGAATCCCGGCGAAATCAGGACCGAGCCCGGCAAGTCTTACCCGATGATCGCGAAGAACAAACCGAATGCGTCGCACTATTTCATCGAGGTCGAGGGCGCCGACCCGGCGCGTCGCTGGGTGGCGGTCGATTGCGGCGAGCATGTCGTCTCCGCCGACGGGTCAAGCCAGCCGCAAGCGCCCGGGCCCGGAGAAGAACGGGACAGCGACACAACGCGCGCCGAATACGTGCTTTCGGTCAGTTGGCAGCCGGCTTTCTGCGAAACGAAGCGCGATAAAGCCGAATGCGCAACCCAAACGCCGGACGGGTTTGACGCCACGCATTTCACGCTGCATGGGCTCTGGCCTCAGCCAAGGCGCAACGCTTATTGCAACGTGCCGCCGGAATTGAGCCTGGCGGACAAGGATGGCGACTGGGATCGGCTCCCTGAGCCAAAACTCAGCGATGCGACGCGACACAGGCTTGCTCAGGTCATGCCCGGGACCCAGTCCAATCTCGAACGACACGAGTGGATCAGGCACGGGACCTGCTTCCCCGCCGACTCGGCGGACGAATATTTCTCTCGGGCGATCACGCTCATGGACCAGCTCAACGCGTCGAAGGCGCAAGGATTGTTTGCCTCGAACGTCGGCGGCGAAATCACCGGCAAAGCCATACGCGACGCGTTCGACGAGAGCTTCGGCGAGGGAGCGGGCGATCGGGTTCGCGTCTCGTGCAAGCGGATCCGCGGACGGAACCTCATCGTGGGGCTGACGATCGGTCTTGCCGGCGAAATCGGCGACGAGCCTTCGCTCGCCGATCCGATTGCAGCCTCCGCGGCGACCGATCCCGGCTGCCCGGGCGGGGCGGTCGACACGGTAGGAACGCACTGAATCGACTGACGTCGGCGCGGCGGACTCAGTCGGAGCCGCGACGAGCGGTGGCAGCCGCGCCAGCATGACGGGCGGCTTCTCCGGCACACTCAACAAACTGGAAGCCTATCTGGCGCAGCTCCCGGGGTAAGGCGCTGGGCGCCTCGCAAAGGCGCCGTCAGGACGTTCGCGCCAGCCCTTTGAGAAAATTGAGGTCGACTAGCCCTGCGTGCTGCTTGGCGACCTTGCCCTTTTCGAACGCGATCAACGTGGGTATGCCGCGGATGCCGAAACGCGCCGCAATCGCCGGCTCCTCGTCGACATTGACCTTGGCGAAGCGAGCCCGCGGCTCAAGCTCCTTCGCCGCCTTGTCGAAGATCGGCGCCATCGTGCGGCACGGCCCGCACCAAGGCGCCCAGAAGTCCACGATCAGCGGCATATCGTTGCGCTCGACGTGCTTGTCGAAGGTCTTCGCGGTCAGCACGATCGGCTCGCCAGTGAACAGGTTCGCCTTGCAGGCCCCACACTTTGCCTCCGAAGCGGGACGGTCGGCAGGCACGCGGTTGACCGCGGAGCAATGGGGACAGACGACGTGGGTGGATTCGGTCATGGGGCGTGCGCCCTCTCGATGGCGCTCGCCAATATCTGGCCCCAATCAGCGCCATTTCAAGCGGTCGGAGGCCAACGTCCGCATGCACGATCACGAATTCGTGATCCGCCCGGCGGTAACCCCTGCTCCCGAAGGACGTACTGGCTGCAGGAGCCCCAAGCTCCAACGGTTAGGCTGCTGTGCCGCCTGCCCGATCTCATTGCTTCCTCGGAGATTTTCGGATGAACGCTAGATCAGCCATCACCGCCGCCACCCTCGCCTGCTCGCTCGCCGCGGCGCTCGCCACCGCCGCCAATGCGGGTCCCGCCCCGGCCCAGCCCGGAGCCGACAAGTGCTACGGCATCGCCATGGCCGGCAAGAACGATTGCGCCGCCGGCGCCGGCACAAGCTGCGCGGGCACGTCGACCGTCGATTACGATCCCGGCCACTGGAAATATGTCGCCAAGGGCACCTGCGAAGGCATGACGACCCCGAAAGGCCACGGCTCCCTCACCGCGATGTGAGGCCGGGCTTCCCTTCTCCCTCCCGGAGAAGGTGACCCGAAGAGCCGGATGAGGGTTAGGCAAGACCAGGAGCGCTTCGCGCGAACCCTCACCCCAACCCCTCTCCCGTTGGAGAGGGGAATCGCGTACCTCCTTTTAGCATGCGGCCCCGCCCCCTCCCTGGCGGGGCCCTTTTTGTTAGGTCTCCGGGAAATCCTCGATTCTGAACTCCGCTTCCGCGCGTTCGCCGCGCTCAGCGAGCGCGCTTTCCCGCATGCGCAATTCGACCCGCCGGATCTTGCCAGACACGGTCTTCGGCAGTTCGAAGAATTCGAGCCGGCGCACAAGCTTGTAAGACGAGAGGCGGCCGCGCATGTGCTTGAAGATCGCAGCCGCTGTCTCGCGGTCGGGGGCACAGCCTTCAGCAAGCGCGACATAGCCTTTGGCGATGGTGTAGCGCATGGGATCAGGCGCCGGCACGACGGCGGCCTCTGCTATGGACGGATGTTCGATCAGCACGCTTTCGAGTTCGAACGGGCTTAGGCGATAGTCGCTCGATTTGAACACGTCGTCGGCTCGGCCGATGAAGGTGATGAAGCCGTCGGCGTCGCGCGAGGCGACGTCGCCGGTCTTGTAATATTCGCCCTCGATGGGCATCAGCTGCCCATGCTCGTTCTGATAGCCGGACATGAGACCCAAGGTGCGTGGACGCAAGGGAATCGCGATCTCGCCGCTGTCGCTCTCGAGCCCGTCGGCGTCGAGGAGCGCGACCCGGTATCCCGGCAGAGGCCGTCCCATCGAACCGGGAACGACCCGCTGTCCCGGCGAATTGCCGATCATCATGGTGGTCTCGGTCTGCCCGTAGGAATCGCGCAACGGCAGGCCCCAGGCGCGTCGCACCTGCTCGATGATCTCGGGATTGACAGGCTCGCCCGCCGCGTTGACTTCGCGCAAGACGACTTTCCATTGCCTCAGGTTGTGCTGGATCAGCATCCGCCAGACCGTCGGCGGCGCGCAGAACACCGTGACCTCATGCTCGACCAGCGCGTCGAGCGCCGCGCGCGGCTCGAAGCGCAAAGCGAGCGCGATGATGGTCGCGCCGGCGTTCCAGGGCGCGAACACGCTCGACCAGGCGTGCTTCGCCCAGCCGGGCGAGGAGATGTTGAGATGCGCGTCGCCGGGCCTGATGCCGAGCCCATACATCGTCGAGAGGTGGCCGATCGGATAGCTCGCGTGCGTGTGCACGACGAGCTTCGAGCGCGCGGTGGTGCCCGAGGTGAAATAGAGGAGCATCGGGTCGTCGGCCTTGGTGGGGCCGTCGGGGGTGAAGACTTCGCTGACCAGCAGCGTGGCGTAACGCCGCCAGGAGCGCGGGGCCGGGCCGACCGCGATGCGCTGAACGCCCTCCGCAAGCCCCGCGAATTTCTCCGCGTCGGCGCCATGGGCGACCAGATATTTCGCTTGGCCGCGCTCGATCCGATCGGCGATATCGGCTTGGCCCAACGTCGGCATGGCCGGGATCAGCACGAGCCCGAGTTTCATCGACGCGAGCATCGTCGCCCACAGTTCGGGAACGACGCCCAGCATCATCAGGAGACGGTCGCCACGCTTGGCGCCAAGCGAGCGCAGACCGTTGGCGAGGCGCGACGATTCGAGGCGCAGATCGGCGAAGGTCCGCGTCTCCACGCGCTCGCCGATGATCTTGAGCGCGACTTTACGCCCATGCTCTCCGGCCGCGAGCTCGGCGTCGAACCATTCGAGCGCCCAGTTGAACTCAAGCGGACGCGGCCAGGAGAAGGCGGCGCGCGCGCCATGATAGTCGTCGCTGAGCTCGAGCAGGCGGTCGCGCGCCTCGCGGAAGGTCAGAGGCTCCGGAGCGGCCTGGGGCGAGGAGAAGGGGGCGAGAGACATAAGGCCATTGTGACTCCGGTTGACGCAGCGGACAATGCGCCGAAGCGCGCCGAACGACCCCCGCCGGCCGCCAATTCAACCAGGGCGCGAGCGCGCTGCAAGTAAATGCAAGTAAAAACAAGCAAAAAAGCTTGCATTTCCTTGCATTTCCTTGGCGGAATCGGGCCTTTTCAATGGGTTACGGCAGAAAAAATAAAAAAATCGCTCTCGATCCAACCTCGCACCTCAGGTTGTAGGCGAGGCGGCTGAAATTCGATTTGCCTTGCCTTTCTCTCACCGCCAGGGGCGACGTGGAGACGAATTCCTCAAGTGGGAACGGTATAGCACAGATTCCGTTTTTCGTAAAGCGGCGACCCCACCTTTTCTTGGCCCCGAGGACGCCGCCAAGAAGCGCCATCCCGAGCCGCGGCCGGGCGGCTTACCCGCCCACGCGGCGTGGATAGCCGGGACCAGCCCGGCCACGATGCTGCCATGGTTCGCGCTTCGAGGACGATCCTTGGCCACGCAACGAGGCTAAGACAGCTGCATTATCGTCTGTATCGCGCTCGATTCGACTCGATCCGCCCTCCGAATTGCGTCCGCTGCCGCCAACAGGATCGTCGACCGACATTTGCTCACCGCGGGCCCAAGCGTCGGGAATGCTGGGGCTCACCCGGAACCTGTCTGGATCGGCGGGAGTTCAGGCGCGTCGAGACCCGAGAACGGATCGCGCCAGGCCGGGATATCCATCAGCCGCGCATGCCAGGCTTCGACGCGCGGAAAATCGGCGAGCGGCAAGCCGGCGAGGTCCGCGAACGGCAGGACGCAGGCGACGCGGAAATCGGCGTAAGTGACGCGACTGCCGACGAGCCAGTCCGCCGCGCCGAGATGCCCTTCTAGAATGGCGGCCGAGGAGGCGAACTCGTTCAGTCCCGATAGCACGAGATCCTGTCGCACCGGGCCGATGCCATAGCGCTGCTTGGTCACCCGCTCGAAATGAACCCGGTCGCAGGCCCTGACGAAATTCCAATAGCCCCAGCTTATCCAGCGGATGACGTCCGGCAGGGAATCGCCCATGGGCCAAAAGTGAGAATTGGCCAGTTGCGAAAGCCGGCACGCGATCGCGTCCGCCTCCCAAAGCGTCCTGTCGCCCTCCACCAGGATCGGAACGCTCAGATTCGGATTGAGCTTGATAAATTTTTCGCTCTGCCCGGGCGAGAACGGCGACGCGAATTCAAATTCGACTGGCGACTTCAAATAACGCGCCGCGGCCACCGCGAGGCGCGGATTGTAGTTGCGGCTGAAGTAGAGCTTCGCCTTGCTCATCAGGGCGATCATGCGCCCTCTGCCGGACGGGCGCCAACTGGCTCGCCGCGCCCCTCGCGCTGGCGCTCCGGAAACGTCAGATCGCGGCCGCGCCCAACACCTGGCGCCAGTGCGCAACGCGCTCCTTGAGCGCGCGCTCACGCCCATAAGGAAGTTGCTCGAGATCGATCTCTTCGAGGACCCTGAAGGCGAAACTTTCGGGCCCATGAAGGTTCCAGGCGGACTGAAGCGCCTGGTTCGTCTCGATGCCTTGCCGCAGCGCGAACGTGCGGCGGGTCCAGATCGTGGAAAGATCGGGCGCCGCGCCGACCCATTGCTCGTCGGTCGCCGCGCAGCGGATCGCATACATCCCGGCGACGGGCTTGCGCTCCTTGTAGGCGGATACGGCGGCCTTGCGTTCGCTTCGGTCCATCGTTGCTATCCTCGCCGCTTCTTCGGCGCATAGGGGTTGTCGCTTCCTGGGCGCATCGACAAGCGAATGGGCACGCCGATGAGGCCGAAGGTATCGCGCAGGCCGTTGACGAGGTAGCGCTTGTAGCTCTCGGGAATCTTATCGACCGAATTGCCGAACAGCACGAAGAACGGCGGGCGCGCCTTGGGCTGGGTCATGTAGCGAATCTTGACCCGTCGGCCCGAGACAGCCGGCGGGGGCGTGCCGTCGATCACGGGCCTCAGCCAGCGATTGAGGCGCCCGGTGGATATGCGGATGTTCCAGATCTCGGCCGTCGCCATGATCGCTTCCATGAGCCTGTCGACATGCGCCCCGGTCAGGCCGGAAAGGGGGATGACGCGCGTTCCGCGCAGCTGCGGCAGGAGCCGGTCGGCTTCCTCGCGCAACTCCCGGGCCTTGTCGCTTTTGTTGTCGACGAGGTCCCATTTGTTGAGGCCGATGACCAGCGCCCTGCCCTCCTTCTCGACGAGATCGGCCAGCGTCAGGTCCTGCCTTTCGAAGGGTATCGTGGCGTCGAGCAGGAGCACCACGACTTCGGCGAAGCGCACGGCCCTCAGCGCATCGGCGACGGCGAGCTTTTCCACCTTCTCGACGATCCGCGACTTCCGGCGTAAGCCCGCGGTGTCGAAGATCTTGATCTTGCGCCCGTTCCACTCGGTGTCGAGACCGATCGAATCGCGGGTGATGCCGGGCTCGGGGCCAACCAGCAGGCGATCCTGGCCGAGGATGTGGTTGATGAGCGTCGACTTGCCGGCGTTCGGGCGACCGAGCACGGCGATGCGCAAGGGCTTGCCGAGATCGAGCTCGCTGCCGTCCTCTTCTTCGCCCAAAACGAGCGGCTCGGCCTCGTCCTCCTCGTCCGGGTCGAGACGCGCCGAGGCCGGCAGGACTTCGACCAGCGCGTCGTAGAGTTCGCTCAGGCCTTCGCCATGCTCGGCGGACAACGCGATCGGTTCGCCAAGGCCGAGACCGAACACCTCGTAGACGCCCGCCTTCCCCGCGGTGCTCTCCGCCTTGTTGGCGATGACGATGATCGGCTTGCCGGCGCGGCGCACCGCTTGAGCAAAATGCTGGTCGGTGGGAGTGAGCCCGGCGCGCGCGTCGACCACGAACAGGATCGCGTCGCAATCGATGAGGGCCGCTTCGGTCTGTGCGCGCATGCGCCCGGCGAGCGTTTCCGGATCGCCCTCTTCAAGACCCGCGGTGTCTACAATGGTGAAGGAAAGGTCCGCAATCCTGCCCTCGCCCTCGCGACGGTCGCGGGTGACGCCCGGCTCGTCGTCAACGAGCGCGAGCCTGCGCCCGACGAGCCGATTGAACAGCGTCGACTTGCCGACGTTCGGCCGGCCGATGATCGCAACTTTGGCGCTCATGGTGTTCCACTCAGTGGCCCCAGGGCCAGCGCCTAGAGTTTCATCATCACCGTCATCGCGAGGAGCGAAGCGACGCGGCGATCCAGGGGGCCATAGGGCGCCAGACGTTCACCTGGATTGCTTCGCCATAGCCCGTCCGAAGGGACGGGCGTCTCTCGACGCCCTATGGCTCGCAATGACGGCTCTGGGTCGACCTGAATCTTCCCGCGTTAAGCTCACTTAGCCGCCGCCGATCGGTTCGACGCGATAAGGCCGAGCCAGCGGCTCGCCGCTTGTCGCTCGCCGGGCGACACTTCGGGATCGCCGAGCACGAGATCGAATTGCTTGGAGGCGTCGTCATAATCCTTGCGTTCGAGCGCCAAGGCGCCGAGCGCGAGCGCGGCCAGGCGCCGATACGGTCCACCGGCAGCCGAAAGCGCGGTCAGCGCCGCTTCGCCCTTCTGCTGCTCGGCGGGCATGTCCACTCTGAGGAGCGCAGCGCGCAAGCGGGCGGTGTCGCGCAACAGCGGATCGATCGCCGCGTCGCCGGCGACGGCGTCGAAGGCGCCGATCGCGCCCTGCGGGTCCTTGGCCGCCTCAGCGCCGGCTGCGGTCATTTGCGCGAGCGCCCGATAGCCGCTCGGCCCCTGGGCCGCGATCTTGTCGAGACCGGCCTTGGCTTCGTCGAGCTTGCCGCCCTCGAGCGCGGTCAGCGCCTGCTGGAACTGATCGCCAGCCGCCTCCGTGGCCCTTTCGCGCTCATATTGCCAATAGCGAAATCCGGCCGCGGCGAGCACGATCAGCACGGCGGCGGCCAGGATCTGGTTCTGGTACTTCTTCCAGAATTCCGCCGCCTTGTCGCGCCGGACTTCCTCGTCAACTTCCTGAAAGATGTCGCTCATTATCGGGGCGGCCTATCACAGAGGGCCCGCGAAAGCGAGCGGCGGGGCCGGCGGAACCGTCTAGCGCAAGAGATAGGGTTTCGCTGGAGTCTCCGCCTCCTTGGCCAAGCGCAGGATCACGTCGCTCATGTCCTCGCCGGGCGCGCGGGCCGCGTCCAGATTGGCGGCCAGTTGTTTTGGCATCAGCACGATGTACGCGCCGCGCCTTCTGGACTTCGCGACCACGCCTTCTCGAACCAACTCGTAGGCCCCTGCCCTGAGCTCAACCTCAATCATCAGTTTCCTTCGCTACTGTGTTCGCCGGCGTAAGTTAACAGGCGTCACGTGGCATCGACGGTGGGCGCGGCCGCCGAGAAAGTCCAACGATAGTTGGGCGGATCCTCGCCCCACATATCTGCAGAGGAGAACAATCCAGGGTGTGGTTTCCATGACGGCGTTGTCGCTATATGCGATGGATATGGCGTCCGCCGCACCGGCCGTTCGGCCTCGAAAACAGGGACGACCCAATTCACGCTGAGCGGCGTCAAGACGCCCTGCGACTACACACTTTCATCGTTGCGGGCCCTGCCTGCCGTGCAGCTCACAGCGACCTACACGGCCAGGCGGGAACCCGGTCACGGACACGTACACCGGCGTCTCCGTGTGGACGCTGCTCAATCAGGCGGGACCGATCACCGACCCGAACATCAAGAATTTGCACGCATCGTCGTCCCGGGCGACGCGGCGGGCAGACGCTATATCTCCAACCTGGTCGCATTCGAGGTTTTCACCGCGGCGCCCGTTCCGGAGCCTGCGACCTGGGTGTTGCTGATTGCGCCACTGCCCATCCTGGCGTTTTTGGCGAGCCGCCGGCGCACGTTCGCGAGCGGGCAAGCGCCCGTCCGGCGCCGATACGTCGCCCGCGAATAAAAGCGGGGCCTGAGGTATTATGCTCACGACCTTTCCGGCGCCCCTTGCCCGGCAAGGCGGATCGCGTGAACGTTCGGGCCTGAATGCGAATGTGGAGCCGTCGGAAACGCCGCGCCGGTGTTTCCTTTGTAACTGTCAATCTCCCCCCTCGCCCTGAGGCGCCCCGAAGGGGGCTCGAAGGGCCCTCCAGCATGCGCCGATCGGGCGCAGCCCTGCGGAGCATCCTTCGAGACGCAAAACTTTGCTTTGCTCCTCAGGATGAGGGCGGTAATTCGCGCGGCGCTCGTAGAGCGCGCGGCCACGCTCTAATTGCGCCCGGATCACTCGCGATCCTCGTCTCGTTTCTTCCGATCTACCTGGCCGCCGCCGCCGATAGCGCGCCCATGGTTTCCCCCGACCGCATCGAGGACGCGCCCTCGATCCAGCCCGACCCCTATCCCGACTTCGACAACTTCGCCTGGCGCGCCTTCATCGCGCTCAACTGGCCCTCGCTGACCGATCCTGCTCATCGCGGCGAACCCGACCGCGCCAAGACCCTCGCCGATCAAGGGCCCCGCGTCTGGGAGACCTTCAAGGCCCGCTATGAACTGTTCCAGGTCGGTCCGGACGAGCGCCCGATCGCGCCTCAGCCATGGGGAACTTATGAAGCGGCGAACCCGTGCGGAGCGGGGGTCGACAATCGCGCGAAGACGCTCGCAACGTTCACTGCCTTCATGGATTTCAATCAGTCCGCCTTCTTGCCAGGCGTCGGCGCCAATCCGCTGGTGGCGCAGAATCGGACCTATACGCGCTACGAAGGGCGCCTCAACGAACCCGAGTATTCAGCGCTCGCGGCCCATGGCTGGAGCTTGGGCGAGAACCTGCCCGATCCGGCTCACCCTGCTGACGTGCCCGCAGGCTCGATCGCCGTCAAAGCCGCATGGCGTCCTCTCAACGCGGCGGACACGCCGGCGGCAAGAGCGCGCTATTACGTGGTCGAGAACGCCAACATCGTCGACGTCGCCAAGACGCTCGCCGCTGGACATATTGTCTGTTCGAAAAGCGACGTCGCGCTGGTCGGCCTGCACATCGTGATCCGGACGAAAGACCGGCCGCAGGGACTATGGGGCACGTTCGAGCACGTCGACAACGTGCCCCCGGCCGGCGAGGGCGAAGCGCGCGAGCCCGACGCCAGGCAAGCCGGCGCGCCCTATTCCTATTTCGACCCCTCGAAGCCCAAGCTCGGCCTTTGGCCGACGTTCGGTCTGCCCGACACTTTGCCCGTCAGCATGGATCATCCGCCCAAGCTCGACCCCACGCCCATGCAAGTGGTGCGCCGCCATCCGATCCATGGCCAAACCATGGCGCTGAACCGGGCCTATTGGGCGCTGCCGGGGATCAAGGGCACCGTGTGGGAGCATTACATGCTGGTCGCCAGCCAATGGCCGACCATTCCCGCACCGCCAAGCCCGCAGAACGACGGCGGCTATTTTCCCGGGCAGCCGCTTTCGGCGGACGCGCCGCGCGAGAATTATCAGTCGGCGGACGCTCCACGTGAAAACCTGGTCAACACGACGATCGAGACCTATTTCCAGGATGCGCCGTCAAGCTGCATGTCCTGCCACCAGAGCCTATCGAACGCGCTCGGCCATGACTTCGTCGGCATGCTGGGCAGCTTTCGCTAGCGCGCGCGTTACACGCCGGGTAGCTCAGGCCCCTCATCTTGAGGAGCGCCGAAGGCGCGTCTCGAAGGCTCAGGCCCCTCATCCTGAGGAGCGCCGAAGGCGCGTCTCGAAGGACGGTCCAGCGCACAGCTTCGTTAGCGCCCTGGAGCGCCCTTCGACACGGCGGCTGAGGAGGAGGTCGGGTGGGAAAGCGGTTAGATCGAACCGCCGCGCTCGAAAGACCGTCGCCTCGGGCCGCCACGGCCCGATTGACTGCACGCCAATTTAGAATCATTCTAAATCGAGTTTAGAATGTTTCTAAACCGGGCGGAGCGGTTCGCCGGGGTCGGCGAGCCTGCTTCACGAGTCATCGACGGAGGAGGCGCCTCATGCGTGAGACTTGCAACACATCGGGCGTCAGCCGCCGCACGGTCCTTCTTGCCGCCGCCGGCGCCGCCCCCCTTCTCGCGCTGACGGGCGGGCAGGCGCAGGCCAAGATCGCGCAAACGGCGGTCCATTATCAGACCAGCCCGAAGGACGACCACCAGTGCGACGGCTGCAACTTCTTCATGGCGCCGAACGGCTGCAAGCTGGTCGACGGCGAGATTGCGCCGACCGGCTGGTGTGCTCTGTGGGTCAAGAAGGCGGCCTCATGACGGGACGCGACGAGCGCACGGAGCGGCGTCGCCTTGATCATGCGCCCTGTTGGGATGCGCGGCAAAGCTGCTTGAATCTCTAGACTTAGAGAAATATAGCTTGGGCGATGCTCGCGGAAGGCCAAAGGGCCGCTGAGCACGCCAGCGCCGGACGCCTGCAATGACCAACTGGTCTGCCATCGCTCTTAGCTGTCGACGAGAGGCTGCCTGGGCTTTGCCATGGCGGCGGTCGCGATGGCTAGCGGCTTTTGTCATAGTGCTTCTCGGGTTGGCGCTTCTTGTATTGGCGCACCCAAGGTCCGACGGCGGGCTCGCGACACGGGCGGCCGAGGCGCGCGGCGCGGCGGCTAAGCACGAGCTCGGCCTCGCGCTCGAGAACGGCCGTGGCGTGCAGACGGATTACGGCGCGGCCTTGCGGCTTTTTAGTCAAGCCGCCGATCAGGGCTATGCCCCCGCGATGACCGAGCTCGCCTTCATGTATGAGAAAGGCAGGGGAGCGCCACGCGACTACGCGACCGCCGCCAAGTGGTATCTGGAGGCCTGGCAGCGCGGCGGCGACAAATGGGCGGCCTACAAGTTGTCGCAGTTCTACGCGAACGGTCTTGGCGTCGCCAAGGACGAGGCTGTTGCGAACTTCTGGAACACGCTCGCCAGCGGCCCGTCGGCCATGTGCGGCTGAGACCATGATCTTTCGCCGAATTCAAAGCATCGCATCTCAATGAAATGATCCAACTCGCGCCTAGCCGGCACTCAGACGCTCGCTAGTGCATTTCGGGAGCTAACTCGCGGAGCTCGCCCAGCCACGGCTCGTATCGCCGCCAACGTTCGACGGAAGTTCGGTAGATCGGCTGACGCGCCTGCCAAACGGTCGCCGTCTTGATCTTTGGGACTGGCTGTTCGGGACGAGCTACCCCCCGGACGAATTGCCTAAAGATTACGGGATCGACGATCCCTTGCCACAAACCGTGCTTGGCCAAATGGTCTATCCGTTCTTGCCGCCATCATCCCGCGCGGGCGAACGGCCTCCGATCCAATCGCAAGCTTCGGAGGCGCGCACAGAACTGGGCGGGGAACAAGAGCAGCGCGCCTGAGCGAGAGACGGCTCCTCAAGGGCTGTCGTTTGAACGCATAGTTGGCCATTCGGGCGACCGCCTGGTCATGCTACGCTGCGCGAAAGCAGCCTTAAGGTTCCGGAGTCACTGATGAAGCCCATGCTCGCCCGCCTCGACGCTCGCCGCGAGCGCGCCCGGCTCGGCGGCGGCAAGGAGCGCATCGCCGCGCAGCACGCCAAGGGCAAGCTCACCGCGCGCGAGCGCATCGAACTCCTCCTCGATCACGACTCGTTCGAGGAGTTCGACATGTTCGTCGAACATCGCTCCTACGACTTCGGGATGGCGGCGACCAAGATTCCGGGCGATGGAGTGGTGACCGGCTGGGGCACGGTCAACGGTCGAACAGTATTCGTATTCGCCAAGGATTTCACTGTGTTCGGCGGCTCACTTAGCGAAACGCATGCACAGAAGATCACCAAGATCCAGGACATGGCGCTCAAGAACCGCGCGCCGATTGTCGGCCTGTTCGACGCCGGCGGCGCCCGCATCCAGGAGGGCGTCGCCGCGCTCGGCGGCTACGGCGAGGTCTTTCAGCGCAATGTGCTCGCCTCCGGCGTCATCCCACAGATCTCGGTGATCATGGGTCCGTGCGCCGGCGGCGACGTCTATTCGCCGGCGATGACGGATTTCATCTTCATGGTGCGCAACACGAGCTACATGTTCGTCACCGGCCCGGACGTGGTGAAAACGGTGACCAACGAAACCGTGACCGCTGAGGAACTGGGCGGGGCGCAGGTGCACACCACCCGTTCCTCCATCGCCGACCGTGCCTATGACAACGACGTCGAGGCGCTGTTGCAGATGCGCCGGCTGATCGATTTCCTGCCGGCCTCCAATCTCGAACGATCGCCGGCGTTGCCGAGCTTCGACGATCCCGACCGGACCGACGCCTCGCTCGACACACTCATTCCGGACAATCCAAACAAACCCTACGATATCAAGGAGCTGATCCTGAAAGTTGCGGACGAGGGTGATTTCTTCGAGATCCAGGAGGCGCACGCCAAGAACATCGTCACCGGCTTTGCCCGCATCGGCGGCGCAACGGTTGGGATAATCGCCAACCAGCCGCTGGCGCTCGCCGGCGTCCTCGATTCCGACGCGTCGCGGAAGGGCGCGCGCTTCGTGCGCTTCTGCGACTGCTTCAACATTCCGATCATCACCTTCGTCGACGTGCCCGGCTTTCTGCCGGGCACGGCGCAGGAATACGGCGGCCTCATCAAGCACGGCGCCAAGCTCCTGTTCGCCTACGCCGAGGCGACCGTGCCCAAGGTCACGATCATCACCCGCAAGGCGTTCGGCGGAGCCTACGACGTCATGGCCTCCAAGCACTTGCGCGGCGACATCAATCTCGCCTGGCCGACGGCGCAAATCGCGGTCATGGGAGCCAAGGGGGCGGTCGAAATCATCTTCAGGTCTAAGCTCAACGATCCCGCAAAGATAGCTGAAAGAACAAAGGAATACGAAGACGCGTTCCTGTCGCCCTTCGTCGCGGCCGAGCGCGGCTATATCGACGAAGTCATCATGCCGCACGCGACCCGCAAGCGGCTGTCACGCGCGCTCGCCATGCTGCGCAACAAGAAGCTCGAGAATCCCTGGAAGAAACACGACAACATTCCGCTGTGAGGGGGAGCGCCGCTGAGGCATTGAATTGGGCCCGGTGGAGTTGGGGCTCCGCGAGCCCAACTCACGGCTAAGGCCCGGGCGTCGATGCTGCTGGCGCGTGCCCTGACGCGAACCCCGATTTTTCTCAGCCGACGTGAGCTTACGGGCACGTATGCGCGCCGCCGATAGTGGGCGCTTTGCCGAAGCCCGAAATATCGGAAGAGACCGTCCGTCAGGGCCTAGAGCGCGCGGCGAAAAAGTGGGGACCGGTTTTTCGCGAAAAAGCGCGCGACATCAAAGAAACACAGAGCTTTCGGCGATTCGACCGAATCGCTGAAGGCTCTAGGCCGATCGATCATCCGCTCAGGATTATTTCTTGCCCGGTTGATTCAGCGCCTGGCCGCCAGCGCCTTGCGACTTCTTGTATTCGGACATCGAGCTCTTTGGCTTGTCCGACTTCGGCTTCTTGCCTTCTTTGTTGCTCTTCATTTGTCCCTTCGCCATGGTTTCTCTCCTTTGGCCCGCGGCCGGCGCATCAATTGTGACATAAACGGCTGCGCCCCGCCATATGTCCGCCGGCACGATTGCCGGCGAAACGATGTGGCGGGCGGCGCGCGCAGCGACAGAAGAATCCGGCGAATCGAGCAGCGCTCCTCAGCCGTCGCGGCGCCAGTGTCGCCCCTGGCCGCGGCCCATCGAGCCGCGGAAAAGCACGGCGAAGCGGCGCTTCTGGCCGTCGTCCAGGCTGTCGTAGAGCGGCTTGGCGGCGGCGGCGAGTTTCTGCAAGTCGGCGGCGCGGGCGCTTAATCGTTCGGAGGCGCGGGTGAGACGGTCAACGGGGTTGACTTCGCTGGCCTGGTCACCCGCCTGGTCGTCACCCCCCTCACGCCTCTCCCGCCAAGCGGCGAAGCGCGCCGCCCGTTCCTTGGCGAGATCACGCATCGCCAATTCGAGCGGCGGCCAGTTCTTCTCTTGGCCGGCGTTCAGCTCGAGGCCGGCCTTGAGCCCCGCGATGCGTGCGTCAAGGAAGGCGGCGCGGTCCTCGGGGCTGAAACGACCGTGTTGCTCCCGCTGTGCGGAATCGTCCGCTACGGCAAAGCTCCCCAAGGATGGCGCCAAACTCAGCACGGCCGCGACCGCGACCGCAGAAAGCGCTGTTTTCATGGAACGAATCTCCTCCGTGTCCGTTCGAGATGCACGTGAACGCTAGTTCAGCGTCGCGTGGAGGTCCAATGACAAGGGCGTGAGGACTTCCTTGATTGTTCGTTAACGCGGGCTTTCATCTTCGTGAAACCATTCCCCTTTGCTGAAGCTTAACTGTGCCAACACGCTGTTCATCACGTTACGCCCGGATTCACCTGCGGGAAAATATTGCGGCGCAGGGTCTCTCCGCATCCAGACCCGTCGGGGCGCCCGTCGGATCGGAGAGAGTGCAGGTGCGTATGATGGCGTTCGCGATCGACAGGAGCCGGACAATCATCAGCGCGATGATTCTCGGCCGCCGTGTAACGGCCCAGGACGTCGCCTGGTTGAAGCGGGAAGTGTTCGCGAGCCGCGAAGTCTCGCGCGAATCCGCAGACGAACTGTTCGCGGTTGTCCGCGCCGAGATGGATAATGCGCCTGAGTGGAAAGAGTTTTTTGTCGACATGATTGCCGAACACGTTGTCCGGCAGGCTGAACCGCAGGGCGTCGTCAGCGACGAGAGGGCCGTCTGGCTTCTGGCCCATGTCGACGAATGCAAGTCGGTTGAGGCTTTGGCCGCGCTGGTCAATGTGTGCGCCGAGGCGCACCGCGCCCCTGACTGGTTCGTGGCCGCGGTCAAGGAGCGAGCCGCCGCACAGGGGTCCGGCGCCGAAGCCGCGCTCCGCGCAACGGCCGGATAGCTTTTCCGACGCCTTTCCCCTACCCGGCGAAGCGCCTTGCGGCCGCTGAAGGCCCGCGCTATCCGATAGCGGCGGCCCGAGAGGCGCCAAGGCGCCGGGCCGCGATCGAGAGGGGTATCTCGGTATGACCATAGCTACAGCATCGCTGGCCGCCGCCGCTCTTCTGGGGCTCAGCGCCATTGGTGGGCCGAGCGCAGCCAAAGCTCAGCCCTACGACTACCCGCCCGAGCGGGTCGACTGGAAGGTCGGCCCGGGCTACTTTGGCTTCAGTGGTTTTCCGTGGCCTGGACCGCCGTTCGCTTGGCCGGATCCCAGGCCGACTTATGGCTGCTACTTCACCCGCGCGCGACTTAAGAACGCGTGGCGCGAGGTCGAAGTCTGCTCCTGAAGCTCGCCGGCCGCCGCGCTCCCTCGACCAAGGGCGAGCCGTCTTGGGTTGTTTACCCGCTTCCGTCGTTCCAATAGAAACGACCCTCGAAGGAAAGCAGGGGGCTTTTCTCGCAAGGGCGCGATGTTCAAGACAATCCTGATCGCTAACCGCGGCGAGATCGCCTGTCGCGTCATCAAGACGGCGCGCCGCATGGGCATCAGGACCGTCGCCGTCTATTCCGAAGCCGACAAGGATGCGCTGCATGTCGAGATGGCCGATGAGGCCGTCGCGATAGGGCCGCCCGCCGCGGCCCAGTCCTATCTCGCGATCGACAAGATCGTCGCCGCCTGTCTCAAGACAGGCGCTGAGGCGGTCCATCCTGGCTACGGCTTTCTCTCCGAGCGCGCGGCGTTCGCGCACGCCCTGGCCGAGGCGGGGATCGTCTTCATCGGCCCCAATCCCCGGGCCATCGAGGCGATGGGCGACAAGATTGAATCGAAGAAATTCGCCAACGCCGCCAAGGTGTCGACCGTCCCCGGCCATCTCGGCGTGATCGAAACGCCGGAGCGCGCGGCGGAGATCGCCGACGAGATCGGCTATCCGGTGATGATCAAGGCTTCCGCCGGCGGCGGCGGCAAGGGCATGCGCATCGCCCATTCCCGCAAGGAAGTCGCGGAGGGCTTCGCCCGCGCCCGCTCGGAGGCGAAATCCTCCTTTGGCGACGACCGCGTCTTCGTCGAGAAATTCATCGTCGATCCACGCCACGTCGAAATCCAGGTGCTCGGCGACAAGCACGGGAACGTCATCTATCTCGGCGAGCGCGAGTGTTCGATTCAGCGCCGGAACCAGAAGGTGATCGAGGAAGCGCCCTCGCCGCTGCTTGATGCAGCAACGCGAAAGCGGATGGGCGAACAAGCGGTCGCCCTCGCCAAGGCGGTGCAATACGATTCCGCCGGCACGGTCGAATTCGTCGCGGGCCAGGACCGAAGCTTCTACTTCCTCGAGATGAACACCCGCCTGCAGGTCGAGCATCCGGTGACCGAACTCGTCACCGGCGTCGATCTTGTCGAGGAGATGATCCGCAGCGCCGCAGGCGAGCCTTTGCGTCTCAAGCAGTCGGACGTGAAGCTTACCGGCTGGGCGGTCGAGAGCCGGGTTTACGCCGAGGATCCGACGCGCGGCTTCCTGCCCTCGACCGGGCGGCTCACGCGCTATCGCCCGCCGGCCGAAGGAAAGCATGGCGGCGTTACCGTGCGCAACGACACCGGCGTGTTCGAGGGCGGGGAGATCTCGATCTACTATGACCCGATGATCGCCAAGCTCGTCACCCACGCGCCCGACCGGCTCAGCGCGATCGACGCGCAAGCGACCGCGCTCGACGCCTTCGTCATCGACGGCATCCGGCACAACATCCCTTTTCTGTCGGCGCTGATGCAGCATCCGCGCTGGCGCGAGGGACGGCTCTCGACGGGCTTCATCGCCGAGGAATTTCCCGACGGATTTCATCCGCTGGTCGCCGAGGGCGAGACCGAGCGGCGTCTGGTTGTGGCCGCGGCGATGATCGACCACACGCAAAACCTGCGAAAGCGGCATATTTCCGGGCAGTTGCGCGAGCCCGAGCAGATGCGCTTCGAGCTCAAGCGGGTCGTTGCGATGGGCGCCGCCCGTGTCGAAATCGAGATCGAGCCCCGAATGATTGGCGTCGCGATCATGTTCGCGGATGGTCGCAAGGTCGAAGCGCATTCGGACTGGAAGCCGGGCGATCCCTTGTGGCGCGGAATCATCGACGGCGCCGACATCGCCGTGCAGGCGCGCCCGCTCCTCAATGGCTATGCGCTCTCCCATGCCGGTGTCGCCGTCGACACGCGCGTCTACACCCGCCGCGAAGCTCAGCTCGCCGCGCTGATGATCGAGCACAAGGGCGCCGACGGCTCGCGTTTCCTGCTCTGCCCGATGCCGGGCCTCGTCAAGGCGATCGCGGTCAAGGCTGGACAGGAGGTCAAGACGGGCGAGCAACTCTGCATCGTCGAGGCGATGAAAATGGAGAACGTGCTGACCGCCGAGCGCGACGCGACGGTGAAGGCGATCCTGTGCAAGGAAGGCGATTCGCTCGCGGTCGACGCCGTGATCATGGAGTTCGCATGAGCAGCGGCAAGCTGATTTCCTCAGGCTCCCCGTTCGAGAAGGCGCACGGCTATTCGCGAGCCGTCGTCGTCGGGGATGAGGTCCATATCGCCGGCACGACCGGATACGACTACGCAAAAATGGCGATGCCCGACGACGTCGCCGAGCAGACCCGCAACATCTACGCGACCTTCGCCAAGGTGATGAAGGAAGCCGGCGGCGAGCTCGCCGATATCGTGCGGTTGCGCACTTTCGTCACCCACGTCTCGTATTGCGAGCCGGTTGTCACAGTGCAGGGCGAAATCTTCGGCGCAATCCGCCCGGCGGCGACGATCGTCGTCGTCTCGGCGCTGTTGAAGCCGGAAATGAAGGTCGAGATCGAGGCCGATGCGCGGCTCCGGCGGACGAATGTCTCTGGATAAGCCGTCCTCGAGCGTGTTCCGGATCATTGGAGTCCCGGAGTTGCTCGATGGCGACGTTCGGGCTTAAAGCCGCTGCCCGGAAAAGATGAGGAGAGACGACGTCCAAGCAATCGTCGGTTTTCGCTTGCGAGAGGCGCCATCGCTGGTCGACCAGGAGGCTCGTCGTGCTGACGCGGATTAAACGGCAAGCTCCGCGACGGAGGCGATTGCTCGCCGGCGCGACAGCGGCGCTCGCGTTGTTCGGCGCGGCTGCGGAAGCCATGGGAGCGGACAATTCAGCGGCCGACAAGGCTGCAATTACCGACCGCCTTCATCGCTGGACGACCGCCTTCAACGCCCAAGATCTGGCCACCGTCTGCGGCCTGTTTGCTCCTGACCTGAGCTATACGGTCGACGACATCCTCAACGGCTCGCGAGACGGGCTCTGCGCCAGCATCCGCGCGGCGCTGGCAAGGCATGACCTCAAGCACCATTACGACGAGCCGACCATCCACGAGATTCTTGTCTCGGGCGATCTGGCGGTGGTGCGGCTGACCTGGACTCTGACGACGGAAAAGAACGGCGTTCGCGACGTAACGACAGAGGAAGGGATGGACGTCTTCCGTCGCGCGCCGGACGGCCTGTGGTCGATCGCTCGCTACATCGCCTTTTCGAGGCGGCCGAACGCCTTGGCAAAGTAGGCGCGCGCCGCACTTCATATTGGCGGCCTTGCGCGCTGCGGCGGCAGGCGTCCACGCAGCTCACCTCCTCTTGGCGAAGTTGCGCCCTCGTCGTATGACTGCAGATATAACGAAACGCGCGAACTGGGGAGATGTGGATGTCAGCCGCCTTCGAACTGATTGACGGAATACCAAATTACAATCTTTACGTTGGCGGAAAATGGGTCCGCTCCTCGCGCAACGAAGCCGTAGAGAGCCGAAATCCCGCGACGGGGGAATTGTTCGCCAAGGTCCAGCAAGCCGGGGCCGCGGAAACCGAACTCGCGATCTCCGCCGCTCACGGCGCTTATAAGGCCTGGGCGGCGACGCCAGTGTCCGCGCGCGAAACGATATTCTTCCGCGCCGCCGACGTACTGGCGGCCAAAACCAACGAAATTGTGGACGTCCTGATTCAGGAGTCCGGATCGATCGCCGGCAAGGCCGGCTTCGAGGTCGGCTTTTGCTTCGATCTCCTGAGGACTGCCGCCGCGGAGATGCGGAGATCGCCGGGCGAAACGATGCCGCTGACGGCGCCTGGGCAGTTTGGCTTTACCGTGCGCCAGCCACTTGGCGTGATCGCCGGCATCGCGCCGTTCAACGCTCCATTCCTTCTCGCCATGAAGAAGGTGGTTTTGGCGCTGGCCGCGGGCAATGGCTTCATTCTGAAGCCCTCGGAACTTACGCCCGTGACGGGGCTCAAGATCGCCGAGGTGTTCGACGAGGCGGGTCTGCCGCCCGGCCTCCTCAGCGTCGTCCCCGGGCTTGCGTCGGAAGTTGGCGCGGCCATTTTCGCCGATCCGCGAGTGCGGATGATCACTTTCACTGGCTCGACGCAGACCGGTCGCCATCTCGCCGTCGAGGCAGCGAAGACGCTGAAGCGGTTCACCCTCGAAATGGGCGGCAAGAGCCCGCTGATTGTTCTCGGCGACGCCGATGTCGATTACGCCGTGCGCGCGGCCGCATTCGGCATCTTCTTCCATCAGGGCCAGGTTTGCATGGCCAACTCCCGCATCCTGGTCGAAGAGCCGATTTTCGACGCGTTCTGCGAGCGGTTCGTCGCGGTGGCGAAGAGCCTGAAGGTCGGCGATCCGCGCGAGCCTGACACCGTCATCGGTCCCCTGATCCGGGGCGCCCAATGCGCGGTGATCGACGGCCATGTCGAGGACGCCGTCGACAAGGGCGCGAAATTGCTATGCGGGGCCAAGCACGAGGCCCAGTATTATTGGCCGACTGTGCTCAGCGGCGTGACTCGGGAAATGCGCATCTTCCACGAGGAGAGCTTTGGTCCCGTCACGTCGATCATCAAGGTCCGCGACCACAAGGAAGCGCTCGAAATCGCCAACGACACCGACTACGGCCTCTCCGCCGGCGTCATCACCAACGACATGCAGAAAGCGATGGAGCTCGCCTTCAGCCTCGAATCGGGGATGGTGCATCTGAACGATTGCACGGTGTCGGACGAGCCGCACGCGCCGTTTGGCGGGGTCAAGAACAGCGGTTTCGGTCGTGAGGGCGGGCGCTTCTCGATGGAAGAGATGACCGAACTGAAATGGATCACCATCCAGAGCGGTCAGCGCGCCTTTCCGATGTGACCAAAGCGCGTTTATTGGGCGGCGATCGGGCAGGCGCCCGTTCGTCGCTTGAAAGGGCTCTCGATGCGCCCTCGCCAATCGGGTTAGGCCGAAGCCGCCGACGGATGCATCACCACGTGTACCGGGCGCCCAATGCGCCTCGAACGCCGTTCCGTTTGTCGTCGCCTGCGCCGACCGCGAGCTCATAGTCGATATTGGCGAAGACAGAGACGTTCGCATTGACTCGTCCCGTGATACCGCCGCCGAACTCGAGCATGGTCGCTTGATTCACCAGCTGCACGATGTCCGTTCCGGAATAGACGGCGTTGGCCTCAGCCCCCCAATCCCGCCAGAGATTGGCTCTGAGATAGGGCTGCCAGACCTGATCGCCCGCGGTGACGATCGTCCATTTGCCGCGCAGTCCGACACGCCCGCTCGGCCCCGTCGTATCGCCGAGCGCGACGTCGCCGAGCCCGTCATAGTCTTGCCGGAAGGAAACCTTCTGCCACAGGATCTGACCCTGCGGCTCAAGCACGAAACCGGGCCCCATTTGTGGCAGAGCGAATGGAGCGCCGCCCTCCAGGGACGCAATGAAGCCCGTGCCGTCGGTGTTCAGCCTCGCGAACTGGGTGCTGGCCGAGCCGCCATACCAGGTTCCCTGCAGCACGGCGTCGAGATACCAGCCGCCCGGTCCGACATGCGTCCAATAGCCGCCCGCCGACCATGCGGTAAGGTTGACCGATCCGGTGTGGGTGAGAATGTAGGCGGTCGCCGCTGAGTTGGTGACGAGGCCAGTCACGTCCGCGCTCACGTCGCCATAGGCGCCATAGAGGCCGGCGCGGTCGTAGCCTCCGGGGATCAGAGGCCCGCGCAAAAGATCGACGCCGCCCTGAAAGCCGCCCATGTTGCCGCTGGCGCGCGGATCGGCATAGGCCTGATAGTGGTTGTCGATCGTCTGGCCGAAAAAGCGCCCCCAAACTGAGGGCGAGAAAAGCGGACAGGGCGCTAGCCCGGGCTTCTTGGTCGGCGCCCCCGCCGGCTTCTTGGTCGGCAGGTCGACCGCAGGAGTCTCGGCGGCGCGAGCGACGACTGACGCGACGGCGCAACCCTCTGGCTCATAGGTGTCGCCAACCCGGTCGTCGAGCGTCCCGAGGATCGAAAGCCCCAATTGCCGCGCCAGAGGCTGCACCACCCCGTAGGTGGCGAGCTCCGGCCCAATGATCGGATAGAGGACGCCGGGCGTCAGCGGATCCGGCGGGGGCGTGGGCGGCACGACCTCAGCAGGCGAACCCGGCGTGGTCGGCTGCACCGGAGATGGCGGGGGCGGTGCAGGGGGAGAAGGCGGGCCAGGCGGAGTGGGTGAGATGGGCGGGGCGGGCGAGATGGGCGGGGCGAGCGGAGTGATCGGGGTGGGCGAGGCGAGGAAGCTCGAGCGCAGGAACCAGTCGTTGGGGACGTTGCTGGGATCAAGGCCGCCCCGGAACAGATCATAGGTGAAGGCGCCGCCCCGCAATTCACCATTCGCGAGCGCAAACGCACCGGGCGTCGTCGTCGCCCCATTGATCGCGTCCACCACCAGAATGCCGTTCGCGACTGTCAACGCGCCGGCGCCGGCCGTGTTGCGGATGTCGAGATTTGTGGCGCCCGTTCCTGCGCCGCCATCAATGATCAGCCGATCCGACGGCGCGCTGTCGTCGCCGAGAAAGGTGTTGAGCCGAATCGTTCCGCCAACGCCCGTGTAGTCCATTGCCGTCAGGGTCTTGTAGCTCGACAGTTGCGTCGGATCCCCGGTCGGTGGGGTGTAGATGATCTGGCTCGCGTCGTTGGTGACCGAGGTCGCATTCGAATTGCCCGTCATCGTCCAGACAGTCCCGTGCGTCAGGTTCACCGCGCTGGTGCTGGTGGCGTCAGTTGTGATCACCCCTTGCAAAGTCGATCCCATAGCATTGAACATGGCGGCGCCAGAGGCGTTCGTCTCGAGCAGGGTGTTGTTGTTCGCCGTCGCGATCGCGTTGGTGAGACCGATGTCCGCCGTAGAACCCTGCACGGAGAACGAGGCGTTGTTGGCCGCGATTGTTCCGTTGCTGTATTGCAATGTGTTGCTGGCGCCGCCGTTGTTGAACAGAAAGCCGAAGCCGCCGTTTCCCGACGCCGTCACGTCGGCGCCGGTCATCGTCACGTTGCCGCCGTTCTGCAACAGGCCGCCTGCGCCGTTCACGACCGACACCGAGCCGTTCGTCATGCCGATGCTGGCGCCATTGGTCGCTTTCACGCCCGCGTCCCCGCCGCCTCCGGTAACGCTGACGTCCACGTCGGTTGCTGTAATGAGGCTTCCCGACCCGGTGGCTTGAAGCCCCGTCTCTCCGCCCCCGACACCCGGAACGGTGACGCTCCCTCCTGTCAGCATCACTTGACCGCCCGAACCGGCGTTCACCCCGACATCATTGCCGCCGGAGCCAAGCGAGACCGTCACATTGTTCGCCGTGATCGTGCTGCCGACGCCCGTCGCCGAGAGACCGGTGTTCCCGCCTCCCGTCCCGCCGGTAGCCTCTATCGTGCTGTTGCTGAGCTCGACATCGCCGCCATTCTGCGCGGCCGCCGCGGTGATGCCGTTATTCGGAAAAGACAAGTCCAGGCCGTCGCCCGTGATGCGGCTGCCCGCGCCGGTGGCCAACAGCAGCGGTGCGCCGAACCCGCCGCTGGGGATCGTGATCGACGAGGCCGGGTTGAATTCAATGAGCCCCCCGTTCACGGCTTCCACGAGAGACGAGCCGAAGCCGTTGGGCCAGTTGAGCGTGACGCCGTTGGCGATGATCGTTGCGTCGTCGGCGATCATGGCCATGGCGCCGCCGCCGGTGTTTCCGACCACGATGCCGTTGAGGATGATGGTGGCGGCGCTGCTGGCGCTGAGCCCAATGCCGGCGGCTGTCACCGGACCGTTTGCCGTGACGATGGCGCTGGTTGTGGCGCTGATCCCGGTTCCGCCCCCGTTCGCCGTCACGGCGCCGTTTGTCGTGACATTGGCGCTGCTTGTCGCAGTTACGGCTGTCCCAAAGCCAACGGTAACGTTGCCGCCAACCGTACAG
>Ga0209624_10000502_pt1 | contig 34357 bp, 24 predicted proteins | sample JacPinW_OM2H0_O1_FD_188565 | JGI IMG/M metagenome (GOLD analysis project Ga0209624, IMG submission 188565) | Forest soil microbial communities from Algoma, Ontario, Canada - Jack Pine, Ontario site 1_JW_OM2H0_O1 (SPAdes) (version 2) | ecosystem: Environmental > Terrestrial > Soil > Boreal...
GGGAAGAGCGACGGCTGGCCGGGGATGAAACCGCTCTCGGCGCGCAGCAAAAGGGTGGGCACGCGAATAAGTTTCAGGCGTTCGTTGATTGCGTCCGGCTGAAATGCTTCCCGCAGATCGGCAAGGACCGCCGCTTCTGATGCTTTGGGCTGCACGGGTGAATCGCCACCGACTTCATAATCCAGAAAAGCTTCCACCCATGGATTCCATTCTCCGGTGGGGAAATGCGGTTGGGTTCGCCAGAAATCCTTATAGGCTTGGCGTGAAGGATAGGTGTCGCGCAACTGCGTGATGCGCAGCGCAAGCGCGGCCGCCACGCCCTTGCCGGCATCATCCCCTATCGGTGTACTCGGTACAAGCCCGCCATCGATGAGAATGAGACCGGAAACAAGACTCGGCTCCTGAGCGGCAAGCGCCGTGGCCACAAAGGCGCCCATCGAATGGCCGGCGATGATGCTTGGGCCAAGCCCCATAGCGCGCATGGCCGCGGCCACGTCGCGTGCGTGCTGGACAAAGCCGTAGGGTCCTTCGGGTTTGTCGGAATCACCGCGCCCTCTGAGATCGAGCCCAAAGAGCGCGCATCGGCCCGCGAGGCGCTCGGCGATGCCAACGAAGTTCATTTGCGAAGCGGTCAGGCCGTGCAGGGCAACCACCGGTGCACCGCGACCGGGCCAGTAGCCGAAGGCGAGTTCGACACCATCGCCTGACACGCGGCCCTGTGCGGGACGAGTTACTTTGATAGAGCCTTGCGAGTTCTTCATTCGTAGAAGTGTAACTTGAGCGCGACCTGAATCATTCGCGCCCCGTCGTCAGAAGTTGTACTTCAGAGCGAACTGAATAATACGCGGCCCCGCGTTGGTTTGCGTAATCGTGCCGAGAGGACCCGCTGGTTTCCCGTCGACAATCGCGTCCACAAACGCATTGTTGTTCGGCTGCGCGAAGTTCACCAGATTGAAAATGTTAAAGAATTCCCCTCTAAACTCGATCTTGGATTTTTCCGTTACCGAGAAAAATTTAATCACGCCGAAGTCGACATTTTTCTGTCCGGGACCGCGCAGGAAGTTGCGAGAAGATGTTCCGAAGGGTGCGACATTGTCAGCTTCTGAGCATGGGTCAGAAATATTTTCAAAGGCTGCGGCATTGAAATAATCGTTCAAGCGCGACACGGTTGAACCGGAAGACGTGACGACAGGCACTCCCGGCGCAAGATCGGCACGGTTGTTCAACGACGAACCGTCAGAACAGATGACCGAATAAGGCAGGCCGCTCTGCAAGGTAACGATTCCTGTGGTTCGCCATTCATTGGCGAGCGCTTTTCCGAAGTGCGAACCCCCGTGATAGAAATCCGGCAGATTGTAGACTCCGCTGAAGACGAAGCGGTGCTTGCGGTCAAAGTCCGACGATCCAAACTGAGTTGCAAGGTTTTGCTGATCGCCGGGAAGCGGAGCGATCTCACTTTCCGCCCCAACGTTGTTGTTGGCGGAAGCATTGTCAATCGAGTGGGAGTAAGTATAGGAGGCGAGGAACTGTAACCCATGCGAGAAGCGCTTGGTCAAACTGGTCTGCAAAGAGTTGTATTCTGACGTTGCCTCAGTCTGAACCTGGTCGGCGCCAAAGAGCTGCTTGTTGGTGGAAAAGCCGTCGACGGTGTAAGGGGCCGTCGCGGGCAAGAGTCCCTGATTCAAGTTGTAGAGGTTGAGAAGATGATCGCCTCTGTTGCCCACGTAGCCGATATCCATCAGCCATGTATTCCACGGCGACCATTGCAGATCGAGGTTATAGGTGAGGGTGTAAGGCATGGGCATGTGGGGCGAGGGATAAAATCCGTTGATCGGATTTTGCTCGAGGGGGATAAACCCGTCGATCAGGAGCGGGATTGGAGAAGGCGCCTGCGCGGGAAGCGGAAAGTTGTATCCAGTGAGATTAGGGAACGGAGTAGAGAAGAATCCCGCCGTGAACAGACCCGTCCCGATGGTGTCGTAGGGGTAGGTAAATACCTGGAGATTTGCGAAACGATCGGAGAATCGATCGTAGAACATGCCAAATCCGCCGCGGATCACAAGGTTATTGCGATCGGTTGGACTCAAAGAAAAGCCAACACGCGGTGAAACGTCGAGCTTGCTGGGATTAAGTTGTGCGCTCTGCGTGCCTAATGTAAACGCATTCGCGCAAGGAACGGTCACAGTGCAGGCGGGGTTGGGTGGAAATGCCGCTGGATTGAACTCGGAGAATCGTCCGCGGATTTCGCTGAATCCGCCAAAGTGATCGACTCTGATTCCGGCGTTAAGCGCTAGATGGGAAGTTGCATGGATCTCGTCCTGAACGAACCATCCGCTATCGCTCGCACGGAAGCCGCGGTCGGGAATGCCCGCGCCGAGCAGGGAGACATCAACGCTGGTCGGGGAGCCGCCCGCAAGGAAGTCCTGGAAATCGTTGAAGACAACTTCTCCGCGCGAGAAGGAGTGAAAGTAGAAATCAATGTCGTAACGCCGGAATTGTCCGCCGACGCGGAGAGAATGACGTCCCACGGTGTAAGAGAGAGTATCCTGCGCCTGCCAGGTCTGTGTCACAGACTTCTCGTCCGCCAGCGGAGAAGATCCAATGGTGAATAATCCGGTAACACTGATCGTTGCCATGCCTGGATATTGGGCTGCAAAGGGATTGGCGATGCCGAACTGCGCATTGGTAAAGGGCTCGTCAGGCGTGGAAACGGCGCGAATGCGGCTGAACCCGAAGCGCGCTTCGTTAATGAGGCGCGAATTAATAATGTGGGTATCGGCGAGACTAAGGATGCGATTATGGAAGCTGATGGAGCCTCCGTAGCCCGGAACTTCGAAGGGATTGGCTCCAAGAAAGCTGAAGATCGCTTGCTGCTCGGGATCGTTGGAGAAAAAGAATTTTCCGGTCAGCTTGTTGTTTAAAGTAATTTGCTGATCGACGTTGAAATTGAACTGATCTTCGGTGAAGCGAGAGACACCGCTGATCGGAGTGGGCGTGGGCGTTGTCGACCCGGCGAGAGGATTGCCGGAGCTAGGGATTGCGAATTGTCCATTGGGCAGAGTTGCCTGCAAGATCCCCAGGCTCACCGGACTTAGGGGGACGCCATAATCGTTTAACGCCATGTTGGTCAGCGTCGTGGTGCTGCGATCATTGGTCAGATCCTGCGGAATCAGAGGCGATCCCAGGCTGGACGTGGGCGAAGTGCCATTGCGTTCGCGCGTTCCCTGATACGAAATAAAGAAGAAAGTCCTGCCCGTGATAATAGGGCCGCCCAGGGTACCGCCGAACTGGTTGCGCTTTAGTTCGGGGCGAGGCTGACCTGTGCTATTCAAAAAGAAATCATTCGCATTGAGGGCATCGTTGCGAAAGTATTCATAAAGATTGCCATGAAAGCTGTTCGATCCCGACTTGGTGACGAGCGCGACATTGCCACCGCTGTTGCGTCCCTGCGTCGCATCATACATCGACGTCTGCACGATGAATTCTTCGATGGCATCGGGCGCGGGTACCGACAGACTGGGCGTTGAATTCGTCCCAGGGCTGTTGACTTCCGTGCCATCGATGATCACGTTGTTGCTGGTGCTCCGCTGTCCGCTGACATTGATGTCGGCATCGCCACGGCCTAGTTCGGCGTTGTTCGGAAGGCTGCTGATGGCGCCCGGCGACAAGGCGAGCAACTGGGTATAGTTTCGCGTCGGCAGCGGAAGCTGGTTGACTTGGGTTTCGCCGATGACTCGGCCCATGGTGGCGTCTTCCTCCACGACTGCAGGCTGGTCGCTAACGGTGACGGTTTCTCTTGAACCCGCAACCGTCAAGCGCACATTGGCGGGAGCTGTTTCCGTAATGCGCACCTGGACTGCGCCCACCGTGGCAGACTTGAAGCCGGACGCTTCCACTCGCAGCGTGTAGGCCCCCGGATCAAGCAGCGGAAAGCGGTAACGTCCGTTCGCGTCACTCGTCGCCTCGCGTGCAGCCCCGGAAGAACTGGTGAGCGTCACTTTCGCACCGGCGACTACCGCTCCTTGTTGGTCGAGGACTTGACCGGTGATTTCGCCGGTAGTGGGCGATTGCGCCGACACCAGACCGGCAAATAAGAGAAAACCTACCAAAGTGACAAGTGAAACTGCCCTCCGCAGTTGCATACTACTCTCCTTAATTTCAGTCGCAGATCCAGCCTCATGTTCGCGCTACAAGTTTCAGAACTAAGTTCGCCGGCGCGATACCATGCGCCCTCCGGTATAGAGAAGTACGAGTTGATCGATGGCCTCGTCGTCGCTCATGCCTAAGTGCCGTTTTGCCCCGAAAAGTTCCTCGGTCAGGAAGTAAGTGAAAAAATGCAAGTAAATCGTCGTGTAAGCAAGCGAAGGATCGACGCCGGGCGGAAATGCGACCTTTGACCCGCGGATTACCGCATTCGCGTAGGTGCGGAGTCCGCCCGCAATTTCACGAAAGCTATGAATGAAGTGCTTGTGCCGAAACTCAACCACATCGATATACATCAGACGCCAGTAGTCGAGATTTTCCGAGACCACTCGCCCTATCGCTTTCGCGAGTTTTCGCAGTGAATCCGGATCGAGCGATGCCATCAGGGGAATCAACTCCTTCTGGCGGATGGCCTCCATATTGCGGGCCAGGTGATTGGACAAGTCGATAAAAATGTCTTCTTTGGTGTCGTAGTAGATGTAAAGCTTGCCCATCGAAATGCCGGCCTTCTTGGCAATTTCCCGAACCGTAGTGCCGTGGAAGCCTCTTCGAGTAAAGAGGTAAAGGGCTGCCCGCTCGATCTTGAGCTTGTTTTTTTCGACGGTTCCATGCAGCAGCTTGGGCATTTATTTCACAATCTACATCTATATGTGTTATATCAAAGCGAGCGCTCGCTCTTTATAACGAGCCATACAGCTTGTACTCTGGTTCGAGGTATTATGTCAAGAAACTTTTCCGTGGGCCGTAAGAATCAAGACCTAAGGAGGCATTCTGTGAAGGGAAAAGTGGCCGTTATTACGGGTGCTGCCAGCGGAATCGGGTACGCGATCGCAAAGTCCTTCGCACGGGCTGGCGCCCACTGTGTGATTGCCGACATCGACCCGGGTGCAGGCGAACGCGCGCGCGCCGAACTTGAAGCGGCCGGCCCGGCGTGCCACTTTGTCGTCACCAATGTTTCCGATGCCCCGCAAGTCCGTCGGCTGATGGAGACGGCGGTCGAGAAATTCGGGCGACTCGACATTCTGGTGAATAACGCTGGTCTGCAGTATGTGTCCCCGGTTGTCGACTTCCCGGAGGAGCGCTGGGACTATCTCATCGGAGTCATCCTGACTGGCACATTTCTGGGTTGCAAGTACGCGTTACCTCACATGATCCGGCAGAAGTGGGGCCGCATTGTGAATATCGCGTCGCTACATGCCAAGGTGGCGTCGCCGTTCAAAGCAGCTTACGTTTCCGCGAAACACGGAGTGCTCGGTTTGACGAAAGTAGTGGCACTTGAAGTGGCCGAACACAACATCACGTCGAACGCGATTTGCCCGGCGTATGTGCGGACTCCGCTGGTCGAGAAACAAATTCAGGAGCAGGCCCACCGCCATGGAATTTCGCCCGATGATGTCGTGCGAAAGATCATGACCGAGCCCGCCGCCATTCGCCGGCTCCTTGAACCGGAAGAAGTTGCCGCCCTGGCGCTCTATGTTTGTTCCGACGAGGCGGCGGGGATCACCGGCGCGGCCCTCGACATCGACCTGGGATGGACTGCGCGTTAGGAATCCAATCTTCAAACTGGCGGTCACGAATGGCGTACGTGGCGTGGGAGCGGGAAGAATCCAGCTCCAAAATCGCTGACGCTTAGCACAGGGGCCATTACGTCACCGACACTAAGAATCAGCGCGCATTCGGTATCGTCGGAACTTGCCGGGCTGGGCAGAACTTGGATTGGATGGCGGGCAATACGGAAGTGGCTGAGTTTTCGGAATTCGTACCGATAAACGGGGTTCGAGGCTAGATTTAGTTCTTCGCCGGGAAGAACTGATATGGCATCGGAGTGCACTCGAGAACCTTCCTTGCAAGAAACTCCCGCCGATCAGCTCAAGCGGAGTGGGCAGCGTTCCAAACGCGCACCCTTTCGAGACTGGCGAGGAACGGCTTTAAGGCTGCATAGAGAAACACCGCAGCGAGCGCACATGCGACAGATGTCACGATGACCAGCGAGTAGCGCACGGCATCATCCCGTCCAAACGCGTACTGCGTCAATGCTCCGACGGCAGTGGGTCCGATTCCCAGCCCGATGAGGTTGATGGAGAACAAATACACAGCGGATGCCTGCCCACGCATGGTTGGGGGCATCATTTGCTGAATTGCGGCGGGAGCGATACCGAAGGGAGCGGCCGCAAGCGCGCAGCCGGCAACCAACCAGAGGGTTGCCCAAGTCGCCGACGGCGCCAGGTACAAAAGACAGTTAACAGGTATTCCGACTAGTCCGATCAGTGCACCCACTAACAGAGTCGCGTTCTCCCGGCCGCGCTTGCGCAAGTAGTCAGCGATCCGGCCCGCGCTGATGATTCCAGCGCAACCGAAGATCGCGACGCAGGATCCGTAGACAACGCCTGTGCTTCCGATGGCCCAGTGGAAATTGCGCCGATAGAATTCCGGCACCCAAGCCGCACTGGCGTATGAAGAGAGCGCAAGTAGGCCGAAACCGATGTTGTGGAGCAGGAATGTCCGCCGGTTTTTGAAGATATAGGAGAAGACTTGCCGCGTTGGAACAGCCGCCCGTCGGGCGGTTCCGGGGCGTGTCGGGGGTTCGCGTATCGTAAAGAGCAGGGGCGCCACGGCAATGCCCGGAAGGCCGATCGAAAGAAAGATGATCTGCCAGGGATGGACCGCTCCCAGCAGCGGAATGATCCACATGGCCTGGGTCGAAGCATACGCCACGACTAGTCCACCGAGCAGGTAGGCCAGGCCGGAACCGATGTAGATCCCCATCGAGTAGACGCTAAGGGCCGTAGCGAGCCGCTCGCGAGGAAAATAATCGGTGATCAGCGAATAGGCAGCCGGGGAAAGCGCTGCTTCTCCAACGCCGACGCCCATGCGCAGCAAAAGCATTGTTTCGAACGTTTGCGCCAGTCCGCAACTGGCTGTGAACCCGCTCCACAGTACCAGGCCGGTCGCGATGATCAACCTGCGGCTGTAAATGTCGGCCAGCCTGCCGAGAGGGATTCCGAAGAATGTATAAAACAGTGCGAAGCTGAATCCGATCAGCAAACTCATCTTAGCGTCGCCGATGTGTAAGTCGCGACGAAGCGGGCCGACCAGCAGACTGAAGATCTGGCGGTCGATGAACGAGAATGCGTACAGAAGTGTTAGGACTCCGACGACGTACCACGCATACCGCAAGGAATGCGCGGTAGAGTCAGCGGTGGTCTGAGCAGTGGCGGTTGAGGCTCCGGTTGGGGTGGAAGCGGGCATCTTTTTGTAATTTCGTTTGCATTACCCACGTTGACGTTAGTTACTAATCGCAGTCGAGGTGGCGAAGGCCTTGTAGTCGCGATGAAGACTCCGGCCGCATCAAGTGCTTGGATGTGATCGCACAGGTCGAGCAATTTGACGGATTCGCGTCATCTCAACGAGATATTTGTCGACACCCTTTAGGTTTTTCGATTTTGCGTTCACGATTCTCTCAAGCCATACGCCATCTGCCGCAAGTCTTACGACACGAAGGTCGATTCTCGAATCAGTTTTCGAATGTCTCTTTAGGCGTTCGCTCAGCCAGTTATTCCAAACCCATCCGACCTGATCTTTAGATGCCATCAGACTCAAGAGCGCGCCCCAAATTTTGCGTTCAGGTGCACCTTCGGAGAATGCGGCCCTAATGTATGCACGAGTAAAGCATCCATCGGAATTCTCTTCCTCCGCCATCAGTCGGTCAAACTGCTTGTCCAATCGGGTCAATAGCATCTGCATCAGCTCCGTCACTAACGTCTCTTTGCTATCAAAGTGATTAAAGAAAGCCCCCTTGGTAACGTCCGCCAACTCGCTCACTTTGTTGACGGTGACATCAGCCATGCCCTTGGTCGCAGCGAGCTCGAAGGCGGCATTTAAGAGGGATTCTCTAACGAAGAGAGGGTCCTTCTTTTTCATGTACGCGTTTTTTACTTTAGTAGCCCTCATTTTCGAAGCCTCCTCAACGTCTCAAAAGTGTATTCCACGGATGAGTCAGTGGCACAAATAAAATGCTTGCTTTAGAAGATACCGAATGGTATCTTTAATAGGAACGCCCTGCAAAACGAACCGCAACGCCGCTGTATCAGTGTTGCTTCAGGGCAACTGTGAAGAATAACTTGTGAGGGTGAATCATGACCGGTTTAGGGTTGAGCGAGATAAGTGTCTCTTTTTCAGATTTAGCAGTGGCTCACCTTGTTCTTAAGGTGGCTGACCTTAAGAGCAGTTGCCAATTCTACTCGAATCTCGGCATTCCGCCATTTGTGATCGATGAAAAGTTCGCGATTATTGAACTACGTGGAGGCACTCATCTTCTATTGTTCGAAGTCGGGCTGGCTGGAGAAGAGGTAGCGGAAAGTTTGACAGGGCAATTCCATAAAAGATTTTCCGAGCGATTTGACCTCATGATTAAAGGCAAAGACCTGAATGAATTGAAGAAATATCGGCTGGAGCTAATCAGCCGGGGAATCGCAGCAGGAGAGATCCCTGATGAAACGTTTTTTGGACATCATCTTTTTTGCATAAAGGACCCCGATGGGAACGGTATAACAATTTATTCCAGCCACGCAGTTTAGTGATCAGAAAGCCTGCCATTGATTTCGGGAACATCAAGTGAGGCTCAGTCGCCCCGGAGCTATTCTGTGCTACGACGGGCGACTCGCTCCCCTCAGCTTGGCCCATAATGTAAGACGTTCGTGGCTTTCTTACGTGTGCACGGCCATGCTGCGCCATTTGTCGACATTACGGCCAACCATGTGAACCGTTCGGGGAACGTGGACGCGCCTTTCCATCTCACTCTTTAGAATCCGGCGCCAGCAGGAGGATCTTCCCGATGCCGCCTTTCTCCCCTAGCACATGTGCTTCAGCCGCTTCACGCAACCGCATCCGGCGACCAACAGGCAGAACGAACTTGCCGGGCCAGATAGTGCCTAATCGGGTTACGTCAGAGTTGCCCGTAATCCGGCACTAGAAACCTTGACCACAGGGTAGCAGTGACCTTCTGTCTTGGTTTTCCCAACACGCGAACGGTAGAAGATCGTGATCACTTTAAAGACATCGTTCCGTACCAAAGCTTCGCCAGGAGCAGCCCGCCGAGAACAGCCGGGCCAACACTGAGGGGAGTGCCGATGAGGAAATATTCCGCAAATCGTTCCTTCAACTCCGGAAATCTTGCGATTGACTTTCCCGTAAGAATCAGCCCTACCATTGACGTAGACTGAACCAAAATCGCGGTGACTACCAGAAACCGTTCCAACCAGCCGATGTACATCCCGGCGTTCTCAACCTGTTCTGAGGTCTCGCCTGGTTTTTTGATTCCAGCCGCAAGATTACGAGTCAAATAACGGATGAGATATCCTCCTGCGAAAATAACTGCCACGTAGACAACTCCCGCTTCGAGAACTCTCTCTCCTGTCGCTGGAGACCAACTGAGCTGGGATCTCAAAGTTGCCCAGGTCGGCCGTATCAGGAACCACGCGAGCGCGATAATGGTGCAGACGTGCAGTACTTGATCGAGAAGAAAAACCGTAGCGGAATCTGCCAGTTTTGCAGTGATCACCAGTCCTTGCTTCGCCCGGTCAATCCCCAGATGTATGGCTATATAGACGCAAGCCGCCATCCAAAACCAAAATGAGGTAAGCAACTCAAGGTTGCTAAACCCGGCTACACACAGCACGAGAACAAGAAGGTGAATAGCGCCATGCACAAGGTATGCCCGAACTCCTTGGTGCTTAGCTCGCACCATGCTCGACGATTGAAGCGGGAAATCGCCTAGAAGATGTGCCAACAACACCGTAAGGAACAGTTTGATGAATGGTTGCATATTATCGTGCAATCCCAGTCCCTTGCACCTTTCCGTGCATCAAGGGAAATAGGCCCCAATCACTCGCTCCATCGCTTGCCGTGTTTCCTGAATTTGCCACCAGAAACCGCGCCGCAAATTCCTCGAAACGGTCGATTCGTTCAACCGCAACTTCCTCGCCGTGAGGTCCTGCCGGTTCGTCTCCATATGAACGTTGATCGTCTGCCACTGCTTAGTAGAGATGCTTTTCAGCAGAGTATCGTGCAGGTGGTAAACGGTATTCGCGATCAAATTAAAGGTTTCGTTGCCGGTGACGAATGACGTCAGAATGCCGGTCTTGCTCCGTTTGGCTTTAAGCTGATTGATTGCCTCCCGAGCCCGCTCGAACGCTTCACCCCCGGCAAATACATTCACCGGCTTCCGATGCGGCTCCGTGACCTGGCCAATTCCAATACCAATCCAAAGCTCAAAAGGATGAAAGTGCCTCCGAAGGTCCAAAATCACAGCCGGTATGTTTGTCGGCCCTGACAAAAACCCCTCGAATTCATCCCAAGCTGTGATGGCATATTCCGACAAGATCCATTTCTTAGCAACGTGCAGTTTCGTGATGTGGTGCAGCTTCTGGTCCCGTTTGCGGCGGAACTCCTCGATATGCCGAGAGCCGACGATGTCGCAGGTGATCACCGCATAAGTTTTGGCCTTGGTCTTCATCGCTAAAGTTAGGTTGCACGATATAGTGCAATATTAAACATATTGCATGTTTATGTGCAATGGTTAAATTGAATCCAAAGTACCACCGGTAGCTGCAAAGTCGTAGATCAATCTCAGCTTAACCCATCGGTGGCTGCGCACTCTTTTCCACTTCAGCCTTGGTCAGGCGGGCGCCGCTTAGCCGCGACTCGGACGGACGTTTCAGACTGCGCCGATCTCGTGCCAATCAGACCCAAAACCTCTTTGGCACTCGCCGCGCTTTCATTCACGCCCTGCCACCCTCCCCTTGGGCCTCTGTTCGTTCCTTTCTCCGTCCCGTCTGTTTTTGTCCGCTGGCGCTCAAGTGAAGAACAAAAACAGGCCGGCAACGACTGCGCCAAGCAGGATCGCGCAGCGACTTCTGATCTGAACTGGCGACGTATCGTTGACACTGGCAAGAAGTTTCCCCACCTCTTTCCACGACGGGCCTTGCGGCAGATTTTCGTAAGTGTAGAGCCGGGGTGCGTCGATGGACTCGGCGATGCCCGCCGCGCACCAACCTCGACCGCTGGCGGAGCGAAAGAACGAGCGCAGCGACTGGACATGGAACGAGACGGTACTTCGCCTCCACTTGCCCGCCACGGCGCTGATGGAGTGCTTGGTTATCACCACCGGCGACACGGTGGACAACGACACGTCTTGTGCGACCAGCCACGCAAAAAAAGGGTTTCAGCGAACGTTCGCGGTTGACAATCGTGGCCTCGGCGAGCCCTCTCTGGTGTTTGAGGAAGGCCAGGAACTGGTGCAGGTGATGGTTTTAAGGTAATGGCTCGCCTTGTAGAGCACGCATTGATCTGGACACGTTGGTGCTCCTCTCGAAAGAAAAGCCACCGAGTATCCCCCTTGCCTTTCCACAACCCCGCGCGGTAATGTCGCAGCGATATGCCTCTCCATGCACGCGCGAAGATCGGAAGAAACGATCCCTGTCCCTGCGGCAGTGGACGCAAGTACAAGCATTGCTGCATCCAGAGTCACACCCCATCCATCGACAGCCTATGGGCGCGCCAGCACGAAGACTATGCGCGCCTGACGCGTGAGATGACGAGGTTTGCCGAGCGCAAGTTTGAGAAACAGATCTATGACGCATGGCAGGACTTCAACCTGAGCGATATCCCGGAACTACTCGAACAATCCCCCGACGAACTCCAGGTCTTTATGCCCTATTTTTTGTTTCAGTGGGACCCGGATCGGCCGTCTCGAAGCAAAACCGCACACCGGAGAGGCGGCGTGGTCGCTCGCTGGTACATGCTGGAGAAGTCGAAGCAGTTGACCGCGATGGAACGGCTGTTTCTCGATCAGGCTGCCACACAGCCGATGAGCTTTTACGAAGTCCTTTGGAGCGTGCCCGGGGACCGCGTGGGGGTGCGAGACGTTCTGATTGGCGGGATAGCCGAAGTCATCGAGCGATCGGGATCGCGGACCATGCGGCCGGGAGACCTCATTTACGCGCAGCTTTGGTATCAGCCGGAGTTTGCGGTGTTCGGAAGCACGGCACCATTGTGCATTCGGCCGGACAAGAAAGTGGAGGTCATCGAACTCCGGAAAAAACTGCGGAAGAAAATCGCAAAGCAGAATCGCAATTTGAATGCGGACGATCTGCTCCGCTATTCGGTCACCATTCGTGCCGTTTACCTGGACATTCGGGATGCGTTGCATGCCCCGCTGCGACTCGCCAACACCGACGGCGATCCGCTCATATTTCATACTCTGACTTTCCGCATCGAGTCGGCGGATGCGGCGTTCGAGGCACTGGCTCCGCTGGCTGTGGGACACTCCCGAGAGGAGCTACTCGACGAGGCGGAACTGGACGAAGGCGGCAAACTCCACAGCGTGGATTTCGACTGGATACGCGAAGGGAACCGCAAGTTTAAGTCATGGGATAACACGATCCTCGGCCGCATCAACATTTCTGCCAAACGATTGATTGCGGAGGTGAACTCTGAGAATCGCGCCAAGCGGCTGCGCAAAGAGATTGAGAAGCGGCTTGGCGCCATGGCGACTCACGAGAGAACACTCACCCAAACCCTTGAGCAGCTGCGGAAGAATACGCCGCAAGCTGCAGAGGTAGGCGAATTGCACGAGGCTGAGGTGGAGGCGCTGCTGGCCGATCCGGAAGCCAGGAAGCTCCTGCAAGCGACGATCCAGAAGCAAACCGAAAGATGGGTCCATGAGAAAATCCCCGCATTGGGCGGGCGCACGCCGATCGAAGCCATTCGCGACCCGGATGGCAAAGAAGCCGTCGAAGCCCTGCTTGCTCATTGGGAACGACACGATGAAACCGACGTATCTCCGAGTCTGATTCGCCCCGACATCAGCGCGATCCGCCGCTTGCTGAACCTGGCCCATCCGGTGTCCTAACTCTCTCACTCTCCCGCTCCGCCACGCCAAGTTATGTGGCGCTTGTCCGCGCGCGAGGGCGCGTTTTCAAGGCCGCCCGGTAGCGAACGCCACATAAATCTCTGGGCCACATAAATGAGCTTGGACTAGGGATGCTCTCGCCGAAGCTCTTGGAGATCTTGCGCGACTGGTGGCGACCGGAAAGGCCGCAGCACTGGCTCTTTCCCGGCGATATGCCGGGCCAGCACATCAGCCGAGCCGCGGTGGAGCACGAGTGCCAAAGAGCCCACCGTGTTTGCAAAATTTCTCAACCCATCACCCCGCATTCCATGAGGCACGCCTTCGGACCATTGGTACGGGCCGGGGTTGGAGTCCCTCCGTCTCCGATCACTTCACCGGTTCCCAGCCCTCGGGCAGCATATCGAATGCCAGCGTGTCACGGTAGGCGTACTGATTGCCTTCCACTACGGCCACTGGTGTCAACATGTGCCAGATGCGATCGTCGTCGAAGACGTAACACTCACCCGCTTCGCGCATCGTGAAGCGATCCATTTCCCGCTTTTCATTGTCGGTGATGACGACTTCGCCACCCTGAGCGCCGCAGCGGCCCACTAGATGCGTGGCGATGTACTTTTCCCCGTCTTTATGTAAGCCCGGTGGACTCGTGTCGCACGGCCGGCCCGGCGCGGCCGTGAACCTGATCAGATGAACGTTGACCAAATACCTCGTACCCACCGTCGACAGCGGCAGGTAATGAAGGTGGTGGGCAATCATCTTGCGAACACCTATGGAACCGGCGATCGCCGCAGGCAGCGGAGCGTACTCTCGCGGCTGGCCGCCGATTGTCGTGTTGTATTTTTTCAGCTGTACATAGGGCGTGCTCTCTTCGCTCAACCAAACCTTTACACCGCCCTCCACAATCTCGGCCCTCACACGATTCAAGGAACGATACCGGTCGCCCCCATCGTAGTATTTGTCCTTGGGAACGGACCAGGCGGCATGGGATAACGCTTCCAGCGAGCGCGCTATATCTACATCAACCCTGAGCGGCTGACGACTGAACCCGCGCTCGACGAGATCGCTTCGCGACCTGGCATTGGCTGCGACCGGAATAAAACTCTCTTCACCCATGATTGCTCCTTCGCTATCAACTATTAGCATAGCGTTAGGGCCTCCGGTTCTCATGATCCGGCGATATCGTTTCCGCTGGAGCAGCTAGTGTCCCGTCCCGAAAGTTCGCCTCAAAACTCTCATTGTCATGCTGAACGAAGCGAAGAGCATGCCCTGAGCTCGCCGAAGGGACCTATGTATTCTGTTTGCCCTACCAACGCGCTTCCACTCAGTGATAATGGCCGCGGCTATTATGCCGCGAATTTCCCGGCCGCGACACTAGCTGAAGGAGAAAGAAATGGGCAGCGTGCGTTAGTACTCGGGGTAGGCGGACACGACGCGACCGCATGGGAACTCGGGGTCATCACCGGCATGGCTGAGGCCGGCGTCGACGGTCGCGACGCCATAATTTACGAACAGATTTCGCTATCAATATTCCCGAAAAGAGTTTTTCAACACGCCTACTGTTAACTCAACTGGCAAACTGCAAGAACCCAAAGCGGGTAACACCAGGTACCGCGCGCGGCACCGCGGTAATCTTGACCGCAGCCTCCCCGCTTGCCATGCTGCCTAGTATGGTGCGGAAGCCTCAAAAACCGAGCAAACGGGCCCGAGCCCCTCGCATTCGCGTTCCGAATAGCGAGCGCGCTCTGTTCACTGTGGATACTGCCCGGTTCGTTGGCGTAATTCGGCGTCTCTCGCTCACCGGTGGTTCGGCAGTTCTTTCCAAGGGCCCCATACCACATGGAACCATGGGCGACATATCCCTGAACACGGTTTTCGGGAGGGTGGACGCCAAAATCGAATTTCTGCGGACCGGGGCCGATGGCATTGCGCTCGCCCAGGCATTTCGCTTCATCGCCATGGACGATACCAGCACCGACCGCTTCGCCGCCGCGGCCGGGCAAATGGTACAAGCAGGCTTCAGCGAAGAGGCAACCGCTTCTGCCGGAACCCAGAGTTTGAACCGGCTCCTCGAGAGTGTTCGCCGTCTGGCGGCAATCCTGCTAGCGGCCAAGTCCACCGCCAGAAGCTAGTCGTCTCAGCGCCTAACGGCTGCAAATCCCCGACCATACTCACAATCCCTCGATCGTTACATATTCCGCGGCCACTTCGCTAGTGAGGTCAGACCCGCCACACATCGACTTGTATCTGTCTTAGGAGTTCAGGCGTAAAGAGGTTGTGTCTGTTGCACCTCCAGTGTGGTACAGGATGGTTTCCCGCGCATACAGCGCAGGGCGTTGGTGCAGGCTTCGAGAGTGTGCTCGATATGTTCGTCGCTGTGGCTCGCCATGAGCATGAAGCGGACAATCGCTTCTCCTTTGGCAACGGCAGGAAAGCGCACGGCAGAGGCGAAGACGCCTTCCTCTTCAAGGGTGTGCGAGATTCGATCGACTTCTGCCTCGTCACCGATGAACCAGGGCACGATGTGGGCTTCGCCCCGCACGTCGCAGCCCAGTTCGCTAAGTCCACGGCGGAGCATATCAGCGTTCTCTTGTACGCGCTGCCGGCGCCACGTTTCCTCACGGGCAACTTTCAGCGCCTGAGAAACCGCGGCAGGAACGCCCGCCGGAAGTGTGCCGCTGAATACATATCTGCGCGACGAGATGCGGAAATAGTTCATTAATTCCCTGGGACCGGCGATATAGCCTCCGCGAACCCCGAAGCCCTTGGCGGTCGAACCGACCCAGAAATCGACGCGGTGTTCCACCCCCAACCTTTCGGGAGTGCCGCGGCCGGTTTTGCCAAAGACGCCAGTGCCGTGAGCATCGTCCACAAACAGCATTGCATCGAATTTTTCGCAGAGATCTGCGATCTCAACCAGCGGAGCTATGCGCGCGCTCATTGAAAAATAACCGTCAGTGACCACGAGCTTGCGCAGGTGTGAGCTGCGACGAAGCAATTGCTCGAGATGCTCAGCGTCGCAGTGGCGATAAACATACGTTTTGTCGGGTTTGGCCAAGCGGACGGCGTCCAGAATGGAAGCATGATTCTGGTTGTCGACGAATACCGCACAGGAACCCAGATCGTCAGCAGTTACGCCTTCTAGAATGGACAACAGGGGCGGATTGACGATGGCGCTGATGACGCCCGCCGAAGCATCCGACACCGCATTGAAAAAGATAGCCGCCTCCGCGTTCATGAATTGCGCCAGATCTTCTTCAACCTGCTGGTGCGCCGCGGTGTATCCGGAGATGATTCCCGATCCCACCGTGCCCGCACCATAGCGTTGCGTAGCTTGCTGGAAGGCGCGGATGACCTCGGGATGGCTGGAAAGTCCGAGGTAGTTTGGCGAACACATTAGCAGCGTTGGGTGCCCTTGAATTAAGACTTCGGGGTCGGTGGGGCAACTGCAAATCGTGCGAATATCCGGGTAGATGTTCTGCGCCGCAGTGGTCAAGACTTTTACGTAACTACGATCTAGCGTGTCGCGTCTCATGGCGATTCCTCCGAACTCACCTTTTGCAGCTTGACCGAATTGCCGCTTCAACTATCTAAGCGACAATTTTCCGATGATTCCCTCACCCGGTCTCCAATATTTCCAGCCTGAGGGTGTTTTCTCGCGGCGGCGCTGGCTGCCGGCCCGTTTGTTGCTGCCGACAGGCAAATAGGGGTCTACAGATTCTCAGACTCCCACGCTCCACCTTCATTCCCTCATGGATTCCCAAAAATCTTTGTCAGAAACCTCTAACGCTGGTAACGCCGATTTGGATAAAATCGGCGGGCATGGGTAGGACGGGAGACGCTTATGCCGGAGACTCCTCCAGAGCGCCAGTTGGTCACTCATCTTCTGAAAGAATGGACCGGCGGCAATAAACAGGCGCCGGACGAATTGATGCCCATTGTCTACCAGCATCTTGGCAAGCTCGCTTTGGTCTGCTTGCGGTCAGAGCGTCCCGACCTCACGCTAAGAGCGACCGCCTCAGTCCATGAGACTTATCTGCGCCTCGTCGACGCGGACATAGCCTGGGAGAATCGAGTACATTTCTTTGCCGTTTCCGCGCGTCTGTTCGGCCGCATCCTGGTCGACCATGCCAAGGCGAATCACCGGCAGAAACGCGGTGGCGGAGCAGAAACGATTTCGCTCGACGAAGCGGTGATGATCGAACCGCAAACGCCGGGTGGAATCATGGATCTGGACGCGGCGCTGCAGCGCCTGGCGGCGCACGACCCGCGCAAGAGTGAGATCATCGAACCGCTGTGCTTCGGGGCACTCACCTATGAGGAAACAGCGGCGGCGCTCAAAATATCCCCGGCCACGGTACGCCGCGAATTGAAAATGGCCAGGGCTTGGCTGCACCGCGAACTTACGCAAGACTCCGCCTCAGCCTAGGGGTAGGCACGCATGGTGTCCTCGCCGCGATCCAATCGTTGGCTTCGTATCGAATACCTCTTCTACGAGGCTCTTGAACTGGAGCAGGATCGCCGGACCGCCTTTCTCGACGAAGCTTGTAACGGCGATGGCGAATTGCGTCAGGAAGTGGAATCGCTGCTCCATTCCGCGGGGCAGACTATGGGGTTTCTTCAGGAACGGGTGGTGCAAGCAGCGCAACAGATTACTGCAGAAGAGGAACTTGCCGGGAAGCGAATCGGCGCTTATCAACTATTGCGGCTTCTGGGCGAGGGCGGGATGGGAAAGGTCTATCTTGCTGCTCGCGCCGACGACCTATACCAGAAACAAGTTGCCATCAAAACGGTACAGGGTGGACTCGGACAAAGCCGGGCAATGTTATTGCGTTTCCGCAGCGAACGGCAGATTCTGGCCAACCTGGATCATCCCAATATAGCGCGGCTTTTGGATGGCGGCATCACCGACGACGGTCTGCCCTATCTAGTGATGGAGTATGTGGATGGCACTCGCGTCGACGATTATTGCAGGATAAGCAAGCTCGGAACCGAAGCGCGACTCGAGTTGTTCTGCACAGTCTGCGCCGCCGTGGAGTACGCACACAAGAATCTGGTAGTTCATCGCGACATCAAGCCAGCGAATATTTTGGTAACGGCGGAAGGTGTCCCCAAGCTATTGGATTTCGGCATCGCCAAGCTGCTCGATCCTGAGTCTGGCAATCTCGCCCGCACACGAACCACCGAACGAATGATGACGCCGGAATATGCCAGCCCGGAGCAGGTGCGTGGCGACCAGGTGACGACCGCCACCGATGTGTACGCGTTGGGCGTATTGCTTTACGAGTTGTTATCCGGAAAGCGTCCTTTCCAGCTCGACACGACGAGTCCGTTCGAGATGGTGAGGATCATCTGCGAGCAAAATCCGCAGCCGCCGAGCGTGGTCAGCGCCGCGAATGCGGAATTGGCGGCTCCCGACGCCGCCCGCAAACTCAGCGGCGATCTCGACAACATAGTGCTCATGGCTATGCGCAAGGAGCCGGCGCGGCGTTATGTTTCGGTCGCTGCGTTTGCCAATGATATCAAAGCGCATCTCGCCGGGTATCCGGTGCATGCGCGCACCGATACCTGGAGGTATCGTTCCGGCAAGTTTGTGCGCCGGCATAAAGCCGCGGTGTCCGCCGCAGTTATCGTAACCGTGGCATTGATTGGCTTCAGTATCGGGATGGGATTGCTGGCTAAGCGTGCGACGCGGGAACGACTCACCGCTCAGCGCGAGTCACAATTTCTCGAAGGCATTTTTGAAGCCGCTACTCCCGAGCAGGCCCATGGACAACAGATTACAGCGCGCGAGTTGCTCGACCAGGGAGCAAAACGAGTAGACCGCGAACTGGCCGGCGATCCAGAGCTACAGGGCGCCATGCTGGATAATATTGGCCGTGCTTATCTCTCGTTAGGACTGTATGGGCAAGCCGAGCCGCTCCTGGAACGCGCCTACGCGCTGCGCAGGAAGTCGCTGGGCGACCGGAACCCCAACGTGGCCGAGATTCTCTGGGCGTGGGCGGACTCTGTTCGGCTCCAAGGTCAGTACCAGAAAGCTGAACCTCTCTTTCGACAGGCACTTTCCATTCGCGAGAAAACACTCGGGGAACATAGCAGCGCGGTATTGGAAAGCCTCGCCGGCCTTGGGGAATGCCTGTATCTCGAAAATCGGGACGCAGAAGCCGAACCGGTGCTCCGGAGGGCACTGGCCCTTGATCGCGAACTGAAAAACGATAGCGGCTCGAGAATCTACCTCGCCCTTCTGCTGGAGCGCAAAGGCGATTACCCCGAGGCGCTGCAGTTGCTGCGAGAGACGGTCGAGATACAGCGGCGGATCGACCCGAACGGTCCAGATTTTGCCAATAGCCTGCACAACTTAGCGGGCGCCTTAATCGATGCCGGGGATCTCACGGGAGCGGAGGCAACCGAACGCGAGGACCTCGCATTGCGCCGCAAGATCCTTGGCGACAATCATCCCGATCTGGGTTACCCGCTGAACAATCTCGGATTTTTGTTGCTTGAAAAGGGGAACTGGCAGGCAGCGGAACCAGTGCTCAGAGAAAGCCTGGAACTGCGGCGCAAGACTCTTGGAGAAAGAAGTTTCCTGTTCGGGAGCGCTCTGAATAATTGGGGCCGGTTGTTGCAAGCAAGAGGCAATTACGATCAAGCCGAGGTAACCTTCAAACAAGCACTCGATACAATCACACAGGCCAACGGACAGGGGTGGGCCGCCGCGAAGGTGATAGCCAATCTTGGCCTGTTACAATTCGACCGCGGCAATTATGCCGAGGCCGAGCGTTATGCGCGCCAAGCATTAGACCTGGATCACAAACTGGGCGGCGAGGAAACTCCCCAGGCCGCAAATGCGCTGATCGACCTGGCGGAAGACCGGGCCTTTCAGGGCGATCCCGCGAGCGCCGAACCGTTCCTCCGCCAGGCATTGGCAATTCGCGAGAAAGAACTTTCCCCAGAACATCCCAACGTAATTGCTGCCGAAGTCCGTTTGGGTGAAGTCCTCACGGCTGAGGGCAAAGCAGAGGTCGCGGAACCTCTCTTGCGCCAGTCGCTCGCGTCCGCCAGATCCGCTCCATTTCCCTTGCTTCCGTGGGAAATTGCCGAGGCGCAGAGTGCGCTGGGCACGTGCCTGCTGGCGCTGAATCGATTGCCGGAAGGGAAACAACTGCGGGAAGCTAGTGAGGCGGATCTTCAAAAAGACCCTCGGCCCGCTTTTCGTCATCCGTGGCGACCACTTGCAGGCCATTGATCGGCCTGCGGTGGTGAAGGGATTTTCCGACCCGACGCTAAAGAAGCTTGCCGAACGATAAACAAGAAGAGCGCTTTGCCCTCACCTCGGCATATGTTGAGATGCTGCACGATGAGGGCACCGTTCTTTTCTGGCCCGGAATCGAATCGGTAGCCAAATACGAAATCATCAACCTCAATCTCCTCGAATCCGCAGTAAAGCAGCCGTTCCAATCAGTATTTGGCCAAGATGCCTATCCCGATCACGCTAGAGTCAAGCTTGCTTTGTGAAGGTGATAATTCCGATAAAGTTGATGGCTCTGTGGATTACATTTGTCGCTTTGCTTCCTATACTGGCGGCGTTCAATGTTTCTGCTCAAATAGTTGTCACTCCGAACGAGCCCGGGCGCAATGTCTCCGGGACTGTAACTGTGAACGTCCCCGACTTGTCCCGGCGATTCAAAATGCGTTCTTGCTTTTAGAGCAGATCGATTGGGCATTTCTAACGCTGAAGCCCTTCCAATTGGAATGGCGAACCAACGCTGCTGGACGAGCTACGGCTTCGGTGCCGTGCGCCTATGTAGCCGTCAACGTCGCCACGGTTTCGCGCGTAGATCTACCGTAGTAGGCGTCGGCGAGGTCGTCGGCGTAGACGTAGACGCCTTTGCCGGTGACTTCCCTTTTGCAGACCTGCGCTCTCCAGATCCTTCGCAGAAACGCCCCCCTAGGAACAGGATCGGTGTACAATCGCCTGCCAGCAGGTCAGAGAAGGTTCTGCACCAGTCATTCCCGCCGATGGTTTCACGCTTCCTCTGCTCCTGACTTCGCCAAGGAGGTACCCTTATGCAGGCTTGCAGGATCGCACTCGCCGCTTGCCTCGGCCTTGTTCTGCTCATGCTCTCGGCCCCGGCCCAAGCGCAATATCGGCTCACAATTTTAGATTCGAATCAACTCGGTCTAGTCAATCCTGGGGGCAACGGAACCCAAAAGGTGCACGTCGATCCGCTGCTGGCCAACCCCTGGGGACTGGCCCGAAGCGCCACCGGGCCTTGGTACATTCCCGATAACGACACGGGATGGGTGACCCTCTACAATGCAGCGGGAGGACAAATACCTCTCCGGGTCTTGATTCCCACTGCCGGAAGCGAACTGGGCTCGGCGCAAGGTCTTAACGGTCCGGGCACACCGACCGGAATCGTTTTCAACGGGTCGTCGGATTTCCAGATTCAGGGCGTGCCAGCGGTTTTCCTTTTTGACACGCTGGATGGCACCATCAGCGGATATGTGCCGGGCGTGAACGCCAACCAAGCGCTCATCGCGGTCGACAACTCGGCCGGCGGGGCGCTGTACCAGGGCTTGGCCATCACCACTTATCCCTCGGGGAATTTCCTCTACGCAGCCGACAACGCCAACAATGTAATCGATATGTACGACGGCAACTTCAACCTGGTGAAGTCCTTCGGTGATCCGAGCATCCCATCAAACTACTCAGTGTTTAACGTTCAGGACATCAATGGCATGGTTTACGTCTGCTACGCTAAACCAAACTACGGCTCCGGGGGTTACGTCGACCTCTTCACGGAGAACGGCGTCCTCGTGAAGACACTGATCCAAGGATTACCACTGAATCAAGCCTGGGGTGTCGCCCTGGCGCCCAGCAACTTCGGGCCGCTCAGCAATACTCTGCTGATTTCAAACAACTCCTACAACGGAACTATCAACGGGTTCGACCCTAATACTGGCAAGTTTGTAGGCACGATCAAGAATCAGAAAGGCAAGCAGGTCGTCCTCAACAACCTCTGGGGAATCGCTTTCGGCGGCGGGAACTCATCGAGTGGAGCAACCAACGAGCTGTTCGTCACTGTGGGCAACGACGAAGGTTCGCTCAACGAATTGGCCGGCACCTTTTTATCCATCGAGCCGTAATTGACAACAACTACAACAGTAGGCAGGAGGATGTAACTTGGGCCGCCTGAATCCGGCGGCCCTTCCTACTCCTAGAACCCAGAAAACATGCCGTGATCCCAAGCCGAACGGCTACTGCTAGCCGCTAGCCACCGCCTCCCGAAAATATTTCTGAATCGCTTCCGCCTGCGGTCGAGTAACCACCGAAGTCAGCGCCGCCACATCCGCTTGTTTCACCGCCTGCAAGCTCCCGAAATGCGCCAGCAGCCGCCGCGTAGTAGATTCTCCCACGCCTGGAATTTCCCGCAGCTCAGTCGCGCGGTCCCGTATCTGCCGCCGCTTGCGATGAAACGTCACCGCAAAGCGATGCGCCTCATCCCGAATCATCTGCACCAAATGCAATACCGGAGAATGATGGTCCAGCACCACCGGATCATCCTCCTGCCCATAAACATAAATAGTCTCTTCCCGCTTGGCGATCGCCGCCAGCGGCTGATTAATAATTTCCAGTCCCTCCAGCGCCTGCGCCGCAGCGTGCAGTTGACCAAGCCCCCCGTCGATTAAAACCAGGCTCGGCATCGACTTTTTAGCATTAATCTTTTGTTCTTCGCACACCCGCTTATATCTCCGCGTGACCACCTCCCGCATCGACGCGAAATCATCCACTCCCTCCACCGTCTTGATAATGAATTTCCGATAATCCGACTTCTTCATCTTGCCTTCTTCCCACACCACCATCGACGCCACCGTCTCCGCTCCCTGAATGTGCGAGATGTCGAAACACTCTATCCGCTTCGGCAGCTCCGGCAGTCCCATCACATCCTGCAGCGCCTCCTGAATCGCGCGCGCATTCGGCTTCATCACCCGAAAGCGCTGATCGTAAGACTGCTTGGCATTGGTCCCCGCCAAATCAATCAGCTCCCGCTTGTCTCCGCGCTGCGGCACCGTAATGTGCACCCGCCTCGCCTGCGCCTGTGTGGAGCGGGCGCCCCCGCCCGCTAACTGTTCGCCAAGCAGTTCCTCCAATTCCTCCCGATCCTCAAAATCCACCGGCACATAAATATTGCGCGGAACATAAGGCTGCCCCAAATAAAGCTGCTTAACCAAAGCCGAAAAAAATTCTCCCGGCTGGAATCCAAATCCGCCGGACTCCAGTGTGCGGGAGTTTGGTGGGGTGGATTCGAGGGTGGTGGCGGGGCTCTGCCCCGCACCCGTGCCCCCATACTCCCCAAACTCCGGCAAATCCTCCCAAAAAAATTCCCGCCGATCCAGCACCTTCCCGCCCCGCATATGAAACAAATTCACCGCCAGCATCTGATTCTCATAGTGGAAGCCAAACACATCGGCGTCATCCCCCTCCACCGCCGCAATGCGCTGTTTCTCCTGCAACTGCTCCACCGTGGAAATCAGATCGCGATAACGCGCCGCTCGCTCAAACTCCTGCGCCTCCGCCGTCTCCGCCATGCGCTCGCGCAGAGATTTCACCAGATCCGTCTGCCGCCCCTCGAGAAAAAGCTTCACATCCCTGACCGCCTCCGCATAAATCTCAGGAGTAGTAAGGTTCGCGACACAAGGTCCCAAACAGCGCTTGATATAAAACTGCAAACACGGTCGCGGATGATCGCGGTTCAAATCCACCTTGCACGAAGGCACCAGAAAATGCCGATGAATCAAATCCACAATCCGATACGCCAAATTAGCAGGGAAATACGGCCCAAAATAAGCGCTACCATCTTTCCGCAGCCGCCGCGTCACATACACCCTCGGATACCGCTCGCCCAGGGTCAGCTTCACATAAGGATAGGTCTTGTCATCGCGCAGCAGAATGTTAAAGCGCGGCTTCTTCTGCTTAATCAGGTGATTCTCAAGCGCCAGCGCCTCCTTATTATTAGCGACGACAATATAATCGACATCCACGGCTTCGCGCACCAGCGTCCCCGTCTTCGCGTCCTCCCAGCGCCCCTCATGAAAATACGAAGACACCCGCGACCGCAGGTTCTTAGCCTTGCCCACATAAATGACCTCGCCCTCTGCGTTCTTGTAGAGGTACACGCCGGCCGTAGTGGGCAGCGACCGGATTTTCTCAGGAAGATCCATCTTTATTTACTTCAGATTCGTACGGAACCAAATTCTGGGCAGCCTACCCAAAGCGGGATAATCTTTTTTGTATTAGATGATTGGTAAGTCATCACGGTTCCTGGTAGTGGCTCCGTTCCACTGGTTTTGAAAGGGCACGGCTTCAGCCATGCCGTAAGCGTCGAATTTTCATTGCGGCTTTAAGCGCTCAGGGAATGCAATTTTCAAACTCAGCCATTACCGCCATACCGGTAGTGTCCTGGTTTGCGCTGTTCAGCGCGCCAGTTCCAGCCGCTTGTCATGCGACGTTTGGTCAGTCATGGTGGAAATAGAAGAGGTTCCCGTCCAGATCCTCTACGGTGAACTGCCGTAATCCCCAAGGCTTTTTTTCCAGAGGATCCACGATGTTCGCGCCTGACGACTTCAGTTCCTGGTAGGACGCATCGATATCTTCGGCAAACACCCAGTGAACGGCAGGTTCGAACGGCGACTTCCTCTTCCGAAAAAATATCGCCACATTGCCGCGTGACACGGCCCCGATCTCTTTGCCTGGATAAAGCCATCCGATCTCAAAGCCGAGTGCATCTCTGTAATGCTGTTGTGCGCGTTCGACATCAGCGACCGGCAACTCCGGCACTGGCTGGCCAATTGAGCTCATTTTCTCTTTTACGCCCATAGAACCTCTCCTTTGCTCACCTTATATGCAACAAGACCGCCCACGCGTCAAAATTAGGCCATTACCGCCATACCGTCGAGCTAGAATATTCCTTTCAAGTGCGAGAGAATATATGGTTTGGTTTGCCGGAATGCAGCGCACCCCGGCGCCTCAAAACGGCGAGGTCCAGACCGGTCAGGGTTAATTTTTTCTAATCCCGGCTAACTCGCCGCGCGACACTTTTATTGCGTCCTTCGATAATCCGCGAGCGTGACCGCGGTCTTCGTTTGTTTGACTGGAGCTATCTATCATGGCCACTACCATCCTGGATGTTCAAACTCCCGCCCACCCGCACCGCCATCCCAAGCTCGAGCGCTGGGTCGACGAGATGGCGCAGATGTGTAAGCCCGACCGCGTCTACTGGTGCGACGGCTCCGACGAAGAAATTGCCGCCATGCAGCGCTACCTCGTCCTCAGCGGCATCGCCGTCCCGCTCGATCCCGAGAAGCGTCCCAACAGCATGCTCGTGCGCTCCGATCCCGCCGATGTCGCCCGCGTCGAAGACCAGACCTTCATCTGCTCCCGTAATAAAGAAGATGCCGGCCCCACCAACAACTGGGAAGATCCCGACAAGATGAAGCAGAAGCTGCGCGGCTTCTTCGACGGCTCCATGAAGGGCCGCACCATGTACGTCATTCCCTATAGCCTCGGCCCCATCGGTTCGCCCATCTCAAGAATCGGCGTCGAGATCAGCGATTCCACCTACGTAGTCGTCAGCATGCACATCATGACCCGCGTTGGCGCGCGCGTTTTCGACACGCTCGGCGAAGACGGCGAATTCGTCCGCGGACTGCACTCCGTCGGCGATCCGCTCGCCCCCGATCAAGCCGACTCTACCTGGCGCTGCAACTCCGATAACAAATACATCTGCCATTTCCCTGAGACCCGCGAAATCTGGTCCTACGGTTCCGGCTACGGAGGCAACGCCCTCCTCGCCAAAAAATGCCACGCCCTCCGCATCGCCTCCGTCCAGGCCCGCGATGAAGGCTGGCTAGCCGAGCACATGCTGATCCTCAAGCTGACCAGCCCCACCGGCGAATCGAAGTACATGACCGGCGCGTTTCCCTCCGCTTGCGGAAAGACGAATCTGTCGATGCTGATCCCAACCCTCCCCGGCTGGAAGGTCGAAACCATCGGCGACGATATCGCCTGGATGAAATTCGGCGCCGACGGCCGCCTCTACGCCATCAATCCCGAATACGGTTTCTTCGGCGTAGCCCCCGGCACCAGCATGAAGTCGAACGCCAACGCCATGCTCAGCATCACCAAGAATGCCATCTTTACCAACTGCGCCATGACCCTCGACGGCGACGTCTGGTGGGAAGGCATGACCGAAGCGAAGCCGCCTTACCTCGTCGACTGGCTCCGCCGCCGCTGGACGCCCGAATCCGGCCGCAAAGCTGCTCATCCAAACGCGCGCTTCACCGCCCACGCCAGCCAGTGCCCCTGCATCGCTCCCGAGTGGGAAGACCCCAAAGGCGTGCCCATCGATGCCATCCTTTTCGGCGGACGCCGCGCCGGCATCGTTCCGCTCGTCACCGAAGCCTTCAACTGGCAGCACGGCACTTTCCTCGGAGCAACCGTCAGCAGCGAGACCACCGCCGCCATCACCGGCAAAGAAGGACGCCTGCGCCGCGATCCCATGGCCATGCTTCCATTCTGCGGCTACAACATGGGCGACTATTTCGCGCACTGGCTCAAGATCGAATCCCACACGAGCGCCTCGAAGCTCCCCAAGATTTTCTATATCAACTGGTTTCGCCAGGATCAGAATGGAAAATTCCTCTGGCCCGGTTACGGCGAGAACAGCCGCGTCCTGAAGTGGATCTTCGAACGTTGCGACGGCAAAGTGCACGCCAAAGAAACGCCAATCGGCCGTATCCCCGAGGTCGCCGATCTAGATACGAAAGGCCTCGACATCAAGTCATCGCAGGTCGAGGAACTACTCAGCGTTGATGTCGATGGCTGGCTGGCTGAAGTCCCGTTAATCAGAGAACACTTCGCCCGCTTCGGTACCCATCTCCCCGAAGGCTTGAACCGCGAAGTAAACGCACTAGAAGAGCGCTTGCAAACAGCCAAGCGTTAGGTTTTCGCAGGCGAAAAAATTTGTCGTCCTGGGCGAACCGAGGTCCCCAGCAAGCCCGCTTTTGGCGCGTTGGGGTGGGCTAGCGAAGAATCCATGCATTTGCACCCGCCGCAATGACGGGTGCCCCCACACACTTTTAAGCCGCTGCGGGAAGCTAGTCCCTACGCCACCCCGCGCGCTTTGATTGGCGTCGCTATATCGCTTGCCGGCGGCGTCTGTTCCGACCTTCTCACCACCTTCGCCGCCAGCGGTTTCAACCACAGCAGCGCCATGAACGCCGCGATCACATCGCAGATAATCATCGCCCAGAAGACCTTCGTCCACGATCCCGTCTTCTCGAACAACCACGCCGCCCCCGGAGCCGCGAACAAAGTCGCCAACCCCTTCGCCGTATAAACAATTCCATAATTAGTGGTCGCCCATTTGCTCCCGTACAAGTCGCCCGTGATCGATGGGAACAACGAATAAATATTCCCCCACGCGAAGAAACACAGGCCGGATAAAACGACAAACCAGATGGGATGGCCAATCAATTGGAGCAGAGCGTACACCGCGATGGCTTCAAGAATGAACGAAATGAAGATCGCATTCTCGCGCCCGATATTATCCGAGACCCATCCCCAGAACGGCCGCGTCAACCCATTCAGAATGCGGTCGACAGTGATCGCCAGCACCAATGCGGTCATGCCCCACAGCACTACCACCTTATCCACGTGATACGACGAGGCCATCGGGTTGAGTTGCACCGTCACCACGATTCCGCCGAAGGCCAGCATGGTCATCATCAGGTAGATGACGTAAAAAGACGGCTGTTGCAGCATCTGCAACGGCGTCATGTCGGCCGCCGAGGTCTTCACCCTCGCTCTAATCTTTGCTTCGTTTTCTTTCCAGTTCGGCGGCGTCCATCCCACCGGCGGCCGCGCCAGAAAGAGTGAGGCAAACAGCACCACGAATCCCTGGATAATCCCCCAGACGATAAAGGTGTGCTGGTAGCCCGAAGTCTTAATCATCTCCGCCACCGGAGCGATGGTCGTCGCCGTGCCTATACCGAACGCTCCCGCCGTCAGCCCCACGCACAGCCCACGACGGTCCGGGAACCACTTCAAAGCGTTCCCAATCGTCCCTCCATAAACCGCTCCCGCGCCCACCCCGCCCAGTCCATACCAGAAGTAGAGACTCCTGAGACTCTCCGCATACCCCGATCCAATCCATCCCAATCCCGCCAGAATTGCTCCAAACCCCAGCATGAACCGCGGCCCGATTCGATCGACTAGGAATCCTTCGAAAGGCACCAGCCAGGTCTCCAGCGCGACAAATAAAACAATCGTCCACTGCACCTTGTCGAGCGAGACGTGCAGGTGCGCCTGTATCGGCTTGGTGAAAAGCGTCCAGGCATATTGCAGGTTCGCAACCGCCATCATGGCGACGATGCCGGCACAGAGCTGGATCCAACGATTAGGAATTCGGGAAGGGTGAATCAGGGAAGCCGGAGTCGCAGCCACAGGTAAACCTCCAAACAGGGCGTTAGACGTTAACGGTGCAAGAGCAGAACTACTGGGTTCCACATCGGCGAAAATCAAAAACTCTTTAATGCCGCAGCCGTGCGCCGGCTCACCCCGAGAGTCCGTGAACTCGCGAATTGCTTGGCGCTCACTGACGCATAATTTATACTGGTCTAGTTAGCGAACCAGTTGCGGGACGGAAAATATCACGTTTGCCAATCACTGTCAAGAATCACAACAGAATCAGAAAAAAGGCGTTGAGTCTCTTCTAATGTCGCAGCGACGTCTGCTATAAGCGCTCGCCGTTTAACGGTCACAAATCGACGAAACGCAGGATACGCCATAAAAATGCAATCCATGGATCAATCTCAGCAAGCCCAGATCGAGACCTATCTGACCCACCTCGGCGGCCTCATCCGCCGCGGCCTCGTGCTTCGCGACCGCTTGCAGTCCGAGCCTCCAAACGGCGTGGCCAGCAACGGTTCCGCCATGGCCGAGACCCGCGCCTGGCAAGAAGACTGCGGCATCACCATCAATCAACTCTCCGGAGGCAGCAAAGCCCACTGGTTAGCCCGCGCTTTCAGCGGAGCCTTCCTCATGCGCTCCACCTCTGGCCACGCCGTCGAGGGCGCCGCCCCCGCCGAGATCGTTCAGCGCCTCGTGGACGTCCTCGAGCAAGCCGTTTCCACCCTCTCCGCAATGGATGGCGGTCCCGCTTTTGTATCCGGCACCACGCTCGCATCGTCAACTGCTCCCGCATCGTCGAATCTTCCCGCCTCGTCCGACGCGCCCCCGCCGCACCGTTTCGATTTCGTCCACGATCCCGAAATCCGCCCCGTCCTCGAGCAGGCTTACATCGATAGCCGCATCGCCTTCGAGCAAGGCGCCTACGACGACGCCCTCCGCACCACCAGCGGAATCCTCGAAGCCATCATCACCGACGCGCTCGAATTCAAAGGACTCGCCGCATTGGCTGCCTCGGGAATGCCAGCCGGCGAGGAGGCCGGCAAAAAGATTTCCGACTGGTCCTTCAACACCCGCCTGGCCATAGCCGAGCGCTCCGGATTGATCCGCGCAGGCGCCGCCCGTCTCCCCGCCATAGCCCGCACCTACCGCGATCATGACGCCGAAGCCCATACCAACTCCACGCCCGGTCCCATCCCAACCGAGCGCGAGGCGCGCCTAGCCGCCCAGGTCCTCCACGTAATCATGCGCGACCTCGACCCAGGCCGCTAAACGGAGAACAAGCGAACGACGAACAGCGAACGACGACGAACGACCAAAAACCTGTCAAGCCCCCATACTCTCCACATAACTGGTGCTGATGTGTTGAGGATTAGGATTCCCAGATATCAAGGCTGTTTTCACTACATAACTCCGACGCTCGGAGCCGGCCGTTCGCTCCGAGAGAACCGGAGCGCGAAGGGCTCATCCAACTGGCCGGGAGCGCAATTGCGCTATCAAATTGTTTTGCGCTCGGCGCGAAAACGGCCAATCCTTGAACTTGTACTTACGAGTTCCGCGGGCCGTACGCACCAAGGGTAAGATTGCCTGGCAGGAGGCCTCCCCCGATGAATCCCTTCATTCGCTTCCGAAGCGTAGCAACCATTCTCGCGTTAGTCGTGACCAACGCCCTGTCAGGATCTGGACCAACGATCTCTGGGTCAACGATCTTTGGATCAACGATAGCGGTTGCTTCCAACAATCAGCCAGGGGCCGGCGCCGTATCCACCGTCGCTGCCGCGAGTTCCAGCCTTAGCTCACCACCGGCAGCGGAGTTGCGCTCCGCCGGGCAGAGGAAGGCGTCCGGCGCTACGCACGCCAAGCCACTCACTGGCAAAGCCGTCACCATTACGATTAACGCTTTGACGAACCGGCACCCTATCAGCACGTATGTTTATGGCGGCGCCTATCCTCAGGACGCGGCGACCATCGCCGATAGCGGACTAACGGAAGTGCGCTGGGGCGGCGATGCAACTTCAACTTACAACTGGCAGCTAGAAACTTACAATGCCGCCAACGATTACTACTTCGAAGACTATGCCGCCGGGGGCTTCGGCAACGGCAGCGATGGGAACGCCGCGCAGTTCATCCAGGACGTGATAGCCGCTGGCAGCAACCCGCTGATGACGATGGTGATGCTGCCCTGGGTCGCGCAGAGCCCCGAGACGTCGGTTTCGCAGGGCGGCACGGACAATTATCACTGGAGCTTTTCAGTCACGCAGTATGGGCCGCAATGCAGCGTGGATCCGTACAACACGGACGCAGGCGACGGAATTGTCTCCGGGACATGCAGCAACCCGACCTACATTACGGCAAATCCAAACGACGCATATTTCCCGCTGCTCGATCAGCCCGGCAACGACGATCCACCGAACAGCGTCTATCGCAACCAGTGGGCGGCAACTTTGGCTGCTGCTTTCGGCCGGGCTCCGCATTTTTACGACATGGACAACGAGATCGAAATCTGGGGCAGCACGCATCGCGATGTGCATCCGCAGCCTTCAGCTTACGACGAACTCCGCGACACATTTATTGCCGAGAGCACCGCATTAAAAGGCTGGGATCCGGCGGCCATACGCTTCGGACCGATTACCTGCTGCTGGTGGTTTTACTGGAATGGCGCCAACAGCGCCGACAAACCCGCTCATGCGGGAATCGACTTTCTGCCCTGGTGGCTGAATGAAGTCTATTGGCAGGATCAGGTCGCGGGGACGCGCTCGCTCGATGTGTTCGATCTGCATGCATATCCTGACACGCCCGACACTTCCGGCTACACGCTAGCGCAGAAGCGGGCATTGGCTCTGCGGATATTCCGCGACTACTGGGACCCAACCTACGTCAGCGTGGGCAGCGATATCGACCAAAAATGGACCACATTTATTCAGCCGAAGAAGACCATTCCGTTCCGGATTCCACGCATGCGAGCGATTGCCAACATGATCTATCCTGGCACTCCTCTAAGCATAACGGAGTGGAATGCCGCCATCGCGGGCGAGTCCGATTACTCCACAGCCCTGTCCGATGCCGACGCCTATGGCATCCTGGGGCGGGAACGCGCTTACCTGGCATCGCGTTGGGTGGCGCCGGTTCCGGGGAATCCCAATTACCTCGGGCTGAAGCTTTATACCAATTATGACGGGCAGCATCACGGCTTCGCCACAACTTCAGTTTCGGCGACGAACAGCGGGAGTCCAAATCTAGTCAGTAGCTACGCGGCGATGAACACCGCTGGCACAACCTTAACCGTGATGCTGCTGAACAAGGCTCCTGCAACCCAGCTCGCCGCGCAGTTTGTGATCAACGGATTTACGCCCTCGCAAGTTACGACCTACACCTTGGGACCAAAAAATCCTACGCAGATCGTGGCGTCGTCACCACAGGCTTGGTCATCAAGCATGACGCTTGCGCCCTACACCGCCACGTTGCTGGTGATCACAGGTTCCTCCACGCTCCCCAGTGCGGAGTGGGATCTGAATCCTGATACGGTCATGGTGGCAGCGGGAGGGACGGTGACGCTTTCTCCAAAGATTGTTTCGGGAACAGGAACGGTCACGCTCGGAACTCCGCAAGCGACTACGGGAATCACTCTGGCGGTGACCGAGGGCACCGTAACTCCCGGGCAGGACGGAGCGATTACGGTGACCGCGGGCACGACTCCCGGCTTCTATCACTACAGCGTTCCTTCCACAGACAACGCCGGTGTGGCCCAACAACAGGAAGGATACATTGTCGTTGGCAATCCGCCGGCATCGCTCAGCCAACAAGGCAACAATCAAACCGGCGCGCCCGGAACGAATCTCAATCTTTCCGTTACTTTGGCTGCGAAGAAGTCTGGCGGTACCTCGGGAGCGGGAGCTGACATTCTGTTCACCACCGACTCAGGAACGCTCTCCGCTCGACTGGTGACCACCGATTCGTCAGGAAACGCAGCCGTGGTGTTGACGTTGCCCGCCAGTGCGGGAACCGTGCATGTGACCGCAGAAGGGCCTTATGGGTTGGGGCATCCAAGGGCTGTTTTTACCGAAACGACGCAATAGGCACTTGATGGCTCATAATCCAGAAACGCTCCCAAGCAAGTCATCTCCTCGCGCGGACCGGCGCTATGCCTCGACAGCGCATGCGAAGAATACTTCCAGCACCAGACGCAGAATTGGTCTCGTCCGCCATTGGCTGTTCTCGACAGTGCATTCTTGCAGGCAAAATATTAGCCGCCTCCCCTTTTTCCGTTCCGGCTCGCACCGGCTATGCTTCTCTCAAAACGAGCATGCGCTGTCCGGAAGGTTTCCTGCTCTTATCCATTGGTAAGCTTCGACAGTTTCGCCGCGTGGCACGTAACTGATCTCGAGCGGCTTGCCTTCGCGCAGCAAATTGAGGGTCAGGACTGCATCTTGCTGCCCTTGGAGCACGTCTTGGGGAACGGGACGTGTGATCTGATCGCCGTCTCTGATGCCTGCGCGATCTGCTGCTGATCCTGCAATCAAGCCACGGACAATTCGCTTGGGCTCGACCAGTACACTCGGTTCGAAGCCCAGCTGATAGCGTCGCAGCATCTTGGCTGTGCGGGTGAAGCATGGGCCAAAGCCAGCAGGCTCGGGAAGCATGATTGCTCCCGAGAGCATGGCCTGAAATTCCGTTTTTCCTTTCGCTCCCAATTCCGTGGTCAGGAGATCAATCCAGGCGTCTTGATCGACGGGCAATTTCTGCTGGCGGCGCGCGAGCATGGCCAGGAGCAAATCGTCGAGCGTGCGTTTTCCGCTGGAGGCGGCCCGGACTTCTCCGTCGACCACCGCGAAGTACATCGAACCTCGATCGTAAGGCAAAACCCGAATTCGTGTGTCCGCCCAGAAACGCGCGGGGATTTCAGCATTCGGAGTTCCTATGAATGCGTCGGTGTAATATCGTGCCGCCGTCGTGTTCAGGTCTTCCAGGAATTGTGCGGGCGTGATCTGGCCGGCGCGCAGTAACAGCAGGCGAGCGTAGTAGACCGCCATCCCTTCTGAGAACCAGGAACTCTGCAGTCCCGCAGGCTTGTCGATTCCGCCGACGAAGGTGTGCAACATTTCGTGAGCGAGCGTGATCTTCAAGGGATCAAGTTGTGTCTTCGGCCCAAAGGTCGCGACGAACGAGCCTTCCAGCGACATACCGCCCCCCGCATTGACAGGATTCTCGCGCAGGAAAATGCCGTACGGGCCGGTCGGCGCCTGCCTGAAAAAATTGCCATAGAAAGCGTAGAGTTTCTCTTCTGAAATCATTAATTGGCGCAGGTCGAACGGCGGGGCGCCATGCCAGGCAGAAAAGAATCCGGCTTTAGGAGGTGTCTGGGGATAGAGTTCCACTTTCCCCGCCATAAAGAAACTGGATTGCAAGGAGTGCACAGGCGAAGACGAAGACGAGGACGACGACCGCGATCCCTCCGATACGGGCACGGTGACGTCACCCCTACCGAAGCTGGATACTCCGGTGGCACCCTCGGCCATGTCGCTGAGATCCCAATGAATCTTGATGGGCTGGTATGTAGGTTGCGCTGAATCTGTCTCTGGCAAAACCAGAAAGGTCTCACCGGCGCCTGAAAAGGCGCCATTGTCGGAGCGCAGTTCGAGCGGCGGCGCTGCGCCGCGCGGCGCTGCGACATTGGAGATGGGCGCGCGGTAGTGAATGGTCAGTGTGCCTTTGGTTGCGCGCGAAGAAATCCAGTGGCGATACGGAACGGCGCCGCCACTCTCGGGGTCGTCCTTGAC